>Ga0316222_1001859_pt1 | contig 24089 bp, 21 predicted proteins | sample TBH18011metaG_FD_206008 | JGI IMG/M metagenome (GOLD analysis project Ga0316222, IMG submission 206008) | Freshwater microbial communities from Trout Bog Lake, Wisconsin, USA - TBH18011 | ecosystem: Environmental > Aquatic > Freshwater > Lake > Hypolimnion/Profundal zone | place: USA: Wisconsin... | reverse complement strand
GATCAGGTCGCATCATGCTCTAGCCATTTTGGATGTCCCTCGCCGGGCGCAAACCTCCGGTTTGCTTGGCCTCGGCCTCAACGGCCTCTGTCGCGGGATGAGTCGACTTGAAATCATCCCGCTCTAAGCGTCGGGATCGACCAGCTTGCAGGCCTTGCCGGCCTGGGCCAGCCGCTTGCAGGCGGTGCGGGCCTGATCCTCGCTGAAGCCGGAAATGCGGGCACGGTAGACCCGGTGCTTCTTGTTGCCCAGCTTATCGATGGTGATGGAGCCGTCGGCCGCCAGACCACCCAGTTTCCGGGCGGCATCGGCGGCGGCCTTGTGGGCGGGGGCATAGCCGTGGAAGGCGCCGATCTGGATCGCCCAGACGGACGGATCGGCATCGCCGCCGCCATCGTCGGTGTTGGCGGTGTCGTCATCATTGGCAGTGGCGCGACTGGGGGCAGTGGCGCGGCTGGGGGCGCGCATGGCCAGCGCCTTGCCCATTTTGGCATTGCCGGTCTTGACCTTGGCGGCGGCAGGCTTGGCGGCTTGGGCGGCGGCGACCAGATCGTCGATATTGGGCAGGTCGTCGTCGGCCTTGGCCTCCGGCTCGGCCTCGGCCACTTCGACGGTCTCGCCCCGCTTCAGCTTGGCGAAGCCCTTGTCCAGCAGGGTCTCCATATACCTGTCGCGGGAGGCGCCGGTGACGCCGCCGAACACTACCCCGATGATACGGGTATCACCGCGCTTGGCCGAGGAAATCAGGTTGAAGCCCGAGGCCTGGATATAGCCGGTTTTCATGCCGTCGGCACCGGGATAGCGCAGCATCAGCCGGTTATGGGAGGGGATGGTCTGCCCTTCGTAGACGAACTGGCGGGTGGCGAAATATTTGTAATAGCCGGCATGCTGGCTGATCATGGCGCGGGCCAGGGTGGCCTGATCGCGCACCGTCGACATCTGGCCGAGATCGGGCAGGCCGGAGGCGTTGCGGTAGGTGGTGTTGCGCATGCCCAGGGCGCGGGCCTTGCGGGTCATCATCTGGGCGAAATTGGGTTCGCTGCCGCCGATCGCCTCGCCCACCACCACGGCGACGTCGTTGGCCGACTTGGTCACCAGCGCCAGGATGGCGTCGTGGACCGAGATGTGATCACCCGGTTCGACCCCCAGCTTGGACGGTGCCTGGGCGGCGGCATGGGCCGAGACCGCCAGAGTGGAATCCAGATGCAGGCGGCCGGATTCCAACTCGTCGAACAGCAGGAACAGGGTCATGACCTTGGTCAGCGACGCCGGATAGCTGCGGGTATCGGGATTGGCGGCATGCAGGATCGCGCCGGTATCGGCATCGATCACGATGGAGGCGGAGCGTGCCGCCTGGGCCGGCAAAGCGGGCACGGCCAGACCGAGCAGGACGGCCACCGCCCCGATCAGGACGAAACGAAAAGCAGGGAGGAATCCGGCGCGGCTCAGGTGCAACGTCTCGACCTTCCGTTCAGCGTCACATGTCGGTTAAGATAGCGCGGCAACCTTAAAGATTTTACGAATCGGTGTCCAGCATTCGTGTCACTGGGAATTTTGCCACATTTATCGGCAATTCAGGTTTCCATCAGGGCGGGAGAGTATCGCCGACGATGTGATGGGCCGCTCCCGCGGCGAATTCCAGTGCCATCCTCCAGCCAGCAAGGACTCATGATGACCTTCCTTTCGCGGTTACCCGCCTTGTTCACCAGCCTCGTCCTACTGGGCGGATGCGCCTATCAGGGCGGCGATATCAGCGATCCCATTCATCGGAAGTTCCATTGGGCCTCGTTCGTCGCCGGTGACGATATCGCCGCCAGTTGCAGCCCCGATCTGCCGGATCGGGTCCGCCTGGTCTACAACGCCGTCTGGGGCGAGCAGATCCGTATCTATGAATGGGATTCGCTGCGGCGGTCCCTGCGGGTGCGGGTGATCGGCGAGGGTGGTCTGCGCGATGTGATCCTGACCGACCCGCTGGCGGGCTGGCGGGCCGGCGAGGTTTCGGTGCCGCTGGACACCGCCGCCTATGACGGCCTGACCGCTGCCTTGGCCGAGAGCGGCGGCTTCGGTCCGCCGGCGGTGGGCGTCGATCTGCCGTCCCGCTCCTATTACTGGGCGGCGGCGACCTGCCGCCAGGGCAGGTTCACCTTCACCGGTTGGACCTATCCCTCGAAGGCCTTCGAGGCGGCGCGCTTTCCCGCCGCCCTGTTCGCCCTCGATCCGGGCCGGGACGGCGTTCATCCCGCAGGCCCGGTGCCGCTGGACGTGATCAAGGAATTCGACAGAACCCACGGCACCATCACCGATTTCACCTTCAAGGTCGGGGCGGACGGCATGGTTCGATGACGTTTATGCTGCACTGCAAAAAGTCATATTGACTCCGAAACCAAGCTGGCTCCATACTGCGGACATGTTGCGTTGCAGCATGTCCGCATTGCGTGCGGCTGCTGCAACCCGCCCGCCCCCGAAGGAGCCGCCGCCATGACCCCCGTGAAGCCCAAATCCGCCACCCCCGCCAAGCCCGTTGCCGCCAAGCCCGTTGCCGCCAAAGCCGTTGCCGCCAAAGCCGTTGCTGCGCCGGCCCCGGTTGCCAAGGCGGTTGCCGCCCCGGCTCCGGTTGCCGCGCCGGCCCCGGTGCTCGCGCCGATCGCCGCCGCCCCGGTCGAGGCGGTCAAGACCATCGAGACGGTGGTGAAGGCGTCCACCCAGATCGCCGCCCAGGGCTACGACAAGGCCGTCGCCGCCGGGAAGGAGCATGTGGAGGCCGCCGTCGCCGTCGGCAGGGAGACCATCGAGACGGTGGTGAAGGCGTCCACCGACGTTGCCGCCAAGGGTTACGACAAGGTCGTCGCCCTGGGCAAGGAACAGGCGGAAGCCGCCGCAAAGGCCCAGGCCGTCGCCTATAAGGGCTACGAAGATGTGGTCGCCTTCGGCAAGGACAACGTGGAGGCCGTGGTCAAGGCCGGCAACATCTTCAGCAAGGGCCTCCATGATCTGAGCAAGGCGGTCGTCGCCCTGACCCAGTCGACCATCGAAGAGAATATCGCCGCGTCCAAGGCCCTGTTCGGCGCCAAGACCTTCCGCGAGTTCATCGATCTCCAGACCGACGCCGCCAAATCCGGCGTGGACAAGGCGGTTCAGGAAACCACCCGCCTGTCCGAACGCTCGGTCAAGCTGGTCGAGCAGTCGCTGGCCCCCATCACCGAGCGGGTCAGCCATGCCGTGGACAAGTTGATCAAGCGGGTCGCCTGAAATCAGGCCGGGCCGATCCGAAGCTTAACCGACGAACGAATTCGTTCGGAGGCAAGGCCGAAGGCCGCCGCAGCTCGTGCTGCGAAAGCCTAGAGCGGGATGATTTCAAGTCAACTCATCCCGCGACAGAGGCCGTTGAGGCCGAGGCCAAGCAAACCGGAGGTTTGCGCCCGGCGAGGGACATACAAAATGGCTAGAGCATGATGCGACCTGATCGCATCATGCTCTAGCTGCCACAGGCAGCGCCCGGCGATTGAGGGACATGAACAAACATTGGCCCGGCGGGGAAACCCGCCGGGCCTTTTTCGTCGGGCGGCGCCGAAATCGGCGCCTTCGGATATGCGGGGCTTTTCCTCCGCTATCCGCACCCAATATGATAGAGGTGTAGCGAGTGTGAATTTCCGAGCATGCGAGGCCATGAGCGACGACGGCAACGACAAACGCAACGACGACGGCAACCAGACTGGAGTGGTCATCAAGACCCGCCCCAAGACCAAGAAGCCGTCCATGTACAAGGTGCTGATGCTGAATGACGATTACACTCCCATGGAGTTCGTCATTCACGTCCTGGAGCGGTTCTTCGCCAAGAACCGCGAGGACGCCACCCGCATCATGTTGCACGTTCATACCCGCGGCGTCGGCATTTGCGGCGTTTATACCTATGAGGTGGCGGAAACCAAGGTAACCCAGGTCATGGACCTGGCGCGCCAGAACCAGCATCCGCTGCAGTGTACGATCGAGAAGGAATAGAAAGGATCGGCCCATGCTATCGCGCAATCTGGAGCAGAGCCTGCACCGAGCCTTGTCGCTGGCCACCGAACGTCGCCACGAATATGCCACGCTGGAACATCTGCTGTTGTCGCTGACCGACGACCAGGACGCCGCGGCGGTACTCCGGGCCTGTAATGTGGATCTCGACAAGCTCAAGCACGACCTGACCGACTTCCTCGACACCAGCCTGGTCGATCTGGTCAGTCCACGTGCCACCGAACCCAAGCCCACCGCCGGATTCCAGCGGGTGGTGCAGCGGGCCGCCATCCACGTCCAGTCGTCGGGCCGCGAGGAGGTGACCGGCGCCAATGTGGTGGTCGCCCTGTTCTCCGAGCGGGAAAGCCACGCGGTCTACTTCCTGCAGATGCAGGACATGACCCGCCTCGACGCGGTCAACTACATCAGCCACGGCGTCGCCAAGGCGCCGGGGCGCAACCAGTCCCGCACCGTCCACGGCGCCGATGAGGAGGCCGCTCCCGACAAGGTGGTGAAGAAGGGCCAGGAGGCGCTGACCGCCTATTGCGTCAATCTCAACAAGAAGGCCGCCGCCGGCAAGATCGATCCGCTGATCGGCCGGGCGGAGGAGATCGACCGCACCATTCAGATTCTCTGCCGCCGCTCCAAGAACAACCCGCTTTACGTGGGCGATCCCGGCGTCGGCAAGACCGCCATCGCCGAAGGCCTGGCCCTGCGCATCGTCAAGGGCGAGGTGCCCGAGGTGCTGAAGGATGCCACCATCTTCGCCCTGGACATGGGAGCGCTGCTGGCCGGCACCCGCTATCGCGGCGATTTCGAGGAACGTCTCAAGGCGGTGGTGACCGAGCTGGAGAATTACGACGGCGCCATCATGTTCATCGACGAGATCCACACGGTGATCGGCGCCGGTGCCACCTCGGGCGGCTCCATGGACGCCTCCAACCTGCTGAAGCCGGCCCTGGCCTCGGGGAGCCTGCGCTGCATCGGTTCGACCACCTACAAGGAATTCCGCAATCACTTCGAAAAGGACCGGGCGCTGGTGCGCCGGTTCCAGAAGATCGACATCAACGAGCCGAGCATCCCCGACACCATCAAGATCCTCAATGGCATCAAGTCCTATTACGAAGACCACCACAAGGTGCGCTATCTGCCCGACGCCATCAAGGCGGCGGTGGAGCTGTCGGCCAAATACATCAACGACCGCAAGCTGCCCGACAAGGCCATCGACGTCATCGACGAGGTGGGGGCATCGCGCATGCTGCTGCCCGAGTCCAAGCGCCGCAAGACGGTGACGGTCAAGGATATCGAGGATGTGGTGGCCAAGATCGCCCGCATCCCCCCCAAGAGCGTCTCCACCAACGACATGGAGGCGCTGAAGAATCTGGAACGCGATCTCAAGACCCTGGTGTTCGGCCAGAACAAGGCCATTGAGGCGCTGTCGTCGGCCATCAAGCTGGCCCGCGCCGGCCTGCGCGAGCCGGAAAAGCCCATCGGCTGCTACCTGTTCTCCGGCCCCACCGGCGTCGGCAAGACCGAGGTCGCCCGCCAGTTAGCCAAGATCATGGGCATCGAACTGACCCGCTTCGACATGTCGGAATACATGGAGCGCCATTCGGTGTCGCGGCTGATCGGCGCGCCGCCCGGCTATGTCGGCTTCGATCAGGGCGGCCTGCTCACCGATGCGGTGGACCAGCATCCCCACTCGGTGCTGCTGCTCGACGAGATCGAAAAAGCCCATCCCGACCTGTTCAATATCCTGCTCCAGGTCATGGATCACGGGCGCCTGACCGATCACAACGGCAAGGTGGTGGATTTCCGCAACGTCATCCTGATCATGACCACCAATGCCGGCGCCGCCGATCTGGCCAAGGCCACCATCGGCTTCGAACGGGAGGGCCGCGAGGGCGACGATACCGAGGCGATCAACCGCATGTTCACCCCGGAATTCCGCAACCGCCTCGACGCCACCATCGCCTTTGCCAGCCTGACCCCGGAAATCGTGGCCCAGGTGGTGGACAAGTTCATCATGCAGCTGGAAGTCCAGCTGGGCGACCGCGACGTGGTGATCGAATTGACCGATCAGGCCCGGGGCTGGCTGGCCAAGAAAGGCTACGACCGCAGCTTCGGCGCCCGTCCCCTGGCCCGGGTCATCCAGGAGCACATCAAGAAGGCCCTGGCCGAGGAATTGCTGTTCGGCAAGCTGTCCAAGGGCGGCCTCGTCCGCATCGCGGTCGGCGAGGGCAATGCCCTGACCTTCGAGTTCGTCGCCGCCCCCCACAAGCCGGCCAAGACCCACGGGAGCGAGCCGGAACTGGTGGTGTCATAACCGGAGCAAAGGCCGGGTGGGGGGAAGCGTCCCTATCCCGGCCAGGACGAATCGAACGCCACGCCGCGCAGCGAGACCACCCCCAGCACCCGATCGCCGTCCATCACCGGCAGGTGGCGGAATCCCTTGGCCAGCATCAGCCCGCGGGCCTGCGCCGCCGAACTGTCGGCGGCGATGGTGACGGGATCGCGGGTCATCACCACGTCCACGTCGATGGTATAGGGATTGCGCCGGGTGGCGGCGAAGAACCGCAGGGCGTCGCGTTCGGTGAAGATGCCGCGCAGCCGTCCCTCCTCCATCACCACCACGGCCCCCACATCCTTGTCGTACATGGCGCGGGCCGCTTCGCGCACCGAACAGGTGGGCTTGACCCAGACCACCGGCGTGCCGGCGATGATCTCGCGCACGGTCCTGTCCATACCTTTACTCCTTCAGCCAGAGGGCCCCATCACGCCGAAACCCAGGATAGACCGTTTACATGAGCATCATCAATATTGTCTTGCCCATAAAAGGCGCGCATAAGATGAATACACATATAAATAACAACCGACAGTCAATAACACCCCCGCCTCCGCGCGAGTCATTTGCCCTTATCGATTGCGAAAACCTGACCAGCGCCTCCCAGCACGCCGCCGCCAGCCGCTGGTCGGGCTTCGGCCGGGTCGAACTGTTCGGCCGCGCCGCCCTGGTGGTGCCGTGGCGCCGGGCGCTGGCGGCGTTCGCCATCGCCGTGGCGGACGAGACCATCATCGCCGATGACGCGCCGTCCCAGGCCGCCGATCAGGCCATGGCGCGGCGGGTGGACGAATTGATCCGGACGCAGGCCTCCGGCGGGTTGGTCGCCATCGCCTCCAACGACCGGGGCTTCGACGCCGATATCGCCCGGCTGCTCCAGGCTGGAATCCCGGCCGAGCGCCACCGCGACCTGACGGTGCCCGAGACCCTGGCGCTGGTGGTGGCCGAGCAGGCGGGCGAGGATTGGGCGGCGGCCGGCGGCATCGGCGACCATCTGCGCCGCCGGTTCGGCCTTACCCTGCGCGGCCGGGTCGAGACGCTGGCCCGGGCGGCGGGGCTGGAGGTTCGGCGCGGACCATCCGGCCTGATGCTGCGCGTCGGCACGCTGCCGTGAAACGCTTCCCGATAACCCCTTCTTGTCATTTCCAGGCGATTGCCGTAGAAGGCTCGGAACCTGTCCGGAACAGGCTCCCGGCATCACAACGAGGCGCAATCCGATGAAATACGGTCGCAAGCGGGTCCTGGTGACGGGGGGCGCCGGCTTCCTGGGGTCGCATCTGTGCGAGCGCCTGCTGGCCGAGGGCAGCGACGTTCTGTGCGTCGACAACCTGTTCACCGGCACCAAGGACAACATCGTCCACCTGCTGGACAACCCCTATTTCGAGCTGATCCGCCACGACGTGACCTTCCCCCTCTATGTGGAGGTGGACGAGATCTACAATCTGGCCTGCCCCGCCTCGCCCATTCACTATCAGCGCGACCCGGTCCAGACCACCAAGACCTCGGTGCATGGCGCCATCAACATGCTGGGCCTGGCCAAGCGGGTCGGCGCCAAGATTTTCCAGGCCTCCACCTCCGAGGTCTATGGCGACCCCGAAGTCCATCCCCAGACCGAGGATTATCGCGGCAGCGTCAATCCCATCGGGCCGCGCGCCTGCTACGACGAGGGCAAGCGCTGCGCCGAAACCCTGTTCTTCGATTACTGGCGCCAGCACGGCATGCGCATCAAGGTGGCGCGCATCTTCAACACCTATGGCCCGCGCATGCATCCCGACGACGGACGGGTGGTGTCGAATTTCATCGTCCAGGCGCTGGAAGGCCGCCCGATCACCCTGTACGGCGACGGCAGCCAGACCCGGTCGTTCTGCTTCGTCGACGACCTGATCGAGGGCTTCATCCGCCTGATGGCGTCGCCCGACGACATCACCGGCCCGATCAATCTCGGCAATCCGCGCGAAATGACGGTGCGCGAACTGGCCGAAATGGTGGTCGCCATGGTCGGAGCCAAGGCCGAGATCGTCTTCCGCCCGCTGCCGGCCGATGATCCGCTGCAGCGCCAGCCCAATATCGCCCTGGCCAAGGACAAGCTCGGCTGGGAGCCCAAGGTGACCCTGGAACGGGGCCTGGAGCGCACCATCGCCTATTTCCGCGACCGCATGAAGGCGTAGGATCTGTTTTTATAGCCCTCTGCCTAAGCGCTCGCTCCGCTCGCTTGGCCGCGCCCTCAATGGGCGCTGAAGCCGCCCCGTTTCATACATCGCGGGTCGGTCGGGCCGGTGGGCGGCTAAGCCCTGGCCACCAGCAGGATGTTCTTGCCCACGGGCGCGCCCAGCCGGCGTTCGATGCCGCGCGTCAGCGGCACCCCGACCCGGTCGTAGAATCGCGCCGCCGAGCGGTTGAAGCCGGTATTGCCCATCACCCGGTGGATCAGCCACCACGCGGCGACGCCGAGCAGGTCGCGATAGCCGGAGGTCCGCACCGTGAACCCGGCCTCCACCACCTTGGCCGTCAGTTCGGCCAGGGTATAGCGGCGATGATGGCCCAGCACCTCGTCCATGGGGCTGAACAGCCCCGGCAGGGCCGGCACGAACAGCAAAAGATGGCCGCCGGGCCGCAACGCCCGCCGCAACGCCGTCAGGGCGCCGCGATCATCGGCCACATGCTCCAGCACATTGACCATGACGATACTGTCGCGCGAGGCCGGCTCCGCCGCCGCCAGCCACTGTTCCAGGCTGCCGTGATGGATGGCGATGCCGCTACCGGCCAGGACCTCGGCCAGGAGCGCCTGCAGATTGTCGGCGGGCTCCACCACTTCCAGACTGCCGACCAGGGGCGCGATCTTGCGGGCGATGGTACCGACCCCGGCGCCGATCTCCACCGTCCGGCCGCCGAGATAGGGGCCGAACCCCTCCAGGATCCAGGCATGGTAGTTGGGAAGATCGGAGAGGGCTTCCAGATCGTGGCCATGATAGTGGGACTCTGCGGTCAACGGATCGGTCCTTCGTCAGGGGTGTGCCGGTATTACCCCCATGGGCGGCGATGATCAAGGCCGCCCATCGCCATACTGAGAACTGGGCAATCGCCGTCTCTGTTGCGCTGGCTGGTGATTTGAACTAATGGGTAGCCTTGTCCTTGCGAGGGAAGAGGCAATAGTGGGGAATCAGGTAAAGAGAGTCATCGTCGCCGGAGGTGCCGGGTTCGTCGGGTCGTCTCTCGCCTTGTCCATCAAACGCGACCGGCCGGACAGCCATGTGGTCGCCGTCGACAATCTCAAGCGGCGCGGCAGCGAATTGGCGCTGGAGCGCCTGCGCGCCGGCGGCGTCGAATTCACCCATGGCGATATCCGTTGCCTTGAAGACCTGGCCGCCGCCGGCCCTTGCGACCTGGTGCTGGACTGTTCGGCCGAACCCAGCGTCCATGCCGGCTATGGCGGTTCTCCGGCCTACCTCATCAACACCAATCTGATGGGGACGGTAAACTGCCTGGAGCATGCCCGCAGCCATGGCGCCGCCTTCGTCTTCGTCTCCACCAGCCGGGTCTATCCCATCGCGCCGCTGCGGGCCTTGCCGCTGGCGGCGGCGGGAGACCGCCTCGTCCTGCCGCCGGGGGCCAGCGGCCCGGGTTGGTCCGAGGCCGGCATCAGTGAGGATTTCGCCCTGAGCGGGGCGCGTTCGCTCTATGGCGCGACCAAGCTGGCCAGCGAGATGCTGGTGGAGGAATACCGCGCCACCTACGGGATTAAGACCCTGGTCTACCGCTCCGGCGTCCTGGCCGGGCCATGGCAGATGGGCAAGGTCGATCAGGGCTTCATGGTGCTGTGGGCATCGCGCCACCTCTATGGCGGCCAACTGGCCTATATGGGCTTCGGCGGCCACGGCCATCAGGTGCGCGACGTGCTGCATGTGGACGATCTCTACGATCTCATCACCCTGCAACTGGACGATCTGGATCGCTGGAACGGCTCGCTGTTCAATATCGGCGGCGGAGCCGCCAATGCGGTCTCGCTCCGCGAGTTGACCGCACTGTGCCGGACCGCCGCCGGCAAGGCCGTCGACATCGGGGAAATTGCCGAAACCCGCAACGCCGACATTCCCTATTACGTGACCGATCATCGCCGCCTGACCGCCGCCACCGGCTGGACCCCGACCCGCTCGGTGGAGCGGATCGTCGATGACATTGCCCGCTGGCTGGTGGATCACCGGGCTAAACTGGAACCGATTCTGCGATGAAAGGGCACCTTGCATGAGCGTTGTGATCGTTACCGGGTCTGCCGGCCTGATCGGTTCCGAGACGGCCCGGTTCTTTCATGCCAAGGGTCTCGACGTGGTCGGCGTCGATAACGACATGCGCCGGGAATTCTTCGGCGATGCCGCCAGCACCGCCTGGTCCCAGGGCCAACTGGAAGCCGACCTGAAGAACTACCGGCACCAGACCATCGATATCCGTGACGCCGCCGCCATCGACGCCCTGTTCGCCCGCCACGGCAAGGCCATCGCGGCGGTGATCCACACCGCGGCGCAGCCGTCGCACGACTGGGCGGCGCGCGATCCCCATACCGATTTCACCGTCAACGCCAACGGCACCCTGTCGATGCTGGAAGCGGCGCGCAAGCACTGCCCCGAGGCGCCGTTCATCCACTGCAGCACCAACAAGGTCTATGGCGACACCCCCAACCGGCTGCCGCTGGTGGAGCGGGACACCCGCTGGGAAATCGACCCGGCGCATCCCTATGCCCAGCACGGCATCGACGAAGGCATGAGCATCGACCATTCCATGCATTCGCTGTTCGGTGTCTCCAAGGCGGCGTCGGACCTGATGGTGCAGGAATACGGCCGCTATTTCGGCATGCCCACCGCCTGCTTCCGCGGCGGCTGCCTCACCGGCCCCAACCACTCCGGCGCCCAACTGCACGGTTTCCTGTCCTATCTGGTCAAATGCGCCGTCACCGGCGACGCCTATACGGTGTTCGGCTACAAGGGCAAGCAGGTACGCGACAACATCCACGCCTATGATCTGGTCAACGCCTTCTGGCACTTCGTCCAAAAGCCGCGCCCGGCCGAGGTCTACAATATGGGCGGATCGCGCCACTCCAACTGCTCCATGCTCGAAGCCATCACGGTCTGCGAGGAGTTGACCGGGCGGCCGATGAACTGGAGCTATGCCGACGGCAACCGCGCCGGCGACCATATCTGGTGGATCAGCGATGTGCGCCGCTTCCAGTCGCACTATCCCGAATGGTCCTATCGCCACGACATTCATTCGATTCTCGCCGAGATTCATCAGGCCATGGCATCGCGCGCCGGAACCAGATCTTGAGCAATTTCGCCGCCCGTTCCCTGGCGGATTGGGTCGAGGCCGGCGTGGCCGGTCTGCTGTCGGTGGTGATTCCCGCCCATAACGAGGAGGGCAATCTCCGCGTCACGGTACCGGCCCTGATCGAGGCGCTGGAGGCGGCCGGCATCGCCCACGAGATCGTGGTGGTCAACGACAATTCCTCGGACGGCACCGAGGCCGAACTGCGGGAGCTGGAGGCGCGTTATCCCACCCTGCGCCACGTCAATAACACCCCGCCCAACGGCTTCGGCTTCGCGGTGCATCGGGGGCTGACCGAATTCAGGGGCGAGGCGGTGGCGGTGGTCATGGCCGACATGTCGGATTCGCCCGACGATCTGGTGGTCTATTGGAAGCGGCTGCAGGACGGTTACGACTGCGTGTTCGGCTCGCGCTTCATCCGGGGCGGCAGGGTGGTGGACTATCCTTTCCACAAGCTGGTGCTCAACCGGCTGGCCAATACCTTTATCCGGCTGCTGTTCGGATTGAAGCTCAACGACACCACCAATGCCTTCAAGTGCTTCCGCCGCGAAGTCATCGCCGGGGTGCAGCCCATCCTGGCGCATCACTTCAATCTGACGGTGGAATTGCCGCTGAAGGCGATCATCCGAGGCTACAGCTACGCCGTGGTGCCGATCTCCTGGCACAACCGCAAGACCGGCGTTTCCAAGCTGAAGATCCGCGAAATGGGCTCGCGCTATCTGTTCATCGTGCTCTACTGCCTGATCGAGAAACTGCTGTCGCGGGGCGATTATCGGGTCCGCCCCCCTGGCGGGAAAGCGCAATGACCCGGCAAACCCGCGGTCGCCTGCCGACGGTTTGCGCCGGCCTCGCCGTGGTTGCCGCCGCCGTATTGCTGCTGGTCCGGGCGCAATCGGCGATTTCCTTCGCCCATCCCCTGCTGGTGGTGACCAGCGGCGCCGAGGAAGAGGGCGTGATGGGCATCCTGCGGGCCATGGACGGCGCCGCCTATGTGGACCCGTTTCTCAGCCCGTTCAACGCCACCTATTATAACTGGGTGTTCTTCTACAGCTATGCCGCGATCATCGGCGGGATCAAGGGGGCGCTCGGTCTCGGCGTCGAATGGGTTCCCACCATCGGCCGTTTCCTCGGCCTCGCCAGCGTGGCCCTGTGCTGGACCATGTCGGCCATGGCCATGCTCCGCGCCAACCCGGCCGCCGGCCCGGCGGCGCGGCGGCACAACCAGTTGCTGGCGGCCTGGCTGGCCATCGGCCCCCTGACCGGCTGGTGGGCGATCTCGCTCAATCCGGAACTGTGGGCCACCGCCATGTCCGAGGCCTCGGTGGTGGTGATGCTGGCCTGGTATGAGCGCCGCCGGCTGCCGGCGATCATCCTGGCCGGCCTGCTGTCGGTGGCGGCATGGAGCTTCAAGCAGTCCTACGTTTACATGTCGCTGGCCCTCGCTCTCTTCCTGCTGCTGCGCTGGGATTGGCGCGGCATCATCGTCCTGGCGGTGGTGCATGTGCTGGGGGTGTTCCCGCCGCTGCTGCTGGGATCGCCGGAATACCGCTCCATTATGCTGGCCTGGACCGGGTCGGACTTCGCCCTGTGGCAGTTGTGGCGAAATGTCCTCAATGTCGGCTCCAAGACCCTGCCGGTGCTGCTGGGGGCGGCCTTGACGGTGCCCTTGCTCCTGCGCTGGCGGGACCTGCGGCGCGATACGCCGCTGCTGATGGCGGTGTGCGGCGTGGTGGCGACCTTGCCGATCATTCCGGCCTCGGCCAAGGTCGGGGCGGCGGAGAACTACACCTTCCTGCAGATCTTTTTTCTGGCCCTGCTGGCGGCGCGCGCCGTGGTCCGATTGGAGGCCGCCGGCTGGCCGCGCCGGCCCAGTCTGGCGCTGGCCGGAACCTGGGCGGCGGAAGCCGTGGCGGTAACGCTGGTGGTGTTCGGAATCGGCGGATTCAACAGCGTCCGCCAGATGGATGCCCACTACCGGGCGCAACGCGATTGCATCGCCCATCTGCCGGCCCCCATGTATTCGCTCGATCCCTATCTGCAATTGCCATGGATGTTCCCCCATGGCCCGCGCTTCGTGCTGGCCTATCAGTATTTCATGGAGCGGGGCCATGGCCGCTGGTTCGAGCATAACGGCGTCGGCGGCCTGCTCAACGAGGGGTGGTTCGCGTCCATCGCGGCGCCCGCCACCCTGGGAGAGGCGTTCGACGGCGGCACCTTCGATCGCTATGAACGCCGGCCGGGAGAATGCGCCGGTCTCAAGATCTATTTCCGGCGCTAGAGCATGATGCGATCAGGCCGCATCATGCTCTAGCCATTGTGTATGTCCCTCGCCGGGCGCAAACCTCCGGTTTGCTTGGCCTCGGCCTCAACGGCCTCTGTCGCGGGATGATTCGACTTGAAACCATCCCACTCTAGCCCGGTTAAGGAGCCTTCCGGTGGACCTGTCCAAACTGTATCAATACCGGTTCTCGGACGCCGACAAGCGCGAGATGGAAATGGTTTGGCGCGTCCTGGTCGAGGATTATCTGTCCCGCTGGATCAAGCCGGATGACGCGGTCCTCGATGTCGGTGCCGGCACCTGCCATTTCATCAACAACGTCAAGGCCCGGCGGCGGGTGGCGTTCGATTCCAACCCCGAAGTGGGCGGTTATTGCCGCGAGGGCGTCACCTTCGTCAAGGGCGAGCGGGTCGACGCCCTGGGCGACGAGATGTTCGACGTCATCTTTCTCAGCAATGTGCTGGAGCATCTTGACGGGCCGAGCGAGGTGGTGGAACTGCTGGCGGCACTGCGGGGCAAGCTGGCCGGCGGCGGCCGTTTGATCATCCTGCAACCCAACTACGCCCTGATCGGGGCCAAGTATTTCGACTTCATCGATCATAAGACGGTGTTGACCGACCGCTCGCTGCTGGAGGCTCTGGGGACCGCCGGCGGCTACCGGGTGTCGTTCATGCGCCGGCGCTTCCTGCCCTATACCTCCAAGTCGGCCCTTCCCAAGGCGCCGTGGCTGGTGCGGCTGTACCTCAAGCTTCCGCTGGTCCAATTTCTGCTGGGCAAGCAGACCTTCGTGGTGGCCGAGGCGGAATAGTCCCAATTCCAGGAAATTTCGGCTCCTGGAATTGGTATCGGTCGCGACTGCGACCGCGCGCCTCGTGGTGCGGGAGCCAAGGGATTCGGAGAATCCCGCCCGGCGATTGAGGGACAAGAGGCGAGCCAATCTTTGGGCTCGCCGGAATAAGGCCTATTGCTCCGCCGTGCGCCACGGATTGGGAAAGGCCAGACCGTCGCCCTGCTTGCGCCATGGCTTGGAAAAGCCCAGGAACGAGGTCCGGGTGTCGGTCTTCCACGGCACGGGCGGACGGTCGACCGATTTCCCCAAGGCGTTGATCTGGCAATAGGGCGTGACATAGGCCACCAGCTTGCGCGGCGTCGCTCCCTTGGAGTCCGGGTCAAGCAGAGTGGGGCCGCAGCACGTCCCCTCGATATGGGCGGCGTAGGAATCCCACAGCATCTTGTTCTTGGCCTCGGCCTGCCACATCCACACCGACATGATCCCCACCACCGAGGTGATGGCCAGCCCCACCGGCCGCGACGGAACCAGCGTCGCGGCACGGACCGCCGTCAGGGCCAGCAGGGCGGCCAGCCACACCTCCACGAAGCAGTGATAGAACGAGTTAAAGGAATAGAGCCGCAACACCGCCTCGGTCGCCACGATGATGATCATCAGCAATCCGGCACGCAGCCGGTCTTCCAGATCACCCTTCCACATCAGGAAGACAAATCCCAGCAGCGCCAGGACATACCCCGCCTCGCTCTTGCGGCAATTCCAGCAGAAATCGAAGAAGCTGCCGCTGAACACCTTGCCCACATTGGCCAGGAGCTTGAGGACCATGGCGACCATGGGAAGGCCGTCCTGGTAGACATCCTTCGACACCCCGGCGTTGATATTCACCGACGGCGTGCCCAATGTGGTGCGGGTCAGCAGATAGTCCAGGCTGTTGACAATGGAGGTGGTGTGGATGGCGTGCTGCTTGATCAGCAGGACCCACTGGGCCAGTCCCGCTCCGGCGGTCAGGGCCGCCATGGCCGCCACCATCGCCCACGGACCAAGGCCGCGCAGGCGCGAATAGCCGACGACGCATCCGACGATGAACAGCGAGATGATCCCGTCATAGATCAGGCCATTGTGGCCAATGGTTTCCCGCACCGACGCGTTCACCGCCGCGACCGCGATCACGGCGGCCAGCACCGCCGCCATGACCGCCCAGCGCGGCGGAGGTGCCGCCTGGCGGCCGGAAGAGATCGGCATGAAGGCGAGCGGCAGCAGGGGCAGGAACAACAGGACGGGAAGCGACACCCCCTTGGAATAGATGGAGAAGATCGCCGCGAAGCCGGCACCGGCCACCGCCAGCAGGGAGCGGAGCGGACGGTCGGCCCCGTCGCGGACCCCGGCAAGCAGGAAGACGGCTGCGAGGGTGGCGAACAGCACCGACGGCAATTCCGACCGCATGGTGACCACATGGGTATTGACCGCCTGCGATCCGGAAAACGCCAGGGCGACCAGAAAGCCCATGAGACGCGAGCCGCTGGCCAGGGTCGCCAGCGCCAGGGTCGCGGTCACCAGGGCGCAAGCCTCGACCATCAGCAGGATTCGGCCATGGAAGGCAAGGAGTTGCAAGGCGGGTTCGCCACCGGGGGCCGGCGGCAGGTTGATCAGGTCGATGAACTGGGCGAAGCCGAGGAGGTGCATCAACTGGTACCACTTGGCCAGCAGGAAGAACATGCCGTAGCCGTAGAAACCTTCCCATTGGGTCGGCTCGCCACTGTTCAGCAGCATGGCGTTGTAGATGACCTGCCATTCCCAGTCAGGGTTCCACATATAGTGACGGTTGGGATCGTGATAGAAGCCGATGAAGACCGGGATGGCACAGAGGATGACGATCCGGAACGCCATGGATGCCCAGCCCGGCCCGCCGAACGCGGCTCCCAGGACGGCGACGAAGGAGGGGAACTTCGCACGAGCGGCGGGGCTGCTGGATTGCACGGATGGGGCCTCCGGGTTGGGGGCCGAGTCCTGTCGGAATCTGCCCGGCGGGGTTCATGTTCAAGCAAGCTACGCGGCCTTGGCCTGGTGTTCAAGATATAGGTCTCGCAGCCCAAGGCGGTCGGGATCGCGACCAGGGTGCTGGGCTGGTGACAAACGCCGAGGCCCTCTCTATAAGAAACCTCGCCCGTTCGCGTAAGCGGCGGCATTCCAAGGAGAACATCATGACCGTCAGGATCGGTGTCGTCGGCTACGGCTATTGGGGGCCGAACATCGTGCGTAATTTCGCCGAAGCGAATGGCGCCACGCTGGTGGCGGTCAGCGATCTGCGCGAGGACAAGCGTGCCCTGGTGGCCCGGCGCTATCCCGGCGTGCGGGCGGTGGCCGACGCCGCCGAACTGATCAACGCCCCCGATGTGGACGCGGTGGCGATCGCCACGCCGGTGGGGTCCCATTACGCGCTGGCCCTGATGGCGCTGCAGGCCGGCAAGCATGTCCTGGTGGAAAAGCCCATGACCGCCAGCGCCGAGCAGGCCCGCCACCTGATCAATGTGGCGGAACAACGCTGCCTGACCCTGATGGTCGACCATACCTTCTGCTACACCGGTGCCGTGCGCAAGATGAAGGAGCTGGTGGACCAGGGCGATCTGGGCGACCTCTACTACTACGACTCGCTGCGGGTCAATCTGGGTCTGTTCCAGCACGACGTCAACGTCATCTGGGATCTGGCGGTCCATGACCTGTCGATCCTGGAATTCATCGTGCCGCATCGGCCGCAGGCGGTCTCGGCGGTGGGCATCAACCACGTTCCCGGATCGCCGGAGAACATCGCCTACATCACCGTATTCTACGACAATCAGTTCATCGCCCACGTCAACGTCAACTGGCTGGCGCCGGTCAAGGTGCGTCAGACCCTGCTGGGCGGCAGCCGCAAGATGGTGGTCTACGACGATCTGGAACCGTCGGAGAAGATCAAGGTCTACGACAAGGGCATCACCACCACCCCCAACACCGAACAGATCTATCAGATGCTGGTGGGCTATCGCTCCGGCGACATGTGGGCGCCGCAGCTGTCGGGGGCCGAGGCGTTGGGCCTGGAGATCCGCCATTTCATCGAATGCGTCGAGGCCAAGGCGAAGCCCTTGACCGATGGCATGATGGGACTCGGCGTGGTCGAGATCCTGGAAGCCGCCAGCCGGTCCATGACGTTGCGCGGCCAACCTGTCAATCTGTCCCAGGCCCCCTGATGCGGATCGTTTTCTTCGTCGGCACCAAACGGGGGTTTCGCACCCTTCGCGCGGCCGTCGAGGCGGGAATGGAGATTTGCGGCATCGTTTCGTTGGAGCAGGATGCCCACGAGACCGAACGCTTCGAGGCGCCCATCGCCGAACTGGCGGCGGCGCGCGGCATTCCCCTGGTCCAGGCCAAGTTCCTGAGCGATGTCCCCCGCTTCGCCGGACTGATGGCCAAGTGGCGGGCCGAGTTGGGCTTTGTGGTCGGCGCCCGGGTGCTGATCCCCCAGCCGGTGGTGGATGCGGTTCCCGGCGGTCTTCTGGCGGCCCATGATTCGCTGCTGCCGGCCTATCGCGGCTTCGCACCGCTGAATTGGGCGATCATCAATGGCGAGACCGAAACCGGGGTCAGCCTGTTCTTCCTGTCCGAGGCCATGGATGCCGGGCTGATCGTCGGTCAGGCCAGGGTGGCCATCGCCCCGGACGAAACCGCCCCCGCCCTTTACGAGCGGGTCTGCGACGCCACGGTGACGCTGGTGGTCGCGTCCTGGCGCCGCGCCGAGGCCGGCACCCTGGCCGGCACCACCCAGGACGAAACGGCGGCCAGCTATACCTGTCCGCGCATTCCCGCCGACGGCCTGATCGACTGGACCCGGCCCACAACCGCGTTGCTGCGCCTCGTGCGCGCCTTGACCTATCCCTATGCCGGCGCCTTCACCTTTTATCGCGGCGAACGGCTGTTCATCTGGGCGGCCGAGACGGTGGCGCCCCCCCCCCGCTATGCCGCCCGCATCCCCGGCCGCGTCGTCGGACTCGACAAGCAGGCTGGTAGCGTCGATGTTTTGACCGGCGATGGCGTTCTGCGCCTGCGGGAGGTGGGAACCGAAACGGAGCGCACACTTCGCCCGGTCGATGTGATCAAAAGCGTCCGCGTATCGCTGGGCCTGGACCCGGTGGATCTGTGGCAACGGGTCAGGGAGTTGGAGAAGCATGGATCTCAAGGGTAAGCGCGTTCTGGTGACCGGCGGGGCCGGCTTCATCGGCTCGGCCATCATCGACCAGTTGGCCGCCGAGGGAACCGGCGAGATCATCGCCGTGGACAACATGGTGCGGGGCCGCGCCGACAACCTGACCGCGGCCCTGAAGCGCGGCAATGTCCGGCTGGTCGAGGGCGATATCCGCGACCGTGACCTGATGGCGAGTCTGGTCAAGAGCAGCGATCTGGTGTTCCACATGGCGGCGCTGCGCATCACCCATTGCGCCGCCGAGCCCCGTCTGGCGCTGCAGGTGATGGTGGACGCGGTGTTCGACCTGCTGGAGCTGTGCGTCGAGCACAAGGTGGAGAAGGTGGTGGCCGCGTCCTCGGCCTCGGTCTACGGCCTGGCCGGGCATTTTCCCACCCCCGAGAGCGAGAACCCCTACGACAACCGCACCTTCTATGGTGCCGCCAAGGTGTTCAACGAGGGAATGCTGCGCTCCTTCGCCGACATGTACGGCCTGAACTATACCGCCATGCGCTACTTCAATGCCTATGGCCCGCGCATGGACATCCACGGCAAGTATACCGAGGTGTTGATCCGCTGGATGGAGCGCATCGAGTCCGGGCAGAAACCGCTGATCTTCGGCGACGGCAAGCAGACCATGGATTTCGTCCATGTGGACGACATCGCCCGGGCCAATGTGCTGGCCGCCAAGGCCGATGCCGTCGACGAGGCCTTCAACGTCGCCAGCCAGACCGAAACCAGCCTGCGCCAACTCTCCGACATGTTGTGCAAGGTGATGGGCCACGATGGTCTGGAGCCGGAATACGGCCCCGAACGTAGCGTCAATCCGGTGCCGCGCCGTCTGGCCGATACCGCCAAGGCCCGCGCCTTGCTGGGCTTCGAGGCCCGGGTCACCCTGGAGGACGGTCTGCGCGGCCTGGTGGCGTGGTGGCGAGCCGAACGCAGCCGCTTCGAAACGACCAAGAGCGCATGATGATTCCCATCGCCAAGCCACTGCTGGGGGAAGAGGAGGCCGACGCCGCCCGCGCCGCCGTCCTGTCCGGCTGGGTCACCCAGGGGCCGCAGGTGGCGGCGTTCGAGGCCGATTTCGCCGCCCTGGTCGGGGCGCCCTTCGCCTGTGCCGTATCCAACTGCACCACGGCGCTGCACCTGGCGCTGCTGGCGGTGGGCGTGACCGCCGGCGATGAAGTGATCACGGTCAGCCACTCCTTCATCGCCACCACCAACGCGGTGCGCTATTGCGGCGCCGAACCGGTATTCGTCGATATCGATCCGGCCAGCTTCAACATCGATCCCGAAGCCATGGCGGCGGCGATCACGCCGCGCACGAAGGCGGTGCTGGTGGTGCATCAGATCGGCATGCCCTGCCCCATGGCGCGGATCCTGGAGATCGCCCGGGCCCACGACCTCAAGGTGATCGAGGACGCCGCCTGCGCCATCGGGTCGGAAATCCAGGTGAATGGCGCGTGGCGAAAGATCGGCGCTCCCCATGGCGACATCGCCTGCTTCTCGTTCCATCCCCGCAAGGTGATCACCACCGGCGACGGCGGCATGATCACCACCGCCCATGCCGAGTACGACCGCCTGTTCCGCCTGTGGCGCCAGCACGGCATGAGCGTGCCCGACACGGTGCGGCACAGCTCGGCCAAAGTGGTCAATGAAAGCTACCCGATCCGGGGCTTCAACTATCGCATGACCGATATCCAGGCGGCGGTGGGACGCCGGCAGTTGGAGCGTCTGGCGATGATCGTGGCGCGACGGCGCGAGCTGGCGGCCCGCTATGGCCGGCTGCTCGCCGCCATCCCTGGCCTGGTTCCGCCAGCCGAGCCGGATTGGGCCCGCTCCAACTGGCAGAGTTATTGCGTCCGCCTGCCGGCCGGCGCCGATCAGACGGCGGTGATGCAGGCCATGCTCGATCACGGCATCGCCACCCGGCGCGGCATCATGTGCGCCCACCGCGAGGCGGCCTGCGCCGATCTGGAGATCCGTCATCCCCTGGCCCAATCCGAGGCGGCCCAGGATCATTGCATCCTGCTGCCGCTGTTCGTCCAAATGACCGAGGTGGAGCAGGACCAAGTGGTCGAGACCCTGGCGGAGATTCTAGGATGAGCGAGGCGTCAGCCGAGCGCGGGAGCATTGAGCGACCCGGAGCGCAGCGGAGGAGCCGTGCAGCCCATCGGGCAAACGACGCATCGCAGATGCGGTCCCGAAGGGACGAGCGAAGCGAGCAAGGGCTCGCCCGCCCGGCGCAGGAGGGACATGAACAATGAGCGAGGCGTCAGCCGAGCGCGGGAGCGTTGAGCGACCCGGAGCGCAGCGGAGGAGCCAAGGGCTCGCCCGCCCGGCGCCTGAGGGACATGAACTGGGCGAGGCGCGGCCCCTGCTGAGCGTGGTCACCCCCTCCTATAACGAGGAGCGCAACCTGCCGGCTCTCTACGACCGGCTGAAGGCGGTGTTCGCCGACCCGACGCTGGCGATGGACTGGGAATGGATCATCATCGACGACCATTCCGCCGACGGCACCTTCGCCGTGGCCTCAGGCCTAGCCAAGGCCGATCCCCGAATCCGGGTGCTGCGCTTCTCACGCAATTTCGGCAGCCATATGGGGATCGCCTGCGGCATCGACCATGCCCGCGGCAATTGCTGCGTGGTGATGGCCGCCGACCTCCAGGACCCGCCGGAGACCGTTCCCGAACTGGTGGCCAAGTGGCGCGACGGCGCCCAGGTGGTCTGGGCGGTCCGGGCCAGCCGCCCAGGTGAAACAACGGGAACGCTGGCCTTCGCCAGTCTCTACTATCTGATGATGCGCCGGGTTATGGGCCTGAACGCCATGCCGGCGACGGGGGCAGATTTCTTCCTGCTGGACAAGCGGGTGATGGAGGCAGTCCGCGCCCATGATGAACGGAACATGAGCATCCTGGCCCTGATCGTCTGGATGGGGTTCCGCCAGGATGAAATCCACTACGACAAACATGCCCGCATCGAGGGGAAGTCGGGGTGGACCCTGGCCAAGAAGGCCAAGCTGGTGGTCGATTCCCTGACCTCGTTCAGCTACCTGCCCATCCGGTTGATGTCGCTCCTCGGCCTTACCATCGCCGTGTGCGGACTGCTGTATTCCGGGATCGTGGTGGTCAATGCCCTGTTCAGCCATCCGAGCGAAGGATGGTCGTCGCTAATGGTGGCGGTGCTGTTGCTGGGCGGCATTCAGATGCTGATGCTGGGGATACTGGGAGAGTATATTTGGCGGGGGCTGGACGAATCACGCAACCGTCCGCGTTACCTGATCGAGGCAGCCTCGCCCGAGGCGCAGGCCCCGACCGCGCCCCCGACCACCTGACATCTTCACCATCAAGGAACACGGAATGCCTGGATCCGTCTCGAGACTTTGGACCGCCGGCCTGATCCTGGCGGGCCTGCTGCTGGTGGCGGGAATCGGCCTTGAAGCGGTCCTGCCGGTCAACCGCGACGCCGCCTTCATGACTTACAGCGCATCGCGGGTGCTGGCCGGGCTGCCGCTGGTGATGCATTTCGAGCCGACGGCATTCAACACCGTCATGTTCTGGTCCATGGCGTCGAACAACCTGCTGTATGCGCCGGCGGCGGCGCTGGCGGCGGTGACCGGACTCAGCCAAGCGGTGGCGATCAAGATCGAGGCGGCAGCGGCACTGGCGGCTGTGGCCCTTGCCCTGGTCCGCTTCTGCCGCGCGAGCCTTCCGGGCCTGCCGCTGCTGCTGCCGGCGGCGGCCTTCGTCCTGGCGGTGTTTCCGGTCGAGATGTATGCCCAGCGCGAACACATGTTCGTGCTGCTGGTGTTTCCCTGGGTTCTCGTCCGTGTCGCCGAGGCGGCGGGAGGGGAGACCAGGCTGCTGCCCAAGCCGGTCGTCTCGGCCATGATGGTGGCCGGTTTGCTGATCAAGCCGTATTTCCTTGCGGTGTGGGGGCTGATCGAACTGCGCCGGGTCATCGCCGCCCGCAGCCTTCGCCCGGCGGTTCGCTGGGAAAATGCCGCCCTGGTGGTGATGTACGGTGTGGTCTATGGCGGCATTGTGGCCATCGTGCTGTGGTCCTACCGGGTGTCCGATGACCAGTTGGAGGTGGCGGCCCTGCTGACCCACCGTTTCATGACCCATTCCATGCACGACCTGCTGATCCGCAAGTTCACCCTGCTCTGGGTGCTGGCCGTTCCGGTGGTGCTGCTCGCCCGTGGTCCGGCGGTACAGGTCTGGCTGCTGGCGACCATCGGCGGGGCGGTGGCGTCCATCGCCCAGCTCAGGGGCCACGACTACAACTGGTATCCCGCCATCGCCTTCGCCGGAATGACGCTGGCATGGGTGGCGGCGACGGCGAGTGGCTGGCGCCGGTGGCTGGCGGTGGCGCTGATGCTGCTGCAGATCGGGCTGGCATTGGTCCGCACCGCCATCTTCACCGACCGCGAATACCTGATGACCGGCCTGCTCGACGATGTGCGGCCCAGGCTGGTCCAGTTGGCGGCAGGCGGCAAGGTGGTGTTCCTGACCATCAACCACTACCCGGTCTATCCCCTGCTGGCCCAGACCGGGCTCCGGAGCGGGCTGCGCTTCCAGACCCTGGGCTTCGTCACCGGGATCCTGGAGCCCGATCTGCAGGCACGGCTGATCGGGCCGCTGGCCGAGGCGGTCGCCCAGGATGTCTCGGCCCCGGATGTCCGGGTGGTGGTGATCACCGAGGGCCTCCGCGACGATGGGTCGGTGGTATCGACGTTGCTGTCCCAACCGGTGGTGCGCCATGCCCTGGACGGCTACCGGTATGTGGAGGCGCTACGCGGCTACGAGTTCTACGTCAGGAAGTAGAGCGGGATGTGATCAGGTTGAATCACTCTGACGGAGGCGAGTCACGAGCCAATGCGGGGGGAGACGGCGCGGAGCGTAGCGGCGCTACGGTCAAGGCGCCTCCCCCCCGCAGGGGCCGTGAGTCGGCCCGTCCCTTCGGGTTGCCCATGAGGCGGGCACCCGCTGTGTTAGGGCTCTTGCCCGATGCGCCGCATCGCGCGGCGAGCCCTGCCTCGGCGCGCGTCAACGATTTTGAGACAGCGTTCCGATCAGTTTAAGCAGCCAACTTCTCCGAGTTTTCAGGCGGGTTGATCCAGGCGGCGGTCGGGAGCGCCGGTGCCTGAGGTGCGATC
>Ga0316222_1001856_pt1 | contig 24128 bp, 21 predicted proteins | sample TBH18011metaG_FD_206008 | JGI IMG/M metagenome (GOLD analysis project Ga0316222, IMG submission 206008) | Freshwater microbial communities from Trout Bog Lake, Wisconsin, USA - TBH18011 | ecosystem: Environmental > Aquatic > Freshwater > Lake > Hypolimnion/Profundal zone | place: USA: Wisconsin... | reverse complement strand
CAGATTCCCCTCGCGCCCTTTGCTCATGACCATCATCAGCCAACCTGTTGATTCCATTCAAGTTGCATTTTCAGGCTTATGAGCTATATTTATGCTTCTCTCTGAGAAGCATATCATGATGTACCGTTCATTTTATTCCGGGCGGCCGGCGGCCTTTGGGGCGCAATTCTGATGAAAAAGAATCGCGCACCGGAAGCGGCCCTGGCCATCAATTCCTTTCACTTCAGCCTGACCGGCCTGATTATTTTCTGTCTGGCCCTGGGCGGCGGGGCCGCCTTCTTCACGTACAAGATGACGGCGAAGTCCGCCCCGATCACGCCGGATACTTTCAGCCTGGTGAATCCGAATGAGAACGGTTCCTCGCTCCGCAAGGGGCCGTGGGGCGAACTCTCCGAGCGCGACGTCGAGCTGGAACGGCCGGCGGAATATCTGACCGAGGAAGTGAAGGACCCGCAGCCGGAAGTCTGGACCTTCCACGGAATGGATGCGGCCGGAGCCCGATCCTTGCTGCTGACAAGCGGGCTGGACGCCGCGCAGACGGACAAGGCCTTCGCCGCCAAACCGCCGGTGAAGGAAGGTCCGAACACGCTGTGGACGCCGCCGGAGGATTTTCTGTTCTCCCTGGCCCCGGACATCCGGTCCAAACTCTATGATGCGCTGGCCGGCAAAGGGGTGAACCTGTATCTGGATTATCCGTACATTTTTCCCAAGCACACGATCGATTCCATCTACGCCGATGCGCGGTTGCATCCGGATGACGTGGCGCTGCTGAAGCAACTCGTTTACATGAACGGACGGGCCCATCAGCTCGGTGATTACCAGGCGCTGCTCTACAAGATCCCGACGCCCGCCCGCCGGGTGGTGATGGCGCAGGCGCTCTCGCGGCAGACCGCCGTGCTGGCCGCCTTGGTGCTGCAACCGGACACGGACATCGACAAGATCGCCGCCTACTGGGGCAATATCCCGAACGTGCGGTTCACCGACATCCGCCCGCTGTTTGAATCGGTCAAAGCGCTGCCCAAGGGCGGCGGGGTGAACCTGATCTACCTGCTGCCCCCCTTCGCCCGCAACCGGCTCTACACCTATCCCCTGCCGCCCCAGCCGGGCGAACCGGTGATGGATTGCCACTGGACCACGTTCAACTTCAGCAGCGTGACCCCGGACAACCGTTTCAACGACCCGGATTACGCCATCAAATACATCAACCAGTATTACTATCCCATCGCCGCCCCCTCGATCTATGGCGATGTGCTCCTGTTGATGAATGAGAAAAACGAGATCAAACACTCCGCGATGTTTCTGGCCGATGACCTGGTGTTCACCAAGAACGGGAACAACTACCGCCAGCCCTGGATGATCATGCACATCTCGGACCTGCTGGACACCTATCCGGCCACCCCGCCGATGCGCGCCGTTTACCTGCGCCTGAAGGTGGATTGATCAAGAGCATTTCCAAAAATGCCATCGGGAGGGGATTGTTCCGGTTGACCTGACTGGCGCCAGCTTTTTGGACTGCGGGGGCAGAGCGGAGCGGCGACCCCGCTTTGGAAAGTGATGCCGCCACCACGCCAAGCCTATTTTGAAAACACGCCTTGGGGAGTGTTTTTAAAATATATCTGCCGGGCAAAATTAGTTTTAACGCTCGCCCTCACCCTGCCCTCTCCCCCAGGAGAGGGTTTTTCACCTGGCAGATTTTCGATACATTCGTTCACCCGTCTGACCAATCCAGCGACTGGTTTTTACAAATCAGCTGGGAACGTTTCTCCCTCTCCCCGGGGAGAGGGCCGGGGTGAGGGCGAGCAATCACACCAACCTTGCCTTGCCGGCCTTTGACTCCGCCACCGCCGCGTTCCACCAACCATTGACCTTGAAAACACGCCCTAGTCCTTGCCGCAGGCGACCGTTGCCGTCCGGGACGGCATCCGCGGCTGGCCGTCAGCCGTCTCCGGATATTCGAAAACCTTCCCCTCGTAATTGCGGATCAGCACGCGGCCGGCATTGCGGCAGAGAACATATTCCGGGCTGACCGGCACCTTGCCGCCGCCGCCGGGGGCATCGATCACATAGGTCGGCACCGCGTAACCCGTGGTGTGCCCGCGCAGTTGCTCCATGATCTCCAGCCCCTTGCTCACACTCGCGCGCAGATGCGCGGACCCCGCGATCAAATCGCACTGGTAGACATAGTACGGCTTCACCCGGCACATGAGCAGCTTCTGCACCAGCGCCTTCATGACCGCGACACTGTCGTTCACGTGGCGCAGGAGCACGCTCTGGTTGCCCAGCGGAATGCCCGCATCCGCCAGCCGGCCCAGCGCCGCGCGCACCTCCGTCGTCAGCTCGCGCGGATGGTTGGCATGGATGCTGATGAACAGCGGATGAAACTGCTTCAGCATCGCGCACAATTCCGGCGTGATGCGCTGCGGCAGAAAGACGGGAATGCGCGTGCCGATCCGGAGAAATTCCACGTGCGGAATCGCCCGGAGCCGGCTCAGCAGATTCTCCAGCTTCTCATCGCTCAGCAGCAGCGGATCGCCGCCGCTCAACAGCACATCGCGGATCTCCGGATGCGCCGCGATGTAGGCGATCTGCTTGTCGTACTCGGGATGAAAATCATAGCCGCTCGCGTTGCTCACCAGCCGGGAACGCGTGCAGTACCGGCAATAGCTCGCGCACCGGTCCGTCACCAGAAACAGCACGCGGTCCGGATAACGGTGCACCAGCCCGGGCACCGGCGAATGCGCATCCTCGCCGCACGGATCGCTCAGCTCCCACGGCGCCGTCCGCGTCTCCTCCACCCGGGGAATCATCTGCCGCCGGACCGGGCAATGCTCATCCGCCGGATCGATCAGGTTGAAAAAGTACGGCGTGATGCCCAATGCCAGCTTGTGGTTCGCCAGCCGGGCCCCGGCCAGTTCCTCCGGCGTGAGCGTGGGCAACAGCGCCTGGAGCTGCTCCACCGTGGTGATGCGGTTCTTCAACTGCCAGCGCCAGTCATTCCAGTCCGACGCGGAGACATCCGGCCAGAAACCGCGACCGGCAGAACGGAAAGCTTTGAGGGAAGAAGCGGCCGCGGCACCGGGCGGCTCGTCAGCGGCGAATTGTTTATCAGGCTGCATATTATCGTATTTGGACTATAAATGCGATTCCCGGACTGTCAAGGCACCTTCAAACCGGCGGCCGTCCCGCCCTCGGCCCGGAGGGACAACCGGATATTAAGTGGCTGGTTACCGTTCCGAAGCGTCTCCGTCCTGAAAGGACGACGGAAACCTCCGCTTTGCCCTGCCAGAACCGGATTTTCAACCACAGAATACACTGAATACCCAGAAGCCTGAAAAAGTCCTGATTCTGCGTATTCAGTGTATTCTGTGGTTAACCTCCCCCGCCTTGATCTGCCGGGACTGGTCGCGACCCTGTAGGCCCGGTGCCCTCACCGGGCGTCCCCCGCGCGCCCCGCGCCTCATGCCTGCCCGATGGCTTGACCTACCTTGACTTACCTTGACTTACCTTGACCGGCTTGGACCCACTTGAACCAACCGCGTTTTCCCCGACTTTAGACTTTGGACCTTGGACTTTAGACTGCCCCCTGCAACCTGTATACAACCCGTTATCAGCCGATATTACCCGATATCTGACACCATCCGATAACGCTTGGATATCGCCCGGATATCGTTTGGATACCGGCCGGCTATCACGCCGATATCACCCGGCTTGGCACCTTGGACCCGTCCCTTCGGTGGCCGTCACGCCGCGACCGGAGCGCGGAGCATTGCTCCGCGAATTTCGTTCCCCCCTCGCGCCTGTCCATGGCTTGACCTGCCTTGACTTGGCTTGACCGGGTTGGCCCCAAGGACCGGACGTGCCGCCGGGCTTCTAACTCCTAACTTCTATCTTCTGACTTCTCCTTTTTAAATTGTCAAAGAACTCACGCCCGCCGTCCCGCTGAAACGGCGGCCAAATCACTCCGGCGGCCCGGCTTGGCCCCGGCGCAAGTAATCTTGCATGACTTCGCTTTCCCGTCAAACTGTTTTTGCAATTTTTTACCGGACTCAATCATTCACCCGGCAACATCCCCGGAGCGCGCCCGTCCTCGGGCGTAGCAACAGCTTATATCCGGGTGCCTCCGAATCATTCAAGCGTCCGGCGGCCGCCTTGGGGGAAGGTCGGGGTTGCAATCATCGCTTTCATAGTCAAAGTCCCCACCCGTTGCAGGCGACAGCGGCAGAGGACTGCCGCACTCCACAAGCTGGCGCCCGGTTCCACCCGGCCAAGCAAATCCATCCGCTTGGTTCCACCGGGGTAATCGGGCAGGCGGCCGGGACGAGTGTTTTTCTTCGGCGGGCTGAACGGTTGATGCGGCAACAATTGCTCCGCAGGTTCAGGGCATACAAACCGCGCGAAGCGTCGTGGAGTGCGGCAGTCCTCTGCCGCTGTCGCCAGCCAACCATGGCTATTCCCGATTTAATTGGCGTTATAATTATTGCCGGACTGGCGGCTACATTGTGAATGGATCAGTCCGTTAATTTTTCAGCCGCAAAAAATGCTCACACCTTTTTCTTTGCACAAAGCTCTGTCAACGATTTTGCATCCCCGAATTTACTAACGACCCAACCGCTGGATTCAGGGCTGATTTTTCTGCGTGCCCTTACATGGCCAAAGGAATCGTTTGCTTTTTTGATGTAGCGAACAGTCTCGTGGATAGTGCGATTTATGGTTCCGGTTTTTCCGCGGCTAGAACGGTCGTCGAACCCAGCCGTAATGAATGAGTTCTTTGCTTTGCCCACGATTCGTTGTGCATCATCTTCCCTTGGCAACTTTACGCGGCCAGAATTGAACGGTGTCAACAAGGCCCATGGTTCCCGGATTAGCATCTCGGTCCAAATTGGCCCGTATTCGCCTGTTTCAGAACCATGATGCGGAATTTTGAATAGCGAAGCCTTCCCATCGGGGCGCTCTGCAGATTCAACAATCACTTTCCACCCGCCGAACGGGTTGTTTTTTTCTTCCATGTCAGCCCCCAGCAGCAATCGAACACTCCCCACCCGCAACCACAGCACAACTGAAAATTGATTTGGGCGCGGTGGAATCGGTTTTTTGAGAAGTTCTCCCGCTGGAAAAAGTGAAGCGATCATTTCCAGTGATTTCTTTATGGCAGCGTCGGACGGCGATAAAGAATGAAGTTCCGCAGAATTGTTGTCAGTGCTATCACCAGCAGAACGCCGTCGCCAGAGGCACCGGTTGGGACCGGCAAAACCTATTGGAAACTCGGCGTTACTGCCTTTTATGGCACCCGGTGCCCCAGCCAGCGTATCAATAACCCGGCTCAACTCATCAAGTGGCGATGACGGAAGCCCCCGCTTTTTCCAGAGATCCGTCAGGGCAACAAATTCGTTCGACCACAAAGCCTGCGAACAAATGAACTTAGCAGACGAACATTCAACAACCGTCTGTGCCAGACCACGCACATGATCCTTGTGCCAGTGAGTTGCGACCACTCGCTTCACAGATGTGGAAACATCCACGCCGATTCGCTTGAGATAATCCAAACCCGCTGGCGTTTGGCCATCTGGGCCAAGGCAAGAATCCACAATAATCCAATCGCCCTCGCCAACGTGGGCGACAATACATTCCCCGAATCCCGGTCCAAAAATGGAAACCTCGAGTTCGCCGGATTCAGGCAGGGTGGTTGGCTCGTTCAAGATCAAGGAAGGAAAGGAATGTTTCCGCCGCTTTCTTGGCTCGCTCAACCTCGGCAGGCGACCACGAGGGCAATCTTTGAAAACGAATCATTGAGGAACGAGAAACTTGTCCGTGTTCTTCCCGCCGGTAGCCAATCACCCAATAAAACACCGCTCCAGGTTCCACTAATTCGCGGTCCCCGGGCATGATTTCAGCCAAGGGAATCTCGGCTTCCTCCTCCGGACTTGCGTTAGTTTTATCAATCAGCCGCGCAATGAATGAATCGCCTTGCACTGACAGGACAATGCCCTCAAATCTTTGGAGAACATCGAAGCCTTCACGACTAGGCGGTATGACCGGCACCCATACTACGGCTGGTTTGTCTGCCGGTTCTGCACGCAGCCGTTTAATGTCCATTGTATGGCTATAGCTTGGAGACACGTTACCTTCTGGTACTTTGACAACGTGCGCACCTGCCGGATTAGACAAAAAACGCCGACATTCCCACCGCGAACCGGTGAGATTGGCAGCCTCAGCTTCAGACGCAACCCTTGAATTTTCCCTTACAATCTGTCGGCCGGACGACAAAGCCGCCGTCTCAAGGTTAGACAGTTCCGAAACAGCTTCGTCAGACAGTTTCATCATTTCACAAGAGTTTGCATGATTCGGAAGGATCGTTCAAGGCAGGTTTGCCAAGATTCAGCCAAAATTTCCATCATGCGGTCACACTGATTGCCTTTTTCCTCAGCATCGTTATCAAAATGGTCGTTCACTTCGATGTAGGCACCAAACGGTTTTGTTGTCAACGAAGGTTCAACTGCAACAGAAATGCTTCCTTTGTAATTATCGGCACGTATGCCCTGCATTTGTATCCGCCTCATGCCCGGTTTTTCCAGCAGGCCGGCCCACGGCTCCTTAGGAGCCAAGCGATGCCCAAGCTGATGCCAGACCTCTTCGCTCAGAATCTGAAAATGCGCGATGCGGTTGATACCCATTTGCTTAATCGGCGTGTGGCGCAGCAAACCAAAAGTGCCCAGCACCAGATCCCGTAGCGGTTCGAGATTTTGAATCTGCGTCGTTCGGGCCACGAACCGATCCAGCGTCACCTCCACAGTTAGCCAGCCGATGGAAAACACGGTGACATCATGCGAGACAATTTTGATGTTCGCCCGGTCAGCTTCCTCCTGCTGGATCAGTTTTTCCCGCGCAAACCAGACGGGATGAAAGATGGCCGGATTGAACGAGCCAACCAACACAATGCTCACATCTTCGAATTCCGGTTTCAGGTCGGACATAAGATTAAATTTTGCACATTAAGTGGCAATCCGGCGAGCTAAATCAAGCACCGTCTTTATGGTAATTGAATGTGGCGCAAACGGGTCCATTAATTTTGACACATTTCCGATTGATGAGTTGCTTGTAATCGTCCTGCAAATCCCCCTCTCGATGCCCCCCCTCACCGCTCCGTCACATTCAGCTTCAGCTGCCCTGCCAGTTGGCGACGCCGGGTGTCGAGGGCCGAGAGCCGTTTCAGGACCGCCGGCTGGGCCTGCCGGTAGGCGATGGCGGGGCTGGCGGATACAACATGGCTGGCGCGGCCCAGCGTGATGGTCCGGTGCGGTTCCCCCAGAAAATCCGCCAGGGCGGTGCTGTATTCGCGCGCCAGCATCACATACGGCAGGGCCAGCCGCATCTGCGCCAGTTGCAAGTCCCGCAGCCGGTTTTCCAGCACCCCGGCCAGCGCGTCCGGCGGAATCGTCCGGATCGCTTCCTGCAGCGAGATGTCCCGCATCTCCGGCAGCGCATTGGTCGCCGTGCGGAACTCGGCCGGGACCACCAGCAGCGAATCCAGCTTGTCGTGGCTGGCGGCCAGGGTCCACCGCGGACCGGGATCCCGCGCCGTGAAACCGACCACCTGCAAAGACCACCACTTCTCCACCTCGAGCGGGCGCGTGAAATCCTCATGGAACGCCGCGAAAAAAGCCGTCTGCCAGTTCATGTACGCCGGCAGTTGCCCGAGGAAGGCGCGCATTTTGGCCGGACCGTTCTTGCGGGCGAGCAATTGGTTCACGAACAGTTGCGCGCTGGCGTAGTAAACCCCGTCATCATTGCCCGCCAGCTGGTCGTCTGTCGGCCAGCTCAATTGATTGAACGTCAGCGCCTCGTTCAGCTGCAATACCCGGCGCGTTCCCGCCAGGGGATCGCGGGCATGCCGGTTTTCCACCTGCCGGGTTTGCGCCAGATGGTTGATGACCTGACCCGGCTTGCCCAGGAGAATGTTGTTGTCGTCATCGGCGAGCAATTGGCGGGCGAGACCGTCCACCAGCCAGGCCGGCACCGTGGCGCTGCCGACATCCACCGGCGACCGGGCATTCGCCCGCTCCAGCAGCACCACCCCGGCCAGGGCATGGGCGAAGCGGGAACGCGAAACCAGGTCCGGCAGATCCACCCGGTAATTCCAGACTCCCGCAAACGGATGGGCCATGATCTGCACCGGGTCATCCAGCGAAACGGCCGGATGCAGGTCCAGATCGATTTTTCCGGTCCAAGGCGAACCGGCCGGCCAGCCCAGCTGCAGCCAGAAAAAATTCCGGGCCCGGTCGGCCGTCACCGCCAGCAGCGGCGCATCAAACTGGATCAGGTTGGCATCGTTCTTGAGGTCGGGAAAGCGGCGGATGAGATTCGTGGGCCGGCCGGCGCGCGCCGTGAACTGGCCGTATCGGCTGTTGATGACCGTCTGCCCGTCGGACGGCCAGTCAGCGTGAACCGTCAGGCAGCAAAGCCATGCCGCGCCGATCACGCCATGCCGCACCAAGTTCATTTTTTCTGCGCTTTGGGGGCCGCTTTGGGCGCCGCCGGGGGAGTCGCCGGCTTGCTTTCCGCGGCGGGCGCGGCCTCTTTTTTGGGCGGAGCCACGTCCTTTTTGGCGGACTGCTTGTAGCCTTCGCTGCGGTAATCCGTGAGATAAAAACCGCTGCCCTTGAAGATCAAGCCGGCCCCGGCCCCGATCTGCCGGGACACCTTGCCGCGCCCCCATTTCTTCCGGCCGCACAGGTCTTCCGGACAGGTCTTCAGGGGGGCGGCGGACATGGTCTGCACGGCCTCAAAGGCGTGACCGCACTTTTCACAGCGATATTCGTAAGTCGGCATGGCGAACTTCGGTCCAAGGGAAACGGGGGACGCCCGCCTCAGTGACCCGCGTTGGTCGAGGTGACCGCCGGGGAAATGACATGCACGGAGCCGTCGGAGCCCACTTCCACATTCAGGTCATAATGGGCCGGCCGCGCCGCGCCGTTATTGCCCATGGTCCGGCTGTGCTGGATCAGGATTTCGCCGCCCTTTTTGCCGGCGGTGGCGGAGGTGGCGCGGTCCAGCTGGATGCGGTTGTCGATGAACGCTTCCGTCTTCAGCTTCTTGTACTGGTTGCGGACCGTGTTGAGATCATTGAATTTATGTTCCAGGTCCGCCTTCTGCTCGCGGAGCTGTTCCAATTGCTTTTCCAAGTAAGCCTTGTCCGTGCGGGTATCGGCCAGCTGGCCTTGGATGTCCTTGATCTGGCCGGTGAGCTGGGCGATGGTGTTCGTCAGCTCCGCCGCGCGCTGGTCGAGGGCGTTGTTGTCCGCTTCCAGGTCGGAAACCCGCTTGTTGAGACCGGAAATCTTTTCCTTGGACGCCGCTTCGGCGGCTTGCGCGGACTGGGTTTCCTGCGCCAGCTGGTCCCGGGTGGCCGCCACGGCGGCGGTCAGCGAGTTGGAGATATCAATCCCCTGCTGGCGGGCCTGCATCAAGTCGTTGGTCAGCGTGATGTTGACCTGCTTGGCGCCCTGCAAATCCGCGTTGGCGTTGTTGAGATCGTTGGACAGGTTCAAACTGGTGGTCACATCGGCCGCGTGCCGCTGGTCGTCCTGGTTCTTCACCACGAAAAGGCTGATGCCGAGGCCGGCAACGGCGACCGCCAGAACAACGATGACTATTTTTGTGTTCATATCTGCTTAATCATGGCCCGCCGCCGCCCTTTTGGCAAGACCCCTGTGAGCGGGCGTATCCGGCCGGGTACCTCCTGACACGGCCCCCCTTGCCAACGGATGGGAGGGCGGCGCAAATATGCCGGAGCGCGGCGTTTACGCCGCTTCCGCGTGGCCTGGCCAAATGCCTCCGCGTTACCCGCCGCTCCGGTCTCCCTCGCCTTGCGACGCCAGGAGCAGGGCGAGGGAATCAGAGCGCGTCGCCATGCGGCAATCGCCGAACTGTTGGCGTTGGAACTGTCAGCGTTGGAATAGGGAAACATCCAACAACCAACAACGAACGCTCAACCTCCCATGGGCAACCGCCTCCCCTGATCAGGGGGCCGTCGGCGCCGCCGGGGCGTTGGTGCCCGGGTCGATCAATTCCACCAGCATCTTGAGCTTGCTGTCCGTGATTTTGACCTGCTCGTCCGTCTTGAGTTTTTCCACCAAGGCGGGGGCCTGCTTGGACAGCTTGCTGTGGGTCAGGAAATCCTTGATGTCCGGGGCCACCTGGCTGTATTCCATGACCTTGGCCGGAAATTTTTCGAGCGTCTTGATGAGGTAAAAGCCGTAGGGCACCACGACCACGTCGCTGATCTGGTTGTTGGTCATCGAGAAGGCGGCGGCGTCAAATTCCGCCGGCAGCCGGCCGCGGGCGAACCGCGGCAGCTCGCCGCCGTTGTCCCGGGTGGTCGCATCGTCGGAATATTGCTTGGCCAGGGCGGCGAAATCCTCGCCGGCGCGGGCGCGCTTGAGGATGCCGTCGATCTGCTGGCGCTTGAGGTCGATCGCATTGGTGGCCAGCGGATTCATGGCGGGGGAATTCGTGTCGATCGTCAGCAGCAGGATCTGCTGGACGCGCGCGGTCTCCGGCTGCTCAAATTCGGAAGTGTGGTTGCTGTAGTAATCCTTGGTCTCGGCATCGGTCACAAACACGCCCAGCAGGCGCTGCAGGGCCGCCATGGCGGTGGATTCCTCCGTGCCCTTCGCCTGCCATTCCTTCAGGGTCAGCCCCACGGTCTTCAGCTGCCGTTCCAGCGCTTCCGGGGAACCGGCGCGCTTGAGGATGTTCGTGAATTGCACGCCGGCCTGCTTCAGCCCTTCCACGCGGTCGGCGTCCGTCACCTTCTGCAAGAGCACCTGGATGGTGATCAACTCTTCCAGAAACTGCACTTCCAGCTGCGCTTCCTTGTCCGGCTCGATCTGCTGGCCCTGGGCGGCGGCGGCGGCCCGGGCGCGGGTCACGAGCTGCTCGAGATCGCTGCGCTTGATTTCAAAACCCGTGCCTTTGACGATGGTCGGGTCGCCGAACAGGGCCGTCTCGGACACGGTGGCGTTGGCATTGGTGGCCCCGGCCGGCAGCACCGCCGCGGCGGCGGCGGTATTGGTGTCAGCATGGACGGCCACGGTGGCGAAAGCCACGGCGGCACAGAGGGAGGTGATCAGTTTCATGTGGGAGCTTTTTCGATTAAATTTGGCTGCGATGGTTTTGCTGTTATTTCAAGTCGTTCAGAGCGTGATGACTTTCACGTTGCTGATGTCGGTGTCCTTGGCCAGTTCATCCAGGACGGCCTGCGGCGGAACGCTGTCCAGGCTGAGCACGGTCAGCGCCTGGCCGCCCAGGGTGTCGCGGCCGAGGCTCATGCTGGCGATGTTGACCTTGTGTTTGCCGAGCAAGGTGCCGAGGAAGCCGATGATGCCCGGCTTGTCCGCGTTGTTGAGCATCAGGAGCGTCCCGGCCACCGGCAGTTCCACCGGCTGGCTGAAGAGGCGGACGATGCGCGGGTTGTTCGGCGAGCCGAAGAACGTGCCGCCGGCGGACACCAGCTTCTTGCCCTGGTGGAACACCTGCACATGCACCCATTCGTTGAACGTCACCGGCTCGTCGGATTTCTTTTCCTCGACGGTGATGCCGATGCTCTGGGCCACGGTGCGGACATTGACGTTGTTCACGTCCTTGAGGTTGCTGGTGGACAGGTAGCCGCGCAGGATGGCGCGGGTGACCGGGTCGATGTTCGGGAGCAGCCGGGCGTTGCCGCCGTAAGTGATGTGCAACCGGTCGGCCGTGACCGTGGAAAGCTGCGCGAGCAGTTTGCCGAGCGCCTCGCCGAGGGGCAGATACGGCTTCACCTGTTCGTAGGTCTTGGCATCGAGGTAAGGCAGGTTCACCGCGTTCCGGACTTCGCCGGTCAGCAGATAGCCGGCGATGACTTCCGCCACTTCGATGCCGCACTTTTCCTGCGCCTCTTCCGTGCTGGCGCCCAGGTGCGGGGTGAGAATCAGGTTCGGATGCTTGCGGTACGGATGATCCGCCGGCAGCGGTTCCACCGCGAAAACGTCCAGCGCGGCGCCCGCGACCTTGTTCGAATCCAAGGCGGCGATGAGGTCGGCCTCGCTGATGATCTCGCCGCGCGCGCAGTTCACGATCTTCACGCCGGGCTTCATCTTGGCGAACGCCGCCGTGTTCAGCATCTCTTTCGTCTCCTTCGTGACCGGCATGTGGACGGTGATGAAATCCGCCTCGCGGTAGACATGGTCCAGTTCCGGGGCGAATTCGGCGCCCACGGCGCGGGCCCGCTCTTCCGTCAGATAGGGGTCATAGGCCAGCACGCGCATGCCGAAGGCGATGGCGCGGCGGGCGACTTCCGTGCCGATGCGGCCGAAGCCGAGCACGCCGAGCGTCTTGCCCTGCAATTCCACACCCTGGAACAGCTTGCGATCCCATTTGCCCGCCACCATGGTGGCGTGGGCCTGCGGCACCTTGCGCGCGAGCGACAGGAGCATGGTGAAACTGAGTTCCGCCGTCGTGATGGTGTTGCCGCCGGGGGTGTTCATCACCACCACGCCGTGCTGGGTGGAGGTTTCGATGTCCACGTTGTCCACGCCCACCCCGGCGCGGCCGACCACGCGCAACTGCTTGGCCGCCGCGATCACTTTGGCCGTCACTTTGGTCTCGGACCGCACCACCAGCGCGGTGGCGTCCGCCACGATCGGAAGCAATTCCGCCTCGGACAGGCGTTTGGACAGAACCACGACTTCAAATTCCGGACGCTGCTGAAGCAGCGCGATGCCTTTGGGTGAAATGGGGTCGCAAATGATGATTTTCATGGTTGACACAAAATGGAGGGACAGTCTAGGCCACCCGGCGATTCCGGTCAAATAGCGAAATCAGTTTTCTGAATATAAAAATCGCTGTGCAGCGGCCAAAAACCGGCTATTATGATGCAAAATGAGCAAGCTGCTTCTGATCGATGATGAAGAGGACGTGCGGTATTCGCTCCAGCGGATCTTCGACGCCCCGGACATCGAACTGGCCACCGCCGCCAGCGGCGAGGAGGGGCTCAAGATCATCCCCAAATTCAAGCCCGACCTCGTGCTGATGGACGTCCGCATGGGCGGCCTGACCGGGCTCGAGACCCTGCGCAAAATCCGCGTCACCGACCCCAAGCTGCTGGTCATCCTCATGACCGCCTACGGCACCACCCAGACCGCCATCGAGGCGATGAAACTGGGCGCCTACGATTACCTGCTGAAGCCGTTCGACATCCCCAAGCTCAAGGAACTCGTCGCCGCCGCCCTCAAGGCCGCCCGCGACATGAAACAGGTCGTCTCCTACGAACCCCTCTTGCAGTCGGAAGACTACGAGCTGGGCATCATCGGCCGGAGCGGCCCCATGCAACAGGTCTTCAAACTCATCGGCCAGGTGGCCGCCACGGATGCCACCGCCCTCATCACCGGCGAAAGCGGCACCGGCAAGGAATTGGGCGCGCGCGCCATCTACCACCACAGCGAACGCACCAGCCAGCCGTTCCTCGCCGTGAACTGCGCGGCCATCCCCGAGCAACTCCTGGAAAGCGAGCTCTTCGGCCACGAAAAGGGCGCCTTCACCGGCGCGACCGTCCAGCGCATCGGCAAATTCGAGCAGTGCAACAAAGGCACCATCTTCCTGGACGAGATCGGGGACATGACCCCCGCCACGCAGACAAAAATCCTGCGCGTGCTGCAGTCCGGCACCTTTGAGCGCGTGGGCGGCAACCAGCCCATCCAGGTGGACGTCCGCGTGATCGCCGCCACCAACAAACCGCTGGAGGCCGCCGTCGCCGCCCGGCAATTCCGCGAAGACCTGTTCTACCGCCTGAACGTGGTCCGCATCCATCTGCCGCCGCTGCGCGAGCGCCGGGATGACATCCCGCTGCTCGTGAATTATTTTCTCGAAAAGATCGCCCGCGAGCAGGGGCGCTCCCCCAAATCCATCGCCAACGCCGCCGTCAAGCTGCTGGAAAAATATCACTGGCCCGGCAACGTGCGCGAACTGGAGAACGCCATCCGCCGCGCCCATGTGCTGGCGAAGAGCGATGCCATCCTCCCCGGCGATTTGCCGCCCGAGATCTCCGGCCTGGCCACCGGCGTCTCCGCGCCGCCCGTCTCCACCACCCTCAGCGAGGGCATGGTCGGCGACACCGCCGTGCTCGCGCGCCAGCTCTTCCAATGGGCCCGGCGCGATCCCAAGCTGAAGATCATCCCCGCCGTGGAACGCGAACTCGTCATCCAGGCCCTCAAGGAGACGAACGACAACCAGGTCAACGCCGCGAAACTCCTCGGCATCACCCGCGCCACCTTGCGCAAACGCATCGAGAAGTTTGGCATCACGCGCGAACTGACGGTGAAATGAACCCGCCCGCCAAAGGTGGCGGCGGCGCCCTCGCCGCCGAGGGTGGCGGCGACGCCCACGTCGCCGTCCCCCTTGCGGCAACCAAACGGACCGGCAAAAAATGAACCCCGCCGCCGCCCGTCCCGCCACCGGCCTGCACGTCGGCGGCATGACGTGCGGCAACTGCGCCCGCAAAGTCACCACGGCCGCGCAATCCGTTCCCGGCGTCCACAGTGCTTCCGCCGAGGTCGCCTCCGGCCGCCTCACCGTCCGCTGGAATTCCGCCGCGGAACAGAATCTCCCCGCCCTGATCGCCGCCATCAAACAGGCCGGCTATCCCGCCCGGGAACTGGCCGCCGCCGCTGCCGGCGATTCCCCTGCCCGCGAGTCCAACTGGCAATGGCCGCTCCTCATCGGTCTGGCGGTGACCGCCCTGCTCATGGCGGGCGAATGGGGCTTTGGCCTCATGGACGTGAACTGGTTCCGCTGGCTGGCCTTTGCCCTCGCCGGCGGGGTGCAAGTCTGGTGCGGGGCGGAATTTTATCGCGGCGCCTGGCGGCAACTGCTTGTCGGCGCCTCCAACATGGACACCCTCGTGGCGCTCGGTTCCACCACGGCATTCGGTTACAGCACGTGGGCGCTGCTGAGCGGCGCAGGCGGGCATCTCTACTTCATGGAGGCGGCGGCGATCATCTCCCTCATCAGCGCCGGCCATTGGTGCGAAGCCCGGGTGAGCGACCGCGCCGGCAACGCCTTGCGCTCCCTGCTCACGCTCGCCCCGGCCACCGCGCGCAAACTCGTCACGCCCGCCCCGGCCAAACCGGCGGCCGGCGGCATCGGCTTCAATCTGCGCACCGGCTTTTCCGCCGCAGCCGCCAAACCCGTCCCGCAACAGGAAGTGGAAACCCCCGTGGCCGGCTTGAATCCCGGCGACCTCGTGGTCCTCAAACCCGGCGATCGCGTTCCCGTGGATGGCACGGTCTTCTCCGGCACCTCGGCCGTGGATGAAGCGATGCTCACCGGCGAATCCCTGCCCGCCGATAAGAAGACCGGCGATAATTTGTTCGCCGGCACCGTGAATCTGAACGGCCAGCTCATCCTGCGCGTGGCCGCCACCGGCGAAGCCACCGCGCTGGCTCACATCATCGCCGCCGTGCAGCGCGCGCAGAACAGCCGCGCGAACATCCAGCGCCTCGGCGACCGCATCAGCAATGTCTTCGTGCCCGTCATCGTCGGCATCGCGCTCGCCGCCGGCTTGTGGTGGGGGCTCGCGCCGGCATCGGCCAAGGGCGTGCACGAGGCGTTAATGCCGTTCCTCTGGCACGCGCACTTGCCCATCGGCGCGGCGGCCGGCTTCATCATCGCGGCCGGGGTCTTGATCGTGGCCTGTCCCTGCGCGATGGGCCTGGCCACGCCCGCGGCCATCATGGCCGGGGCCAACGCCGCCGCGCGGCGCGGCATCCTGATCCGCGACGGCATCGCGCTGGAAAAAGCCGGGGAGATCACGGCCATCCTCTTTGACAAGACCGGCACGCTCACGGCGGGCAAACCGGAGGTCGCCGCCGAACTCGCCCTGCCGGGCACCGGCTCCCCTGCCCCGCGCGCGCTGGCGGCCGCGCTGGCGCGCCACTCGCAGCATCCGCTCAGTCTGGTGATCGCCCGCCTCTCCACCGAAGCGATCGCCTTGGCGGACTGGCAGGAAGTGCGCGGCTCCGGTCTGACCGCCACGCTGGCCGGCGGCGGCACCGGTCCGTTAAAACTCGGTTCACTGCGCTGGCTGGCGGAATCCGGCGTCGCTTTGACCGCCGGGGAAAGTTTCATCGCCGAATGGTCCGGGCAAGGCGCGAGCCTCGTGGGACTCGCGGCGGGCCCGACGTTGCTCGGCCTCTTTGCCTTGCGCGACACGTTGAAACCCAACGCCGACCGCGTGGTCCGCCAACTGCAAGCGCAGGGCTTGAAAACCTATCTCGTGACCGGCGACAACGCGCGGACCGCCGCCGCCATCGCGCAGCAGGCGGGCATCCCGGCGGCGAACGTCTTCGCCGAGGTGCGGCCGGAGCAGAAGGCGGAATTCGTGAAGCAACTGCAAGCCCGGGGCGAGCGCGTGGCCTTCGCCGGCGACGGCATCAACGACGCGCCCGCGCTCACGCAGGCGGACCTGGGCATCGCCGTGAGCCGCGCCAGCGACATCGCCCGCGAGGCGGCCGACATCATCCTGCTGAAATCCGGCATCGAAGCCGTGCCCGAGGCGCTGGGGCTCGCGCGCGCGACGCTGCGGACCATCAGGCAAAACCTGTTCTGGGCCTTCTTCTACAACGCCCTCGCCGTGCCGCTGGCGGCGCTGGGTTTCATCAGCCCGGTCGTGTGCGCGGCGGCTATGGGGTTCTCCGATCTGATCGTGATCGGGAATGCGCTCCGGTTATTGTGTTGGCGGCAGAAGTAACGCGAAAACCAAGTCGAAACGAATTTAGGTCTTGGAGGCGCTGTCTTGCAATGCTTCCAAAGATTTGATTTTAATCCAAACTTGTTCTATCTCGTTTGCCAAACAGTTTGCCAATTCATTCTGCATCGCCTTTGCAAGCGCTTCCCATTTGAAGCACAAGCCCAGTCCAAAGGATTTTAAAATAATTATGTTTTCTGAAAACTGCCCCGCTAAACCTCTCAAATCATCAAGCAAAGTGTCCAGCCTAGTGAAATCTCCCTCATTTTTAGCGAAAATGACCTCGTTGCCCAAAGCGCTCGCTATTTCCACACACAAGTTTACATCAGTAGGAATAGTTTTTGACAATGCACGCGCCTCCCTGAGCAAGTCATTCCACTTTGCAGCATCTTTCTCCTCCCTCGCAAAAACAAGTGCATTAATCAAGCCTCTCGCGAACGCCTCACGCAGGGCAACGTCTGGCGAATGAATTTCATACAATAAATGCAGCTCCTCGAACAAGGCATCTCGCCGTTTGAAGTCACGTTCCACATTAGCATCTAAAATCGCGTTGACCAAACTTCTCGCCAAATGCTTGATAATGAGGGAAGAATCCGGACAAACTTGACTTAGCATTCGCAAATCATTTAGCAAAGAATCTATTTTGAGAACATCCTTTCTGATTTCCGGGTCTAAAATTATGTTGAACAGCCTTTTCGCTAACAATTCGTGCAAAGCGGTATCGGCAGGATGGGCTTGAGAAAGAACTCGTAATTCATTAAGCAAAGTGTCTCTCTGTTGAAAATCCCCTTTTTCCATTGCAAAAACAATTGCGTTTCCAAGGCTTTCTGCAAGATGTCTGACCACTAAGTTGTTGGCCGCATAGGTTTGATTCAAGGCCCGGAGCTCCTTGAGTATACTTGCTTGCCTTGGATAGTTATCTTCGCCCCTGGCATCACATAGCGTATTGAACAAGCCGTTTGCTAACCGCTCAAGAATATTGACGTCTGCAGGATATGCCTGCTGTAATTTGCGCAACTCATCAAGCAGATCATCTCTCCGAACAAGATTTTTTTCTTTTTCTGCGAAATTAATCATGTTGTATAAGCCATTTGCGAACTTTATGCGTACTGAATCTTGACTCGAATAGGCTTTAAACAGCTGTCGCAACTCTTCAAGTGAGTCATCGCGGAGCTTCGGGTTGCCTGCTCGCTCTGCAACATTGATTGCGTTAAACAACCCCATCGATACCAGCGGGGCTAGCGTTAAGCCGGATTCAGCTACTATTTTTGTTGCATTTGAAAAGACCCCCCAATCAGTAGACTCACCTTTGAATAAAGTTGAAACACTAGCAATAATTACACCGGCTCCATTCCCAAGTTGCAGCGATGTAATCAGCGCATCCATTGAGAGGATTACAACAGAATATGGGACGGTGGATGTGTCGGTACTTGTTACATTTGCCGCAAGTTTGAATAGCAGGTTTTGGGTTTCTCTGACTACTAACGAACGATAATCCATTTTAACTAGAAACCAGCGTTGTGCCGCTGCATGGCGAGTATCATGACCATAAGATGGAAATATCCCGCCCTCCAAAACATGCCGAAGATTCAATTCGTCCACCGTTATTTCTGACAATCCACCATCAAGGACTATCGGATTTAGCAGTTGCCATAAATCGGCATTCAAGCGAGGGAGTACAGCCAACCGAATTGCCAACCTCCTTTCGGATACGCTTAGTTTCGGAAATAAAGTTTCAAATTCGCGATAGCGATAAGCCTGAGCGTCAACCGCAACCCTTCTCATGTCAATTGCATCCTTCATTTGACCTCGCTTGGCCTCGCTCAACCAAACGTCGAGGACTCCGGGGAAAGCCTGTAACATTTCCAGAAGATCAGCATCTTCAATATTTTGGGCGGCAGTCACCTGCGTGCGAACACGAACAATGAGATTATGCTGTTCAAGCGGGTCACCCAAATGCATTGGCAGTAATTCGTAAATCAACGCCGTGCCTGGTTTGGATTGCTCAAGGTCTTTAGCCAGTTCAAACCCGTGGTCGGTCGGGTCTGCCTTTTTAAGATCTGGATGCCGGATGCCCAAGATGACATGGCAAACAGGCCATTCATCCATGTGGGAAAGGAAAGCAGCAAGGGTTTTGTGCTCCGCCTCCAGTGAAGCAGACTTTTCCCAGGCGTCGAAAACCAAAACCAGCGGACTTCCTGAAATCCGGTGCAGGATGGAGACAAGTTCATGTGCTTGCTCGTATGGCAATGGCTGGATGGAAATCCCGCCTGATTTGAGATCTGCGTCGGCTTTGGCAAGCCCTTGAAAGGTTTCCTCGACCAGCTTTCCAAAGCCAGAAGGAATGCCTTTCAGTTCAGAAATATTGGAAAAGATTTTACCAACAGCCACGCCGGCCTTGGTCACCAAACATTCCTTATTCTGCTCGAATACGATGCGTGCCTGTTCAAGGTTACCGGCTGTTTGTAACCAACGGATGTAGAGATTGCTGACCACGCGAAGCAATTGGTCGGATTCCCCCAAACATTCGTGATAGCCCGTGAGGTAATTCTTCGCCTGTAGTTGACGGCACACCTCCTCGAGAAGCCAAGTCTTGCCCATCTTCGGACGGCCCACAACCGCCGTCAGTCCCTTGTGTTCAACCCGGTTCAGGATGAACTCCATGTCCGGTTTGCGACCGAACATTATGTTTTGCCTGTTCGGAAAAGCCTGGTTGCTCGCCATCTTCCCTCAATCATGGACAGGCACCCTTAACAGTGACGAGCAAAAACTGTATTCCGTATTCACTGTTGACACTGTCGTATTTGTGCAAGATTTTAAGGCAAACCCATCATTGCCATGTTCAGCATCCAGAACACCGTCCGCGTGGCCCTCATGCAAATTGGCGTGATTGTGTTTGGCGTGCTGGGCGCGGGGGTGGATTGCAAGATGTTCGGCGGCGAAACCAGGATGCTGCCGGTGATACCGGCGTTGCTGAAAGAATACGGCATCCTGCTGATGATCCTGCCGGTGAGTTGGGCCATCATGGCGCTGACTGTCCGCAGCCGCCGGGGAATCAGTGACGATACCAAAAGCCTCGCGTTCTGGAGCGGCGTGCTGCTGCTGATCCTGCTCGCCCTGTTCATGGCCGATGCCGACGGACGTCCGTGGATAGACCCGGATTTCTCCTAAGCATGCACTAAAAGTAAATCCGTCGGGCAAAATTGGTGGGCGAGCAACCGCACAAAATTTGCCGGTCCGGCCATCGTCCCACTTCCCTCGTTCCACTACCGATTGATTTGGAAAACACGCCCTCGGGTAAAATCGATGAAAGCAGAACAAACATTCACCGCCCGAATGAGACCCGTCCCCTGCTGGCTCAGGGACGGGCGGGGAGGCGGCGCTGGCGGCGCAGGAGGAACAAGCCGGCCGCGCCGAGACCCGTCAGGGCGAGGGTACTGGGCTCGGGCGCCGGTTCCGTGCCGGTCACCTCCATGGTGTAGGGGGAGCCGTCGACAATCCAGCCGCCATTGGCACTCTCCCGGTCATAGGAGCCGGCACTGGAGCCAAAGCCGGCGTCCCAATTGTAACTTTCGTTTCCCGAACCGGTGCCACCGTCAAACGCGTACACGTAATAAGTGGTGTCGGCGGTCAGTTGCAAGGTGCCGGTGGACAGATAATCGTAAAGGCCGGCGGATTCCGGATCGCTGCTGCCGGACAGGACCATCAATTGATTGCCGGGCCGGCCACCGCTGCCGGTCGCATCATAGATGGCCACCCCGAAATTGCCGTCGCCGTTATTGGCGCCGTCCATTTTCAGTTTCACCCCCGCCAGGGTAACGGCACTGGCGCCGGTGGTGAAACCCATCGCGATGGACTGGTAGGATGTTGATCCGTTGTAGTAAAAGTTATCGATGTTGGCGCTTCCGTCGGATGGCTGGCTCAGGTTGTTAAACAAAATGGTGGATTGGGCATGCCCCAACATGAGACTGGAAGCCATGATTCCGAGCGCGCAGGCGGTGTGTTTGGTATTCATGTGCAACGGTTGGTTTATCTGGTTATTTGTTTTCTTACCTTATTTCCTTCAACCCGTTATCGCCGGTGAACTGTGCGTAAGTTAATCAGCCATCCGGCCTTGGCAAATAAAAAATCATGCTTCCCCCATTTTTTTCGGCCGGGCAATAACAGTCCCAACGGGCGGCACGCCGGCTGCCGGCCGGCGCTACCTGAACAAACGTTCACTGCCCAAACGCCCGGCGATGGTCCACAATGCCGGCAACCACATGATCAATATCCGCGCCCGCCCTGTCTTCGGACTCAAACCATTCCTGGCCGCCATCTGGCTGGCCCTGGCCGCCATCAGTCCGGCCGCCGATGCGCCGAAGAGCCTGAAGGATTCCCTCCTGCCCGCGCCCAAGAACGGCGGGTTCGCCATGGATGGCTATATGCTTTGGTGTTCCTCGGTCGTCGAGGTGGATGGGGTTTATCAAATGTTCGCCTCGCGCTGGCCCGCCCGGTATGCGATGGACGGCTGGACCAAATACTCCGAGTGCGTCCGCGCCACCAGCACCAATCTCTGCGGCCCCTACACCTTTCAGGAAGTGGTGCTGCAAAAGCGCCCGGACCACTGGGACAATTCCCGGGTGCATAACGTCAAGCTGGTCAAAGCCGGCGCAAAGTACGTCCTCTTCTACATCAACTCCGCCAACCAGACCGGCTATGCCGTGGCCGATGCCATCACCGGCCCGTGGACGCGCTCGGACAAACCCGTCATCCGCGCCAGCAATCCCGCCCCGCTCGTCCGCGCCGATGGCAGCGTCTATGTCTTCTGCCGCCTCAAGGACAAATCCCAGGTGAACCGCGGCGTGGCCTACACCGCCGACAGCTATGCCGGACCTTACACCGCGCTCGCCAATGGCGACAACCTCCTGCCCGATGGCGGCGAACTCGAAGACCCGACCATCTGGTGGGCGAATCACCAATACAACATCCTGCTCAACGATTGGAAAGGTCATGCCACCGGCGGCGGCAAGGATGGCGCGCAATATTTCTCGAAGGATGGACTCCACTATCAATTGGTCTCCCATGACCCCGTCTTCACCAAGACCGTGCCCTACGATGACGGCACGTCCGAAGCTTTCAAGCGCCGGGAACGCCCGTTCGTTTATGTGAATGCCCAAGGGGAAGTGCTGGCGCTGTTCACCGCCTGCCTGCCGGCCAGCGGTCCGTCCCGCATCGTGGCGCAGCCGGTGAACCATTACTACCCGGCCAATCCGTGACTTGAAACCGGGCTGCAAGGTGATCCCGCGCCGGTCAGGGTAAGGCGACGGATGGGAGACCGGCTCCAAAGAGCAATCCGCTTGCTTTTCGAGGCCGCCGTCATTGCTTCAGCCCGCGCTGCCACAGCTCGAAGTGATACAGCGCCGCCACCACCAGCGGATGCCGGATGCGCTCTTCCGCCACCAACCGCGGCAGCTCCGCCACCGGCACCAGGTGCGTCACCAGATCCTCCCCGCCATCGAACTCCACCGCGTGCTGCACCGTGCAATTCTCCACCAGCGCGCTGTAGCAGAGGTTCCCGAAGATCGCCGGGTTCGAGGGCAGGCTGCCCAGCAGCCGTGCGCGTTCGCCCGCGTAGCCCGTCTCCTCGCGCAATTCGCGCAACCCCGCCGCCACCGGGTCCGTCTCCTCCGGATTCATCATCCCGCCGGGAATCTCCAGCTCCACCCGCTGCGAACCGTGCCGGTATTGCTCCACCATCACGATTTTTTGGTCCGGTGTCAGCGCCACCACGTTCACCCAGTTCACGCTGTCCGCGATATAGAAGTCATGCTCCCGGCCCGTCCGCGGATTGATGCACGTGTCCTGCCGCACCTTGAAGATGCGGAAATCCGCCACCGGTTTCGTGCTGAGTTTGGTCCAGGGTTTCATAATGTGAGGTGCCGCTTGCCCCTGCCCTGCGGAGCGCGACCTTCAGGTCGCTTCAGCGTGTCAGGCGGGAGGGTGGTGAAAAATACCAACCCGTTTGGTTTGGCGTGCGTCGAAGCGGCGTAAACGCCGCGCTCCCAGAACGATGTCAAATTGCGCCCGGGCGAGGCCGCGGCTATTTTCGGGCCGGTTTTCAAAATGGGTTCGGCCGCTTCCAACGCGTCATGGACTGCGCCGGCAGAGCGGAGCGGCGACGGCGCTTTTCCGCACGAGAATTTCCACGCGCAAATCAGGCGGTGCCGATTTCCAAAGCGGGGTCGCGCTTCGCTTGCCCCCGCAGTCCAAAAGCTGGCGCCCATAACCAGGCCGCGAAAGGTTCGACGGCCTTTAAATCCTAAAGCCCCTTGGCCTTCGCCGCCCAGCCCTGTTTCATCAGGGTGAGCAGATGCGTCAGCGCCTCCTCGTAAGGCCGGTTCTTCTCCGCCGCCAACTGGCGCGCCCGCTTGTCGAGTTGCGCCGCCATCGCCGGCGACTTGTCCGCCGGACAGCCGAGCGCCACGAGCACCTGCGCCAGTTGGTCGGTTTCCACGGCTCAGGCCGCTTCGGTGATGGTGACGCTCACCACGCCCACGCGCTTCAGCGGCTTGCTGGATTCGCCCGACCCGCTCGCGCCCACCGGCGTGCCCGCGATCTTCGTCAGCACGTCATCGCCCGCGATCACCTTGCCGAACGCCGTGTACTGGCGGTCCAGGAACTTCGCGTCCCCGTCGCAGATGAAGAACTGCGAGCCCGCCGAATCCGGGTTCGAGCTCCGCGCCATCGAGATCACGCCGCGCTGATGCGACTTCGCGTTGAACTCCGCCTTGATCTGGTAGCCCGGGCCGCCCGTGCCCCACATCCGCTCCTTGGTCGCATCCTTCGTCAGCGGATCGCCACCCTGGATCATGAAACCCTTGATGATGCGGTGGAACGCCGTGCCGTCATAAAAACCCTGCTTCGCCAGCTTCTTGAAATTCTCCACCGTGTTCGGCGCCACATCCGTCCAGAATTCCAAGGTCAGGTCGCCTTCCGTCGTCTTGATGATCGCGATTTCGCTCATAATATATAATGGTAAAAAAGTTGTTCCGCGCCGTTTACTTCAGGTTCACGCTGTCCGCGGGAACGATTTTGATGCTCTCCACGTTCACGCGCACCACCGGCCGGTCCGGACCTTCCGTCGCCGTGTTCGCGATCTTGTCCAGCACGTCATAACCCTTGATCAGGTTGCCGAACACCGTGTATTGGCCGTCCAGGAACCCCGCGTCCCCGTGGCAAATGAAGAACTGGCAGCCCGCCGAGTCCGGGTCCGGCGTACGCGCCATCGAGAGAATGCCCCGCGCATGGTGCTTGCTGTTGAACTCCGCTTTGATCGTGTAACCCGGACCGCCCTGGCCCCACGTGTCCTTCG
>Ga0316222_1001855_pt1 | contig 24129 bp, 15 predicted proteins | sample TBH18011metaG_FD_206008 | JGI IMG/M metagenome (GOLD analysis project Ga0316222, IMG submission 206008) | Freshwater microbial communities from Trout Bog Lake, Wisconsin, USA - TBH18011 | ecosystem: Environmental > Aquatic > Freshwater > Lake > Hypolimnion/Profundal zone | place: USA: Wisconsin... | reverse complement strand
TTGTTAGTATTCATACGCTGGCAGTTGTAGCACCTTCCGGAGCTCAACTGCCAGTTCTCATGTTATCTACCACCCCGATCCCCATTGAAAGACCGGCTCAAATGAGTAAGCCACGCTCTTTTCGGGCAGTATAAAGATGCACCCCTGCGACATCGGAAATCCCTACTGGCGCAAGGCTGCCAACCGTCAATCTCTGCGTTTCTCAATCCTCTTCTCTGCGGTCTCTGCGTTAAAATCCCCTCACAGCGTCCGCAAATCCAGCGTGAACGGATAATCCGGATTCAGCTCCACCGGCTTGACCGCGATTTTTCCCGGCGTGTGGTTCAGGCGGAAGAACCGCGCCAGGCGGCGCGATTCGGCCTCGTAGCTGTTCACGGGGAACTTGTCGTTGCTCCGGCCGCCGGGATGCGCCACGTGATACGTGCAGCCCGCGATGCTCCGCTGGTTCCACGTATCCACCACATCGAACACCAAGGGCGTGTGCACCCCGATGGTCGGTTGCAGACATTCCGGCGGCTGCCAGGCGCGATACCGCACGCCCGCCACGAATTCGCCGTTCACCCCCGTGGGATGCAGCGGCACGCGATGCCCGCCCACCGTGACCGCAAAGCGGTCGCCCGCCAGGCCGCGCGCCTTCAATTGCAGCCGCTCCACCGAGCTGTCCACGTAGCGCACCGTGCCGCCGCCGCCCGGCTCCTCGCCCAGCACATGCCACGGCTCCAGCGCGGTGCGGATCTCCAGTTGCAGGTCCCGCTGTTCCAGGTCCCCGATGCGCGGGAACCGGAATTCGAAATGCGGCGCGAACCAGTCGAACTCGAACGGATAGCCGGCGTCGCGCAAATCGCGGATGACATCCTTGAAATCCGTCTCGCAAAAGTGCGGGAGCATCCAGCGGTCATGGATGTCCGTGCCCCAGCGCACCAGCTTGTTCTCGTACGGCTCCTGCCAGAACTTCGCCACCAGCCCGCGCAGGAGCAGATGTTGCGCCAGGCTCATGCGCGCGTGCGGCGGCATCTCGAACGCCCGCATCTCCACCAGGCCCAGCCGGCCGGTGCTGCTCTCGGGCGCATACAGTTTGTCGATGGAGAATTCGGACCGGTGCGTATTGCCGCTGGCATCGATCAGCAGGTTGCGGAACAGCCGGTCGCACAGCCACGGCGGCGTGAAGCCGAGGCCCTTCACGTTGCGGTCCAGCTCCTTGAACGCGATCTCCAGTTCGTACAGCGAATCATTCCGCGCCTCGTCGATGCGCGGGGCCTGCGACGTGGGCCCGATGAACAGGCCGCTGAACAGCCAGCTCAGCGAGGGATGGTTCTGCCAGTACGTCAGCAGCGAGCGCAGCAGATCCGGGCGGCGCAGCACCGGGGAATCCTGCGGCGTTTCGCCGCCGATGATGATGTGGTTGCCCCCGCCCGTGCCCGTGTGGCGGCCGTCCAGCATGAATTTCTCCGTGCCCAGGCGCGTCTGGCGCGCTTCCTCGTACAGCACCGTGGTGCGGTCCACGAGTTCGTCCCACGTTTTGCTGGGATGCAGATTCACCTCGATCACGCCGGGGTCCGGCGTCACCGCCAGCTTGTTGATGCGCGGGTCGCGCGGCGGCGTCTCGCCCTCGATGATGACGGGCAAACCCAGTTCCGTCACCGCGGTCTCGATGCCGGCGACCAGGTCCAGATAATCCTCCGTCGTTGCCACGGGCGGCATGAAGACATGCAGCCGGCCCGCGCGCGGTTCCACGCACAAGGCCGTGCGGATCACCCACGGCGCGCTCTGGCCCTGCACCGGGCGGCGGTTCGGATCGAAATCCGGCGGCAGCGCCGGCAGCGGTTGCGGCGGTTGCGCCTCCGGCGCCCCCAATTGCTGGGCGCGCTGGCCCGGCCCGTAACCCGCCGGCAGCGGCGTTCCGCCGGTCCGGCGCAAAAACCGCTGCCCGCTCGCCTCCGGATGGACGCGATAGGGAAATTCCTTCGGCAACGCGGGCAAATCCTGCCGGGTCGGATCTTCCGGCCGGATCCACGGATAATCCTTCTCCGCCACCCACGGGATGGAATCCAGCGGCAGGCGCAGCCCCATGGCGGAATCCCCGGGCAGCAGCCACAGCGTGTCGTCATCCCGCAAAAACCACGCGCCGGACATCCAGCCCGGCTCGTTGCCGTACATCGCGCGCTTGATCGGGAGCAGGTAACCGGTCACTTCGCCCAGGCCTTCCTGGAAAATCCGCGCGATGCGCTCGCGCTCCAGCTTGTCCCGCAGATTCGTTTTCTCCGGCGTCACGTTTGAGGGCAGCCGGCGTTCTTTCCACGTGTAGTAGAACGCGTCCTCGTAGGCGGGGAGCATGTATTTCGGGTCCGCGCCCGTGACCTTGCTGATGCGCTCCAGCAGCGCCTTCGCCTCCGGCGCCTGGAACCCGTAATCCTTCGCCTCGTCCGCGATCAGCGTGTCGTCTTTCCAGATGGGCACGCCGTCCTTGCGCCAGTAGCAGCCGAGCGCCCAGCGCGGCAGTTGCTCGCCCGGATACCACTTGCCCTGCCCGTAATGCAGCAGCGAGCCCGGCGCGAATTTGCCCCGCAGCCGCTTGATCAGTTCGCCGGACAACACCCGCTTCTTGGGCGACACCGCCGTGAAATTCCATTCCGGACCGTCCGGGTCGTCGATGGAAACAAACGTCGGCTCGCCGCCCATCGTCAGGCGGACATCGCCCTTTTTCAAATCCCCGTCAATCTTGTGGCCGAGCGATTCGATGCCCTGCCATTGCTCGTCCGTGTACGGCAGCGTCACGCGCGGTGATTCGAAAACGCGCGTCACCTTCATCTCGTGGTGGAACTCGCATTCGCATTCGTCCAGCGAACCGGAGATGGGCGCCGCACTGGAGGGATCCGGCGTGGCGGCGAGCGGAATGTGCCCTTCGCCCGCGAGCAGACCGGAGGTCGGGTCCAGCCCGATCCAGCCGCCGCCGGGCAGATACACTTCCGTCCACGCGTGAAGGTCGGTGAAATCCTGTTCCGCGCCGCTCGGGCCGTCCAGCGCCTTCTGGTCCGCCTTGAGCTGGATGAGATAGCCGCTCACGAAGCGCGACGCCAGGCCGCAATGCCGCAGCAACTGGCACAGCAGCCACGCCGAATCGCGGCAGGAACCGCTCAGTTTTTCCAGTGATTCCTCGGGCGTCTGCACGCCCGGCTCCAGCCGGATGGTATATTTGATGTCCTGCCAGATCCGCTGGTTGATGGCCACCAGGAAATCGATCGTGCGCGGCTTCTTGTCCGCCGGTATTTCCAGCCGCTGCTGCTTCGTCAGGCGTTTGACTTCGCCGAGGATGTCCTTGCGGATGGCGGCGAGATATTTGGTGAACTTCGGCGTCAGCCAGCACTTGCGCTGGAACGGCGCCAGTTCGTGGTCGAGGGCCGGGTCATACGCGAACGGAAATTTTTCCGCCTCGGGTTCCAGGAAGAAATCGAAGGGATTGAACACCGCCATCTCCGCCACGAGGTCCACGGCCACGCAGAACTCGGTCGTCTTCTCGGGGAAGACCAGCCGCGCGGCGTAGTTCGCCTGCGGATCCTGCATCCAGTTGATGAAATGCGGGTCCGGCGTGATCTGGAGCGAGTAGCTGAGGATGCGCGTGCGCGCGTGCGGGGCGGGACGCAGCCGCACCACCTGCGGGCCCAGGTTGATGGGCCGGTCATACTTGTAATGCGTCCGGTGATGCAGGGCTACGTGGATGGACATGGTTGCTCCTAATTATAAATTGACTGCGCGAACATAGATCCGCCGGCCGTCCTTGAACCCGCGGCTCCGGTCTCCCTCGCCCCCGACCTTAAAAGGGGGAGCGGGACGGGGAGAGGGGCTGTCCCGCTTTCCCACATTGGAGGTTGGGCGTTGGATGTTCGATGTTGGATGTTTTTTTCATTTTTCATCCTTCTTCCTTCATCCTTGCCCCGTCCGCCCCTCACAAATACGCCTCGATCGGTTCCGCCCCGATGGTGCCCGCCAGTTGCTCCAGATACCCGGGCGCCTCGACCGTTTCGAGCGTTTTCCGGGCCTGGATCAGCCGCGCGGGAATCCCGATCTGCTCCGCCACATCCGCATGGCTGGGCCGGCGGATGAAACTGTTCAGGTAATCGCAATGCCGGCGCCACAGCGCGCGGTCGATCTTCTGCTTCGCCGCCAGGCGCGCGGCGAACCACGGGCTGGCCAGCAGGCTTTCGCGCGTGAAGAGGTTCCGGATGTCCGGATGCTCCAGGTCCTTCCCCTCGAACGCGTCGTCCTTCATGATGTGCAGCAGCGCCCGCAGCGGCGGGCAGGCCTGCGCGATGCTGCCGTCGTTGAAATATTGCTGCGCCACGCGCTTCTGCGTGACCACGATGTTGTCCACGCTGTCCGCGAAGACGTCGCGATCCTGCAATTCCGGCCGCAGCATCGCCTCCGTGAACACCGCGTGCGGATGGTTGAACACCCGGCCGAAGAACGAATGCACGAAGCGCGTGTTGATGCGCCAGCCCAGCCGGCTCGCGAGCACCTTCTTGCCCTTGTATTCAAAGTCCCGGCACTTCTCCAGGTAATGGTTCGCCTTCAGGAAGGCGGGCGAGGATTCCTCGCGGCTCAGGCGGCACCAGACTTCCGGCACGATCAGGCTCACGTCGTGATCCACCCGCAGGTGCGGTCCCACATAGCCGGCGGCGGTCACGAACCCGTGATGGCCGCACAGGATCCACGCGACCAGCGCGTTGTTCAGGTCGATGATCGGCGGCAGGGCGTTGAACGGCCCCTTGGTGAGCGCGCCTTCGGAACCCGCGCCGGTGGTGGACGGCGATTTGCCCGTCATGCTGCAAATGACTTCCATGAAGAGCTCCGGCAGCTCGAAATAATGGATCGGATTGTAGCAGGCCAGCGCCCGCACGCCCGCTTCCGGCGGGTTGTTCCGGCGGCCCGGCAGCACGGCCGTGACCGGCGTGTACAGCGGCAGTCCCGGCGGCACGCGGCGGCGCAGGCGGGCGGCCACCTCGGCCAGGTAGGTTTCCTGGGCGCGGACGAGGTCCGGCCGCTTTTGCAGATAGCGCGGATTCTTCGTCGGCTTGCCGTCCACCAGCCGCGGGTTGGCCGTGCAAACGAAATACCGCGGCAGCGGGCTCCCGGCGATGGCGCTGATGAACTGCTGCATCGGCGCGGTGAACTGGTTGAAGCCCAGCGCATCCTCCACCATCGCGCGCGCGTCGTTGTCCGAGAGCGGCTCGTAGTTGGAGAAGAAATTGTCCGGCTGCACGAAATCCAGTTCCGCCTGCTTGTCGTAGCCGCGGTGGATCGCATCGTCCGGGCGCTGGAACAGGCGCTGCTCGCAGTTCGCCACGAACTTCAGCGAGAGCCCCGGGTCCGTGCCTTCCGGCAGGTTTTGCAGCGCCGTGGCCGGCACCACGATGGACGCCGTGATATCGTCCTCCATCTGCACCTTGAGGGCGGGATGGAAGTCTTTCCGCAGGCCGAACGTGCGCCACGCGCCGTCGCCGTCGAAACCCACGCGCAGATAGGTCGTCACCAGCTTGCGATTGTCGCACTTCAGCTCGTTGCCCGGCGTGCCGTTGATGATATCCACGCTGAAATGGTCCCGCCAATGCGCGCCCAGCTCGGGCTTGTAATAGCGCTTCACCACGAACACCAGTTCCTTGATGTACTGCGGCACGCTCGCCAGCCAGGCGTTGTATTCCGGCGTGTAATCATGCTCGTCCAGCGTCAGCAGCTTGATGACGGAGCCGAGGGAACGTTCCGCCGACAGAATCTTCCGGTTATCCTTGTGCGTCTTGTCCTGGAACCGGTCGGAATAATCGCGGTCCACCAGCAGTTCCACCTGGTCGAAATCCTTCTTCAGGTCGGCCACGAAGACCGGGCCCGTGAGAATGGCGTCCGTGATAGGCTTGGAGATCTCGGACTTGCCGCCGCCGGAGACGGTGCAGGGCTTGTGGCAGAACGTCCCTTCCGCCACCGTGCCGACCAGCCGCCATTGCCGGCCGCCGGGCGGTTTCTCCATCCGCACCTTGTAGCCGGAGGGCCGCACATACGTCTTTTCCGGGGAGAGCCGGATACTGTTCGCCCCGCCGGCGTTCGTCCAGGAGACGGTCTGCGTCTTCAGGTTGAAATTCGCGTTCTCCGGCACGTAAATGACCTCGGGATACTTTTTATCCACCGCGTAACCCTCCGGCTTCACGTCCATGATGTCGGCGAACAACGTGGCCATCTCGTCAAAGGTATGGCCCAGGCGCTTCACATGCGTGTCGCCGCTGAATTCCTCGCCCAGGTCGTAGCTCTGGAACACCAGCGCGCCGCCGGCGTGCTCTTCCTCGGCCAGGCCGAAGAGATTCGCCGCGTAGCTGAGCTGCGTCTTCACCTCTTTCTTGCAGTAGCCGTAATAGTTATCCGCGATGATGGTGACGATCACGCCCGTGGCGTCGCGGCAGGTGAGCTTGAAGGCGTTGCCGCCGTTGTAGAGTTCGTCCTCTTTTTTCCAGCACATGCCATCGCGGCGCTGGCGCTCCGTGGCGCCCTCCCAGGAAGGCAGGCCGGCGGCCTTCTTCGTGACCTTGATCAGGTGCGGGGCGAGGATGATGCAGCCGGTGTGGCCGGTCCAATGCTCGGAATCCAGGCCGGAATCGTTCTCGGGCAGGATGGGATCGCCGGCGTTGCCGAAAATGGCTTCCACGAAATCCAGGTTGCTCACCAGGTTGCCGGGGGCGAAGAAGCGCACTTCCATGGTTTTCTCCGGGCGGAACCCGGGCACGGACGGGCTCACGATCGGGCGCAGGAGCAGGGAGACATAGCATTCCGCCGGCTCCGGCTGGGTGGAGGTGAAGGGCAGGCGCATCAGCTCGCGCGGCGGGGTGAGGGCGAATTGCAGCAGCTTGGCGAAGGTCAGCTTCGGCACGCCGAGCTTGTCATCGGGAATGGGCAGCCCGCCCTCGGTCACGTGGAAAATGCCCGCCGTGGTGCGGCGATCGCTCTTGGGATTGTGCAGGACGCCCTGTTTCACCCGGTAGGAATTGATGATGTCCGAGGAGAATTCGTCCCGGTCCACGGGCAGGGACAGCACGCGGGCGAGGCCGGCGCGGTCCAGTGTGAACGTGCGGGTGGGCAGCTTGGGCGCGGGGATATCCTGGAGATAATCGTGGATGAAATTCTGGATGCGCTGGTCGGCGGGGCAGAGGTAATTGCCCAAAAGCCGGTCTTTTTCGCGCGAAGCGGCGGCCATGGCGGCGGCGATCTCGATGAATTCGCGGTCGCCTTTCAACGGCACCGGGCGGCAGCCGATGAGGGCGAGTTTGACGTTGATATGGGCGATCAGATGGGCGGGGATGCCGTCGGTTTCGCCGGCCTTGGCTGGTATATGACTATGGCTGTTCATGCCTTAAAGTGCATCAGTTTGAGAAATTTCAGTCCGGGACTGATTCCTTGCCATTACGATGCCTTGATTGGCGTTTTTCGCAAGTTTTTTTGCGGGTGCCGCCCGAAGCGGCCACATCTTGCCACTGTCTCCGAAGCGCGGGTTGTCCCGCAGCGCACCGCTAGCATCGTTGCCTCCGCGTTACCTGTCGTTCCGGCCTCCTTCGTCTTGCGACGACAAGAGGAAGAGGGTCGGCTCCACCCGTGCGGCAGTAACCTATGGTTGGCTGGCTGGAGGCTTTTGCGAGATGTTTGTCTTTAAATAGCCGACCAAGGAATCAATTTGCGGAACCGTAAGTGGGCCGTTTTCAGTCTTTGCAAAGGCAGGCATGAGCGATCCCTGCCGACCGTAGGAAATCCACGTACGCCAAAATGTTTCATCCGTTGGCACGTTTAACGTATGCAAATTCGGCACCATGGAGGCGCGGTTGGTGGCTTCATGGCAAACAGCGCATACGGTCTCATATAGTTGTTTGCCAAACCGCCCTTGCAGTTGGTTGGCATGACAACGCGCACAATCCCCCTTGAACACCGCTTGCCGATCCACTCGCGAAACCATCTCGTTTTGCAAGCGGTTCGAGGCAGACATGAAAGATGCCGTCGGTGGATTGACGGTTATTTTTACCATGAGCGATTCAGATCCATGATCCGTTCCGACTTCAACAGTCTTTGCGAACGAGCCGGTCTTGCCGGAAATGTTCACGTTGATCCCAATATGACCGTTGGTGCCTGGCTGAATTGCCCATGGTAATGGTGGCAGTTGAGCCGTTGTGCAACCGCACGACGGATGGACATTCGTAATGATGACATCAGTAGATAAAACATTGGTGAAGCAAAAAACGAAACGCGCCTCTTTAGTTCCGGCCGCCACATTCGTTGACTCCGTTTCGCTGTCCCAATTTAAAAAAACGGAAGCCATTCCGGCTTTGGCAACAAGAATAGCCGCAACAACGGCACCTAAGAATTTTGCATTCATTGCATGACTGAAAACTTTAACGGGTTGGCCGGATACAAGCGTATTTCACCATCATTCAGATAAAATCAAGAGGCGCTTTCGGAATGAAACCGGAGAGGTTGATGCTGATTTCGCAGTTTTATTAAAATAGAAAAGGGCATCTTGTCATCGGCTGGACGGACGCTTTTGCGCCCTGGTGGCTTTCAAATGATTGCCGGGAGCGGCGTGTTTTCCATTGTCATATTTTTTCCAGACAAACAGGATGAGAATCAGCGCCACCGCATTCATGGCCAAAACAAAATAGACGTATTCCCTTCCATCCTCGTCCAAGCCCGGTGACAAAACCGCCAGGCTGGGGTCTTGGGGATTGTAAAAGACCGGCACTTGCGCTCCCACCGGGAACCGGGCCACGATGTCACCGGCCGGTTTGTCGGACAAAAATTTGTATCTTCGGGAGGTATAGCGCAGACCGTTCACCTCGTAGGCATACTCCACGATGGCCCGGCTGCGGGAATGGTCGGCCTGATAATAATATACCCGGCTTTGGACAATCACCCCCGCCGCCTGCGGGTAGTGGTTCGAGTCAAATTGATGCTTCACACTTGCTCCAAACATCAAGTCAATCCCGCCCACTGCCACAGCCATGAGCAAAGCCATCGCGCTGGATTTCATTGATCAAGCCCTGAAGGATGCGCGCTCAGCATGGTAACGTCAGTCGATGAAACATTGGTGCAATTAAACATAAAATATGCGTCATTTGCACCGGCGAAAATATTTGTCAGTTTCGATTCTCTATCCCAATTCAAAACCGGTCCGGAAGCCATGCAGGTTTTGGCTGTAAAACCTGCCTATCATTGTATTATGCGGACTTTGGCAGGGCTGCATGCGGTTATATAAGGCATTCCGTCAAACATAAACAGGCGCACTGCGTTTAGCGTGTATTCGCCGGGTTTAATTACAGGGAAAAATGTCATCACGTTAGTCTCAATCATATTTTGCCCGGGATTGACTTCCACCATTGGGTGATACCCAAAAAACACCGAATGTTTCGGGGTTAGGCGGTATTTTTTCCCCGCATCATCGGTTAAAAAAATCGACAGTTGGGACGGTTGGGCATTTGGCGATGTGGGGTCCATCTCAATGGTGTTCGTGGACAAGTTTAAAAGCTTGGATTCACAAACACTTGAAGACCCGGCTTTGAAAACATTGGTGGTCACCGTAACGGACAATTGTACATCCTTCATAATGCCTGGCTGCAAGTTGTCATCCGATTGAGACAGGCAGCGGTGAGAACCAAGGACAACAATGCAAAATGATATCAGTGAGAATCTCATAAAATGCCATTTATCGCCGGCAAACCACTGCAAGTCGACTTGTTTTGCGTCCAATTGACAGCTGACGCGATGGCTCAGTTTTCCATTTTCATTTTATTGACCGAATCTTGCAGTCCTTCAAGTCGTGCGCATATTTGATTTGCGTCTGTTTGAAACTCATCCGTTGGATAGCGTTTGACAAAATCAGAAATGATCGACACTGGCACCGTCAGATTGTAATCCGCCCGGTTGGTCCGCAACTCAGCGACAATCCCGCTCAAATTGCCGTTGTTTAAAATTGTGACCAGCCCGGACAATTGGGGTAAAAAATTTGCATCAAACCGTTGCCCATTAAATTGACTGTATCGGCTCAAGTCTGTGACCAGGGCAATTTTTGACGCGTCAAAACGGTTTGTAATACCGGCAACCAAATCCACTGTTTGAGCCGTTCTGACGGATTGAATTTGGGCTAAAGACGCGTCTAATGCGCTTTTTATATAAGACAACATTTCGTCCTTTTCAGCGCCGGCTTTGGGGGCGGACTGAATCATCGTGGAAAGGTCATTAAGTTCAGCTTCAATCCAGAAATTTAAAGCGGACATTCTGCCCGCCAGCAAATCAGGCCGCCCGTCCAACGTGTTTTTCAAGAAAGCACTGGCCAATGTATAATCCGGCGCTGAAAGCAACCCGACCATTTGCTGGTAACCCTGAAACCTGGTACGCCCGTCTTGCAAATGGGCAAAATGTCCAATGCCGGGGTAATTCTGATCATGCAAATCGGCCAGTTTTTGGACATATGAATCCGAAAAATCAGGAAGCGAATCACAAGTTTTCATCATCAGATCGAAATCGGAATCCGTCATCTTTTCCAAAAGACATCCGGTGTTCAAATCCTGTAAAAATTGCCGTATGCCACCAACCGTTACCAGGCCCGGATCTTGTTTTACCACCTCACTGAATTGCAACTTGTTCAGAAGCCTGAACCATGCGAAATGTATATCCAAATCAGACCTTAAAAAATCAGGTCCATTCGACCTGCCATCGCTTCGCAGCGACTTCAGCGGAATGACGGGATTCAATAAATTCTTTAACGTTGCTTGCTCGTAGTCCTTTTTCCCAAACAGATAAAACTGCATGAGTCCTTGCAATTCGTTGACAACCCCGTTCGTGTCAGAAACCGGATGCGCCAGCCCATCCGGCCAATTTGTTTCCAGGTTGTCAAAATAACCAAGCACTGCCGGGTCAAGATGTGAACCCCAAGTTTTTAAGTAATCTTTTTTGGCGTTTTGGAGAAAAAACACACGATCTGCCGCAGATATTTCCGAACATGCGGTCATTGCCTGCCAAGTTGACAGACAAACCATGATCGCCACAAAACGGCGAATGAAAACCAGTGCGCTCATATAAATAACCTTGTATTACTAATGTACTGACAATGTGGCGGTTGTCATCAAGACAATTACGGACAGCAAATGACCTGGCAAGAAGCCCCCACTACTGAGTTTAAGTACGGGGTCCCCCCCATATTTATAGTCTGGTTAACGGGATAATTCATGACCGTCTGATTGTTTGGGTAGGTCATGGTGATTTTCTCATTTCCAACCAGCGTTCCTGAGCCTGGAGTGATCATTTCATTATAGACCTGACCATACCACCTTACGTTTGGGGTGGCGGGCAAAGCAAAGACGACGCTTGACTGTTGCGGACCGGTAATTTGCAATTTCAAAGTAACTCCGCCTGACACGAAAGTGCCCGTAAACGTCCAACTGGTTCCGGTAAAACTCTGATTTAGCGGTTGACCGCAACCAGACAGAACAATTCCACCCGATGCCACATAATTATCCGTCCCAGTGATGTTATTGATGGCGCCGGAATATATGTCATCTTCAGTTATGCCCCATCCGGCAAAATATGGACCGGTGTCATAATAAAACGGGGATACGGATGGTAAACCGACAGTGCCACCGGAGGGCGGGGCTGTCGGCATACAGCCAGTAATGCTGTTCACCGTCCAAGTCACATTTCCGTAGTCAATGATACTCGGTGACGCAGGGCAATCGTTCGTGTCAGATGAAGTCACTGTGACATAACAATCAGACGTGTAAACCCCAGGCGGTGAGTTTGCTGTCGGAGGGGCGGAGTTGGTAAATTGAAGTCCGCTGAAACTATACGTAATTGCATTGGTGGATGATGTGCTCGAAGTCGAGCAGTCAGCCGCTGTTGTCGTAATTGTTGTTATCGCGCTTCCCGTGCTGGCGGTTGGCTGGCTGGTCAACTGGGGCATGGGCGGCGCACTTCCTTGGTTGAAGCAAAATGAATTTGCATTAATCGCCCCGTTGCTGGTGATATCAGGGCAGGGCGATCCTACTGAATTGGTAGTAACACTTGGCTGGCAACCCGGCGGCGGTGTTCCGGCAAAACAGGCCTGGGCTCCAGTTGCGACTGCTATTATGCAAAGATGAAAGATGGATTTCTTCATGTTGTCAGTCAAATCAGGGTTGGGCGACATTCTGATCCGTTCCGGTCTTTTGGGGTCTGGCGGCCGGTGTGTTGGAATTCTCATTTCTTTCCACCGCGTTCCGGTGCCGGTCCAGCGGATTTTTTTCAAACCAGTCAGTCAGCCGCGCAAACATCTGTCCGTAGGCCGCCGTCACTGCCGGCGAATCGACCTGCAGCATGTCCTCGACGTCCAGCGTATCCGCCCAGACGGTCGCATTGGCCGATCCCGTCCACAGCCAGCGGTTGTCAATGGCCGTGACCTTCAAATGCAGGCCGGGCTGCTTCGGCTGCGAGGCGTAGGTCGTCACACCCGGCTGCGTGAGGACATTGCGGAAAGAAGCAAATCGCTTCCGATACATGTCTTTGTCCACCGCCAGCCGCACCGGCACGCCGTTGCTGGCCGCCTGCAGCACCGCGTTGTTCACCTTGAGATAGCCCAGATACCGCATGGCCATGTCCACTTGATTGGTGGCGGAGACAATTTGTCCCACCATCGTGTCAAACCCGGAGGCGTCCGGTGAGAAATACACGGTCACCCGGAACTCGTTGGTCACCGCGAATGCGCCGGGGATGCTGCCGTCCGCCGCCGTCTCCAGCGCGGGAAAAGTGATGACATCCGGCTGGGTCGGGGCCGGGCTGGCCGGTGCCAGCGGCGTGGCACTGGTCGCCAACTGATTGATTTCCGCCGTGTAGATGGCCGCCAACGCGGGCGAATGGAGCACCACCAAGTCATCACACTTGCCCTCGAACGATTCCGCCCGCCAGTTGCAGGAACCGGTCATCACCGTTTTGCCGTCAATCACGGCGCAGCGCAGGTGCATCTTCTGCATCCGCCCGTGATTGTCATTGGCGGCATAGACCAGCACCTGGACCCCGTTGCGGACCAATCGCTGGCGCAGATAATCATAAGCCTCCCCGTCGGCTGGCGTGGCAATCTCGTCGGCATCCAGCAAAACCCGCACCGTCACCTGGCGATCCCGCGCCAGCACGCAGAGCGCATCCACCAACCACCGGTTGCTCAGGCGAAACATGGCCACATCCACGGAGTTCGTGGCGGTGTTGAGCTGGGATTTGAGGGTGTTGAGCGCGCCCACGCCGGGGGTGAAGGCGATCTCGCAACCACTGACCTTAACGGTGTTCGTTGGGGTGATCGCCGCATTGGCGGAGCCCGCCAGCAGCGCGGCCAAGGCCGAACAAAAGAAGCATGTTTTTAAATTCATAATAACTGTGGTTGGGATTTCCACCGCCCGAAAGGCATCCGGGCGGCAGAAAAATGGGATGGTGAAATTATTGCTGCGCCCAGGCGCGCACCACCGAGGCATCCTCCGTCGAAGATCCGTTACCCCACTGGTTCAATTGCCCGAACGTGCTGGTGGTACCGGCGGTATAGTGCGCCTGCGCGGCGTTGGTCACGGTTTCCACCCGCACCTCTTCGAGCTTGAAGACCTTGTTGGGCCGCGCATGGAGCTTGGGCCCCACACCATCCCCGGCCGGACCAAACACCACCGTGCCATTGCCATCCTTGATGGTCAGTTGCCATTGACGCCCGGTCGTATTGAGCAGGGCACCATTGGTGACCACCAGCGCCGACTCGCCCGCCCAGATGTTGACATTCCATTTGCCCTGGGCCGGATCAAAACCGGTATCCGTGTCTTTGCCGCCTTGGGCGAGATTGTTGGCGGTGAAGGTAATAATGGTGCCCGAGCGGATGGTTTGCCAGAAGGGGTCTTGCGACAGTTGCAACGACCCGGAAAGAGTCTGAGGGGTGTTGCCCACATTGGTGCCGCCGGCCGTGGCCTGCCAATCCATGTTTTGCCATTGCTGGGACTGCCAACTCAAAGTCCAGCCGCGCATATCCACCGTCGTCCCCGTCGACGTCAGGGATTGCGGGTTGCCACCGATCACGAGCAATTCGAACCACGACCCGCCGTTGCCGGCCACCGGAGCGTCGCCAAAGGCAGGATCGGACTTCCCGCCATTGAGAAACTGGGTGGCACCAACCGCGTTATACTCATTAAGGATCACCAGCGGCGCCGCCCAGGCTGTCTCCGCCAATCCGGCAAAAACCCCCAGACAAACCATTATGTTTAACAACCCGGACCTTAACATTCTCGTTTCACAAATCATTGACGGACAGTATATAGAGATTATGTCAAAATGATGTCGGCATTGTTACAGATCTGAAACTAATATAATACATTTATTAAAAATTGTATCAGAACAGCACAACCGTCAAACCTCCTTCAAATGTCATCTCTTTATTGAGCCTCCATGTTTGTGACGCATTCCACACTTTTGGTTCGGGTCTAGCCTGTTCGCCCGGCCAAGGCCAGCCATTTGTGGAGCAGCGGGGCCGGCATCACGCAAAGGCGCCAAGGCGCAGAGGGGACACCGGGGCGAGGATGGAAGATGGAAAAGCCGGCGGTGGCCGGGTGGCGTTGCAAGGCGTGGAAGACCGGCCCGACGGATGATGTTACGACGGTCACCCCCATCCGGCCTCCGGCCATCCTCCTTCGCGGCGACCGCTACGGCGGACATGCCTTCCCCCAGCCGATGAGGGAAGGGGATTTCAAATGGGGGCGGTTGACCCGGGGTTTCGGCCCATTGGATGAGCCTTCGCCCCGGGCTATTACAGGACGACCTTACCGGTCGGGGCGGGCTGGTCGGAGGGGGCGCCGCCTATTTCTCGGCCTGCAACAACCGCCCGAGATCGCCGAGTCCGATCACCTCCGTACCGGCGCTGAGCGGAAAACGCTCGCGGCCCGGATAAACGACGTAACATTTCTCCGGTTTCAGATCGGCGCAGGCAAGGTGAAACCCGCGCTCCACAATCGGCGCGGAACTGCGCTTGATTTCAACAGCCCATGGTTTGCGGCCGGGCAGGGTGAGGACGAGATCAACCTCGTTGCCGGTGGCGGTGCGATAGTAATGGGCCTCGGTTCCGTCCGGGGCGGCGGCAATCAGTGTTTCGATGACGAAACTTTCCCAGGTGGCCCCGGCAACGGGATGGCCGAGCAGTGCTTCCTTGTCTCGAATGCCCAGCAGCGCATGGGCAATGCCGCTGTCACGCACCTGCACTTTGGGCGATTTGACCAGCCGTTTGCCCGCGTTGCTGTGCCAGGCCGGCAAACGGCGCACGAGCAGAAGGTCTACCAACAGGTCGAGATAACCCGCCACGGTTTTGCCATCAACGCCCAGACCGGCGGCCAGCTTGGCTGCGTTGAGCGTCTGCGACTGGTTGTGCGCCAGCATCGTCCAGAAGCGCCGCAGGGTTTCGGCGGGTATCCGTGAACCGAATTGAGGAATATCCCGCTCCAGGTAGGTGCGGATGAAATCCCGCCGCCACGCCATGCTGAGATCGTCGTTGTCAGCGAGGAAACTGCGCGGAAAGCCGCCGCGAACCCAAAGGTTGTCGAGGGCGTCAGGCGGCACCTCCAGCGCGTCGAACGGGCCGAGTTCCAAATAGGAGATGCGCCCGGCCAGGCTTTCACCGGATTGCCGGAGCAAGTCCATGGCCGCCGACCCCAGAAGCAAAAACTGCCCGTTCGGCTTGCCTTGCCGGCGGCCCCGGTCAATGACCCCGCGCAGACATTGAAACAATTCGGGGAACCGGTGGACCTCGTCGAGGATCAGCAACTCACCCTCATGGCCGGCAAAGTAGCGGACGGGATCCGACAGCTTGGCTCGGTCAGCCGTTTCCTCCAAGTCCAGATAGACCGAAGGCCGCGCCCCGGCAATTTCCAGGGCAAGCGTCGTCTTGCCCACCTGTCGCGGTCCCAAGAGAACCACCGCCGGGGAATGTTTCAGCAAGTGATTAAGGCGCGCACTGAGGCGTCTGGTTAACATCCGTGCAATTATGGAGGCAGTCTCCATAATTGCAATAAATATGTTTTCGCCCAACATTTCAGCCTTATTTCGGCTGGTTACGGGAGCAAAAAATAGGAGACACCCCCCATCCGGCCGCCGGCCATCCTCCTTCGCCGCGACCGTTACGCGGACAAGCCTTCACCTCAGGCTAGCCGGGCAAGGCAGGGGGAAGTTCACCACGAACCATGCGAAAAACACGAACCGGGGGAAGATGTCGGTTTCGCGTATTTTGAGTATTTCGTGGTTAATGGCTTTTCCGGGTAGGGCGGTCGAAGGGGTCGCGGCGTGACGGACAACCGGATCGACATTGGAAGCGCCAGACCAAGCCGGGCCAGGTGGTTGGGGTTCCACCGTCCCTTCAGGACGGGGAGGATTGGAGGCGTTAACCAGCCACTTCGTAGCTGGCTAATTTCCGGTTGTCCCTCCGGGACGAGGCACGGGGAACGCCCGGTGGGGACACCGGGCCTGCAGGGGCGGTACCGGTCTGAGTGAGGCTAATCTGGTCCCGGCGGACGGCACGCGGGCTGCCAGCCCGCGATACGGCCGACGGCCGGTCGACGCCACGGGTATTTGGCGGACGGGCAACCCGGGAACCCGCCTCGGTCAGCCGCCCTTTTTCACCCGCCAATCCCGCTTCCATTCCCGCCGCCAATCGCGCCCCGGGCGCAAGCAAATTAGCCTTATATATTCAGGCGTTTTTTGGCCGTCTTTTCAGCAGATAAACATTGTGACACGGGATAAAAAATCCTATTATTTTGTCAATCCGTTGACGCGCAAAACATGGCGGCCGGCGGGTGGAATTTATATGGCGAATGATGCTGATTTGACACAGGAAAATCCCGGAATGATCGAGGGAGATTACAACGCCTCCAAACTGTCCTCACTCAAGGGACTCGAAGCCGTCAGAAAGAAGCCCGGCATGTACATCGGCGGCACCGATGAACGCGCGCTGCATCATTGTGTGAGCGAAGTGCTCGACAATTCCGTGGACGAACATCTCGCCGGCCACTGCTCCCGCATCGAGGTCACCATCCACGTGGACGGCTCCATTTCCATCCGCGACAACGGCCGCGGCATTCCCGTGGACATCAACCAGGACAGCGGCCTGCCGGGCGTGGAGCTGGTGCTCACCACCCTGCATTCCGGCGGCAAATACGGCCAGGGCGGCTACAAATTCTCCGGCGGCACCCACGGCGTGGGCGCGAAGTGCGTGAACGCCGTGAGCGAATGGTTCGAGGTCGAGGTCTCGCGCAACGAGGCGGTTTACCACATGGAGTTCGAGCGCGGCAAGACCGTGAAGAAGCTCGAGGTCATCGGCAAATCCACCAAGACCGGCACGCTCATCACGTTCAAGCCGGATGCCGAGATCTTCCGCGAGACCGTCGAGTTCAAGGCGAACATCATCAGCCAGCGCCTGCGCGAACTGGCGTTCCTGAACTCCGGCCTGGAGATCATTTTCCTCGATGAACGCGCCCCCACGCCCGCGCCCGAGCGCTTTTTCTACAAGGACGGCGTGGAGGAATTCGTCAAGCAGCTCAACAAGAGCAAGGAACCGCTCCATCCCAAGCCCATCTCGTTCCGCAAGGAAACGAAGGAGCAACTCGATGACAAGGCCATCGAAGTCCACATCGAGGTGGTGCTGCAATACAACGACAGCTACAACGACCAGGTGCTCTGCTACACGAACACCATCCATAATCCGGATGGCGGCACGCATCTCTCCGGTTTCCGCAGCGCGGTGACCCGCGCGATCAACCAGTACGCGCGCTCCAACGAGCTGCTGAAGGAAAAGGACCCGCAGATCACCGGCGACGACGTTCGCGAAGGCCTCACCGCCGTCATCTCGGTGAAGCATAGCGACCCGAAGTTCGAGTCCCAGACGAAGGTCAAGCTGCTCTCCCCGGAAGTGGAGCGCATCACGGGTTCGGTCACGTATGAAGGCTTGATGAGCTATTTCGATGCGAATCCGCCGGTGGCCAAGCGCATTTTCGAGAAGTCCGTCACCGCCGCCCGCGCCCGCGAGGCCGCGCGCAAGGCGCGCGAAGCCGTCCGCAAATCCGCCCTCACCGGCGGCGGCCTGCCCGGCAAGCTGGCGGATTGCTCGGACCGCGATCCGGCGAACACGGAATTGTACATCGTCGAAGGTGACTCCGCCGGTGGCTCCGCCAAGCAGGGCCGCGACCGGAAGTTCCAGGCCATCCTGCCCATCCGCGGGAAACTCATCAACGTGGAGAAGGCCCGGCTGGACAAGGTGCTGCAAAATAACGAAATCCGCACCATGATCACCGCCGTGGGCACGGGCATCGGCGATGGCGATGGCGAAGGCGCTTTCAACCTCGAGAAGCTCCGTTACCATAAGATCATCATCATGACGGACGCCGATGTGGACGGTTCGCACATCCGCACGCTGTTGCTCACGTTCTTCTACCGCCAGATGCCGCAGCTCGTGAAGCAGGGCTACGTGTACATCGCCCAGCCGCCGCTTTATAGCATCACGCGCAAGAAAAAGACCGATTACATCGACGACGACATCCAGCTCAACCGCATTCTGCTCCAAAACGGGGTGGAAGAAGTGCGGCTGCGGGGTTTTGCCGACGGCCGGGAGTTCACGCGCAAGCAGCTGGAGGAGATTCTCACCCTGCTCGAGGCGCTGGACAAGCATGCCACGTTCATCAAGCGGCTCGGCGGCGATTTCGCGGAATACGTCGAGAAGCGCGGTGCCGACGGCGGCCTCCCGCAATCCATGGTCAAGGTCCGCGAGGGCAACCTGGAGACGATCCATTATTTTCTTACCGGCGAGGAGCTGGAGGCGTTCAAGCAGGCGAATGGCGACCTGTTCGGCACGGACACGGAGTTTGAGCGGCGCAAGGACGGTCCGGTCCGCCGCGCCAAGGCTTCCAACCTGCACCTGGAGAGCAAAGCCATCGCCGACCTGCTGGAGAAGCTCACGGCGCAGAACCTGCCGGTGGACCATTACATGGCGCAGGACAAGCCGCTGTTCGAGCTGATCGAGGGCGAGGGCGAACGCGCTTCCGTGACGCCGCTGTTCTCCATCCCGGAAATCCTGACCAGCGTCAAAGCCGTCGGCAAAAAAGGCATTCAGATGACCCGGTTCAAGGGTCTCGGTGAAATGGACGCCAAGGAGCTGTTTGAGACCACGATGAACCCGACGCAGCGCAAGCTGCTGCGCATCGACCTCACCGACGCCGTGGAGGCGGAGGAGATGTTCACGCGCCTGATGGGCGAGGAAGTCGAGCCGCGCCGCCAGTTCATCGAGGACAATGCGTTGAACGTCCGCAACCTGGACGTGTGACAAGATTCCAATTGACAATGTAGTCACGTGTGACTACATTGTGCTCATGAAAGTGACGAAAGAAAAGACATCGGCATTGAAGTACCCGGCACACCGGCCGGCCGCCTTGGAATTGAAGGAGGCCGTGGCGCTGCCGGGCGTGGGCCTGTCCATCCCGGTGCGCGCGGCCAAGGCCAAGCTGTCGGCCTTGTTGGAGCTGGTCGCGGCCGGCCAGGAAGTCACCATCACGAGCGACGGTCGGCCCAAGGCCGTGCTCTCCCCCATCAAGCCGGCCGGGGGCCGCAAGGTCTTCACCGGCACGCGCGAACATCTCAAACACATGCCGGCGTGGGCCGGCGGCCCGGCGGCGGAAGCCCTCGTCCGCGAAGACCGGGAAGGGCGGGGCTGGTAAGCGCGCATGTATCTGGACTCCTGCATTCTGGTGAAGTTGCTGACGGTGGAACCGGACAGCCAATTCTTCCTGTCCGCACTGGAAGGCCGGCCGGTGGTCACGTCCGAACTGGCGGAGACGGAGGTTTTCTCGGCCCTGCTCGCCCGCGAGCGGGCCGGGAAGATTTTCCGCCGGGACCGCCAGCGCGCCTGGCGCGAATTCTCCGACCGCGTGGAAGCCGGGGAGATCCGCATCGAGCCCTTGAACCCCGTCGTGCAGCGCAAGGCGCGGCAATTGCTGGAGCATGGCCATCCGCAGGTGCCTTTGCGCACCTTGGATGCCCTGCATCTGGCCACGGCGGACCTGTGCCAAGATTTCCCGCTGGTCACCACGGACGGACGCATGCGCGACGCCGCGACGCGCTTTGGTTTTCCCCTTTTTCCGCCGGCCGAAGCCAAACCCGGAACCGAACCGCAACCCGAACCGGCCCCGGCCCGTTAAATTTTAAATCTCACCTACCATCATGCCAGACGAAATTGTACCGAATGTTCCGCAGCCGAGCGGCGGCGCCTATTCCCAGGGTGAAAAGATCGCCAAGATCAATGTCGCGGACGAGATCAAGAACTCGTTCCTCGACTATTCGATGTCGGTCATCATCTCCCGCGCGCTGCCGGATGTGCGCGACGGCCTGAAGCCCTCGCAGCGCCGCATCCTGTACGCCATGCACGAGCTCTCGCTCTTCCCAGGCCGCAAGCCCTACAAGTGCGCGAAGATCTGCGGCGATACCAGCGGCAATTACCATCCGCACGGCGAAGCGGTCATCTACCCCACGCTCGTCCACATGGCGCAGCCGTGGGCCATGCGCGAGCGGCTCGTGGACGGCAAGGGCAACTTCGGTTCCATCGAGAACGACCCGCCGGCGGCCATGCGTTATACCGAGGCGCGGCTCACCCACCTCGGCGCGGCGCTCATGCAGGACATGGACCGCGACACCGTGGATTTCGTGCCGAACTACGACGAGCGCATGACGGAGCCGACGGTGTTCCCGGCGGCGTTCCCGAACCTCATCGTCAACGGCGGCACGGGCATCGCCGTCGGCATGGCCACGAACATGGCCCCGCACAACCTGGGCGAGGTCGTGGACGGCATCTGCGCGCAGATCGACAACCCGCAGATCACCATCCCCGAGCTGATGAAGTTCATCAAGGGCCCGGATTTTCCGACCGGCGGCATGATCTGCGGCATCGAGGGCATCAAGAATTATTTCACCACGGGGCGCGGCAGCGTGAAGTTGCGCGGGCGCGTGGGCGTGGAGGAGATGAAGGGCAACCGCGAGCAGGTCGTGGTCACGGAAATCCCCTACAACGTGAACCGCGCCGCGTTGGAAGAACGCGTGGCCGAGCTGGTGAACGAGAAGATCATCACGGAGATCTCCGCGATGCGCAACGAGTCGGATGAAAACACCCGGCTCGTGATGGAGCTCAAGCGCGACGCGAACCCGAAGGTGGTCATCAACAATCTGTTCCAGCACACGCAGCTGGAAGTTTCTTTCAGCGTGAACTGCCTGGCGATCGATCACGGCCGCCCGAAGACGCTCAATCTGAAGGAGCTCATCCAGTGCTACATCGAGCATCGCCGCGAGGTCATTTTGCGCCGCACGCGCTTCGAACTCCGCAAGGCGGAGGAACGCGCCGAGCTGCTGGAAGGTTATCTCATCGCCCTGGCGAACCTGGACGATTTCATCCACATCATCCGTTCCAGCAAGAACCGCGAGGAAGCGCGCATCAAGCTGCTGGCCTTCGAATGGAGCCGGCTCCAGGTGGAGGGCTGGGGCGTGCTCATCCGCGACGAGGCCCGCGTGCTCAACGGCCGGTTCTCGCTCACCGAGCGGCAGGTGGACGCCATTCTGGAATTGCGCCTGTACCAGCTCACGGGGTTGGAGATCGACAAGGTGGAGGCGGAGTACAAGGCCTTGCTCGAAGTCATCAAGGACCTGCTGGACATCCTGGCGAAGGAATCGCGCGTGATGACCATCATGAAGGATGAACTGAAGGCCATCCGCGAGAAGCACGCCACGCCGCGCCGCACGGAGATCGTGCCGGACGAGGGCGAGATCGCCATCGAGGACCTGATCGCGAACGAGGGCGTCATCATCACGCTCACGCACGCCGGGCTCATCAAGCGCACGGCGGTCAGCTCGTACCGCGCCCAGAAGCGCGGCGGCCGCGGCGTCATCGGGATGACCACGCGGGAAGGCGAGGGCGAGGGCGACAACGATTTCGTGGAGTACCTGTTCACCGCGAGCACGCACGATTACCTGATGTTCTTCACGAACACGGGCCGCGTGTACGTGGAGCGCGTGCATGAGATTCCGGACATGGGCCGGGCGGCGAAGGGCCGCAGCATCGCGAATCTGCTCGAATTGAAGGCGGATGAGAAGGTCGCCGCGATGATCCGCATCCAGTCGAAGACGGATGCCAGCCGCGCGGACACGACGTGGCAGCAGCCGGGTTTCCTGTTCTTCACCACGCAACTGGGCACGGTCAAGCGGACCGCGCTGGAGGAATTCGGCAATGTCCGCCAGGGCGGCATCATCGCCATCGGCATCGAGCCGGGGGACCATCTGATCGATGTGAAACTCACCTGCGGCACCGGCGAGATGGTGCTGATCACGCGCGGCGGCATGAGCATCCGGTTCGCGGAAGAAGATGTGCGCTCCATGGGCCGGCCGGCCGGCGGCGTGAAAGGCATCACCCTGGACGAGGGCGACCGCGTGGTGGCCGCTTCCATCGTGGTGGCCGACGCCACCTTGCTGGTGGCCGGCGAGAACGGCGTGGGCAAGCGCACGGCGTTCGACGAATACCGCGGCCAGACGCGCGGCGGCAAGGGCATCATCACCATGAAGACCGGCGACAAGACCGGCGGCGTGATCGGCGCGCTCACCGTGCGGGACACGGACGAGATGATGCTCATCACCGTGGGCGGCCAGATGGTCCGCACGGCGGTCAAGGACATCCGCGAGGCCGGCCGCAACACGATGGGCGTGAAACTGGTCAATCTGGACGGCAACGACAAGTTGCAGGCGATCGCGCCGGTGGTCGTGGAAGAAGCGGTCGAGCCGCCGCCGGCGGCCTGAGCGGACCGGACGAACCGTTTAAAAAAGGAAAAAAATAATCCGCCCGGCCGTGCAAGATGCCGGGGCGGACTCCGTATAGGGTGGTGCCTGGGATTATTGTGTCCCGGCATCCATCGGAAGCGGGCGAATCAAACAACCGAACATGAAGAAATCAATCATCATTGCCTTGGTGGCGCTGAAACTGTGGAACGCATCGGCGGACACGGTTCCTGCCGGCCCCGTGACCACCACCGTCACCAATACGGTCACGACCGTGACCAATAATATCACCACCGTCGTGACCACCATCACCACGACCACGGTGCTGGCCGCCACCAATGTCCTCGCGGCAACCGGGGCGACGCCGGCCGGTTCCCCGGGCGGCACCAACACGGTGTCCTCGACCATGGCCAAAGTGAAGGCACCCGCCCCGCCCGCCAAATGGGAAAGTGTGGCGACCTTTGGCGCGACCGTCGCCAAGGGCAATTCGGACACGGTGCTGCTCACCGCCTCCGTGGTCACGGCCAAGAAGACGCCCAAGAACGAGGTCACCCTCGGGGCGGATGCCTCCTACGGCGAGCAGAGTTCCGTGGAAAGCGTGGACCGGCTGCATGCGTTCGCCCAATGGAACCATCTGTACAACAGCAAATTCTACTATTACAACCGGGCCGACGGCTTGCATGACGGCATCGCGGACATTGATTACCAGTTCACCCTGAGCCCGGGTGTCGGTTATTTTTTCATCAAGGACACCAACACGCTGCTCTCGCTGGAAGTCGGCCCCGGTCTGGCGACGGAACGGTTGGGCGGCATTGACGATACCTATGCCACGTTGCGGATCGGGCAGAAATTCGACCACAAGTTCAACAGCCAGGTGCATATCTGGGAGAATGTGGAATTCCTGCCGGAAGTGGACAAGTGGGAGAAATACTCCGTCAACTTCGAGATCGGCGTGGAGACGGCCATCACCAAGTCGCTCAGTTTGAAGACGATGTTGCAGGACAACTACGTGAACCTGCCGGCCAACGGCCGCAAGGACAATGACATCAAGCTGATCAGCGGCATCTCGTATAAATTCTAATCCGTTTAAACACGGGTGCGCGGCGGTTCCGGGTTTCCGGGACCGCCGTTGGCTTTTGAGGGATGATTGGACACTCGCCGCCGGAGCGCGACCTTCAGGTCGCTTCAACGTGAATAATGACCGGGACGGGGAACGTTCCGCCGCATTTGGCCAGGTAAACGCTGAAGCGGCGTGAACGTCGCGCTCCAAGGTAG
>Ga0316222_1001850_pt1 | contig 24179 bp, 18 predicted proteins | sample TBH18011metaG_FD_206008 | JGI IMG/M metagenome (GOLD analysis project Ga0316222, IMG submission 206008) | Freshwater microbial communities from Trout Bog Lake, Wisconsin, USA - TBH18011 | ecosystem: Environmental > Aquatic > Freshwater > Lake > Hypolimnion/Profundal zone | place: USA: Wisconsin... | reverse complement strand
ATGCAGATGGCCACCGCCTACTCCGTGTTTGCCAACGGCGGCTACCGGGTGAAGCCGTGGCTGATTACCAAGGTGAGCGAGCAGCGCGGCAAGACCCTGGTGGAAACGCCTACCCTGATGCCCATCGAGGCCGACCGCGCCATTGACGCACGCAATGCCTTTCTTATGACCAGCCTGTTAGGCGAAGTGACACGCAGCGGCACTGCCGCACGCGCGCAGGCAACCCTCAAACGACCCGACGTGTACGGCAAGACCGGCACCACCAATGACTCCATGGACGCCTGGTTTGCCGGTTTCCAGCCCACCATTACCGCCATAACCTGGATTGGCTACGACACGCCACGCAAATTGGGTGACCGTGAAACCGGTGGTGGTCTGAGTCTTCCGGTGTGGATCAGCTTCATGCAAACGGCACTGAAAAATGTGCCTGTCATGGAACCCACCGCCCCTGAAGGCATCACGCGTCTCAATGGCGAGTGGTACTTTGAAGAGTTTGCCGGGACGGCCGGTGTGACCACGCTGGGCACACCCAACCGTGCCGAACCGGCACCCGCTGCAACCGGCGCCGGCCAGGAAGGTGAAGAAAAGAAGAAGCTACTGGACATGTTCAGAAACTGAACCGGTCAGCAGCCAAACCTCCAATACACCGAGCGGGCGAGCCCGCAGCGGCGTCAGGCAGTGAAGGTCAACGCGGTGCCGGCATGGCTGCTGGCATGGCGTGAGAGTTCCTGAAAGAACTCGCCCTGGCTCTTGGTGTCGGTCCAGACACCGTCTCGCAAGTGGTAGTGGTAGCCACCGGCCTTGGATGCCAGCCACACTTCGTGCAGCGGTTTTTGCAGGTTAATAATGATCTGACTGCCATTGTCAAACGTGAGCGTGATCATTCCACCAACCCGTTGGTTGTCAATGTCGACGCCATCCCGCTCATTCAACTGGTCGCAGCCAGCCTCTACCGCTTTGAGCAGGCGCTCGGCTTGGTCGAGAAATTCAAGATCCGTGATGTCCGTCATTACAATTCCAGCATGTTGAAAGCAAAAGCCATTCTAATCAGAGGCACTGCCACCGTGCTTGTTACGCTGCTATTGGGTGCCTGCGGTCAGACCGGACCGCTGTATTTGCCCAAGCCGCGCGCACCCTCCAGTGCGCCCGCCAGTGCGCCCGTCAGCACACCGTCTGCAGCGTCTACGCCGACGGTGGACGGCGCGACTGCGCCGCCTGGCTCAGCCGCTGCCAAATCGCCCTGACGCGCAGCATCCCACCCGGTTCGCGCTGCGTCATCCAACGCCACACGCGCCAGCCAAGCAGGCTTGCAAGCACGGCTGCGTAGACCGCCACGGCCTGGAAATTGTGTTTGGCTGCACGCATCCAGAAAAAATGCAGGATAGCCAGCATGGCGATACCGTAGACCAAACTGTGTAGACGTTTCCAACGCGCAGCCCCCATCCATTGGATGGCGCGGTGAAAAGACGTCAGTGCCAGCAGCATGAGCAGCACGATGGCACTGAAGCCCACCAGAATGAAGGGGCGCTTGGCGATGTCTTTGGCGATGTCGTCCAGGTCCAGGCCCATGTCCAGCCAACCATAGGCCAACAGGTGCAACACCGCGTAAAAGAAGACAAACAAGCCTGCCATTCGTCGAAATCGTGCCAGGCCGGTCAAGCCCGCACCGCTGCGCAAGGGGGTGATGGCCAGCACCAGGCACAGGGCGCGCAGCGTCCAGTCACCGCTGGCGCGGATCAGGGCCTCCGCCGGATTAGCACCCAGGCTGTCGCTCGTGGCGCCGAAAATCAGCCACACCAAGGGCAACAGACTCAGGAAAAACCACAGTGGCTTGGCGACAGGTGAACCCAGAAAACGATTGATGGCACGGCGCATGGATGTCGGTACGGGTAGGGTCAGTCAAAAATATTTCTTCAGATCCATGCCTGCGTAGAGCTGTCCGACCTGGGCTTCGTAACCGTTGAACATCAGCGTTTTGCGCTTGCGGGCGAACAAGCCGTCTTCACCGATGCGCCGCTCGGACGCCTGACTCCAGCGCGGATGATCGACGGTGGGATTGACATTGGAATAAAACCCGTATTCATTGGCGGCTGCCTTGTTCCAGGCGGTGGCCGGTTGGCGATCGGTAAAGCGAATTTTGACCAGGCTCTTGGCGCTTTTGAAGCCGTACTTCCAGGGCACAACCAAGCGCACCGGAGCGCCATTCTGGTTGGGCAGCACTTCTCCGTACATGCCGAACCCGAGCAGGGCCAGTGGGTGCATGGCTTCGTCCAGGCGCAAACCCTCGACGTAGGGCCAGTCAAGCACTGTGGATCGGATCATGGGCATGGTTTTGGGGTCGGCCTGGCTGACAAACTCGATGTAACGGGCGCTTCCGAGTGGCTCTGCGCGCCGAATCAATGCAGACAGCGAATAACCGACCCACGGAATTACCATGGACCAGCCTTCAACACAGCGCAGGCGGTAAATGCGCTCTTCCATGGGCGCGAGTTTGAGCAGTTCTTCCAGCGTCAGACGCAATGGTTTCTTTACCAGTCCTTCGATATCCACGCTCCAGGGGCTGGTCTTCAGGGTGTGGGCGTTGACGGCGGGTTCGGCTTTGTCGGTGCCAAACTCATAAAAGTTGTTGTAGGTGCTGGCGTCCTTGTACGGGGTGACTTTTTCCATGACGCTGAAACCATCGCCTCGCCCCGCAACGCCGTGCAGTTCCGCCAGCGCGCCGGGGCGTTGGCCCCAGCCTGCGGTCTGGGCGAAAGCCTGGCGCTGGTCCCAGCCTGCGATGCCGCCCGCAGCCATGAGTGAACCCATGCGTCGCAGCACGGTACGCCGCTGCACATACACGGCGCGCGGCGTGATGTCACTGGGAACGGGATGGTTGAATGCATCACGGTCGGTTTTGATAAGCATCATGGTGTCCTGGTTTGCCGTTCGGTTGTCCATTGGTCGGTGCAGAATGGAATTTCTTACAGCCTACGCTTACCAGCTTCACTTGCCAACTGCATCGCACACGGAAATGCGTGCAGCCCTACCCCATGACAAAAGGGGCGGATTCGCCATTGGCAAAACCACCCCTTGTCTGCGTTGCACGAGCGCGACTTGCGCGCGTGTGATATCCGGCTTAGTGCAAGCCAGCCACGTAGTCGGCCACTGCCTTGATTTCGCGGTCATTCAACTTGGCAGCGATTTCCTTCATGGGAAGGCTGTTGCCCCGGGTGCCATCACGGAACGTTGTCAGTTGCGTTTCAACATAGCCCGCATGCTGTCCTGCCAAACGTGGGTACTGGGCCGGGATACCGGCACCGTTCGGGCTGTGGCAACCAGCGCAGGCCGGAATCTGACGATCAGCAACACCACCCCGATAAATACGTTCGCCCAACGTCACCAGTTGCGGGTCGGTGGATGAGCCCGGATTGGACTTCTTGCTGCTGACAAAAGCGGCAATGTTTTTCATGTCGTCGTCCGACAGGGCAGACGCCATGCCCTTCATGATGGCGTTGTCACGCTTGCCCGATTTGAATTCGGTCAGCTGCTTGACGATGTACTGCGCGTGCTGTTGCGCCAGCTTCGGGTAGGTTGGCACAACCGAATTTCCGTCCGGACCGTGACAAGCGGCACAAACCGTACCGAAACTGGCCTCGCCTTTGGCCAAATCGGGTTTGGTTGCTGCGGCAGCGTCAGCAGCCATGGCGGAAAAAGAGGCGGACGCTACAAAGGCGGCCATAAACAGTGGGAGCAGTGGGGCAATCAACTTCATGGTACGTATTGGTCTGAAGAGCAAAACTACGCCATTCTACAATGGCGCTTCGGGTCCAACTTCTAAATTAATGACCAAGCAAGAAAACACCGGGCCCACCACAGCTCAAAACAGTCTCCCAAAGCACCCGGAGTCGGGCCGCGCAGGTAACGCAGCACCCTCTGACGCCACACTCGCGTTGGGATGGTTGCACACGGCAAAATTTTTAACCACGGCACCACAATTGCACTTTCTGCCCGCACTGGAGGTGCCGGAAATCGCCTTTGTCGGACGCTCCAATGCGGGCAAATCAACCTGCATTAATACGTTGACACAGCAAAAACAACTGGCATTTGCATCAAAGAAGCCGGGGCGCACGCAGCACATCAACTTGTTTTCACTGGGCAAACACGGCGTCATGGACGCGGTGCTGACCGACCTGCCGGGCTATGGCTATGCCGCCGTGCCCAAGCAGGACAAGCTGCGCTGGCAACAGGTGATGGCCAATTACCTGGTGTCGCGCAAAAACCTGACCGGCATCGTGCTGATGTGTGATCCACGCCATGGCCTGACCGAACTCGACGAAGTTCTGCTGGACGTGATTCGGCCACGGGTGCAGGAAGGTTTGAAATTTCTGGTGGTCCTGACCAAGGCCGACAAACTGACACGCAGCGAGGGCGCCAAGGCGTTGTCCATCATGCGCTTGCAAGCCGGTGGCGGCAGTGTCGTGTTGTTCTCGGCAACCAAGCGCACCGGGATTGAGGAGGTGGCGCGCATACTCTGGGACTGGACCCATAGCGGTGCGCCCGTGGTTGCCGATGCCGGCCCCCCCAACCCACCGGAGTCTGGCGACGCAGCGCAGGACGATTCAGCAGCCGATCATCCATAAACCGGCGCAGCGCCCGCTGGCCGGTCTTTGAACCGCTTGTGGACCCAGTAGTACTGGGTTGGCATGCGGTCAATCATGGCTTGCAAGCGCTGGTTCATCAGCGCGGTGTCGGCCACGGCATCGGTGCTGGGGAAATCGCTCCAGGCGGGCTGCACTTCAATTTCGTAGCCGTACGGCGTCAGGCGTGACACCAGCGGAACCACTTTGGCACGCCCCAGTCGCGCAAAGCGCGACAGCGATGGGACCGTAGCGGCGGCGACGCCATAAAACGGAACAAAGACCGACTCCTCCGGTCCGAAATTCATGTCTGGCAGCAAGTACAGCGGCGCGCCAGCACGCAGCCCTTCGATGATGGGCTTGACGCCTTCGATCCGTCCAAACAGCCGGGCACCACCAAAGCGCTTGCGGCCCTGCAGGATCCAGGCATCAGCCTGCTTGTTGGCCTGATCGGTATAAATGGTGGTGAAGGCACGCGGCAACTGCTCGGTGATGGCGGTCCAGCCCGCGTCCAGTCCCACAAAATGCGGTGCAAAAATGACGGTGGGCGCATCGCCGTGCAGTTCTTCCACCGCCCCGACAATGTGCAAACGGCGCCGTATCAAAGCGGGATCACCGTGCCAGAGCCAGCCACGGTCGAGCATCGCCTTGCCGAAGTTGCTGAACACGGCGCGCGCGTTGCAGCGCACCTGCGCTGGCGACCAGTGAGGGAAACACAGGCACAGGTTGGCGTGCACGACGCGCCGCCGTGCTCCCACCACGAGGTACAGCACGGCACCCAGCACAGCGCCCAGCCCCCGCACCCAGGGCAATGGCAAGCAGGCGCTCCAACGCATGAGCAGCAAAGTGAGTCGCGTCATGTCAGAACGAATCCCTTGGTTCCTTGTAGCGTGCATAACTCCAGAGATACTGGTCCGGCTGACGCCGGATTAATACTTCCATGGCAGCATTGATCTGGGTTGCGGCCACGACCGGCTCAGTGTCCAGCGGTTGCGCCAGGGACTGCAAGTGGATGACGTAACCGCGCGCCCAGGACAATCGCTCCACCGAGGCCAGCACAATGCAGGCCCCGGTTTGCTGCACCAGTCGGGCGGACAGTGTCATGGTGTAGGCTGGCTTCCCAAAAAAGGGGGCCCAAATACCAAAGTCGCGCGGCGGCACCTGGTCTGGCAGCATTCCGACACAGCCGCCACGCTTGAGCACGCGCAGCAACTGGCGCACGCCGGTGGTGGTGGTGGTGGCGATTTCAATACCAGGGCGCTGGCGCGCGGACGCTACCAAAAACTGAAGCCAGGCTTTGCGCGGCGGCCGGAACAAAATGGTCATGGGATGGCCGTGCTGACCATACCGTTCAGCATAGGCCAGCGGCGCCATTTCAAAGCAGCCCAGATGCGGCGTCAGGAACAACACACCCTGACCCGCCGCCAGCGCCCGGTCCACCACATCGGCACCCACCCAGCGGATGGCGGGCATGCGACCCAACCAGACGCGCGGCAATTCGGCAAGCAGCTTGCCGGACTCGCCGACAGCACGCCACAGGTCGGCACGACCAATGCCCGCCAAACGCGCGTTGGCCAAGAATTCACGTCGATAGCCGCTCGACAGTAAAAAGGTCAGCCAGCCCATGAGCCAGCCGACAACGTGTAACGCGATCAACGGTAACAATGATGACAAACGAAACAAAACTTGCATTGCTGAGATAAAATACGCGCTGTCGCTGAGTTATAGAACTACTTGCAGGGCGACGAACACAAGCGAATCCATGGCGAATCCGCGCGAATTATCGTCGGGACCCGCATTGTGCCTTGTCAATATTGACGAATCTGCTAAAGCGTTCGCTGCAAGCCCAAAAGCCCAAGCAACGCGACTTGACCCACTTTTGGAGATTTTTCATGGCGAACGACTTTCTCTTCACGTCCGAGTCGGTATCGGAAGGCCACCCGGACAAGGTTGCCGACCAGATTTCCGATGCTATTTTGGACGCCATTTTCAAGCAGGATCCCAAATCGCGTGTCGCGGCAGAAACGCTGTGCAACACCGGCTTAGTGGTGCTGGCCGGTGAAATCACCACCAACGCGCACGTAGACTACATTCAGGTGGCGCGCGACACCATCAAGCGCATCGGTTACGACAATACCGAATACGGCATTGACTACAAGGGCTGCGCCGTGCTGGTAGCGTATGACAAGCAGTCGAACGACATCGCCCAGGGCGTGGACCACGCGTCCGACGACCACCTCAACACCGGTGCCGGTGACCAGGGCCTGATGTTCGGCTACGCCTGCAACGAAACGCCTGAACTGATGCCGGCACCTATTTATTACGCGCACCGTCTGGTGGAGCGTCAGGCGCAATTGCGCAAAGACGGCCGCCTGCCCTTCCTGCGCCCGGACGCCAAGAGCCAGGTCACGATGCGCTACGTTGACGGCAAGCCGCACAGCATTGATACGGTGGTGTTGTCGAGCCAGCACAGCCCGGAAATGAGCAACGGCACGACCATGAAGCAGGAATTCATCGACGCCGTGATTGAAGAAATCATCAAGCCCGTGTTGCCCGCCGAATGGTTGAAGGACACGCGCTACTTGGTGAATCCAACCGGGCGCTTCGTGGTCGGTGGGCCGCAAGGCGACTGCGGCCTGACCGGACGCAAGATCATTGTCGACACCTACGGCGGCGCCTGCCCACACGGCGGCGGTGCCTTCTCCGGCAAAGATCCAACCAAGGTGGACCGTTCGGCCGCCTACGCTGCGCGTTACGTGGCCAAAAATGTGGTGGCAGCCGGACTGGCACGCCAGTGCCAGGTGCAGGTGGCGTATGCCATCGGTGTGGCCAAGCCCATGAACGTGACGGTGTATACCGAAGGCACGGGCGTGATCCCCGACGACAAAATTGCCGAGTTGGTGAACCAGCATTTCGATTTGCGACCCAAGGGCATCATCCAGATGCTGGACTTGCTGCGCCCGATCTACGAGAAAACGGCTGCCTACGGTCACTTTGGTCGAGAAGAGCCCGAGTTCACCTGGGAGCGTACCGACAAGGCCCAGTTGCTGCGCGCAGCGGCAGGTCTGAAGTAAAGCGACGCCCGGACCATGAAACTGAAGACACAGCGTTTCATTGACCGCTGGGCGGGCCAGCTACTTTGTCGCGCGGTGTCAGCCTGGGTGCGCCTGAGTGCAGGCTCTGCCGCCACACCCACCATCGGTGCCACGCCACAGAATATTCTGGTTATTTTGCTGTCGGAGATGGGAAGCATTGTGCTGGCCGGACCGATGTTTGCGCAGTTGCGCACCACCTATCCGTCGGCCCGGATTCACATTCTCCAGCTCAAAAAGAACCAGGAAGTCACGCGGCTGCTGCAACTGACCACGCCGGACTGCATGCACAGCCTGGACGACAGCTCCGGCCCGGCCCTGCTGCGCGACATTCTGTCCGTCAGCCGGGCCATGCGCACGCTGGGCATTGACGCGGTGATTGACTGCGAATTGTTCTCACGCGTGAGCGCCCTGCTGTCGTTCAGTTGTGGCGCGCCGGTGCGCGTGGGCTTTACCCCACATACGCAGGAAGGTTTGTACCGGGGCAGTTTCATCAACCACGCCATTCCCTACAACCCGTACCAGCACATCACCAAGCAATTTCTATCGCTGGTCGATGCCTTGCAGTCCAGCGGCGCCACGCCGCGCAACAAGGCCGCACCGATCCGCAGTCTGCCGACCGAGAGTTTTTTGCGCGTCGATTTCACACCCGCCGAACTGCAGGATTACCGCTCCCGCCTGCACACCGACCGCACACCAACGCAAGCGCACCGGTTGGTGCTGCTGTACGCTGGCGGCGGCATTCTGCCTGAACGGGCCTGGCCGCCCGCGCACTATGCCCAGGTGGCACGCGGCCTGTGCCAGGCCGGCTTTGCCGTCGGGCTGATCGGGCTCAAGGATGACGCGCCACTGGCGCAGCAGTTGTTGCAGCAAATCCAGAACGACCTGTGCTTTGATCTGACCGGTTACACCCGCAGCATCCGTGAATTGTTGATGCTGATGCATTCGGCGGACCTGCTGATTACCAACGATGGCGGACCCGGCCACTTTGCCACGCTGACGCCGATCCAGACCATGGTCTTTTTCGGGCCGGAAACGGGTCGCCTCTATGGACCGCTGGGGCAACGCAATTGTGTGCTTGAGAGCGGTATTGCCTGCTCGCCTTGCCTTTCCGCCTACAACCACCGCCTCACCTTTTGCGACGGCGACAACCAGTGTCTCAAGCGGATTGCACCGGACCCGGTGCTCGCTCAGGCACTGGCGTTTTTGCACGCCAGCGCACACCCTGCATGACCACCATCACAACCCTTTGGCGTGCCCAACTGCTGGCACTGCTGCACCGGCTCGAACAGATTCGCTACCTGAAGTTCGGAATTGTGGGTGCCAGCGGCACCGTGGTGAATCTGGTGGTGCTGTACCTGGGGCGCGAATACCTGTTCGCGTCGCTGGAAGCGCATAGCAACAAACCGTATCTGTCGCTGGCGCTGGCCATCACCGTGGCCACGCTCAACAACTTCACCTGGAACCGTTTGTGGACCTGGGCCGACCGCAGCGCGCTGCCGGCCAACAGCCACACCCATCGTCAGGCGCCTGCCACGCTGCTGCTGCAGTTTGGAACCTATGCGCTGGCGTCCTGGTTCGGCATCGCCTTGCAATATGGCCTGACCCTGTGGCTGAGCAGTGCCATGCATTACATGCTGGCCAATATTGTTGCCATCGTGGTCGCCAGTGTCAGTAATTTTCTTGCCAACGACAAATGGACGTTTCGACGCCGTTGACACGTTCCGCGTGGCGCCGGGACGTTGGTACCGACTGGCCCTGGCTGGTGCTACTGGCAGCACTCGTCGTGCTGTACTTCGCCGGGCTGGGCAACCCCTATGCGCCCACCAGTGGCGACGAAATGGTGTACGTCCATATCGCGCGCATGACGGCGGACTCGGGTCACTGGCTGCCGCTGCAGTCGGACCTCGTGAACATGCGCAACACCAAGCCACCGCTGCTGTTCTGGCAGGCCATGGTGGCGGGTGGTTGGGGCCAGTCATGGAACTTGTTCATGCTGCGCCTGCCCAGCGTGGTCTATACGCTGTTGACCTGCGCGTGCACAGGTTTCTTCGCGTACCGATTCCAACCCCGCCTGCGCACGGCGTGCCTGGCAAGCGCCTTGTTTTTGCTGTATTTTTCCAGTTTCCGCTATAGCCGGGCGTACCTGACTTCGGCACCCGAGACGTTCTGGCTGGCGCTGCCCATGTGGTGGCTGCTCTGGCTGCGGCTGCGCGCCCCAAACCACGCTAATCACGCGAACCAAGCTAACCAAGCCAACGACGCCAACCTGCCCGGTAACGACAACAGCAACGTGCAACTGAGCTGGCGCGCTTTTTCAGCGTTCGGACTGGCGCTGGGACTGGGTGCGGCCTACAAGTCGTTCGCGCTGCTGGCACCGGCCGCAGCCGGGCTTTGGTGTGCCTGGCTGCTGGGCGAAACACACCGACCCTGGCGCTCCGTCTGGCGCACCACACTGGGTCTGGGCTGGAGTGTGCTGATTGGCATGGCCATTTTTGCCAGCTGGTTTGTGCTGGACCCCGATCCGCGCGCGGTATGGCAGGAATTTGTGGTGGGCGAGAACATGGGCAAGATGCAGTCCGAGCTGAGCTATTGGCAAGCGGCGCTGCATGGCACCTACCCGATGTGGCCGCAGTTGCTGGCCTATCCGGTCAATGCCGGCCTGCTGGCAGTGCAAACCATTGGTTTTTTGGTCTGGGCGAGCGTCTACGGTGTGCGTCGGCGCGTGCGGCATGCGCTGACGCCCGCGCACTGGGTTCTGGTAGCGTGGCTGCTGGTGTGGTTGATTGTGTTCACCATTCCGAGCCAGCGTTCGGAGCGCTACGTCATTCCGGCGATGCCGGCGCTGGCCATTGCCATGGCGCTGGCCTGGGACCGCTGTGGGCGCATCTGGTCACTCGGCGCGCTGCTGATCGCGGCGCCTGCACTCCTGATTCTGGGGCGCATCGCCTGGGTGATTGGCGATCTGGGAAATCCCGGAATAGGTGCGCCACTGTGGAGCAACGCGGCGGTGCTGGTGGCTGGCCTGGGGCTGATGGTCTGCGCAGCGGGGTGGGGCGTGGCGCGTTGGACGCGCGTTGCCGGCTTGCTGGCCTGTTTTGCCATTTACGCCACGTTCGGACTGGCGGTGACGCCGCTGGGCAGCGCACGCAATGACTACCCACCCGAGACCGGCGCCCAGTTGCGCGGTCAGCACGTGGCGGTGCCCAACGGGTTCACCGCCCAGTTTGAAAACTTCCACTTGAGTTTCCCTGCGGCCCACCTGGTGCCTTATGACGTGGATGGACGCAACACCGCAGCGCTCTACCCGGACATGCCGCCCGCAGCACGCCTGCAACGCTTGCTGCACGAATTTGACGCCGTGGTCTGGCGCCAGACTCTGCCTACGCAAACCGAACCGGAATGCGTTCCACACTGCCGTGTGTTGGCGCAGCGCTGGCATGTGCGTGGCCGCCAAAAGAGCGGAGAAGTGACGCTGGGCAACGTGTGGTATCCGCAGCAATGGCTATTCGACCGCGAGTGGCTGGTGGTGGGCGTGCAGCCAACCGCCGGGAGCCACGCGCCCTGAAACCGAGGCTTGCGCGTCACGCGTCACGCGTCACGCGTCGCGCGCGTCACACATCACACGGCCAAGGCGCGTCCAACACGCAACCGCCGCCACAGCGCGCGCGCCAGCACCAGGTGCAAAGCCACCCACAACCAGGGGTCGAGCAAGGCGTCCCACAGGTTGCCGGTTGGCAGCCGTGTCAACACAAACAGCATTACAACCGCCGGGAGCAGGTATTGGGACAACGACACCGGGGCCGCAGGTGCCAGCGGCACACGACGCACCCAGGGCAACAGGCACAGCAACAACGTCAACACCATAGCCAGCGGACTGAAGCCCCAGGCGTAGAGCGCCACCGGCAACACCGCAAAGGTGTCCAACAGCATCAGATAGCCCAACAGCACACCACCCAGCACCCACCCGCAGTCCCAAGGCGACGCACCGTCCGGGACGATGTGTCCGGCCTGGCGGCGCGGCCATAAATCGCGCTGCAACAAAAAGCCGCACCACAAAACGGCGGTGAGACTGGGCGCTTGGAAAGCCAGGCCCAGCCAGTAGGTCAGCGAAACCGGACCGGGCAGTGCGGCCCAGAGCGCCAAGGCGGTTGCCACCGCAATGCGCAACGTCGGGTGGCACCTGCGCGTCAGCCACACGCCCATCCAGGCCAGCACCACGGCCCATCCCAGCACCAGGCCCAGGTGCATGGCGATTCCTTGCGGCAATGCCGGTGTACTGCCCACACCCAAGGCTGCAATCCAGGGGCTGAGAGTCATCAGGGCCGCCCTCCAGCCGGTGCGCCCGGCACAAAGCGTTGCCAGGCAATCACGCGACGATGGTCGGTATAGGTGACCCACAGCGCACCATCGGCCCACGCGGTGCCCGGATAGGAATACTCGTCGGTGTCAGCGCCCGAGGCCAGCGTCTGCACATGCGTCCACTGCACGCCGTCGGCCGACGCGCTCAGGTCCAGCCGGGAGCGGCTGTGCGGCGAGCTGTTGTGGGCCAGCAGCAGGCCTCGCCCGGCCAGACCGATGCCGCTAATGGCGGCATCGGGATTCACCAGCACCCGGTCTGGCAAATCCTGCCAGTGCTGCCCGCCATCCTGGGTTTGTGCTGCGGCCACGTGGCCGTGCGGACGTTCGTCGCGCATCAGCGCCAGCCACTGGGTCGGGCTTTGCATCAGCAAGGTCGGCTGTAACAGGTAATTGCGCCAGGAGATGCGCTGCATGCCGATGAAGCTTCCGTGCGAGTCAAAGCGCAAGGCGACCGGATACTTGATGCCGAGTTCGAAATACACCGGCAACGCCATGCCCCCATCGGCCAGCGGCAGTGGGTTGTTACGCACCAGGTAACTGATGTTCCAGAACCACGACAAGGGCAGCACGCGCACCGGTTCGAACGCCAGCGTGGCCAGGTTGGTGCTGGCACTGCTTTGCACCAGATGCAGAATGCGCGCCGCCGCCCAACCACCCCACCCCGTCGCCACCACAAACAGGTGCATGCGCCCGGACGCATCCAGCCACGGCACCGGGTTGCCCAAGCGGCGCAGGCCAAACCCGAGTTGATTGCCCGTGGCGTGCCGCTCCACCACGTACCGTGCGGGCAGCCAGGACTGGGTGGTGCGGTCGAACTGGGACGCCGCGATCTGCACATTCGGGGCGCTTTCGCGGTCTCCGGCAAACCAGAATGCGGTCACCGCCGCCGACTGCCCCGAAGGCATCGCCAGCAGGCTGCTGGCATGGGCCGCCAGCGCACCCGGTGGCATGGGAATCACGCCCTGTGCCACCCGTTGCAGGCGGGATGGATCGGTGCCACCCACACCGCTCGGCAGCACGGCCTGCGCCGGATCGGCGGGCGTGGGACGCTGTGCCAGATCGAGCGCCAACGCCGCCACCAGCAGCACCAGAACGCCGCCGCAGCGCGCCATCAGAGACACGTGCTTCACCATGGCGCGTGGCTTGTGCGTGTCACCGACGCCAGCACAGGCCGCATCAACTGCGCGCCTTCACGAGGCTGGCCATGGCGCGGGCCTGGCAGTCATCGCGCTGCGCCAGACCCGACACCACGCCGTCGCGATTCTGCGGCGGCTGATTCTGGCTGACTTTCCACTTGCCGCTCCAGCGCGTGACCGGGATTTCGATACCGATCAACGCCTTCAGCAACCCGTCGGTGTAGTCGCGTGGTGCGTCGTCCACCGACCAGGGTGCGGCAAAGCCGGCCTCCTGCTGTTGCGTCAGTGCGTGTACCTGGTGGCGAATCCAGTCGGCATCGTCGTGCACCAGCAGCGGGCCACTGGCCTGCACCACGGCGTAATTCCAAGTAGGGACCACCTTGCCGTGCTCCTGCTTGGTGGGGTACCACGACGGACTGATGTAGTGCGCCGGTCCCTGAAAAACAGCCAGTACGGCCTGGGCAGGATCGTGCTCACGCCAAAGCGGATTGGCACGTGCCACGTGGCCGACCAGGGCGCCGTGCGGCCCCGCAGCGGGACGCAACTGCAGTGGTATCAGGTTGGCAACCAACCCCGCACTGTTCAGCGTAACAAGGGTGCACAGCGGATGTTCCCGCACCAGGGTGTACAGCACCTCGGGGCGGGTTTCTTCAAAATGGCTGGGGTTGTACATCGGTGTCGTACGCTCAATGATTGGAAATGCTGAGTTCGGCCTGAGGCACCCAGCCGGGCGTGGCTGGCAGCACTTTAGCGGAACCCAGGAACAAGCGCTCCAGCGGCAGCTGGTGGTTGCTGAGATAGTCGCGCACGGCAACACCGCGCTGCAGTGCCAAGGTGCGCAGGGAGTCGGGCGTGACCGCCATGCTCTCCAACAGCAGGGCCTCCATTTGTGCGGGTGGCAGGTCTTTGGTCATGCCCAGCAGGTTGCGCGGCTTGTTGCTGATGTCGGTGTGCCGATACACCGCCTTTAACAGTGCCGGTGCCTGCTCCGCGCTGACGGCCTCGACTGTGCTCACTGCCGCCCCGCTGGCACCCGCTTCGCGGCGCTTTTCAGCCAGCAGCAGGGCCTCCAGGCGCGCGTGGCGAATGGCATCCGTTTCCTGTTCCAGGCTGGAGGTGCCAATGATGGTCAGGTCGAGCGAGGGGCGTTGCAGCAACTCGGATGCCAACCGATCCAGGCCTTGCATGCCATGCGCCGTGATGCGCGCCGTACCGGGATCAAACAGCACGTTGCTAAGGTCGGTTCCGGCGCCGTCATCGCTGCTGCTGAACAGGCTGAACGGCGCGGTCAGGGCCTTGGTTACCAGGTTGCCCAGAATTTTCCAGACCACCGGCCAGATGCTGAATTGCGGGTCATTGAGTGAACCGCTGACCGGCAGATTCAGATTGATAACGCCGTCCCGATCGGACAGCAGCGCCGTGGCCAGTTTGACCGGCAGACTGGCGGGTGCGTCGGGCACGGCATCGCCAAAGGTCAGCTGGTTCAGGACGATGTGGTTGGTGGCGGTGAGTTGCGAGTCCGGGGTCACGCGGTATGCCAGGTCCACGCTGAGACGGCCTCGTTCAATGCCATAGCCGGCATAGCGCACGGCATAGGACGACAAGGGCGACAGCTCCAGATCGCGCACCTTGGCTTGAATATCGAGGGCCAGCGGACGCGCCAGTGGATTGACGCTGCCGGACAGGTCCAGGCTGGCGCTGCCCTGGGCACGCCCATGCAAGGCCAGTACCGCACTGGCCGCGACGCCATCCACCGGCTGCGTGCTGATGCGGCCCAGGGAGCCGTTGAGTTCGCTCAGCTCAGCCGAATAATTGGGTTTGATGAAACGGTCCGAGAACGCCACCTGCCCATTGATGAGATGGATGGGGCCCAGCGCAATCTGCGGTCGGGCAGCAGCAGAAGCTGCCGGAGCCGGAGCCGGAGCCGGAGCCGGAGCCGGAGCCGGAGCCGGAGCTGCGCCAGTGCCAGTGCCAGTGCCAGTGCCAGTGCCAGTGCCAGTGCCAGTGCCAGCTAATGGGCTGGACGGTGCATTATTCGGCGTGCCGTCTTGGGGTTTCACCACGTCTTGCAGCACCAGACGGCCTTGCGGATTGATGATCAGGCGCATGAAGAAGTCGCTCAGCGAAACGTCACCCAGTTGCACCTGGGGCGGCAAGTCGCCTTTTTGGCTTGCCACGATGCCGGGCAGCGCCAGACTGGTCCAGCTCAGCAGTGTGTCGGCCGGTTCGGCAACCGCGCTGGCGTTGGCTTGAACGGCGTGGTAGCTATTCACTTTGACGTCATCGATGGTGCCGTCGCCCCGCACCCGCCACTCCGGGCCGACTGACGCATCGGCGTAGTGGACACGGCCTTTGAAACTGGCATCGGCTCGCAGCAAGTCCAGATTGACTTTGTCCAGGAGGTACGGCGCAACCACATGGGCCGGCAACTGCCGCGCCTCCAGCTGACCATCGAGGCGCACCGGCGCCCACATGACGCTGCCGTCAAACTTCAGCGTGCCGGGATCGGTCAACCCACTGCCGACCGCTGCGCGCAGATGCAGCGCCGCCGGGTGTTTGCCATCCAGCGCCAGATGCGCTACTTGCACCTGCATACCCGACAGCGCCAGAAACGCCGGACGCACCGGCTGCGCATCACGCAGCGTCACCGCGCCATCGGCCAGGCGCAGGTCGGACACGGACACGCCCCAGGGGGCTGCGGGGGCTGCAACTGCGGCGCTGCGACGTGCCGTGGACGCTGCGGGCGTCCCAGACGCAGCCACTTGCGGCTTAAGCCACCGTGCAAACTGCCACACGCCCTGGGTGTCGCGCTGCAGCGTAATGCGCGGTGCGCGCAAGTCCAGCGAGCCAATGCGCACTTGTCGTGCCTGCGGATCTACCGCCACGTCTTTCAGCTCCAGCCGCTTGAACGACGGCAATGCGTTTTGCACCGCCGCCGAGCCGGGCGCTGTCAACGCTGCATCCATCAGCATCGCATGTTGCACCTGGACACTCAGCGTGTCAGCCTTCCAGTCGGCGGACCCTTGGGCTTCCAGCGTGCCCTTGACGCCCGGCACCAGGTAGCGAGACACATAGGGATCCGCCAATGCCAGATTGAGATCCGACACCGTGGCGCTGGCAGTGCCGACGGCACCCGTGGCACTGCCCTGAAAATGCAGACTAGCCGCTTTGGTGGCCGTCGCGGTGCCGACTCTGGTGTCTGGTCCGGACAGCGTCAGGGCGCCCGTAAAAGCAGTCGCGTGGGCCGGGTCGAGTGGCCATGCAACGTTGTTCAGTTCCAGATCGGCACCCAGCACCAGCGTGGCGGCGGGCGCCACGGCTGCGTCATGCCACTGCACCTGCCCCTGCTGCAGGGCCAGATGCTTCACAGAAACATGCCAGTCCGGCACCTTTGCAGCGGCCGATGCGGTTGGGGTGGCTGATTTTGTCGCCGCTTTGGCTGAAGCGCCAGGCGCCAGCATGGACGCCAGATTAAAACGTCCGGCACGGTCACGCGCCAGTTGCAGTTGTGGCTGAACCAGCGTTAGCGATTCCAGTTGCACGCGCTGTGCCAAAGGTTGCACATCGCCCAGTTCGGCACGCAGCGACGCCAGTTGCAGCAGCTTGTCTCCGTGCTGGTCAGCCAGGCGAAGGTTCGACACGTCGACGCTGCCACCAATATGCAGCGCTGGTTTGGGTGACTGCGTGAACTTGAACGTCAGTGCGGTATCGAGCACCGCGCCCTGCAGTTGCACCGGCTGGTTCCTGGGCAAATAGGTGAGGTACGGCGCAAGGTCGAAGTGGGAGATTCGCAGGCTGGCCTCGCCCGTGCGTGGCGTGGCGAACGGCTGGACCTGCGCATCGGTATCGAAAGCACTGCCGTTGAATTCAAACGCCACATGCGGGCGCACCAGCACCTCGCGGTGTGACGCCAGACTGCTCAGAAACGGCAGCGACACATCAAGGTGGCGCAACCGCTGCGTCTGGGTGGGGGCTACGGCCTGGTCAGTCAGATCAAAGCTGCCGTCTTGCAGCACCAGGTTGTAGAGCGCAAAACGCGCAGGCGCTGCATCGGGCGGTGGTGGCGGTGCCGACTGCAAGCGCTGCACCACGTCGTCCACGTCGTAATGGCCGTTGGCCAGCCGCGTCAACTGGACGTGCGGCTGGGTCACGCGGATGGCATCGAGCACCGGAGCAAAATGCACCAGCGAATCCAGACTGACCTGGGCATAAAGACCGGCAATGTGCAGCTGCGCAGACTGGCCATCGGCAGTGGCAACACGCAGATCGGACAGATCGACGGCCAATGACCAGGGGTGCAGTTGCAGTTCTCCCAGCGTGACGGAGCGCCCCAATGCCACGCTGCCACGTGTTTCAATCTGCTGCTTGAGCACCGGCGGCAACAGCAGCGCCGCCAGCCAGAACAGTGCCAGGCACACAATCACAACGCTGGCAACGATGCGCAAGCGGCGCCGCCAGATAACAGGCAGGAAGCGTAAATACAGCATGTCGCATTATTAGTGAAAATCGCGACTTTGCGTTGCCAAGCCACCCAACAGGTGCGTCAGATCAACCAGCCGCTTGGCAACGACATGGCGAACCCCGTCGCTGTGCTGCCAAACCCCGTAGACCACCAGCAACCGGGCCCGATACAGCGCGTCACGAAAGTGCTCCTTGACGCGCTGCCAAACAATCACATTGATGCTGCCCGTTTCGTCCTCCAGCGTCACGAACACGACGCCTTTGGCGGTCTGTGGCTGCTGACGCATGGTCACTAGGCCGGCGGTGCGCACCAGTCGTCCGTCGGGATAGTCGTGCATTTGTTGTGCCGTGTGCAAGCGCAACGGCATGAGCTGGGGGCGCAGCAATTGCAGCGGATGCGCACGCAGGCTCAGACCGGTGGCGGCGTAGTCCAGCACCACGGCTTCACCGATTTCGGCTGGCGGCAGTTGCAACGGCGCTTCATGCACCGGCACGCCGCGCAGCAAATGACCGCTGGGGCGCCAGGCGCTGGCCTGCCAGACCTGCTGGCGGCGGTGGCCGCTGAGCGAGCACAAAGCATCGGCGCTGGCCAGGGCCTGGAGTGCTGCCGCGTCGAGTGCGCAGCGAAACGCCAGTTGTTCCACGTCCTGAAATGGCCCGTGTGTGCGTGCGGCGCTGATGCGACGGGCGGCCGCCTCCGGCAGGCCGCTGACCATACGCAGCCCCAGACGCACTGCCGGTTGCCCCGAACGTCCGGGTGCTGCGCCCGGAACCGGAGCCGGGTCGAGCGCGGATGCCGACGCTGACTCGGTTTTTGCTGGTGCGACTTCGAGCGTGCAATCCCAGTCGCTGTACACGACGTCTGGCGGCTGCACTGTGACCGCGTGCCGCTGGGCGTCGCGCACCAGTTGCGACGGACCATAAAACCCCAGCGGCTGGCTGTTGAGCAGCGCCGCCAGGAAACATGCCGGTTCGTGCCGCTTGAGCCAGCAGCTCACATACACCAGCAAGGCAAAACTGGCAGCGTGGCTTTCCGGAAAACCGTATTCACCAAAGCCCTCAATCTGGCGAAACAGCTGCTCCGCACATTCCTGCGTATAGCCATTGCGCTGCATGCCACCCACCAGGCGATCGTAAAACCGGTGCACACCGCCCTTGCGCTTCCAGGCCGCCATGGAGCGGCGCAGTTGATCGGCCTCACCGGCAGAAAAGTCGGCGGCGGCCATGGCCACTTGCATCACCTGTTCCTGAAAAATCGGCACGCCAAGCGTGCGCTTCAAAACATTCTCCAGCGCCGGGCTGGCATATTTCACCGCCTGCGGCTGCGCCCGTGCCTGCAAATAAGGATGCACCATGCCGCCCTGAATCGGACCGGGACGCACGATAGCGACCTGCACCACGAGGTCGTAAAAGCAACGCGGGCGCAGGCGCGGCAGCATGCTCATCTGGGCCCGGCTTTCGATCTGAAACACACCCACCGTGTCGGCGCGGCAAATCATGTCGTAGGTGGCCGGGTCTTCCGCTGGAATGTCCTGCATGCGCAGGACACCGCCGCGCCAGTGCTGAATCAGCGCCAGGCAGCGCCGAATGGCGCTCAACATGCCCAGCGCCAGCACGTCCACTTTGAGCAAACCCACCGCGTCCAGATCGTCCTTGTCCCACTGAATCACGCTGCGCTCGGGCATGGCGGCGTTTTCCACCGGAACCAGTCGCGTCAGGGGCCCCTGGGTTAGCACAAACCCACCGACGTGCTGACTCAGATGGCGCGGGAAGCGCTGCAACTGACGCGCCAGATCGAGCCAGAGTTGCAGCACCCGGGACGGCGGCGGCACGTACTGCGGCCCCAGGCGCTGCAGTGCCGACTGCATGCGCTCGTCCAGTACCTCCCGGCTGTACATGCCGGGATGCTCCTGGCACAGGGCGCTGATCAGTTCCGGGGCAATGTCCAGCGCACGCCCGACGTCCCGCAGGGCACTGCGGGGCCGGTAACTGGTGACCACGGCAGTCAGGGCAGCACGGTCGCGCCCGTATTTGGCATAGATGTACTGGATCACTTCTTCACGGCGCTGGTGCTCGAAGTCAACGTCAATGTCGGGCGGCTCGTCGCGCTCGCGGCTGATAAACCGCTCAAACAACACGCACATGCGGGCCGGATCAACTTCCGTCACGCCAAGGCAATAGCACACCGCCGAATTGGCCGCCGAACCGCGTCCCTGGCACAGAATCTGCCGACTACGGGCGAAACGCACCAGGTCATGCACGGTCAGGAAATACATCTCGTAGTGCAGCTCGGAGATCAGTGCCAACTCGTGCTCCAGCTGCGCCCGCACACCCGGCGGCACACCTTGCGCGTAGCGCTGCGCAGCACCCGCTTCGGTGTAATGGCGCAAGGTCTGCGCCGGCGTATAGCCCGGCAGCACGGCTTCGCGCGGGTACTGGTAGCGCAGTTGCTGCAGGCTGAAGGTGCAGCGACTGGCAATCTCCTGCGTGGCGGCAATGGCTGCTGCTGGGTACAGTGCCGCAATGCGCGCACGGCTGCGCAAATGCAATTCCGCATTCGGCTGCAAGGCACGCCCGCAGTCGTGCACCGCGCACCCGAGCCGCACCGCCGTCAGCACATCGTGCAGCGGCTTGCGCGAACGCGCATGCATGTGCACGTTGCCGGTTGCCACCAGGGGTAAGCCACTGAGGTCGGAAATCTGCTGCATGCGGTAACGCGCCAGCGCATCGCTGCCGCCCAGATCCAGACCCAGGCCCAGATTCAGCGCCAGCCAGGCGTGCGCACCGTAGTGCGCCTTCAACGCGCGTGCCACCCGGGTGGCCGATTCCAGCGCCAGCGTGGGTGGCACCAGCAGCAGCAGCTCACACGCGTGCAAGCGCTGCCAACCAGCATCCGCCCAGACCATGCGGTAGTGACCTTTGGGCGCAGCGCGGCGTGCTGCCGTGATGCATTCACAAAGGTTGCCCCAGCCGTGCAAGTCATGCGCCAGCGCAACCAGCGTGCAACTGTGACCCGCATCCATTGCATCCGTTGCATCACTGGCCTGGCCCAGTTGAACCCGAAATTCAGCGCCCGGCAGCAGCTTCAGACCCAGCCGCTCGGCTGCACCATGGGCACGCACCACGCCCGCTACCGAGCATTCGTCGGTCATGGCCAGCGCGCTGTAACCCAGATGGCTGGCCCGCTCCACCAATTCTTCAGGCTGCGAAGCGCCACGCTGGAAGCTAAAGCTCGACAGGCAGTGCAGTTCTGCATAGGGCGGGAGTGCGCACGCCTGCAATGGCGCAGGCGGGAGAAACGGTGAAGACGGTGAAGACGGAACAAGGTGCGACATGAAAGCAAGCCTAAACTTGCGTCAATGTACTGTATTTATGTACAGCACAACAACCCCCCTGTCTACGACCGGGCGCAGGTGCGGACCCGGCACACTTCGGCACACTTCGGTCTTCGGTTTCGCTATTCCTTGGTTGACACCGAGCCAGTACTGGTCACCTGCTCCATCACCAGTCGCAAATCATCGACCTTGAACGGTTTGCTCAAGAAGCCGTCCATACCGGCATCCGTGCAAGCCTGCCGGTCGGCTGGCAGCACATTGGCCGTCATTGCCACAATCGGGGTAGACGCCCGTTGGTTCTGCATTTCAAAAGCGCGAATGGCGCGGGTTGCCTGCAAGCCATCCATCACCGGCATTTGCATGTCCATGAACACCAGATCAAAAGGCTGAGACACAAACTTCGCCACGCCCTCTTCGCCGTTTTGCGCCAGCGTTACCTGGTGCCCTTCGCGCTCAATCAGCTTGATGGCAAGCAACTGGTTGATGGGGTGGTCTTCCACCAGCAGGATGCGCAGGCAACTGCGGTCAGGCAATGCGTGTGCAGGCGTCGGCAGCTCCGATCCGCCAGCCGCGTCTGGCGTGGCAAAGTCGATCGACTTTTGCGAGACCACAGGCGCCAGGTGCACCACAAAGTGGAACACGCTACCCACCCCCGGTTGCGAGTCCAGCCACAGGCGCCCGCCCATCAGATGCACCAGATTGGTCGAAATGGTCAACCCCAGACCGGTTCCACCGTAGTGCCGGGTGGTTGAGTTGTCAGCCTGGGTAAAGGCCTCAAAAATGCTCTTCTGTTTGTCTTCAGCAATGCCGATTCCGCTGTCCCTGACCCAGAAATGCAGCCTTTCATGCGTCAGGTCTTCAAACGCCACCCCGACTTCAATCAGGCCATGCATCGTGAACTTCACGGCATTGCCCACGAGATTGGTCAGCACCTGGCGCAAGCGCACCGAATCCCCCAGCACCTGCTGCGGCAATGCGTCAGTCAGCACAAAATGCATGTCCAGGCCTTTCTGCCGGGCCCGCAACTGCAATGGCTTGAGCGTCTGCGCCACCACCGTGCGCAAATCAAACGGATGAACATCCAACGTGAGTTTGCCAGCCTCGATTTTGGAAAAATCAAGGATGTCATTGATCACAACCAGCAGCGATTCGGCTGACGACTTGACCACCTGCAAATGCTCACGCTGGGTTGGCGACAGCGCGCTCTCCAGCACCAGATCGGTCAACCCCATGATGCCGTTCATGGGCGTACGGATTTCGTGGCTCATATTGGCCAAAAATTCGCTTTTCGCCAAGTTGGCCTGCTCGGCAAACACCTTGGCCTGGGTCAGCTCTTCCACCCGTTCGCGCACCGCCCGCGACATCGCATTGAACGCCACGCCCAGCTGCCCCAGCTCATCGGGTCCTTCATGCACTGGCGCTGGCGTCATGTTGCCATCAGTCACTTCGCGGCTGGCGCGGGTCAGGTCCACCAGATGCCGGGTCATCCAGAGAACCAGCACGGTCAACACCAGAAACGACAGCGCCAGTTCACCCAGCGCAATCAGCGCGCCCTGCGTCAGCAGCGCCTCGCGTGCCGCCACGATGTGCGACAAATCGAGTCCGATCTGCAAGCTGCCCAGCGGCTGGCCATACATCTCGATCGGGTGGGTCACATGGTAGGTGGGATTTTGCAGCTTGCTGGCCAGGTTGATCACGCTGTCGGCAGGCGGCAGCGGCTTGTCAGACGGCCAGCCGCTGGCAGCCACACGGTTGCCCTGGGCATCCATCACCACCAGGTATTGCACGCCCTTTTGACTCAGGCTTTCGTCAAGCACCGACTGCACCGTGGCGTAATCGCGCTGTGTCAGCGGGGCGATGGTGGCGGCCGTCAGGATCGGCACAATTTGGCGCGCATGCACCTCAACCTGCTCGACCATGTATTTATTGGTCAGGCGCAGGCTGTTGGAAACCAGCAAGGTCAGCATGACCGCTTCCACCACCACGGCGGCGGCCAACAGACGGCCACGAACCGAACGGAGCGCGTTCATCGGTGGCGCTCCGGCGCGCGCGGCACCTGGCTATTGCAGTGACTTGCGCACTTCCTGGGCATAAGGATCCATGGCCTCAAGTTCCCTGGCGCGGAGCTTGCGGTAGCCGACCAGTTTGTATTTTTCAAAATACGCTTTGCCGTCCGCAGATTCGGCAAAAGCCGCCAGCGTGGCATCGATTTTTTCCATGCGACTGATTTGACGCTTGTTAAGCACATAAACACGCCCGGCCAGCGGCTCACTAATTACCAGAAATTTCATTTTTGCCTGCACATCGCGCGCCAGACTCTGGTAATTGGCCAGCGAGGTAAACCCGGCGGCGGCCTCACCCGAAAGCACCAGTTGGGCCACGCTGTCCGACGCGCTGACATAATGCAAAGTGTCGTTGTTGCCATTCTGCGTAAGCCAGTGCTGGCCCCACAGCGTCACCAGTGAAGTGGCCGACAGGCCCAGCACCGGTTTACCGCGCAGGTCCCTGGCCGTTTTGAATTTGCTGTCACCAGGAATCAGCGCCACCGCCCGGAAATCAGCAGCATAGGTTAGCAACGGAATGTAGTCGGCATCGGTTTGCGCCAGACGCGCCTGGTGGCCGGTGGTAATGGCAATATCGTAATCCTGGTGCAGCAGGCGGCGCGCAAACTCGGTGAAATCGGGTGCCGTCACGACTTCCACCGGCACGCCCAATGCCTTCTCCAGTTGCACTCGCAGCGGCTGGTACATCTCCAAAATCACTCGCACGCTGGTATGCGGCGCCACACCGATGCGAAATACCGGGGCGACCAACCCGGCAGGCGCGGCCACCTGCGCCTGCGCACCTGCCGCCAGCACCCATCCCAAAACCAGGAAAAACCGCCGCAGCGAACAAAATTTGATCATAGTGATAACTATGCAATACTTTTTTTGGAAGTCGCTTACAAACACGAACAAATACGGGCGAATGCAAACAGATACTAAAAAAAATGGCTTCAGAAAATACAACCGGGCCATTTTTCCCCGCTTCGGGCATGCCCAGTATTACCATACAGGCTATTGTGCCCCGTCCATGAAGTGCCCTGTATGACACGCCGTTGTTGCCGCAAGCAGCGATAGGTGCATTTTGCTGTTGCATACAGCTCTATCATGACTTGCATCAAGACCGCCCACA
>Ga0316222_1001847_pt1 | contig 24208 bp, 11 predicted proteins | sample TBH18011metaG_FD_206008 | JGI IMG/M metagenome (GOLD analysis project Ga0316222, IMG submission 206008) | Freshwater microbial communities from Trout Bog Lake, Wisconsin, USA - TBH18011 | ecosystem: Environmental > Aquatic > Freshwater > Lake > Hypolimnion/Profundal zone | place: USA: Wisconsin... | reverse complement strand
CAACATCGTGGTGGTGAGCAGCGTGACGGGAACGAATTCCATCACGAGCATCACCGGCGGCAATCCGAACGGGCTGACCGCCTACGGGATTCCCGGGTTCACCTACATCACGGAGCGTTCGACGAACCTGACGGATTGGGTGGAGATATCGACGAACACGGCGGCCACGAACGGCGTGATCAGTGTGAGCGACTCGTTCAGCGACCTCGGCGGCAGCGCGCCGTCGTCGGCCTTCTACCGCCTGCTCTGGCAGCCGTGACCGGTCGCCCGGCTTGGACGGCGGTAACGGTTATTTCGCTGCCTTGAGATACTTGTCGAAAAAGCCGATCACCACCGGCCGCAAATCCCGCTGCTTGGGCTGAAGATCGAACGTATGCTGCGCCCCCGGCACCATGATGAACTCATGCCGGGCGCCGGCTTTCGTCAGCACCTCGTCGAACCGCTTGGATTGTCCGATGTCCACCGTGGTGTCCGCCGTGCCATGGAGAATCAGGATCGGCGGCGAATCCTGGCGCACATACGTCACCGGCGAGGCCTGCCGGTACAGTTCCGGGGCTTCGGCCCGCGTCTTCCCCAGCATCGGGGTGTCGTGATACGTCATCATCTCGGCGATGCCGTAAAGATCCACCCCGCACTTCACCTGGCAGGAAAACTCACCGTACGGCCCCTGCGGATCCAGCCCGTCCGCCGGCGTCGTCAGCGTGACCATCGCGGAAAGATGCCCGCCCGCCGATCCCCCGATCACCCCGATCCGTTCCGGGTCGATCTGCAGCCGGCCCGCATTTTTCCGCAGCCACCGCACCGCTGTCTTGCAGTCATGCAGATTCTGCGGCCAGACCGCGCGGGTTTTTGACGCCAGCACATAGTCGATGCTCATGACCACATACCCGTGCACCGCCAGATTCGTGCCGATGTTCAGCTCCCGGCGGTCGTCCCGCGTGCCGCCCACCCAGCCGCCCCCATGGATGTTCAATATCGCCGGATGCAGCCCGCCTCCCGGCGTAGCCGCCGGCAAATACAGATCGGCCTTTTCCTTCCGCCCCGGTTCCAAATAAGCCACCGCCCGCTCCACCCGCACCCCCGGCGGCAGAATGGTGGTTTCCCTCAACTGCGCGAATAACGGCTGGCCGGCCAATAAAACCGCGCAACTGATGATTGAAAACAAAGTTTTTTTCATGACTGGACCAAGGGTTTTCCACCGGCATTTCCACCGTGGCGGGAGCATTGACAGAAATGCTCTGAGGCAGATGATTCCCATGCTTTGGCCGTCATGGCAAGCCCGATCCGCTTCCCTCACTCATCCGTCAGCCGCAATTGCACCGTGTCCGCCAGCGGGCTGCCCGGCTTCAGCGGCCGCCGCTCCGCCGCCAAATGGGTCCCGAAAAACCCGTCGCCCCCGCCCGTGTGAAAACCCGCCACCAGCAAACCCGCCTGCCGGCCGGCCACAAACGCGCGCACCGCCTGATGCCCGTCCGAGGTCACGCGCAACTGCCGTGAGCCATCCGCCAGCGAAGCCGACCGGATCGCCACCTTCGTGCTGGTGAAATCATTTCCGCCCAAGGCCGTCGCATCCAGTGACCACGGATTCGCCGGCCTTTTCACGGCATACGGCCGGTCGGCCTTCGCCACCTGCGCCACCGCCGTCCCCGCCGCCCGCCCGATGTGGCCGGGCGGATAATACGACCATTGCGCCGTGCGATTCCAAGCCAGCGTGTCGAATCCCTTCGGTGTGAAAAACATCACGCCCCACTGCCGCGGATTCAGCCGGTCGAGCATTTTAAAACCATAGGTCACCCGGATGCCGCCTGCCGCGTCCAACCGGATGACATACCCGCCCGTCGCCAGCGCATTCGTGCCGCTCACCGTGATATCCACCGTGCCCCCGGCGCCCGCCGCGACCCCGATCGATTCCGCCCGCCAGTCTTCCGCAACATTGTTCAGCGGCTTCCAGATTCCGAGGTCCACCGGCTCGCACTCTTCCGTCTGCAGCGGCAGCACCATCAGCGCCGGCCCGCCCGTCAGAAAAGTTTTTCCATCCAGCTGTCCGCTCACGAACTGCCCCGTCTGCCGGTCGATGACATAAGCCACCTCCCCGCCCCGGATCGTGATTTGCCGGTCCGTCGAGGTCACCGCCAATCCGTCGGCCGTCGTTCCGGTCACTGCCCACTCCTCCGGCACCGCATTCGTCGGCCCCAAAACCACTTCTTCCTCATTACAGACAAATCCGCGCGGATCCGTGAACACCAGATGCAGCCGGTCGCCGGCCCGCACCGTCGCCGGTGGCGGGATCACCACTTCACCGCGCTGCCGCGCCGGCACCGCCACGTGCGCCGTTCCATGAAAGCGTCCCAGACTCCAGGAAATCCCGACCTCGCTCAGATCCGCAAAATTATAGCGGTTCTCCACCGGCACCCGGATGGCCGTGCCCGCCGCCGGCAGCGGCAACTGATCCGCAGTCACCCGCACCGGCGCATACGTTTTTTTGACATGCCACGTCTCGGGTTTGTCCCGCCGCCAGCCATCACAAATGCTGCCCCACATGCCGTAGCCCACAAACTTCCCGTTCGGCAGGCAAAACACGTCGTCGATACCCGCCCAGATCGCGCCGCCCAGGCAACCCTCGTGCGCATACATCAGGTCATTCATCCGCGCAAAGCCCCGGCCCCAGTCATCCCGCACCCCCGGGTCCGTCGCCAATTCGCGCCGGTTGTAACACTCCACATGGCAGTATTCGCCGAACAGCACCGGCCGCGTCTCCGTGTCGCACTTCGCCGGCCCGTTCTCGCCCGGATAATGGTAGACCGCGATATCCGCCTCGCTGTGCGCATTATTATAGCCGCCCCAGCACTGGTCGTGGAACGACGTCGGTGTCGTGGGGTCCGCCTGCTTCACCCGCCGGTTCACCTCCGCGAACAGCGGCGACCACCGGGACTCGTTCGCCAGCGACCAGATGGTGACACACGGATGTCCCCGGTTCGCCGCCAAATTCTCCAGGTTCGCCCGCATCAGGTGGGAAAAGAGCCGCGGATCCAGATAGTTCCACTTGCCCCAAATCGGGTTCGCCCCGTGCTGCACCCAGCACAGCGGTGCCTCGCACTCGACGTAAAAGCCGTATTCATCGCACAGGTCCAGAAACTCCTCCGCCGGCGGATAATGGCTCGTGCGGATGTAATTCACATTCGCCGCCCGGAACAGCTCCGCATCCTGCCGCCAACGTTCCGGCGTCAGGCTCCGCCCCCGGACCGGATCCACTTCATGCCGGCACGCGCCGCGCAACTTCACCGGCGCGCCATTCACGAACAGCCGGTTCCCGCGAATCTCGATCTGCCGAAAGCCCACCCGCTGGGTGATCACCTCCGCCACGGCTGCCCCCTCCAGCAATTCCGTCTTCAGCGTATACAGATAAGGGTGCTCGGAATCCCACTTCTTCGGAGCCGCCACGGGAATTGAAAAATCTCCCGTCTGATTCTGCCCCAAGGCCGGCACCGGCAGGACGAAATCCGCCTTGGTCACGACGGCGCCGGAGCCATCCGCCAAGGTAAAACGGACGGCCGCCTCATTCGCTTTGCCCGATTCATTGGCCGTCGCCACATGAATCTTCAGCGTGGCATCCTTGAATGCCCCGTCAAACGTCGTCGTGGCAATTTGCTCCGCCACGTTCACTGCCGGCAGTGCAAACAGCTCCACCTTGCGCGTGATGCCGCCCAGCGCGTGCGCCGCATATTGTGACGCGCTCGCGAGCGTGTCCGAAATCGAATCGCTTTTCACCGCGAGTGCCAGCGTGTTCCGTCCCGGCTTCACCGCGTCCGTGATATCCAGTTCGAACGCCGTGAAACAGCCCTCATGCGCGCCCACCGTCCGCCCGTTCACAAACACCTGGCAATCGCTGTGCACCGTGTCGAACCGCAGCTTGATGCGCCGGCCCGCCCAATCGGCCGGCACCTCGAATTCGCGCCAATAAGCCGCCGTCCCGTTCGATTTCACCTCAAATCCTTGCATCACCCATTCGCCCGGCACCTCAATGTTGGCCCACCGCCGGGTCCGCGCCGCATCAAACTGCGCGAAATCTTCCGGCGGTGCCGGATTGAATTTCCAGGTGCCGCTGAGGGTCAGCAACGGCGTCTTGACCCCCGGCAACGCCGCCGGCCGGGGCGAAAGCCGCGGCATCGGTACCGCCATCCCTGTCAGTGCCTCCGCCAGCGGTGGCGGCGGAACCAGCGTCACCGGCCGGTCAGCCAGAACTTCCAGCCGCGAGAGCACTGCATTCGCCCCGCTCACCCGGCCGATGGTGACCGTAAACCCGCCATCCGTGACCGTCCCGGCGGGCACCTCCCAGGTCTGCTCCAATACCTTGCCGGCCGGCAGGGAAAGCTTCTCCGCCAGCGGCCGGCCGTTCAAATCGACGGACAATACCCGCTCCGCACTATCGGACAAAAAGGCCGCCTTGATCCGATAATGCGCCTCCGGGCGGGCCCCGCTCCAAGCCAGCACCAGTTGGCTTCCAAAAATCACCTGCCGCTCCCGGCTCTCCCCCGGCAACGCCGCCACCGGAATCTCTCCCGTCGAGTAGGCATACTCCGTCCCGCCCGCCGCCTTGGTCAGATCCGCCGGCTTCGTCGCATCAAAAGACGCCGCCACCGGCCACTCCGCCGCCCGCCCCGTCAGCGCCAGCACCGTCAGAACGAAAGCCAAAATTGATTTTATTTTCATGATCAAATGATTCCTGCCCGGGCTTCAATAGAACAGACCCGCTCCCGCAAATCAATGCTGCGCGCCTGACCGGACCGCCGGGAAAGATAGCACTGCGCCCCCATGCCCCTGAATGGACGTTTTGAGATAAAGCATGTGTTTTTTGGTCGGCTCCCGAACGCCGCCGAAACCGGCCGGACCGGAAAATCACCCTTTCCGTGGCAATTTCGAGCGGAATTGCGTCGGCGTCAACCCCATGATCTGTTTGAACCGGCGGGAGAAGTGGAACTCGTCGCAAAAATCCAGCCGCCCGGCAATCTCCTTGTTGGTGAGCGAACCAGGTCCCGCCACCATCAGCGCGCACGCCTGGTCGATCAGCTTCCGGTCCTGAAAGTAACCCGGCGATACCCCCGTGGCGGCGGCAAAACGTTTCCGGAAAGTCTCGTAAGACATCCCCAGCATCCGCGCGACTTTGTCCGCCCCGGCCGCCTCCGTCTGCAGCAGGCGCCGGGCCCGGACCAGCCACTGCGGCTCCTGCGCCCCGCCGGGATCCGCCAGGATTTCCGCCAGCAACTGCTGCAGCGCGCAGATCTGCCGCAGTTGGTCCGGCTCCGCTGCGACCACCTCATGCAATCGCCGCAACCAGTAGTCCGGCGGTGTCAACTGCCGGACCGGCCGGGCCGGATCCAGCATCCCCTTCGCCCGCCACAGATCGAAAACCGGACCCGAAAAGACCAGATAGAATTCATCCCACCGCGAACCCTTCGCCGGACCATACCAGTGCGGCATTTCGGGGAAAATGATCCAAAAGTCCCCGGCCGTCACCTTGTATTCCCGGCCGCGGGCATATTTCAAAGTCCCCTCCCCCTTCAACAGATAAACCACCGCGAAGTTGCCCAAAACGCGCATCGGCTTTTCCGGCACCCCGGAGTGGTCCCGGAGCAGGCCGGCCAATGAAATCCGGCCCAGCGGACTCCCGGCGTCGGTCTGGAACAAAATGCGGGGCTGGATATCAGGCCAGGACATGAACCAAAAAGTACATGGTCCGTCTGGAAAAATCCAAGCATTTGCCCCGGCCGGGTGGCTGGCAAGCAACGGCCATCCGTCGGACCGGCCTTACTTCAAGTCCAGCGCGATCACCGTGGCGATCGCATCTGGCGGCTCGGGTGCCAATCCCGTCAGCGTGTTCCCCTTTTCCACGGCAACCGGTTTCCGCCCGTCTGCCGTCAGCAAATTCGCCCCCGCCAGCGAAACTCCCTTCAGCTTCAGTTTGTCCGTGTCCGGCCAATGGAACAAAATCAGATACGCCGTGTTCCCCTTCCGCGTCGCATACATCCCCGCCGGCAATCCGTCGATTGCAAATGCCTCCGTACCATGAATCGCCTCGCCGTTGATCTTCATCCAGTCGCCCATCTTGCCCAGGCGGTAAACCTCCTCGCTGCGGATCGTCCCGTCCGGCTTGGGTCCGATGTTCACCAGAAAATTCCCGCTCATCGCCGCGCACCGCGTCAGCAGTTCGCACAAATACGCCGGCGTCTTCCACCCGTTCCCCGTCCACGACTGATGGTAGCCCCACGAATTTTCCGTCATCGTCATGCACGATTCCCAGTCCGTCGGCGGCTGCGTCTCCGGCAAACGGCGCTCATACCCCGAATTGTAATCCGCCAGCGAATCATACGCCCGCACCCGGTCGCCCAGCACCAGCCCCGGGCTCAGGCTCCGGCAATAAGCCTCCAGGTCCTTGCCGATCTCCGGCTGCGTCTTGTAGGCCGGATCCCAGCGCCCATCGAACCAAACCGTCGTGATCGGCCCGTACTCCGTCAGCAATTCCTTCAGCTGGTCCTTCATGTACTGGATGTAACGCTTATACGCCGCCGCATCCTCCGGAGATTTGATGGCTGCCCGGTAATCCGGATGGTGCCAGTCGATGATCGAATAATAGAAACCCATGTCCATCCCCTCCGCCCGCACCGCGTCCGCCAGCGGCTTCAGCAAATCCTTCTTATACGGCGTGGCCATGATGTCATAGCCCGTGAATTTGGAATCCCACAGGCAAAAGCCGTCATGATGTTTCGTGGTGATCACCACATACTTCGCACCCGTCGCCTTGAACAGCTTCGCCCATGCCACCGGATCATAGCTGGTGGGATTGAACTCGTTGGTGAAGCCCTCGTAGTCCGCCGTCGGGATGCCCGCCGCGGATTTGATCCATTCCGCCGCATACGGAATGCTCCTGCCCTGCCACACCCCGCCCGGAACCGCATAGATGCCCCAATGGATCATGATGCCGAACCGGTCCGCCCGCCACCGGTCCATCGCCGCATCCGTGCGCCGCATCCAGCCCTTGGTATCCGCCATCTTTTTGTCGCCCAGACTCTTGGTCAGATCCGCCGACACCTCCGCCGCCCGCCCCGGACCGGCTCCGAGGCCGGCCAGCAACGCCAGCCACAAACCCGCTTTCAGAATGGATTTCAACAGCATATGGATTGTTTCACCAGTTTGGTTACTCGTGGAAAAAAGCAAAAACTCCAGGAAGGGCGGTCTGCCCGCGAATGCGCCCGCTACCGTTCACGGATTGGCCGGCGTGACCCAGTGCTGCGTCACCCAAGCCGCGTCATTGCCCGCCGGATTAGGATAGGTTCCGTTATTGTAAGTCGCATAATCGTACACTCCCGAAGTCGCCTGATTCGCTGTTTTGCCTGCGTTCATGATGGCGGAATCCGTCCACCGCTTCGCCTCCGCGTGGCCGTCGGTGAAACTGAAAGTACCCACATTCCCATGATAGACGGCGAACAGATCCACGTAGCCATACGTAAAATTTGGCGAGACCCCCGTGACGTTCAATTCAAAATCCCCCTCATTGTAACCCCGGGAATCCGCCTGTTCCACAATCGCCATGCAATTCGAGGTCCGGTGGATCTGGGCCATCTTGGTGAACCCGAGCCCTTGCCCCGCAACCCCACCCTGCACGTTCTCCGTGATCGCATAACTGTCGTACGCCCAGCCCACGGCATTGCCCGAACCGACCGGATTATTGATGCGCACGTCGCCGGGACAATGGTTTACCCCCACGCTCGGATTGAACTGATACAACAGATTGTTCGTCCGCAAATTGTTCTGCACATCCAGCAAGGCGGCCGCCTGCGACCGGTTCCAGTTGCCCACGGCACCGTTCTCGATGCTCCAGTAGCCGCCCCCGCTCGTGAACCCGGCCGGCGACACAACCGGCACCAGGTTGTCATTGAAGTCGTTCGCGTACATCGTGTACGCCAGCCCCATCTGCTTTTGGTTGCTCAGGCAGACGGAACAAGTGGCCTTCAGCTTCGCCGCCGCCAAGGCCGGCAGCAGCATTGCCGCCAGAATCGCGATGATCGCGATTACCACCAGCAATTCAATCAGTGTGAAGCCATCCCTGGAAGGCAGGGAATGCCGAGATGTCCGGATTTTGCTCATGAGAATAAATCAGATTACCCGACTGTGAAATCCTTGCCATCACGAGAACTCGGGAGAGCTCTGGACCGGCTTTGCATCGTTTAAAGTCAGTAGTTTGGAAAGGCCAGCGAACTGAGCTGGGAAACCAGTGCGGCATCCATCCCCTGCGGGTCCTGGTAAAAATAGGCGATGCGCGTGGACGTGTCCCACGTGTGCAAAAAATACATCTGCTGGGCCTTGATCCATTGCGCCGAACCGTCCGCGAACACTTCGTTGCCGCCCGCCGGAGCCAGTGTGCTCCCGTGATGCGGCGGCAGGTTGCCGTAAATCACCCCCGTGGGATCATACGTTGCGTCCTTTCCACCCCAAACCCCGTTGACCTTCATCACCATGTCCGCCGCCAGACAATAGGTGGGCCGGGCCTGCGTCAACTTCACCGGACTCGCCGAATTGAACGTACCTTTTGGATTGGTCCATTGTGTGATGCCGCCGAAATACTGGATGCCCAGCACCCATTGCGTTTCGGCCGCATCATAAATAGGCAGGCCCGGCCGGTCCGGGCAATCCCAGACCGAGGCCCCGTTGGTCACCAGGTTCAGCACGCTGGTCGCCGCCTTCTCATCCGGCGGATTCAGGCAATTCTGCACCCACAGACTGCCACTGCTGCGCGCCTGCACCACCATGTCGGAATTGTCCTGCGAATAAACCGTCACCCCCACCAAAATTTGCCGCATGTTGTTCAGGCAGGAGATGCGCTTCGCCCGTTCCTTGGCATTGGCCAGCGCCGGCAGCAGCATCGCCGCCAGGATGGCGATGATCGCGATCACCACCAGCAGTTCGATCAGGGTGAATCCCCGCCGGAAACCCCCGGCCGTCTTTACGTTCTCGGTCATCATATATTCTGATTCAATCTCGGTCAGCCGATGTCACGGGCGAAAAACCTGTGATGGCCATCGCGCGCGGCTCGTCCGCCGCCCGTAATATCTTTGCCACCGCGTTCGTGCGCCGGTTCACGCCAAGCTTGCCATAGATGTTCTTCACATGCGTGGTGACGGTGTAGAACCGCAATCCCAGCCGTTCGGCAATCTGCCGGTTGCTCAACCCCTGCACCACCAGGTCAAGCACCTGCGCCTGCCGCTCGGTCAGGTTGTACCCGCCCAGACTGCCCCGTGCCGCCTTCGGCCGGACCGGCCGCCGGGGAGTTGCAATCGTGTTCATCATCATGGAAAATCTCTGAGCCAGGTCAAATTTGCGCCGCCGGAAATCCGGACCGGAGCCGGGAGGCCAACCGCCTCCCGCTCCCGTCCGCAAACAGCTTACGGATAGACCAAGCGGTAATATTCACCCGTCTTGGTCGGATCAATGGTGATGACTTCCTGATTGGTCGAAGTCGAGCCGCTCACCGTCCCCCAATCGGCCGGATTGGCGCTCACGCCCGTCGCCAGGTTGTTCGTCTGCACTTCCAACCGCCACCCGGTGTGGTCCGCCGGCCAGCCCAGCGTCAGGGTGCTGCCGCTCACCGAGCTCGTGATATTCGTCGGCGTCGTGTTCAGGGCGCTGGTCACCACCAACTGCACCGCCGTGCCCGCGTTGTCCTGCAGATAGGCCGAAACCCCGGCCGGCAGCGAAGCCAGCTTGAACCCGCCAATGCCATTTCCGCCGATCGTGCCACTATAGAGGATCAGATTGTTGGTGCCCGCCGTCAGGATCGGACCCGTGATGCTCACCCAGTTCGTGCCATTGACATTCAGCGTGGTGCTGGCGATCTGCGTGCCGGCCGCCAGGCTGAACCGGCTGTAGGTGACGTCCGCCGTGTCGCCCGCGCCGCCCAAGTTCAGCGTGCCGGCCGTCAATACGCCGTTCGTATTGATATCACCGGGTTGAATCGTGCCGCCGGCGTCGATGTTCACCGTCCCCACCGAATTGCTGCCGCCAAACAAGGTGCCGCTGTAAGTTTCAACCGTGCCGGAAGGCATCGGCCCGTTGGCATACAACGTTCCCGCCATGTTCGTCAGGGTCCCATTGTAACTGGAATCATCCGCCCCCAGAATCACCGTCCCGCCCCCCAAGCTCACCAGCGGCGAACCGCCGCTCAGCGAACCCGCCAGATAGCCGGTCTTGCCAGCCGCGATGTTCAGCGTCGAGACCGTGGCCCCGCTGCCGACCGCCAGCCCCACGCCCGTGACGGTCAGGTTGCTGTTCGTGTAATTCTGGAGGATGCCGCCGTTCCAGTTGATGCTCCGTGTCGCGGAACCCGCGCCCGCCAGGATTGTCTGTGCTTCCAGCGTACCGGCGTTGAGGTTGTACGTGCCGCTCACGCTCGGGCCGTTCGTGAATTGCTGGTCCCCGACCAGGATGGCATTCACCGTCACCAAGCCGCCGTTCTGCGTGAACGTCCCGCTCGCGCTGCTGCCGGTGAGACCGCCCGTGTAGTTTTTCTGGCCCAGAATCAGGTTCGTGGCGTTCACGATGCCATTGCCCATGATGAACGTGCCCGTGGCCGCGCGGCTGTAGTTCACGTTTTTGTACGTGTGCTGGCCAAGGATGAAATTGCCCGCCAGGATGTCGATCGTGCTCGCCCCGGTCACGTTGTCATACAGATCCACCGTGCCATTCCCGGCGGAGTAGTCGGAAACCCCCAGGAATCCCACCGTGATATTGGCCCGTCCCGCGCCCGTGGCATCACGGACGACCAGCGTGGGATTGCTCACGCCGCCGGAGAAATCCAGCGTTCCCGTGGACGCCCACCCGCTCGAGCCAATCGTGCCGCAGCCGACATCGATCGTGTTCGCATTGATCACATTGACCGCGCCCAGATTCACCGTCCCGGAACTGCTGTATCCCGGATAGCCGCCGGCATCGGCGATGCCGAACCGGCTCGCCGTGATCGCATTTGTCAGCGCCAGATTCACCGTCCCCGCGGAATTCGCCGCCGTCGCCTGACCGCCCACGCTGAACACATTGCCCGGCTCGTTATAAACGAACGAATACAGGCCGCCGTTGTACAGGTCCAGCGTCGGCGTCGTATTCCCGGTGCTGCCCAGCCGCAGATCATTCGCCCCGATCACCGTGAGTGTCGCCGCCCCTTGGATCGTGCCGGTGATGTTGCCATTGATGGTCAGACCGGAAACCTGCTGCGAATTCGTCCCCAGATTCAGGGTGGAACTGCCGATGAAACTCACCGTCGTGGCGTTCGAAAGGGTGTTATTGCCGGCCGCCAGGGCGATCGTCCCCTCGTCCAACACCGTCTTGCCGGTGTAATTCTGGAAATTGGTGATGCTGAGCGTACTGTAGCCGGCTTGCTCGAGCCCGCCGCTGCCCACCATCGCCTGGGTGAAGACCAAGTCTGAAGACACGCTGTAGGACAGCAGACCGTTGTTCGTCACCACTCCGATGTTAGCCGGCAGATAGCCGTTCAAATCATTGTTGCCGATCTGCACCGTCGCATTTGAGGCGATCAACAGACTGCCCGACCAGATGTTCGAAGCGTCCAGGACCAGGATGGAACTGCCGTTCACCGTCAGGTTGCCCGTGCCGCCGATGTAGTTCGTCAGCGTCAGCGGACAGTTGACGGTGATGACGCTGTTCGTCGTCATCGTCACGGAACTGCCCAGCGTGGCCGTGGTGCCGCCGGCATCCGCCAGCAATGTGCCGCCGTTCAGCACCACCGGCTGGTTCACCTGGAGCGGCGTGCCCCAGTCGCTCACCCCCAGCGTGCCCGCCGGATTCACCAGAATCTCACCCGTACCCTGCGGGAAAATCGTCCCCACCTGGAAACCGAACTCACCCTGATTGACCGTGATATTGCCGTCCGAAACCGTGGAACCTACCACCGTGACCTGATTGGTGGCCGTCTTGGTCAGCGTATATCCGTTGAGCGTGAGGGTTGAGCCCGTGCCGCGCACATCCCACCGGGCAAGACCGCCGATGGTGGAATTCGCGTTCAAAGCCAGCGACTGCAAGGCCTGCGTCTGCGCCGCGCCGTTATTGACCACCACCCCGTTGCCCCCGGCGCCCGTGCCGGAAACACTCACCGGTTCCGCGCCCAGATTCTGGCCGTTCACGTCCAAGGCCGCCCCGCTGACCACCGTGGTGGCCCCGTTCGTGGTGCCCAGCGCCGAACCGCTGCCGGCCCGCAAGGTGCCGGCGCTGACCGTGGTGGCCCCGTTGTAAGAATTGCTGCCCGCCAGGGTCAGCGTCCCTGCCCCGGTCTTGCTCACGGTGCCGGAACCGCTGATGGCGCCGGAATAGGTCTGGGCGCCCGGATCTGCAAAGGTCACCGCCGCGTTGTCCGCGATGGCGCCGGCCACGCTCCCGTTGTTCGCCGTGCCGTCACCCAGTTGCAGCGTACCGCCGCTGACCGTGGTCAGACCGGTATAATCATTGGTCGTGGTGAGCGTCAGGTTGCCCGTGCCGTTCATCGTCAGCGTCGTGCCGCCGGTGATTTTACCGCTGCCGGCAAACACATAGTTGTTCGCGCTGTTGGACAGATTGATGCCGCCCGGCGCGACGGTTGCCGCCACGTTCACGGTGAAATTCGAAGCCCGGTCATCAAACACCGTGCTCTGGCTGTTCGCAAAGGCCGCCGGCGCCCCGCTGCTGCCAAACGCCCAGACATTGCTCCCGGACAGATCCCAGTTGTTCGTCGGCGTCCCCGCCCAGCGCAGATAATCACCGCCCGTCACCACCAGCTGGATGGCCGAAGCCGAGACATTGTTGGTCACATAGCCAATGAGCCCGGAGGTCAGCGCCCCGACCACATAAGTACCCGTGCCCGCAGAAGTGCCCGCATAACTCAGCAGCGTGTAGGTCGCCCCGATGGTCGTTGGCAGCGAACCGGTCACATTAAACGTGACCGTCCCGTTGTTCGTGAATGTGCCGCTATTCGTGACCGCCAGATAGCCCGCCACCAAAGTGCCGTTGCCCGTGACATTGATGGTGACACCGTCCGCCGGACTCACTCCCAGGGACAGGGCGCTCATCGTCAAAGGCAAAGTGCTCAGGGCGGAGACCGTGCCGCCCGCGTTCACCTGGACCGTGCCCAGCAACGTACCCGTGCCGCTCAGTGTGGCATTGGTGCTGACAGTCACATTCGTGCTGCCCAGCAGCCCGGTCAGCTGCAAAGTGCCGTTCAAAATCGTCGTCGCCCCGGCCAGACCGTTGCTGCCCGAGAGCGTCAGCGTGCCCGGCCCGTTCTTGGTGAAAGTCAGCGGTGCCGCGCTGCTGTCGTTCATACCGCCCGCAAATGTGGTATTACCCGCTTCATAGACGGAGAAGGAGGAAGGCGCCGTCCCGCTGTTGGTGATATAGCCCGTCGCCGTGCCGGACAGGTTGCCCACATAGACCACCGTGCCCGTCGACGTGTTGCCCAGCGTCACCCGGCCGCCGTTGATGAGCAGCGGCGCGGAGGAATTGCTCATGCCGAAAGAACTCAGGTTCAACCCATTGGTAGGCGTGCCATAAATGCTGATCGCGGTGGCCGTATCGAGATTGTTCGACGGCGCGTTCACCAGCGTCCAGATGTTCGAGACCACATAGGCCACCGGCCCGCCCATCGGCTTGTTCAGGTTGAAATTCCCGGCGGTCGGCGTGGTGTTCAGCACAATCGTGCCGGCAAAGCTGTTGCTGTTCAGCGTGTCATTGATGTTGATGGACCGGCCGGAGGCGGTGCCGCTCCAGTTGAAGACCAGCATGCCGTTGCCCGTGATGCCACGGTTGAAATTCAGGCTGTGCGTATAGGCGGAGGAGGTGTAGGTGAAGGTGTTCGTGCCCGCGAAGAGAAATTGCGCGTTCACCGACTTGGTGGTGGCGTTGCTGCTGGTGAACTTGACGTTCGAATTGGTCACGGCGATGGGCGACGTGAGGTTGGCAAAGTTGTAGGTATGGACCACCGTGCCGCCGCTGCTGCCGTTGAAAAACAGCGTCGCGTTGTTCACGGACAGCCCGCTGCCGGGAAAGGCATACGTGGCGGTGGAGCTAAGATTGCCCAGCTGCAGCGTGGCGCCGGTGGCCACCGACACCGGACCCGGAAAGGTGTTGGCCAGATTGTTCAGCGCCAGCGTGCCCGCGCTGGTGTCCAGAATGCCCGCCCCCGTCACCCCGGAGACCACGTTGGAGATATTGAGCGTCGTGCCGGTGGCCACGTCAAAATTCACGATACCGCCCAGCACCAGCGGAATGATCCACGTGCTGCTGGCAGCGGAATTGGTGAAGGCCACGCTGTTCGTGATGACCGTGCCATACAGCGTGAAGGCGGCTGACGGATTAAGCTGGATCCAGCCCACCGAGGTCACCAAGTTGTTGGTGCTAATGGGATGGGTGCTGCCGGAAAAGACCAGGTTGTCACCGATGGCGCCCGGCGCGGTCCCGCCCCAGTTGCCGGCCGTGCCCCAGTAGGAATCCGTGCCGCCGCCGGTCCAGGTATCGGTGGCTGCATGCGCCGCCAGGCCGGTGGCCAGGCCAAAGATGAGCGCCAAGGTGGTCTTCAAAACGGAATGGGTTTTCATGCGGTAAGTTTTGCTGTTTATTGTCTGGGTTTGCCGGTCATTCTGCCGTTCCGGAACGAGGCCCTCACGCCCTTGTTATCAACCAACCGCGCCGGGGCCGAAACCGCAGAATCTTGTCACTCTACCGTTTTCCCCGGTTACGACAATGTGACAAATGGCACATATGACCCCGGGCGCATCCCCTCTACCATCCCCCGCAACATCCCCTTGTTCCTACGGGGGGAACGCCGTATGTTGACTCCCGCATGAATGTATCCGGCCTGTGGTGGCGCCTGACCGTTTGCCTGCCGGGGCTGCTGTGCGCCGCCCTCGCCGGCGCGCAAGCCGTCCCGCCGGAGCCGCCGCCCACCAATGACCCCGGCTACTTTGTCCGCGCTTGGACCGTCAAACAGGGTCTCCCGGAAAACACCGTCTCCGCCCTCCTCCAGACCAGCGACGGTTATCTCTGGGCGGGCACTCCGGACGGCCTCGCCTGTTTTGACGGCGTGCAGTTCCATCGCTACGGCGTCCCGAACGGCCTGCCTCACACCGGCATCACCGCCCTGCTCGAAGACCGCCATGGCATCCTGTGGGTGGGCACTGAACATGGCCTGGCTTACTGCGATGGCAGCCGTCATCCCGCCCCCGTTTTCACCGCCGAGCTTCCCGGCATCAATATCAACTCCCTCGCGGAAGACGCAGCCGGCCGGGTCTGGATCGGCTCCGACCGCGGGCTCTATCTTCGAACCAGCCAGGGGATTACCCGGGTGGATGGCACCAACGACGGCACCAACGGGCTGCCCCGCACCGGCTACTCCGCCCTGTATGCCGACCATGCCGGAGCGATCTGGGCTTGGACCGCCTCGTTGAAACTGTTGAAAATCTCACCGGCCGGAATCGAAACCGTGCCCGTGGATTTCCCCCTGCCCCGCATCAAGTCCGTCCGTTCCCTGTTTGAAGACCACGCCGGCCGCCTCTGGCTCAGCCCCGGCAACGGCTTTCTCCTGTACCGCGAAAACGGGGCCTGGAAAACCTACCGGGAAACCGACGGCGTGCCCTATTTCTATGTCAGCAGCCTCGCGGAAACCCGGGATGGAACCATCTGGGGCGGCTCTTATGGTGGCGGGGTCATCCGGCTGCAAGGCGATCGCTTCAACCCGGCCCCGGTCGCCCCCGGCACGTTCGATATGGACATCCGCGCCCTGTGCGCCGACCGCGAGGGCAATCTCTGGGTGGGCACCTCCTCCTGCGGCCTCATCTGCCTCCGCCACAAACAACTTACCACCCTTGCCGCCGACGCCGGCCTCGGCAACGAAGTGGTCCATAGTGTCGGTGAAATGCCCGATGGCAGCCTCGTCGCCGCCACCGAAGACGGCATCTACTACCAGCAGGACGGCAAGTTCAAACGCCAGTACCTTTCCAAGGCGGATATTTATGTGGGGACCCGCTCCGTGCTTCCCACCAGCGACAGCAACCTCTGGTGGGCCGCCGATGCGTTGCTTTTGGACCGGAACACCTTCGTCCCGCTCGGCTTCAATCCGCCCGCGATGCCCATTGACCGGCGGTTCAAAACCGTCTATTGCCTCTATGAAGACCGGCAACATCAATTATGGGCCGGCAGCGTGGGCAACCAGTTCCCCGGCAAAGGCGGCAGCCTCTGGCGCATCAAGGACGGTAATTTCCTCCGCCATGATGACATGCCCTCCACCAACCCCGTCCTCGCCCTCGCCGAGGCGCCGGATGGCACCATGGTCGCCGGCACCGAAAACGCCGGCCTCTACTGGCTATCGCCCGGACATCCGCTCCACCTCACCTGGCACGAGGGGTTGGGCAGCGATTCCATCCGCGCCCTGCATTTCGACTCCGCCGGGACCCTGTGGATCGGCACCCGCAGCGGCGGGTTGAGCCGCCTCCAGGACGGCCGCCTCACCACCTACACCACCCGCGATGGCCTCGCCAGTGACACCATCTCCCAGATTGTCGAGGATGACGATGGCGCGCTCTGGCTGGGCGGCAACCGCGGCATCTCCCGCCTCGCCATCCAGGCGCTTAATGACTTCGCCGCCGGCAAAATCGCCTCGCTCCATCCGCTCAACCTCGATGAAGCGGACGGCATGCTCGTGGAGGAATGCACCGGCGGCAGCAACCCCGGCGCCATCAAATCACGATCCGGCCTCCTCTACTTTTCCACGCTCAAAGGCATCGTCGCCGTCGATCCCCGCCGCTATCGCAGTCACGGCGTGCCGCCGGTCCCCGTCATCGAGGAGATCCTGGTCAACGACCGCATCCTGCCCGTCAGTCCGCCCCCGCTCGGAGCGGTGAATCCTGCCGCCGAGCCGGAGGAATTCACCCTGCCTCCGGGCTGGAACAACCTGGAATTCCATTACACCGGCCTGCACTCCGCCATTCCCGAAGCCATCGACTTCCGCTACCAGCTCGAAGGTCTCGACCGCGGCTGGGTGGATGCCGGCAACCGCCGCTTCGCCAATTACGCCCAGATTCCGCCCGGCCACTACCGCTTCCAAATTCTTGCCGCCAACCGCGACGGCACCTGGCCCGCGGCCGGCGCTTCCGTCCGCCTCTTTCTCCAGCCCCATTTCTACCAGACCTGGTGGTTTCAGACCGGCGTCCTCGGCACCGGCGCGCTGCTGCTGGCGTTGCTCGTCCGCGCCCTTGTCAAACGCCGCCTCCACCAGCGCCTCGAACGCCTCGAATGGGAACGCTCCCTCGAGAACGAGCGCGGCCGCATCGCCCGCGATCTCCACGATGAACTCGGCACCCGCCTCACCGGCATCGCCCATCTCGGCGAACTCGCCGTCCGCAACACCGGCCTCCCTGCCGACGCCAAGTCCCAGGTCGGCCTCATCACCAGCCGCATCCAGCAGCTCATGGGCGCCATGGATGAAGTCGTCTGGACCATCAACCCCAAGAACGATTCCCTTCCGAACATCGTCAACTTCCTCAGCGACTACACCGAGCGTTTCCTGACGCTCACCGGCATCCGCTGGCGGCTCGAGGCCGACCCCGAATTCCCCGACCTCGCCGTGTCCGCCCAAACCCGCCACAACCTTTTGCTCGCCGCCAAGGAAACCCTCAACAATGCCGTGCGCCATGGCGCGCCCACCCTCATCCAGCTGCGGATCCACCTGAAAAACGGCCGGCTTGAAGTCGTCATCTCCGATGATGGCTGCGGCTTTGATCTCTCCCAGTCCCGTCCGCGCGGCAACGGCCTCGCCAATATCCGCAGCCGGCTCGAACTCATCAAAGGCAGCGCCACCATCACCAGCACCCCCGGCCAAGGCACCTGCGTGACCCTTTCCGTTCCCCTTGCCGGCATGGCCGGCCAAAAATAATCCCTGCCATTTCCGCCCCGGCATGTTAATAAACATCCATCGATATCCCCGGATTGACCCGGACCGGACATGCCAACCCAGTTAAAGATCAAAGTCGGTATTGTGGAAGATGACCGCGAAGTGCGCGAAAGCCTTGCCAAGCTGCTGCACCTCCATTCCCTCGCCGCCGCCGTGACCACCTATGAATCCGGTGAGGCCGCCATCGCCCGCATGACCGAAGCCCGCCCCGATGTGGTCCTCATGGACATCCAGCTCCCCGGCATCTCCGGCATCCAGTGCGCCGCCCGCCTGAAGGAAATCCTGCCCAAAACGCAGATCCTCATGCTCACCGCCTATTCGGACAACGACAACATCTTCGAAGCTCTCAAGGTCGGCGCCAGCGGCTATCTCCTCAAAAACATCCCCGCCGAGGAACTCATCCAGTCCATCCTCGCCGTCGTGGATGGCGGCGCGCCCATGACCGGGCAGATTGCCCGCCGCGTCATTGAAGCCTTTCGCAAACCTGCCGCCAAGGAACCCGCCGGGGCCGAGCTCACCGCCCGGGAAAAGGAAATCCTCCAGCTCATCGCCCGCGGTTTTGCAAACAAGGAGATCGGCGGCCAACTGGGTATCAGTGCCGGCACCGTCCGCAACCACATCGGCCATATCTACGAAAAAATGCACGTCCGCTGCCGGGCCGAAGCCACCGCAAAATATCTGGGCGGCAAGGAATGGCCAGCCGGCTGATCACGGCCGCCGGATTTCCGCTCAAGGAACGGGTGACGTCAGCAATTGCACCGGCCCAAAGAGCCCGGACGGCTCCAGCGCGGTCTTCGCCGTGAGCTTGCGGATGTTGGTCCGCGTGATGCGCCCGGCCGGCGGCAGCATCGCATCGCCGATGATGCGGTTCGGCCAGAAATTCACCACTTCCACCTGCAATCGGTTCGCTCCCGGCCGGAGCGCTCCCGTCACTTCCACGCGCCACGGCGGGCACCAGGACACGCCGCAGGATTGGCCGTTCACTTTCACTTCCGCCAGCTCGCTCAGCGAACCCAAATCCAGATACACCCGGTCATTCGCCGCCGCCGGCTTGGTCCGGACGAACTCTTTCTCATACACCGCCGTGCCGGAATAATACTTGATGCCCGGTTCCGGCCGGTCCGTCCAGCTGGTCAGCGCCGCAAACTGCACGCTGGCCGGTCCGCCCCACTGCGGATCAAAATGCACGGTCCACGGACCGGTGATGCCGCCGGCGGGAACGAACTCCCCCCGGTTCGACGAAGCCACGGCCGGATGTTGCGCCGCCGGTTCCCGGAAGACCACGACCCACGAACCGTAAGGGGCAAATTCCAGCGGTACCGTGGTGCATCCGTTCTGCTGTGTGTAAGCACGGGCAAACTGCCGTTCACCGGTCACGGCATTCCATAATTCCGGCACCTTGTCCGCCACCCGGAATGTCACGGCGACCGACTCGGCCGAATTCGTCCGGCACGCCACAAAATAGATCTCCGCCCCGTCCGCCGTGCGGTGCAGGTAATCCAGCGGCAGATCGGCCGCAGCACCGACGCAATCCGGCGACACGCCATCAGCCAGGAGCACCGCCCGCGCCCCCCGGTCGGCGATCACCCGTCCCCCCGGCACATGCCCGCCCCAGAGTTCATCCGCCAACCGGCTGATTTCGGCATCCGTGTTGCCTTCGTCGGTGAGCGTTTCCCCCTTCACCGGCTTCGGCCCCACGACCGTGGCTCCGGCGGCGACGAGTTCCCGGATTTTTCGCAGCACCGGCAGCGAGATCACCTCGCGCGATGGCAGCACCAGCAGACGGTAACTCGTCCCCTCCGGCAGGCAGAGTCGGCCATCCCGGACGCTCGCCCGCTCGATCAGCGCCTCCTCGGTGATCACATCATAATCATAGCCCGGATGGATATGCGCCGGATCGGACTGCTTGAGCTGGGCGAAATTCGGGACATGGTCGCCGTAATAATACAGCACATCGGCGGAAAAATTGCCCTGCTGCATCATCCATTGGATGCGGTCAATGTAGCTGAGGAACGGGCCGGACTTGTCCCACCACGTCACCTTCGGGTTCATATGCGTGCCGGCGAAATATTGCTGCCCGGGCATCCCCGTCTCATCCGGGGAACAGACAAAAGCGTGCCAGACCAGCACGTTCAAGCCCTCGCCAATGGCCTTGTCAAAGGCGGGTTTGAGATTGCTCCAGATGGATTCCTGCCAGTTCGGGCCGATGTCCGTGAACCCCTCGGCAAAAACATATTTATGACCGTAGGTGTGGGCGGCGCTGGCCGGCTGCTTCACGAAGAAACGGTTCGCATCGCCGATCCGATGGGTCCAGGACCACGCCCAAAATTCACTCATGGGGGCGTCATCCCAGCCCAGACAGCGCTGGGCATCAATGGGCACCGCATGCGGGCCGCCGCTTTCCGGATGAATGCCGATGCCGTGGGCGTGGGCCCGGTCACGAAACAACCGGTAATGGTCATCAATGGCCAGGTCGCCGAGTGTCTTGCGATAGTCAAAGAGAAAACGGTCGCTTTGCTGGCGGCTGTTCACGATCCGGCCGGCCAGCACCGGCAGCCACGGCGTCAGGTCATAACCGTGCCGTTTCTTGAATTCCATCGGCAACAGCGGCGTCCAATTGGCCAGCTCGATTTCCCAGCTATCCGTGTGAACGTATTGCAAGGTCTTGCCGGCCAGCGGCCCGGCATCCGCGATCAGCGGCTCCACAATTTTGTCCCAATAGGCATTGAACGCCTTGGCGCTGTAGACATCGAGCGCAAAACCGCCCCAGCCGTCGCTGCTGGTGGAAACATAAGCATGATCGCCAACGGTGTAGCCGAACCGGAGAATCTGCCACTGCCCGGCGGGGGCCACCCAACGGAGTGTGCCATCGTTTCCCAGATTGCCGGTCAAATCGACGACCTCTCCCAGCTCCGCCGCTTCCTCGCCGGGCACTGCGGGACTTTCCGCGAACAACGGCGAAGAATCCGGGGTGGAGAACGGTTCCAGGGATTTTTGCAACGCCTTCTGCTGCCAATTTACCAGCCGCGCGGGTGCCGCCGGGGTTTTGAGCCGGTAGGCGACCACCATGCTGTCGCGGTAATAACCTTCCCGGATTTCCGGGGCCGGCAGGTGCACCGCAACCGGACCGCCGCCAGCAACCGTCAGTTCCGACCAGACATATTTTTTGGCGGCATCATCGGCGGAAACCGCCGGGCCGCCAAGATTCCAGCCGCTCTGGATGTTCAGGCTGATACCGAGCCCGAGGCGACTGGCTTCCCGCAGCGTATGCTTGTAGAGTTCGCGCCATTCCGGCGAGAAGAAAGTGGGGCCGTGCGGCACGGATCCATTGCCGTCCTGCGATGCGCCGTTGGCGTCGAAGATGACGGCACCGCCAAAACCCTTGGCCTTCATCTGCTCCAAGTCATGCGTGATGGAAGCCTTCGTCACATGGCCGTTCAGCCACCACCAATAGGCGCGAAGGCGGGACTCCATGGGCGGATTCTGCCAGCCATCCGCCAGTGCATCCGCCCGCAGTGGCGCTCCCCCGGCAAGGAGAATCAGTCCGGCCAGCAGGGCGGTCTTGGTGAGCATGGTGCGGGGGAAAATGTCACAAACGGATTTCATAAGCTATGGAAATATCAGGCGGTAAAAGACACTGCCGTTCGCCGCCTCCGGCTGGATGGTCCAGCTGTTGGTCGCGGCGGAACCGGTGAAAGGATACCAATTGGTGCCGTCGCCCAAGCCCTGCCCGGGCGGATTCGTCTGCGCCAGCAGCCGCCACCCCGTGTGGTCCGCCGGCCAGTTCAATTGCCAGTTGGTGCCCGCATTGGTCAGCACCAGGCTCACCGCATTGGTCGCCACCGTCTGAACCACCGTCAAGCTGCCCGCGGCCGCGTTGAACGTCCAGCCCAGGCCGGCCGCCAGCGCCGGCAGATTGGTCTGGGCAAACGAACCGGCATGCGCGCCCGCCGGAAACAGGGTGAACGCATCGCCCGCTGCCGGCGTCCCGGCCAGATTGGTCACCGTCAGAAGCCCGCCATACGTCAGCGTGCCGGCCACCCGCAAAACACTGTTCGTCAGCGCCGCCTTGCTGATCGCGAACACATTGGTCGCGGTGGCGCCCAGTGTCACATTGTTGCTGGCCGTCAGCATCCGGATGCTCCCGCCCAAGGCCAGCGTGCCGTTGACCGTGACATTTCCCAGCACCGTTCCGCCGCCCGTCAACGTCTGCGCCGAACCCAAAGTCAGCCCGCTGGCGGAAACATCCAGCACCGCCCCGGCCCCGACCGTCACCACCGGCGTGTTCGACAGCGCGATGCCCGACCCGACCGCCAGCGTGCCGCCGTTCACCGTCGTGTTGCCGGTGTAGTTGTAAATCCCGTTCAGCGCGGTCGTGCCGCTCTTCGTCAGCGTCTGTGTCCCCGAGTTCAGCACCAGCGCCAGTTTGCCCGCAATACTCCCGCCGAACGAATAATTGGTCGCCCCCAGGTTCAAGGTCAGCGTGGCCGCCGTCGCACTGCGGTTGGTCACCGCCGCCGCATTTGCCGGCGTCACCAAATCCGTCAGCCCCGCCAGGCTCTGATTCCAACCGTTCAAGTCCAGCAATGTCGCCACCGTGGTGCTGCCGTTGCCGCCGATATCCACCGCCGCGTTCGTGGCCAGGCCATTGTTCGCCCCCAGACTGCAAGTGTTGGCCCGCACCTGCAAAGCCGTGTAATTGCCCCCGCCGGAAAACTGCACATTCCCCGCCCGCACGATCAGATTATTGGTCGCATTCGCCGTGATCGGCCCGGCCATCGTCAGCAAACCGGTTGTCGGCGGTCCGCAAATATGCCCGCCCGACGCCGCGTTCGCCAAAAACGCAACCGGCCCGGCACAAGTCGCGCTCGTATTGTCATACACCATCACCAGGCCGTTGTTGCCGACGCCGGAATTCACCGAGTTGGCCGTGATCGCATTCGTCAACGTCACACCGTTGCCCAGCACGATAACCGCCGTGTTCGCCCCCGGATTGGCCGTGACTGTCCCCGCCCCCAGCGCCCCCGTGGCGTTCGCCTGAATGACGCCCTGCGCGAGCAAAGTGCCGCCCGTGAACGTGGCCGGCGCATTGATCGCCAGCGTGCCCGCGTTGGTTTTCACGATGCCCACCGTCCCGCCGCCCGTGCCATTCTGCAACGTGCCGGTGATGGCCACCGTGCCCGCCCCCATGAATGTCAGCGTCCGCGTGCCGCCCGGCGTGCTTGCCGGCACCGCCCCCGCAAAATTCAGCGTCCCGCTGTCCGAATCCAGCCAGTAAACCGTGCCGCCCGATTGCACGATGAAATTGCCCGCCAGCGTGTTGCTCCCGGAAAGATTCTGAATGCCGATCACGTTCGTGTTGCGCCCGCTCAGCGTGACCGGTGGCGGCACCGTGATCCCGCCGGTCAGCTGCAACGTGGAGCTGCCGCTGTTGTTGTTCGGAATGTTGATGGCCGCCGCGTTCGCCGCCGCCCCGCTGGAGGCCAGTTGCAGATAACCATCGTTGCCCGTGGTGCTGCCCGTGCCCGCGTTCAGGATGCCTGTGAAACTATTCGTCCCGGTCAGGACCAGGGTGCCGTAACTGCCCTTGCTCAACGTGGCTGAACCGGCCAGCCCGCCGCTGTCGGTCAGCGTGTTCCCCGGGCTGTTCGGCCCCACCAGCCATGATTGCGCCTGGCCGATGTTCACCGGGCAGCTGATTGTCACTGAATGGTTTGCCGCCACCATGTCCACACCGCCCGTCCCCAAAGTCAGCGTGTTGGTGCCGCCGACCGTGCAACCATTGTTCATCTGCAGGAACACCAACCCGTCCACGCTGTAATTCTGCCCCAATTGCGGGCTCAGATTGGCCCCGCTCAGCAGGGAAAAAGTCAGGTCACTCGCCGCCGTCACCGGCATGTTGGAAACCCAGTTCGCCGAATTCGTCCAATACACCGAACTCGTCCCCGCCCAGAACACTGTCGAGGTCGGCGCGTAATAGCGGACATAATCAACCGCCAGCTGCGTTGTGCTCGTACCCAGATTGCCATAGCCGCCGGATGGGATGGTGCCCGCCCACGTGGTCGAAGTGTCATCCACCTCGCTGCTCATGATGAACCATTCGCAGCTCTCCGAGATCGGCACCCCGTTGTTCGCATAGCTCCAGGCGCGGTCGTTGTTGCCGTCGATGTAGATGGTATAACCTGACGGCGTCCATAAAAATCCGTAGGTGTGAAAGCCGCTGCCCAGGCC
>Ga0316222_1001840_pt1 | contig 24264 bp, 22 predicted proteins | sample TBH18011metaG_FD_206008 | JGI IMG/M metagenome (GOLD analysis project Ga0316222, IMG submission 206008) | Freshwater microbial communities from Trout Bog Lake, Wisconsin, USA - TBH18011 | ecosystem: Environmental > Aquatic > Freshwater > Lake > Hypolimnion/Profundal zone | place: USA: Wisconsin... | reverse complement strand
CCACCCCCCCAACACGGGTGATCCTCGCCGGCCTTTACCCCTCCTGCTTATCCCGCCGCCGATGGATGTTGAGGCCGATTTCGTCGAGGAAGGCCTGCTCCTTCCTGTCGCGTTCGGCCTGCGCCCGCCGTTCGCGTTCGCGCTGGGTGATCTCGTAGGTCTTCAACTCGTTGAACGCCTCGGCCAGCTCCTCGCGGGCCTTGACGATTTCGGCCCGGACCATGTCCAGCATGGCCAGCAATTGCTGGCGCCGCGCCAGCCAAGCCTTGGCGAAGGCGCCGTAGGAGAAGCCTACGCCGGTGGCATCCTCGGTGGCGACCCGCTGTTCCTCCTTAAGCCGCTCCTCCGACTGCTTGATCCAGGACAGGATCTCGTCCTCGCGGCCTTGCAGCGCCACCAGCACGCGCTGCTTCTCGTCCACATTCCACTTGGACAGCCGGATGAGGGTCTTCATGCCTTTCTGGGCCATTATGCCCGGCCCGCGAGTCGGTCACGGCCGTCGCTCCGTCCCGGCGGCGGGAGGGCGGCGGCGGGAGGGCGGGGCATCACGTCCGCCCCATGCCGTCGCCCTCGAACGGCATGCCGAGGATTTCGCCCAACTGGGCGTAGCAATTGGGCAGATCGGTGGTCTCGGTCTTGAGTTGGGACAGGAAGGCCTCAATGGCCGGGTAATAGTGGATGGCTTCGTCCACCGCCGGATCGGTGCCGCGGCGATAGGCGCCGAGGCGGATCAGTTCGGCCATGTCCTCATAGGTGGACAACAGGGCGCGGGCGCGGCGGACCAGGGCGTTTTCCGGGTCGTTGTTGCAGGCCGGCATGGTTCGCGACACGCTACGCAGAATATTGATGGCGGGATAGCGGCCACGCTCGGCGATGGCGCGGTCCAGCACGATATGGCCGTCGAGGATGCCGCGCACCGCGTCGGCGATGGGTTCGTTGTGATCGTCGGCATCCACCAGTACGGTGAACAGGCCGGTGATCGAACCCCTGCCTACCCCCGGCCCGGCCCGTTCCAGCAGACGGGGCAGTTCGGCGAAGACGGTGGGGGTATAGCCCTTCGAGGCCGGCGGCTCGCCCGCCGACAGCGAGATTTCGCGCTGGGCCATGGCGAAGCGGGTCACCGAATCCATCATGCACAAGACATCGAGGCCCTCGTCGCGGAAGAATTCGGCGACCGCCAGGGTGACATAGGCGGCCTGGCGGCGCATCAGCGGGCTTTCGTCCGAGGTGGAGACCACCACCACCGCCCGCTTCATGCCTTCCGGCCCGAGGTCGTCCTCGATGAATTCGCGCGCCTCGCGGCCGCGTTCGCCGATCAGCCCGATCACAGAGATATCGGCCGAGGTGTTGCGGGCCATCATGGAGAGCAGCGAGGACTTGCCGACCCCCGAGCCGGCGAAGATGCCCATGCGCTGGCCTCGGCAGCAGGTCAGGAAGGTGTTCACCGCCCGCACCCCCAGATCGACCTTGCCCACCACCCGCGAGCGGGAATGGGCCGGCGGCGGCGGATTGCGGATGGGGAAGGCGACATCGCCGCTGGGCAGCGGCCCCAACCCGTCCACCGGCTCGCCGAAGCCGTTGATGCAGCGGCCCAGCCAGCCGTGTTCGGGATAGATCACCGGTTCGGCGTCCTGGACCTCGGTGCGGCAGCCCAGCCCGATCCCCTCGATGGCGGAGAACGGCATCAGCAGGGCGCGGCCCTGGCGGAAGCCCACCACCTCGCACACCACCTTGCGGCCATCGCGGGCGATCACGTTGCAGCGATCGCCCACCGAGATGGTGCGCTGCACGCCGCCGGCCTCCAGCAGCATGCCCTGGACCCCGGCGACCCGGCCGTAGACCTGAATATTGGACACCCGCTCGATGTCGTTGATCAGATTGCGGACAAGAAATTTCAACGCCGATCCTCTCCCGCCAATCACCCTGGCCAATCTAGCCCGGATTTCTCACACTGTCACGACCACCGCAGGGTGCGGCGCAGCAAATACGACGGTGTTTGAGTAATCCGGGCGGGATACAATTTGTCACGACACAGTACTGAAGTATGGTCTCGTTAACAGTCTGTTGATATCTCCTTAAAAATTGTGTCATGGTGTAAGCGGGGACGACGGGTGCAAGACGACGGTTTCTTGTGGGGGGAACGTGACGAGTCTCAGCCTCAGCCATGGCGGCATGGCATCACCGGACCATCTTGACGCGATTCGCAAGGTTCTCAGGACTCAGGTCTCGGACATTCTGCGTCTCAACATCACCCAACTATCGACGCTTCCGTTGGACGAGGTTTATGACCGCGTCCTCGACACCCCCCAATTGCTGCACGAATGTTTTCAACTCTTCCGGCTGCAATCGGACCTGTTCAAGCGGGTGGTGGTGCGTCCGGACAAGCGCCCGGTGGCGTCCAACCAGGACCCGCTGTGGTGCGGCCGCTCCCTCGACGATGTGGTCAGGCTGGTGGTCCGGGCCTCGGCCAAGCGCTATTTCCGCGCCACCCTGCCGAAGGCGCCTCCTCCCAAGCCCGTGCGGCGGCCCCCCCCTCCCGGCCTGTGGCAGTCGGCGGCCATCCGCCTGCGGCTGAAGGCGCCGCCGCTGCCGCCCGTGATCCCCAAGGCGCCGCTGGGCCAGGGCGACCGCCTGTACCGGGCGTTCCGCGCCAATCTGCTGTTCGAGTGGCAGGTGCCGCTGATCCCCCATTACACGCCGCTGGACGTGGCCACCGTGACCCGGCTGGGGTCGCGCATCCTGACCCTGCGGGAACCGGCCCAGATCCGGATTCTGGCGGAGGAGGGGCTGACCCCGGAGGGCAATCTGCCCATGCTGCTGGACACCGCCAAGCGGCTGAGGGGGCCCGACCAGGGCATCGACGCCAACAACCTGAGCGAGGCCTTCGCCAAGCTGGACCTGGAGACGGTGTTCCCGGTCCTGGTCGATACCCAGTTGCGCCGCGCCGTGGCGCAGATCGCCTGCATGGACCCCCGGGTGGCGCAACTCCTGATCCCGGCGCTGGAGACCGATCTCAAAAGCGTCGCCGTCTTCCTGTTCACCTGCTTCGTTCGCATGGGGGAGAAGGCTTTCCGGCAGGCGTTCGGGCCGCACGGTGCCATATGGGCGGTGGAAAAGCTGGCCAAGCATCTGGAGAGCTGCCGCCCCTGGCCGCGCTCGCTCCCCAGCATGAAGCAGGCGTCGGAGCGGGCCCTGGCCTTCGCCATCGACCCGGAGACCGGCCTGCCGGCCCAGACCAAGCTCAAGACGCCCGATCCGGGGCCGGTCGGTTCGGCGGTCGCCACCGCCAAGAAGCCGGTTGCGGCGGGGGCAGCGGCGGGCGGCCCCGCCCGGGCGTCGCGCATTCCGGCGGTGGCCAACGCGGCTCCCACCCGGCGCTGATGGTCCGAGCCTGGGTCTAAGGGCGTTCGGCGGACTTGTTGCTGCCGGCTGCGGATGGTATGAGGGGCGCCTGCACTTTCAGCGGGTTGCATATGAGTCTCGCCGTCCCCAGCGCCACCGTTTCGACGCCATGCCATCGTCCGCCCCCATGACCGTCACGGTCCGTTTCGCACCCAGTCCCACCGGCCTGCTGCATGTGGGCAATGCCCGCGTCGCCCTGATCAACTGGCTGTTCGCCAGGGCCGGCAATGGGCGCTTCATCCTGCGCCTGGACGACACAGACCTGGAGCGCTCCAAGCCCGAATATGTGGCGGCCATCGTCGAGGATCTCGGCTGGCTGGGGCTGGGCTGGGACCGGCAGGAATTCCAGTCCCACCGGTTGGAGCGTTACGCCGCCGCCGCCGAGACCCTGAAGGCCGCCGGCCGGCTGTATCCCTGCTGGGAGAGTGCCGAGGAGCTGGAATACAAGCGCAAGCGCCAGATGGCGCGCGGCCGTCCGCCGATCTATGACCGTTCCGCCCTGTCGCTGTCGCCCGCGGCCAAGGCCGCCCTGGCCGCCGAGGGCCGCCAGCCGCACTGGCGGTTCAAGCTGGACCATGCCGAGGTCTGCTGGGACGATCTGGTGCGCGGCACCAGCCATTATCACGGCGCCAATCTCTCCGATCCGGTGCTGATTCGCGGCGACGGCTCGTTCCTCTACACCCTGCCCAGCGTCGTCGACGACATGGATTTCGCCGTCAGCCACATCATTCGGGGCGAGGACCACGTCACCAACACCGCGCCGCAGATCCAGCTGTTCCAGGCTCTGGGGGGCATGCCGCCGGCCTTCGCCCATCTGCCCCTGCTGACCGGCGCCGATGGCGGGGGGTTGTCCAAGCGGCTGGGGTCCGGCTCGCTGCGCGATCTGCGCGGCCAGGGGGTCGAGGCCATGGCGCTGGCCTCGCTGCTGGCCAAGCTGGGAACCTCGGATGCCATCGAGATCCGCCATTCCCTGGCCGAACTGGCGGCGGAGTTCGCCTGGGACAAGTTCGGGCGCGGCACGCCGAAATTCGACATCGCCGAACTGGAGCGGCTGGATGCCCGCCTGCTGCACACCGCCCCGTTCGACGAGGTCCGGGACCGCCTCGGCCTGCCCGACGCCGACGAGGCGTTCTGGCTGGCGGTGCGCGCCAACCTCACCCAGTTGTCCGAAGCCGCCGCGTGGTGGGCCATCTGCCGGGCCGAACTGGCGCCGGTGATCGAGGAGGCCGCCTTCACCAGCGCCGCCGCCGCCCTGCTGCCGTCCGAACCATGGGATGCCGCCACCTGGGGCGGCTGGACCGAAGCGGTCAAGCAGGCCACCGGCCGCAAGGGCAAGGCGCTGTTCCATCCCCTGCGCCTGGCCCTCACCGGCCGCGAGAATGGACCCGAACTCAAGAGTCTGTTACCTCTGATCGGACGGGCGCGGGCCGAGGCGCGGCTGGCGGGACGGACCGCCTGAGGGACATGAGGCGAGCCTCGCCGGTATGAGATCGAGACGTGGGAGTTGGGTGTGCCGCTGGTTCTTTACAACACGCTGACGCGAAGCAAGGACGTCTTCGAGCCTTTGACCCCCGGTCATGTGGGCATGTATGTCTGCGGCCCCACCGTCTACGACCTCGCCCATCTGGGCAACGCCCGGCCGGTGATTGTGTTCGACGTGTTGTACCGGCTGTTGCGGACGCTGTATCCATCGGTGCGCTATGTGCGCAACATCACCGATGTGGACGACAAGATCAACCAGCGCGCCAAGGATTCGGGAGAGCCGATTGCGGCCATCACCGAGCGGACCACCCGCCTGTTTCACGAGGACATGGCGGCGCTGAACTGCCTGCCCCCCGATGTGGAGCCCCGCGCCACCGCCCATATCGCCCAGATGGTGGCCATGATCGGCGCCCTGATCGCCAAGGGCTTCGCCTACGAGGCGGAAGGTCATGTGCTGTTCGCGGTCGGAGGCATGGCCGATTACGGCCGGCTGTCCCGCCGGTCCATGGACGAGATGATCGCCGGCGCCCGCGTCGAGGTCGCCCCCTATAAGCGCGATGCCGGCGATTTCGTGCTGTGGAAGCCGTCGCCGGACGATCTGCCCGGCTGGGACAGCCCCTGGGGCCGTGGCCGGCCGGGCTGGCATATCGAATGCTCGGCCATGAGCCTGCAGCATCTGGGGGCCAGCTTCGATATCCATGGCGGCGGCCAGGATCTGATCTTCCCCCACCACGAGAACGAGATCGCCCAAAGCGTCTGCGCCAACGGCGCTCCCTTCGCCCGGGTCTGGCTGCACAATGGCTGGCTGATGGTGGGTGGCGAGAAGATGTCCAAATCGGCCGGCAACTTCTTCACCGTGCGCGACCTGCTGCGCCAGGCGCCGGGCGAGGCCATCCGGCTGGCCATGCTGTCCACCCATTACCACCAGCCGTTCGACTGGACCGGCGAGGCCCTGAAGCAGGCCAAGGCCACCCTGGACCGGCTCTATACCGCGCTTCGCAATGCCGCCGGGATCGATGCCAACGGCGATGACGCGGTTCCCACCCCGCTGCTGGCGGCGCTGAAGGACGACCTCAACACCCCCCAGGCCATCAGCCATCTGCACGAGATGGCCGGCGCCCTCAACCGGGCCACCGACCTGGAGGACAAGGCGCGGCGCAAGGGCGCCCTGCTGGCGTCGGGCCGGCTGCTCGGCCTGCTCCACCAATCCCCCGAGGACTGGTTCCAGGCGGCGACGGCGGACGGTCCCGGCGATGCCGAAATCGAAGCCATGATCGCCGCCCGCGCCGAGGCCCGCAAGTCCCGGAACTTCGCCGAGTCCGACCGCATCCGCGCCGCCTTGCTGGAGCAGGGCGTGGTGCTGGAGGACAGCGCCGCCGGCACCACCTGGAAGCGGGCGTAAGCACCATGAGCCGCGTTCCGCTCTCTGGCTGGAAGCTGGGCTGGCATGGCCTGACCTTCGTGCTGGTGGTGGTCTTGCTGATGGCGCCGGCCATCTGGAACGGTTTCCCGCTGATCTATTACGACAGCGAGGATTATGTGGAGATGGCCTTCACCTTCCAGCCGATCGTCTGGCGGATCATGACCTATGGCATGATGTGCTCGGCGGCCCGGGCGTTCGGCACGCTGTGGGCCATGCCGCTGCTCCATGGCGTCCTGGTCACCTGGGTGCTGCACGAGGCGGTGATGGGCTTCATCGGCCGGTGGCGCCACCGGGTGTTTCTCGGGGTGGGGCTGGCCCTGGTGCTGTTCACCGGCCTGCCCTGGGTGGCGTCGCAGGTGCTGGCCGACGTCTTCGCCGGCAGCGCCGTGCTCGGCATCGCCGCCCTGGCTTTCGCCGAAGGACTGCAGCCCTGGCGGCGGATCGCCCTGACCATCATCACCGCCGTTTCCATTTGCGTCCATATGTCGCATGTGGCGGTGGCGGCGGGCCTGCTGATCGTCCTGGCCGTCATATGGGGGCTGTCGCGCCTTCTGGCCCGCATGCCGCGTCCCCGCATGGCCCTGACCGCCACGGCGATCGTCGCCGGCATCCTGCTGGTGCCGGTCACCCATTATTTCACCATGGGCCGGTTCGTGTTCAGCGAATCCGGCCAGGTGCTGCAACTGGCGCTGTTCATCCAGAACGGGATCGCCAAGAAGTACTTGGACGAGGTCTGTCCCACCGGCGTCGAGCTGCAAATGTGCGACCACAAGGACGAATTGCCGCGCACCGCCGACGAATTCCTGTGGGGCGACAGCCCGTTCGACGAGATGGGCGGCTGGAGTGCCATGCATGACGAGGCCGGGACCATCGTCACCGGCGCCATCACGCACTTTCCGTTGGAGGTGTTGGGCGCCGCCACGGACAATTTCGTCGAGCAGCTCAATTCCATCGAAAGCGGCGAGGATCTGGTGCCCATGACCTGGCACTTCGTCAAGACGATGCTGCGGCGCTATCCCGACGAGTTCAAGGCCTTCCGCTTCGCCCGCCAGCAACGGCAGCCGCCACTGGATTTCGAGCTGCTCAACGAGGTGCAGATTCCGATCAATCAGGCCGCCGAACTGGTCACCCTGGTGCTGCTGGTGGTGGCATGGCGGCGGCGCGACCGCACCACCACCGGCCTGGCGATCCTGGTCATCGCGGCGATCCTCGGCAACGCTTTCGTCTGCGGGGCGCTGTCCAATCCCCATGACCGCTATCAGAACCGGGTGGTCTGGCTGGCCCTGTTCACGGCGGTGGTGGGGGCGGTGCGGCTGGACCAGCGCTTCGCCGGACATGGCCGGCTGACCGCCAAGGCCGGGGGGACGGCGCCGCCACCCGCTCCCCCGGCGGGGTAGAGCCGGATGTTTTGAGGTCGAATCGCGCTCGCGATTCGCCCGAGAAACTGAATCCGTCTCTCATTAAGACATCAGACACTATTTGCGGGGCAGGTGTGCCGCCAGCCGGTCCATCACGGCGCTGGGCAGGCAGCCGGCGAGGCGGGCCGCCAGATGCATCGGCCAGGGGAAGGCGATGCGGCCCCGGCCACGGTCCAACCCGCGCCGGATCAGCACGGCGGCGGCGTCCGCGCTCATCAGGAACGGCATCTTGAAACGGTTCACCGCCGTCATGGGGGTGGCGACGAAGCCGGGGCAGATCACCGAGACGGCGACGCCGTCGGCCGCCAACTCGCCCCGCAGGGCCTCGCCCCACACCCGCACCGCCGCCTTGGAGGCGCAATAGGCCGGGGCGCCGGCCAAGCCGCGAAATCCGGCCAGGGAGCTCATGATGGCGATGCCGCCCCGCCGCCGCCGCCGCATGGGGGGCAGCGCCGGCATCACCGTATTGACGACCCCGTGCAGATTGACCGCGAAAATGGCCCGGACCTGGTCGATGCTTTCGCCGCCGCCATGGGTGCCGGCCGAGATGCCGGCATTGGCGATCACCAGGTCCAGCGCCCGGCGGCGCTCGGAATCCGCCACCCAGGCCGCCATCGCCGCCTGATCGGTCACGTCGAGACGGGCGGTGAAGACCTCGGCGCCCGCGGCCCGGCAGGTCTCGGCCACCGCCTCCAGCCGGCCGCAATCGCGGCCCGACAGGTGAAGGGTGGTGCCGGGGCGGGCATAGAGGCGGGCCAGACCGGCGCCGAGGCCCGAGGAGGCTCCGGTCAGCAGAACGGAGATCGGCATATCATCCCCCTTCGGCGTCGAGCAGCGCCCGCAGCGGCCCCACCAGCGGCGGCAGATCGTGGCGGGCGGAATCGAACACGATGGACGGATCGACCGAATGGTATTCGTGAACCAGGATGTTGCGCATCTCGGTCATGCGGTTCCACGGGATCTCGGGATGGCGTTCGGTGATGGGCTGCGGCACCCGCTTGGCGGCCTCGCCGATGATTTCCAGATTGCGGATCACCGCATCCACCGTGCGGTCGTCGGCGATGAACTGGTGGTCGCTCATGCCGACGGTATAGCGGCGGATCCGTTCGATGGCTTCCAGAATATCCTCGATGCGAACCCGCCAATCCTTGAACGTCACAGTGCGCAGGCTCCTTCGCCGTAGACCGGGAGGCATTCCGCCAGGATCCGCCTTTTCAGGCGCGGCTTGATATTGCCCGAGGTGATCAGATCGACCGGGCGGCCCAGCACCCCTTCCAGCGCCTGCTTCAGTTCCACATAGCGGAACAGGCCGCCGGGATGGCCGGGATGAAACTCCACCATCAGGTCGATATCGCTGGTGGGCTTGGCCTCGTCGCGCACCACCGAGCCGAAAAGGGCCAGCGAGCGCACCCCGAACCGTTCCAGCACGGCGACGTGACGGCGCAGCCGCTCTACCGCCTCGTCACGGGTGATGGGCTGACGGCGGCGGGAAATGCGCCCGGCATAGGTGCGCACCGCATCGGCCTTGTCGGCGGGGACGCGGACGACGATCTCCACCACGTTGGGATGGCCGCGCTGCGGCCGACGGCGTTCGGTCATGGGGAAAAGATAGCCTGCCCAAGGCGCTTGTGGAACCTCTGAACGAATGAAACCCCGTATTCGTTGGAGGCAAGACCAAAGGCCCCGGCGGGATACAATCCCGATAGCCGTCTTTCGGGAAGAAGGTCCGCCATGTCGGCAGAATGCTATCTCCGGCCGTTCGCGGCCTTCGAACCGATGAGCGCCGGACGCCCTACTCGTTGCGGGGCAGCCGCACCAACGCGAACCAGTAGTCGCCGAGTTCGCGGATGGCCGTCATGAACTGATCGATTGCCACCGGCTTGGTGATGTAGCCCGCAGCCCCGAGATCGTATGAAGACGCGACGTCGCGCTCGACATCCGAGGTGGTCAGCACCACCACCGGAATATTGCGCAAATCCGGGTCCTGCTTGATGGCGTCGAGAAATTTCCGCCCGTCCATGCGCGGCATGTTGAGGTCGAGCAGGATCAGGTCGGGGCGCGGCGCGTCGGCAAAGCGCGCGCCCTGCCGACGCAGAAATTCAAAGGCCTCGACGCCATCGCCGACCGTATGCACATCGGCCAGGATGCGGTTTTCGGTGATCGCGATCTCGGTCAGATGGGCGTCAGCCGGCGAGTCCTCCACCAGCAGAATGACGAACGGCTGTAGACTGAGACTCATAACGGACCTCCCGCAGGCAGGTCGAACAGGAGGCGACAGCCACCCCCCGGCGTCTGCTCGATCCAGGCGTGCCCACCGGTACTTTCCGTCACCCGGCGCAGGATGGCAAGGCCGATACCGGTTCCTCCACCAGCCGTCGTCAGCCGTTCGAAGACGCTGAAAACCTGATCCCGATAGGTCTCGTCAATGCCCGGTCCGTTGTCGCTGACGGAGTAGCGGACACGCTTGCCCGAGCGTTCTCCGGCAATGGCGATTCGGAGGGGGCCCGAAGAACGGCCGTAGAGGAGGGCATTGTCCAGCGCCACCTCGAAAAGGTCGGTCAGACGGGGCGCATCGAGGTGTGCCGGCGGGAGATCTCCCAGCGTGACTTCGGCAGCGGCCTCGCCGATACGGCCGGTCATTCTGTCCAGAATCCGCGTTACCGTCGTCTGGACATCGACAATTCCAACCTCGCCGCGCGGCTGGCCGGCCGCCAGATAGAGCTGCACGTCCCGCAGTTGCTTCTGCTGACGCCGCGCCTCCTGGCCGATATAGTCGAGCGAGAGCCGGGCCTCGGCCTCGTCCAGCCGTCCGGCCAATTGAGCCGTCAGACGCTCTGCGTAACGGGCGATACGGCCGGCCGGCTCCTGCAGGTGGTGCGCCGATATTTCGGCGAATCGCTGCAATTCGGCGTTGCTGCGCGCCAACACCTCTTCCGCATGCTTGCGCTCGGCCAGTTCGGCCAGCAGCAGCCGCTCGTTGTCGGATTGCAGGTCAGCCGCCCGGCGTTCGAGCTGGGTGTGCAGGCGGAACAGCTCAAGGTGGGTTCCGACGCGCGCCAGCAATTCCTCGCGCTGGAACGGCTTGGAAATGAAGTCCACCGCTCCCAGCTTGAAGCCCTCCACCCGTTGCTCGGCCTCGATGGCGGCGCTGAGGAACATCACCGGGATGGACCGGCTCTGCTCGTTCGCCTTCAGGCGGCGCAACACCTCGAACCCGTCCATGTCCGGCATGCGAATGTCCAGCAGGATCAGCTCTGGCGGCGTGACGGCGACGGACGCCAGCGCCAGCTCTCCGCTATCGGCCGGATGCACCTGATAGCCTTCGGCGCCCAGCAGACCCTTCAGCAGCTTGAGCGATGCCAGGTTGTCGTCGACCACCATGATGTCGCCGCCGGTCATGATACCGCCTCGATAGCCCGCAGGATCGACGTATAGGCCAGCTGGTCCGAATGCCGGGCCAGAGCTTCGCCCACCCCCGTGTCCAGTTCGGCAATGCGTACCACCACGTCGGAGATCCGGTCGCCGTCGAGGCCGATCACGGCATCGCGCAACTGCTGTCGGAGAGCCGCCGGCAACGCGGCCAACGCTGCCGGTTCCAATGTGACGGCCGGTGTGGCGGCGTCGTCCCGCGTGGTCTCCTCGCGAAGGAATCGGACCCCCAGATTGCGGGTGAGGCAGTCGAAGATCTCCGCGGACTTGAACGGCTTGCGGATGAAGTCATCCATTCCTGCCGCCATCACCCGATCGCGCTCCTCCTTGAAAACGGACGCGGTGAGCGCCGCGATCTTCGGCGCCATACCGCCCTCAAGGGAACGGATGCGCCGGGTCGCTTCCAGGCCGTCCATCACCGGCATGCGGACATCCATCCAGATGAAATGCGGCTGCCAGGACACGAACATATCGACACCCTGCTGTCCGTTTTCGGCCACACGGACCGCCAGTCCTGCGCCTTCCATCAGGCGCCGCAACAGCAGCCAGTTCTCCACCTGGTCCTCAACGATCAGGATCCGGCATTCGGGCTGGCCGGGCAGCAGCCCGATCACCCGCGCACGGTCGGTTTCCAGCGCGCCGACCTCGGATTCATCCGCCGAATCGACCGGCATCTCGATACGGAAGCACGATCCCTGGCCGACAATGCTCTCGACGGAGATGCGGCCCCCCATCAACTCGACGTTCTGGCGGGTGATGGTCAGGCCCAGCCCGGTCCCCTGCTGCAGGATCTGCGGGGTGGACCGGCTGCCTTGGACAAACGGCTCGAAAATATGCTCAAGGTCCTCGGCGGCTATGCCAGGACCAGTGTCCCGCACCTCGAAAACCAGCAGCAGCCGCTGCGGAGCAGTGCTATGAGCGGTCAAGCGCAGTGCGACACTGCCTTGGTCGGTGAACTTGACGGCATTGCCCACGACGTTGATCAGCACTTGGCGCAATTTGGTCGCATCACCCCGGACCACCCGCGGAAAGGCCGACGTCTGATCGAGGAGCATTTCCACTCCCTTTTCTTCGGCCCGCCCCCGCATCAGGTCGGTCACGTCGCGGGTCATGGCCCCGAGATCGAACGGGAGATTTTCCACGCTGGCGCTCCCCGCCTCGATCTTGGCCATATCCAGCACATCGTTGATCAGGTTCAACAGGTGTCCGCCGCTGCGGTTGATCAGGTCCAGGGTCTGGCGCTGTTCCGACGACAGTCCCGCTTCGTTGCGCAGCACCTCCGAGAAACCGAGAATGGCGTTCAGTGGGGTGCGCAATTCATGGCTCATGCTGGCCAGAAACACGCTTTTGGCTTGGCTGGATGCCTGCGCCTGTTGCACCGCCACCTTCAGGGACGCCGTTCGTTCTTCGACCACCTCCTCGAGGTGTTCCTTGTGCTGGCGCAGTTCTTCGTTACGCTGCTCCCGCTCTTTCCAGGCCTGTAGCATCCTCCAGCCGCCGAACGCGGTGACGACACTGAATCCAGCCAGCATCGCCGCCATCTTGAGGGCTTCGCGCCGCCAATCGCCGACGTAATCCTCGGTGCCGAGCCCGACCAGGGTGATCAGCGGATAGCCGGCGATCGGCTGGTAGGAGAAGGTACGCTCGATGCCGTCGGCCCCGGCAATGGCCCGATAGGTGCCGCCCTGGGGATGCGCGGTGATCGTCGCGCGGAAGGTATCGGATACCGTCGTCTGGCCGACGTACCCGGCATGGGGGAAGCGCGACAGCAGGTCGAAATCACGGCTGGCATCGCCGCGCATGACCACGGCGCCATGTGCACCGACATTCAGTTGTTCGAATTTGTGTTCGAACCACTCGATGGACACCGGCATATAGACAATGCCGCCGAACCCGCCATCAACCGGGTCGATGCGACGGGCAAAGACCAGCACCCATTTTCCGTCGACACGCCCGACGATCGGCTTCGAAATGGTCAGCCCCGCTGGCGGATTGCCGCGCAGTTGGATGAAGTAATCGCGGTCGCCGTTGTTGACGCCCGGCGGCACCCCGCCAGCCCCCGCAATCAGGTTGCCCTGGGCATCAAGGATGCGCACGCTCTCCGCCATGGGCATGCGCTGTTTCATGCGGGTCAGAAATGTCTCGATGTGAGCCGCGGGATTCTTCTGTCCCTCGGCGCGCAGGCGACTGATTTCATCGATAACGACCTCTAGCCCCAGGTCGATTCGGTCGATGTCCTCGGCGACGCTCTGCGAAACAAGGCGATCGGTGTTCTTGGATGCCACCGCCGCCCGGTCCTGGTATTGCCGGTAGCTGGACTCCACCGACATCCCGACCACCACGCAGGCGAACAGGTTGACGAACGTCACCAATGCCAGCATGCGCGGTTGCGGCGCCGTTAGCCTTCCGGCAAGGGCTCCCAATGTTCTCCCCGCTTTCGGCGCTGCCGAAGTTTCCATTGGTGGATTGCCCCGTGCTGGCGGTACGGGCAGGAGCCGCCCCCCTGATCAGGGTCCACTCTGATGGCGGACCCATGTGGCTAGGTTCCGGGGTATGGTAGCCCACTTCATAGCCTCCGAGAAGCCGGTCTCGGCCAGCTTGATCATATGGCGCTGACCGGTACCGAAATCAGACGTATAATGGAGTGGGACAATGCTTGTTCAGCCGCACGTGTTCGGGGCGAGTTGGAGGTTAAGGGGATGCTCCAAAAATTCCTCGATATAGCGGCGCAGAAGCAAAAATTGCTGAAAACTGTCGCTCGTAAAGAGGGGCCGTCTCGTAATGACAACTCAATAGTATTTGTTGTCGCCGCCACCATCATCCTCGCCCTGCTCTTGTACATTTTCTGGAGTGGCTACCAAACCAATCGTCACGATGCATTCGTTGCCGTCCGCAATTCGGTCGAAGCCCTTGCGTCGAACATCGAGAGTGTTCTGGAACACGCGGAAAGCGATGTCCGGGTGATCGTAAGGCAGGTCACCGCCGCCGATCTGTCGGGGCGGATATCGGCACCCCGCCGCGCCGAACTCGAAGCCGCAATGTCCAACAATTTGCGTTCGTTTCCCGCAATTTATTCCTACCGTGTCTTCGACGCGACCGGCGAAAGCGAGTTCGGGGCTGGTCCGGGCAATCCGCACGCCAATTTCAGCGTGGCCGACCGCGTTTGGTTCCAGCAACTCCGTGACAACCCCACAAGTGATTTGGTTCTTTCCGACGTTGTGGTCAGCAAGACGGTTAACCAGCCGACGATCATCATGGGGGTGGCGATCCGCGACAGCCAGGGCCGTTTTCTCGGGGCGGCGGACGCCTCGATCAACCTCGGCTATTTTCAGAATAGAATCGAACAGCCTGATCTTGGCCCCGGCGGATTTGTCGCGGTGCTGCGTGCCGATAATTTTCATCTGGTCCTGCACCGTCCGCGCATGGACGCCGATCTCAACGAGGTGCAGACCGGAGGTGTCGCGGACATCATCACGGAAGGCAAGCGGTTGGGAAGGCTGTCGGGGAACGGCGATTTCGTCGCGCCCCTTGATCAGGTCGAGCGGACTTACGCCTATTGGTTCCTCGACCGCTTCCCGTTCGCGGTGGCTGTCGGAATTTCCCCCGACGACTATCTCCGCGCGTGGCGGCGACAAGTCGCCTTGGGGGGGATCGGTGCCGTGGTGCTGGTTGGCGTCCTGACCGTTCTGTTCCGCCGCCAACGGATGGCGCAGCGTCAACTGGTGGATGCCGCTCTCCGCCACCGGGCGCTGATGCAGACCGCGACGGATGGTATCCACATCATGAATGAAGACGGCAATCTGCTGGATGCCAGCGCCTCATTTTATCGAATGCTCGGCTATTCTCCCGACCATCCGCCGTCCATGACCATCGGCGATTGGGATACCCATTTCATCGCCGACGGGGGAGCGCGGAAGATGCTGGCGATGACGGTGGAGGGAGATGGCTTTGTCCAAAGACGGCATCGCCGCGCCGATGGTTCCGAAATCGATGTGGAGATCGCCGCCAGTATGATCGCGCTGGGCGGCAAACCTCTGATTTACGCGTCATCGCGCGACATCACCGCCCGCAAGCAGATTGAAGCCGAGCGGCAGAGAGCGGAGGTGGAACACGCCCGCGCCGAGCGACAGGCCCGGGAACAGTCGATGTTCCTTGACGTGCTGCTGGAAAGCATCCCGATGCCGCTGTTCTTCAAGGACGACGAATGCCGTTACCTGGGGTGCAACCGCGCCTTCGAGGAGTTCTTCGGGGCGCCGAGGCAGCCCCTGATCGGCAAGAGTGTCTACGAGATCGCGCCCAGCGAAGACGCCCGCAAGTATGATGAGGCGGATCGCGAACTGATCGCGCGAGGGGGGACCCAGGTCTACGAGTGGAACGTCCAGAGGCCGGACGGTCAGGTCCGCCGGGTCATCTTCCAGAAGGCGACCTTCCCGCGCGCCGATGGCACGGTCGGAGGCATCGTCGGCTCGCTGATGGACGTCACCGAGTCGCGGGAGAAGGAAGAAAAACTGCTGCACTCCAACGCTGAACTGGAGCAGTTCTCCTACGTCATCTCGCACGATTTGCGCGAACCGCTGCGAATGATCAACAGCTATATCGGCCTATTGGACCGGCGTTATCATGACGCCTTTGACGACGATGCCCGAGAATTCATGCGGTTCGCCCGCGACGGGGCGCAACGGATGGACAAAATGGTTCTCGATTTGTTGCAACTTTCCCGCATCGGCCGCATCGGCGGTTCCGCCGCGCCGGTAGCGCTGACGGAAGTGATCACCAGCGCCCTCGACAATCTGGCACTGGCCATCAATGAGGCATCGGCTGAAATCACCGTTGCTACCGATATGCCAATCGTGACGGGATCGCATGATGAACTGGTGAGGCTGTTTCAGAACATTGTTGGTAATGCCGTAAAATATAGACGTAAAGATATATCTCCTGTGATCTCCATTGCAGCCGAGCGGGCGGAGCGCAAATGGGTTGTGTCGATTTCGGACAACGGCATCGGCATCGCCCCCGAGTTTTTCGAGCGTATCTTTGGCGTCTTCCAACGCCTGCACGGGCAGGGCGAATACGAGGGGACGGGCATTGGGTTGGCCGTCTGCAAAAAGATTGTCGAACACCATGGTGGGCGAATTTGGGTCGAGTCGGCTCCGGGCAGCGGCACGACGTTTTTCTTCACGCTCCCGGATGGAAGCACCGCGAGCTGACGCATGTCCGCAAACCGCTCTAACACCAGCACCCGTTCGGTGACGGGATCATGACATCGACATCATCGCGGGAAAGCGGGGCGACCCCATATCCCGATGAAAGGGACTTGGAGGGCGGGGCGGGGCGGGGCTATAAACAGCCCGAACAATCGGAAGGTGGCCCCCCGCTATGACCGTTGCCAGCATGACCGGCTATGCCCGCGCCGAAGGGCGCGATGCCCAGACCGCCTGGGTCTGGGAGGCCAAAAGCGTCAATGGCCGTGGGCTGGAGCTGCGCTGCCGGCTGGCCGCCGGTCACGATGCCCTCGAGGTGGTGGCCCGCGATGCCGCCGCCAAGCGTCTCAAGCGCGGCAATGTTCAATTGTCGCTGACGGTCAGCCGGGTGGGCGAGCAATCGCTGCTCCAGGTCAATACCCCGCTGCTGGGCCAATTGCTGTCCATGTGCAAGGAGTGGGAGGGGCGCTTTCCCGGGGTGGCGCCCGCCCGTCTCGACGGCCTGCTGGCCATTCGCGGGGTGCTGGAACCGGTGGTCGATGCCGAAGCCGGCGATTCCGAGGCCGAGCGCCAGGGCCGCGAAACCGCCATGAAGGCGACGCTGGACAGTGTGCTCGACCAGTTGGCCGCCATGCGCCGCGCCGAAGGCGCCCGCATCGGCGCCGTGCTGATCGCCCAGTTGGACGAGGTCGCCGCCCTGGCGGCCAAGGCCGGCGGCTGTGCCGCGCTGCGCCCCGATGCCATCCGCGAGCGCTTTCGCAGCCAGTTGACGGCGGTGCTGGAAGCCGCCCCCAGCCTGGCCGAGGACCGGGTCGCCCAGGAAGTGGCGCTGCTGGTGGTCAAGGCCGATGTGCGCGAGGAACTCGACCGGCTCAACGCCCATGTGGATGCGGCGCGCGAGCTGATCGGCCAAGGCGGCGCCATCGGGCGCAAGCTGGATTTCCTGGCCCAGGAATTCAACCGCGAGGCCAATACGCTGTGTTCCAAATCCTCGGATGTGGAACTGACCCGCGTCGGTCTCGATCTCAAATCCGTGATCGACCAGTTCAAAGAGCAGGTCCAGAACATCGAGTAGACCGCCATGACCCATGCGACCGTTAGCCGCCGTGGCCTGATGCTGGTGATGTCCTCGCCCTCGGGGGCCGGCAAGACCACCATCTCGCGCGCCCTGCTGGAACGCGATTCCGGCATCTCCATGTCGGTTTCAGCCACCACCCGCCCGCCGCGCCCGGGCGAGATCGACGGCAAGGACTACCACTTCATGGCGGTGGAGCGTTTCCACGCGATGGTGGAACAGCGCGAGTTCCTGGAACATGCGCGGGTGTTCGATAATTTCTACGGGACGCCGCGCGGGCCGGTGGACGCCATCCTGCGCCAGGGCAGCGACGTGCTGTTCGATATCGACTGGCAGGGCACCCAGCAATTGGCTCAGAACGCCCGGGCCGATCTGGTCTCGGTGTTCGTGCTGCCGCCCTCGGTGGCCGAGCTGGAAAAACGGCTGCGCGGCCGCGGCCAGGACAGCGCCGAGGTGGTGGCCAAGCGCATGGCCAAGGCCGGCGACGAGATGAGCCACTGGCCGGAATACGATTACATCATCGTCAACGAGGACCTGGAGCGTTCCATCGCCAGCCTCCAGGCCATCCTGACCGCCGAACGGCTCAAGCGCGACCGTCTGGTCGGCCTGCCCGACTTCGTCACCCGCCTGCGCGGGATGGGCTAACCTTCCGGGGTGAGCAGGGAGACCCCCAACAGGGCGCGGCGCTTCAGCCACAGGCTGGGACGATAGCGGGGGTCGCCGGTGATCGCCAGCATGGCGTCGAGCACCGTCAGCACCTTGGCCGAGCCCAGGCGGTCGCCCCAGGCCAGCGGTCCGGCGGGATAGCCGAGACCCAGGGTCACCGCCCGGTCGATATCCTCGGGGGTGGCGATGCGCTGCTGGGCGATGTCGCAGCCCACATTGACGATGGCCGCCACCACCCGCTGGGCGATGAAGCCGGGGCTGTCGTGGATCACCGATACCGGTTTGCCGTCGGCTCCGAACAGGCCATGGGCGGCGTCGCGCCATTGGGCCTCGGTCACCGGATTGGTCATCAGGGTGCGGTGGCTGTCCAGTCCGAACAGCGGGTCCACCGCCAGGGTGCGGCGGGGGTCGAGGCCGTGGCGCAGGGCGGCGCTGGTGCAATCCTCGCCCAGCGGCGCCACCAGGCACAGCGCTCCGGCGCTGGGGGTGGCGCCGGTTTCCACCGCGGCACCCAGGCGGGCCGCCAGGGCGGCGACCGCGGTGCCGCCCTCGCCGGGGGCGACCCAGACCGGTCCCGCCCATTCCTCCGGGCTGGGGCCGGGCGGTGGCACCACCTGCTTGTCGCCCTCATAGACATAGAAGCCGCGTCCGGTCTTGCGTCCCAGCAGGCCGGCGGCGAGGCGCGAGCGGGTGATGGGCGAGGGACGGTAGCGTGGTTCCTGGTAATACTGGTCGTAGATGCTCTCCATCACCGGATGGGAGACGTCGATGGCGGTGAGGTCCAGCAGTTCGAACGGCCCCATGCGGAACCCGGCGGCATCCCGCAGCAGCCGGTCCGCCGTGACGACGTCGGCGACGCCCTCGCCCACCAGCTTCAGCGCCTCGGTGCCATAGCCGCGGCCGGCATGATTGACGATGAAGCCGGGGGTGTCCTGGGCCTTGACCGGCGTGTGGCCCAGGCGCCGGGCCAGAACGGTCAGCGCCTCGCCGACCCAGGCTTCGGTCATCACCCCGTCGATGACCTCGACCACCTTCATCAGCGGCACCGGATTGAAGAAGTGGAAGCCGCCCACCCGCCCTGGCAGTCGGCACGCCGCCGCAATGGAGGTCACCGCCAGCGACGAGGTGTTGGATGCGATCAGGCAGTCGTCGGCGACGATGGCTTCCAGCTCGCGCATCAGCGCCTGCTTGACCGCGATATCCTCGACGATGGCCTCCACCACCACATGGCAGGGGGCGAGGTCGGTCATGCCCGACGCCACCCGCAGGCGGCCGATGGCGGCGGCGCAGGCCTCCGGGGTCAGCTTGCCCTTCTCGGCCAGCCGGCCGAGCATCTTGGCCACGTGGTCGCGGGCCTCGGCGGCGGCGGCGGGCCGTGAATCCACCAGGATGACGGTGCAGCCGGCGGCGGCGGCGATCTGGGCGATGCCGCGCCCCATGGCGCCGGTTCCCACCATGCCGAAGGTCAGGTCGGGGCGATTGGCGTCGAGTGTCATGATCTAGATCCCCTCATAGGCGGGTTTGCGCTTGTCCAGGAAGGCCTTCATGCCCTCCTTCTGGTCGCGCGAGGCGAACAGCAGCTGGAACGCCTTGCGCTCCAGCATCAAGGCCGCCTCCAGCGGCGCGTCCATGCCGGCCAGCAGCACTTCCTTGATCTGGGCGATGGCCAGCGGCGGCATGCGCGAAATGGTCTTGGCGACGTCCAGCGCCTTGGCCAGAACCTCGCCGTCGGGCACCACCACGCTGGCCAGTCCCATCTGCCCCGCCTCCACCCCGGTGATGGCTTGGCCGGTCATGGTCAGCAGCATGGCCTTGTACTTGCCGACCGCCCGGGTCAGGCGCTGGGTGCCGCCGGCGCCGGGCATGATGCCGACCTTGACCTCGGGCTGGGAAAAGCTGGCGTTCTCTCCCGCCACGATGATGTCGGCATGCATCACCAACTCGCAGCCGCCGCCCCAGGCATAGCCATTGACGGCGGCGATGACCGGCTTGGGACATTGGGCGATGGTCCGCCACAGCAGGTGATTGTTGCGCGACATCAACTCGATGGCGCCGATCTCGGCCATGTCCTTGATGTCGGCCCCGGCGGCGAACGCTTCGGCGTTGCCGGTCATCACGATGGCGCGAATCGCCGGGTCGGCGCCCAACTGGGCCATGTGCTCGGCCAGTTGGCGGCGGACCTCGCCATTCAGCGCATTCTTGGCCTCGGGCCGGTTGATGCGCAGAAGAGCCACGGATTCCAAGGGTTTTTCCAGCAGGACTTCGGTCATGGACGCCTCTTGTTTCGCGGTGCGAAAGATCATTCCAGAGGTTATTGACGCCATTCCGGCACTTGGCAAACAAATTTTAAGCCCCGCCACCGGGCGAGGGGGCAATGAAAAGGCCGCCCCCCGTCGCCGGGGGGCGGCCTATCATGGTAGGCGGCCGAACAGATCAGGCGGAGAACTTGGCCAGATTCTGGAACGCGGCGACCTGGGTCTGCACCGGCTTGAACGCGGCGGTGACCACCGAATTGGTCAGCTCGGTCAGGGCGCGGCCATCGGCCAGGGCGGCGGCGAGGCCTTCCTTGGCCAGCTTCTGCTGAACTTCGAAGAACTCGATCGGGGTCTTCACCGCGGTCAGGGCCTGGAACGAGGAGGTCAGGCTGGCGATATTCCTGGAGACCACGGCCTGATAGGCCTTGGCCAGGGATTCCAGGCCGGAAAAGGCGGCGGTGCCGCTCTTGGACAGGGCGTCGGCATTGGTCTTGGCAACGATGGTCAGCTTCTCGACGGTGGCGGTGGTCATGGCGGAACTCCGGGATGGCGGCGCAATTGCTGCGCTGCAACATAAGCGAAAGGTGTACGCCTTTCCTGGAGCAATGCAAGCCCTATGTTGCGGTGCGGTAGGGCGGCGATGCGGCGCCGGCCATTGCTGTGGCGGCCGGGGGTCGCTATTGTCGCTCGCCTGCTTGTTTCATGACGTTCAGAGGTCCCGATGACCAAGACCGACCGCCCCAATCCGCTGAAGCTCAATCCGCTGAAGCTCAATCCGCTCCAGCTCAAGACCCTGGTGCTGTTCCAGGAACTGGCCCGCCATCCCGAGACCGCCTCCCGGCTGGATTCGGGCGAGGTCTTTCTCAACCGGCTGCCGGTGCCGCACGGCAACCACTTCCATGTGGGCCGCAAGGTGGTGCTGTCCAAGGACGCCACCGGCCTCGGCAATCAGGCGGTGTGGAGTGTTCTCGAACGCAAGGGCCTGATCAAGGGCAGCTTTCCGATGGCGCTGACTGTCACGCTGGCCGGGCTGGCCTATGACAGCGGTGTCGCCGACCAGATCCTGCACGGCTCGGATCACTAGAGCGCGATGACATTGGATTGATGCGGCTTCGCCGTAATCCAATGTCTGAATCGCCCTTCTCATATCCTGATGAAGAGCATTCGGCTCTGAGGGCGAAATTGCGGACTCTGTAGGGACACGGATCATGCCGTATACGGTCAAGGAGATCTTTCACAGCTTGCAGGGGGAAGGGGGGCAGAGCGGTCGCGCCGCGGTCTTCCTGCGCTTCGCCGCCTGCAATCTCTGGAACGGCCGCGAGGAGAGCCGGGCCGATGCCGTCTGCGGCTTCTGCGATACGGATTTCATCGGCGGGACCAAATTCCCCGATGCCGAAACCCTGGCCGAGCGGGTGTCCGATCTGTGGCCGGCGGGGGCCGGCGGGCCGCGCCTGGTGGTGGTCACCGGCGGCGAGCCGGCCCTGCAACTGGATACGGTGCTGGTGGCGGCGCTGCATGATCGCGGTTTCACCGTGGCCATCGAGACCAACGGCACCTTGACCCTGCCGGTGGGGATCGACTGGATCTGCGTCAGTCCCAAGGCCGGCACCACCCTGGCGGTGACCCGGGGCAACGAACTGAAGCTGATCTATCCCCAGACCGGCGCTCCGCCCGCCGCCTTCGAGCATCTGGAATTCGACCACTTCTTCCTGCAGCCCATGGACGGTCCCGACCATCAGGCCAATACCCGGGCCGCCATCGCCCATTGCTTGACTCACCCGCGCTGGCGGCTCAGCGTGCAGATCCACAAGATCGTTGGAATTGCCTGATGCCCGCCTTCAAAGTCAGCCGCCGGATCGAGATCGATGCCGGCCACCGGATCATGACTCACGGCTCCAAATGCCGCAATCTGCATGGCCACCGCTATGTGGTCGAGGTCGAATGCGAAGCCCGGCGGCTGCACGATACCGGCGAGCAGACCGATATGGTGGTGGATTTTGGCTTCCTCAAGGACGAGATGATGCGGCTGATCGACGGTCCCTGCGATCACGGCTTCATCGCCGCCGGCGCCGATGACGGCCTGCTGGCGCTGTTCGCTCCCGAAGACGAGGACCGGGCGTCCTGGCTGGCCGGGGTGCGGGCCGGGCTGGCGCAGGATGGGGCGGTGCTGACCGCCCGGACCCGTCTCGGCACCAAGCTTTACGTGGTGCCGTTCCAGCCTACCGCCGAATGCCTGGCCAAGCATTGGTTCGGCCTGCTGGAACGGCCGGTGGCCGACCGTTCCGGCGGCACCGCCCGGCTGGTGGCGGTGCGGGTGTGGGAGACCCCCAACTGCATGGCGGAATACGCGCCGGGGTGAGGGGGATTACAACCCTCTGGCCACCGCCCGCCAGGCGATGTCGCGGCGGCAGAACCCGTCCGGCCAGTCCAGCAGGTCGACGGCGGCATAGGCCCGCTCCCGCGCCTGGCTGACCGTGGCCCCGGTGGCGGTGATGCCCAGCACGCGGCCGCCGGTGGCGACCACCGCGCCGTCTTTGAGGGCGGTTCCGGCATGCAGCACGGTGACGCCCTCGACCGCGCCGGCGGCGTCGAGGCCGCCGATGACGGTGTTCTTCCCATAGGGGCCGGGATAGCCCTTGGCGGCCATCACCACCACCAGGGCCGGCTGGTCGCGCCACTCCAGGGTGATGCCGTCCAGCCGTCCTTCGGCTCCGGCCAGCAGCACCGGCAGCAGATCGGATGTCAGCCGCGCCATCAGCACCTGGCATTCGGGGTCGCCGAAGCGGACATTGTATTCCAGCAGCTTGGGGCCGGCGGCGGTGACCATGATGCCGGCGAACAGCACCCCGGTATAGGGGGTGCCGGCCGCGGCCATGGTGCGGATCAGCGGCAGGATGCAGGTCGCCATGATCCGCTCCTGCAGGGCGGGCGTCACCACGGGGGTGGGGGAATAGGCTCCCATGCCGCCGGTATTGGGGCCGGTATCGCCATCGCCCACCCGCTTGTGGTCCTGGGCGGCGGCCAAAGGCAGGGCGGTGGTTCCGTCGCAGAGGGCGAAAAAGCTGCATTCCTCGCCATCGAGGAATTCCTCGATCACCAGCTCGTCGCCGGCATCGCCGAACACCTTGTCGCCCATCATCATGTCCACGGCGGCCAGGGCCTCGTCCAGGCTCATGGCCACCACCACGCCCTTGCCGGCGGCCAGGCCATCGGTCTTGACCACGATGGGAGCGCCCTTGGCGCGGATGAAGTCCTTGGCCGCGGCGATGGAGGTGAAGCGGCCGTACCACGCGGTGGGAATGCCGGCCTTGGCCGCCATGTCCTTCATGAAGCCCTTGGAGCCTTCCAGCGCGGCGGCGGCGGCGGAGGGGCCGAACACCTTGATGCCGGCGGCGCGGCATTTGTCGGCCAGACCGGCCACCAGCGGCGCTTCCGGACCGACCACCACCAGATCGACTGCCTCGGCCGTGGCGAAAGCCACCAAGTCGTCCACCCGCTCGGCGGCGATGGCGACGCATTCGGCCACGGCGGCGATCCCGGCATTGCCCGGGGCGCACCACAGCCGCGACAGCAGCGGCGATTGGCCGAGCTTCCAGCACAACGCATGTTCGCGACCGCCCGAACCGACCACCAGAACCTTCATTCTCGCCTCCCTGGCCCCTACCGATGTCGTGAACCGCCAAATTCCCGGGTGAACGGGGTCTCGCTTCTAGGGTGTGCCGCCAGTTACCGCATGGACCGCGTTGCCGCCGAACTTGGCGGAATGACAGGAGAAAAACGATGAGCGTAGTGGAACTACGGTCGAGATTTTCGACACATCAGTCGGCCAAGTTCGGCGCAACCCGGAGGGACGCAGGCCTTTCCGCGCCTGGGTTCGTCGTTCGTCGCTCATGGACAATCCAGTCCATGTCGC
>Ga0316222_1001839_pt1 | contig 24274 bp, 22 predicted proteins | sample TBH18011metaG_FD_206008 | JGI IMG/M metagenome (GOLD analysis project Ga0316222, IMG submission 206008) | Freshwater microbial communities from Trout Bog Lake, Wisconsin, USA - TBH18011 | ecosystem: Environmental > Aquatic > Freshwater > Lake > Hypolimnion/Profundal zone | place: USA: Wisconsin... | reverse complement strand
GTTCCGAAATTGGCGATCTGTTGCTTGAGGATCGCGGAGATCTCAGCCGCGCGGATTTGCATTATCCAACCCCTTTCATAGCGAGCTTAAGGTGCTGCAGCTTCGTCTTCAGCGAGCTGTCCACCATACGGGAGCCGACCCTCACCACCAGACCGCCCAACAGGGCGGGATCGACGGCCACATCGACGGCAACATTGCCGCCAAAGGCCGACTTCAAGGTGGAGGTCAGCGAATCGATTTGAGCCTGGCTCAACGGAACTGCCGTTTCCACCTGGGCGGAAACCTCGCCGCGGCGCGCGGCCAGGCGGCGGAGATAGGCGTCGATGATGCCGGGCAACGTGAACAGGCGCCGGTTCTTGGCGGCAAGCCCAAGGAAGTTGGCGGTGGCCTGGGCGAAACCGGCCTTGGCTGCCAGCGCGGCGACGGCGTCGCCCTGCTCGCGGCGCGACAGCACCGGGCTTTCGATCAGGCGGCGCAAATCGGCGCTTTCGACCAGCAGGGCCTTGAGCGTCTTGAGGTCTCCCGCCACCTGATCAAGCGCGCCCTGGGCGTCGGCCAGATCAAACAGCGCGGTGGCATAGCGTTCGGCGATCACGCCAATTGTTTCTGATGGCACCTTGGCTGGTCCTCGAATGGAGCGGAAGGAGTGTCGCCCGCGGTCGTAATTTATTGTTTTGTCGCGCTTTTCCCCAGGCGAGGAAGACCCGCCTCCAAAAGCGCGTCGGTTAACTAGCACATCGGGTTTTGCCTTGCAAGCCGAGTCCTCCCCATTTGGGCGGGTTGGCGCGCATAACCGCGCCATTCTCACAAAAAGCTATAAGGATCGACATCGACCTGAATCCGAACGCCGTTGGGACAAGGCACCGCCGCCAGCCAGGCCCGCAACGCCGCATGCAAATGGGCGGTGCGCGGAGCCTTGACCAGGAAGCGATGGCGATGGCGGCCGCGCAGCAATGCCAAAGGCGCTGGGGCCGGCCCCAGCACATGGATCCCGTCGGTGCGCGGCGCGGCGCGCGCCAGCTTGCGGCAGACCTCATCGACCACCCCCGGCTCGGGGCCGGACACCACCAAGGCCGCGAGCCGGCCAAAGGGCGGCATCTCGGCGGCACGCCGGGCCTCGGCCTCGCGCGCGATAAATCCGTCACGGTCGCCGGCCACCAGGGCCTGGATCACCGGATGATCCGGGTCCCAACTCTGCATCAGCACGCGGCCCGGCCGCCCGGCCCGCCCGGCCCGCCCAGCGACCTGGCACAGCAATTGGTGGGTGCGCTCCCCGGCCCGCAGATCGCCGCCCTCCAGGCCGAGATCGGCATCGACCACGCCCACCAGGGTCAGCAACGGAAAATGATACCCCTTGGCCACGATCTGAGTGCCGATCAGCAGATCGATTTCGTGGTCGGCCACCCGTCGGACGAACTCGCCTGCGGCGGTGGGCCCCGAGACAGTATCAGAGGCCATCACCGCCAGCCGGGCGTCGGGGAACAAAGCGGCGGCCTCCTCGGCGATGCGCTCAACCCCAGGGCCGCAGGCGGCGAAGCTGTCCTCGGCCTGGCATTCCGGGCAAAAGCGCGGCGGCGTCAGGCTGAAGCCGCAATGATGACAGACTAGACGGCCGGCGCGACGATGCTCAACCAGCCAGGCGGTGCAGTGGGGGCATTGCAGGCGGAAGCCGCAGCCCCGGCACAGCGTCAGCGGGGCGTAACCGCGGCGATTGAGGAACAGCATGGCCTGCTCGCCGGCCCCCAGGGTTTCCTCCAGCGCCGTCACCAAAGCGGGGGCCAGCCAGCGTCCCTTTGCCGGCGGAGCGCGACGCAGATCGATGGCGATGATCTCGGGCATGGCGGCGCCGGCATGGCGGTCGGGCAGGTGCAGTCTGGTGTAACGTCCGGCCTGGACGTTGGCTAAGGTCTCCAGCGATGGCGTCGCCGTGGCCAATACCGCCGGCACCGCGCCCAGCATGGCGCGAACCACTGCCATGTCGCGGGCGTGGTAGCATACCCCGTCCTCCTGCTTGAAGCCGCCATCGTGCTCCTCATCGACCACGATCAGGCCCAAATCGGGATAGGGCAGGAACAGGGCCGAGCGTGCCCCTACCACCACCCGCGCCTCGCCATTGGCCACCGCCCGCCAGGTGTCGCGGCGACGGGCATCGGACAATTCGGAATGCCACTCGGCCGGGGTGACGCCGAAGCGTTCGGCGAAGCGGCCCAGCCATTGCGCCGACAGGGCGATTTCCGGCAGCAGCACCAGAACTTGGGCGTCCTGGGCCAAAGCCGCCGCCACCGCCTCGAAATAGACCTCGGTCTTGCCCGAGCCAGTGACGCCGTCCAACAGCGCCACTGAGAAGCCCCGGCCCACCGCCCCCGCTAGCGCCCCAGCGGCAGCGGCTTGGCCTTCCGATAAGAGCGGCCCAGGGCGGAAGCCATCGGGCAGGCCATGGAGGGGTTTGTGCGGCAATTCGACCAGGGCGATGGCGCCGGCCTCGATCAGCCCGCGCACCACCGCCGCTCCCACCCCCGCCTCACGGGCGAGATCAGCCAAGGCCAGCGGCGGCAATCGGTCCAGCGCCTCGAACACCCGGCGGCGGGCAGGAGTGTCCTTAATCGCAGCGGGTATCTCGACTCGACGGCAGGCAAGCTGGGGCGGCGGCGGTTGCAGCGCCGCCGGCACGCTGATCACCATCTTGAGCACCGCGCCGGGCGCGGCCAGAGTGTAACCGGCGACCCAATCGACGAAAGCCAGCGTCACCGCCGGCAGCGACGGACAATCGAGTCGGCGCAGAATGGCGCGCAGCTTGGACTCATCGATTCCACCCGCCGGCTCGCCCCACACCACCCCCACCACGTCGCGCCGCCCTAGCGGCACTGCCACCACATCACCGGCGGCCACCGCCTCGGCTCCGACCCGGTAATCGTAGGGGCCGGCCAGCGGCAACGGCAGCAGCACGGCAACCCGGGCACCAGGGAGAAATTTGGGGGGAGAGTCGGCGGCTTTGATCGGCATCGACATAAACTCTAGACGGCGAGGGGCCAGAGGCAATAGACAAAGCGATGATAATCACGACCGACCTCCACCTTTCTCCGGCTGGGAGATTCTGATGGCGCGCAAGCGCGACGACGCGGTGATCGCCGAGCCACTGCCGAGCGAGCGGCAAGTGACGGAATTCCTTGTTCACCACCCCGATTTCCTGATTCGCCACGCCGAATTGTGTCGGGTGCTGTCGCCGCCATCGCGCTGGACCGAGGCCGGCGACGTGGTCGATATGCAGGCCTTCATGATCGAACGGCTGCAAGAGGAGCTCGACCGGGTCAAGGGCGCCGCCGAGCACCTGATCCACACCAGCCGCAACAACATGTCCACCCAGAACCGCACCCACCAGGCGGTGGTGGCACTGCTGGAGGCGGAAAGCATCGCCAAGATCGTCGAGGCGGTGGCCGACGACGTGCCCTCGTTGCTTGATGTCGATATCGCTACCCTGTGCTTCGAGGAATTCGCCCGACCGCTGCCCCAATTGGCCATTCCCAGCATCGTCCGCATCCCCGAAGGCCAAGTGGTCAAGCTGCTGGGCGGCCCCGACCGCGATTGCGCCCTCAACGAGGAGATGCCCGGCGACCCCATGCTGTTCGGTGAGTCCAACGGATTGGTCCGCTCGTCGGCGGTGGTGCGTTTAAGCGCCGGCAGCCAATGCCCCGAAGGCGTGCTGGCGCTCGGCTCCCGCCACGGCCGCACTTTCCACTCTGGCCAGGGCACCGAATTGCTGGTCTTCCTCGCCCGCGTCATCGAAAGCTGCCTGCGCCGCTTCATGGGGTGAGCGCCGGATGCCCCCCGCCCCCATCCATTTCCCCGCCGCCGCCGACCTGCTCAAAGCGGTCGAGTCCTGGCGCGGCTGGCTGGCGGGGGAGAAGCGGGCCTCGCCGCACACCCTGGACGGCTATGCCCGCGATTTGGCCGCCTTCCTCGCCTTTCTCACCGGACACCTCGGCGGCGAACCCGATCTGGCCGGCTTGGCCGGGCTGAAGGCGGCCGATTTCCGCGCCTTCCTGGCCCATCGCGGCGAAGCCGGGCTGGCTCGCTCGTCGCTGGCCCGCACCATGTCGACCTTGCGCGGCTTCTTCCGTTTCCTTGACCGGGGCGGCCTAGTCCACAACCCTGCGCTGGCCGCCGTCAAATCGCCGCGCCCGCCCCGCTCGATCCCCAAGGCGCTGGCCGCCGACGAGGCTCTGGAAGCGGTCTCCACCGTTGGCGAATTGCATGACGAGCCCTGGCTGGCCGCCCGCGACGTCGCTTTGTTGACCCTGCTCTATGGCTGCGGCCTGCGCCTGGGCGAGGCGCTGGCCATGAACGGCAACGACACGCCTCGGGCCGACACCATGGTGGTCACTGGTAAGGGCCGGAAGCAACGGCTGCTGCCGGTGCTGCCGGTGGTGCGGGAAGCGCTGGCCGATTACCTGCGTCTCTGCCCTTACCCGCCGGCCGGCGACAGACCGCTCTTCGTCGGCGCCAGGGGGGGCCGGCTCAATCCCGGAGTGGTGCAGCGCCAGATGCGCCGATTGCGGCAATTGCTGGGCCTGCCCGAGACGGCGACCCCCCACGCGCTGCGCCATTCCTTCGCCACCCATCTGCTAGCGGGCGGCGGCGATCTGCGCACCATCCAGGAATTGCTTGGCCACGCCTCGCTCTCGACCACCCAACGCTATACCGCAGTGGATGCCGCCCGGCTGACGGCGGTCTATGACCACGCCCATCCCCGGGCCAAAACACCGAACGGTAGGTAGCCCGGCCGGCGGGGGCGTGCTAGCGTGATTGTTTCGGGCCGAGCACGGCCGAATAAGACGGCAAGGAGGTTGCCCAATGTCCGCCGCCGAATCCCTGACCCTGCTGTCCGATCTGGTCGCCGACGCCAAGCGCTCCGGCGCCGATGCCGCCGACGCGGTTCTGGTAGATTCGGTATCGCTGTCGCTGGGCTGGCGGCTCGGCAAGCTGGAACGGCTGGAACGCAGCGAATCGGGCGATATTGGCCTTCGCGTGCTGATCGGCCGACGTCAGGCGATGGTGTCGTCGTCGGATCGTTCGACCGCCGCCCTGGGCGAATTGGTCGAGCGTGCCATCGCCATGGCCCGCATCGTGCCGGAGGATCCCTATGCCGGTCTGGCCGAGCCGGACCAATTGGTGCGCGACTTCCCCGAGCTGGACATCTGCGATCCGAACGAACCCAGCGCCGAATTCCTGCTGGATCAGGTCCGCCGGGCCGAAGATGCCGCCCGCTCGGTGGCGGGAGTGACCAATTCCGAGGGCGCCGATGCCGGCTGGGGCCGCTCTGGCGTCGCCTTCGTCGCCAGCAACGGCTTCGCCCACAGCTACGACATGAGTAGCGCCTCGCTGTCGGTCAGCGTGCTGGCCGGCGACAATGCCGACGGCATGGAGCGGGATTACGATTTCACTAGCGCCGTCCATTTGACCGATCTGCGCCCGCCCGAGGAAATCGGCCACGAGGCCGGGCGCCGCGCGGTCCACCGCCTGGGCGCCCGCAAGGTCAAGACCTGCAAGGTGCCACTGGTATTCGACCCTCGGGTGTCGCGTGGCCTGGTCGGCAGCCTGGCTGGCGCGATCAACGGTGCGGCGGTGGCACGCGGCACCTCGTTTCTCAAGGACAAGCTGGGGCAAAAGATATTCGCCGACGGCATCCGCATCGTCGATGATCCTCACCGCGTGCGCGGCATGCGGTCGCGCCCCTGCGATGGCGAAGGCATCGGCGGACAACGGCGGGCGGTCATTGAGGACGGGGTGTTGACCACCTGGCTGCTCGACCTGCGCTCGGCCCGCCAATTGGGTCTGGCCTCGACCGGCCATGCCAGTCGCGGCACCGGCTCGCCGCCCAGCCCGTCGGCCAGCAACCTTTATCTGGAGGCGGGGCCGGTCACCGTCGCCGAATTGGTCGGCGACATTCGGCGCGGCCTCTACATCACCGAATTGGTCGGGCACGGTATCAACGGCGTCACCGGCGATTATTCGCGCGGGGCCGCCGGCTTCTGGATCGAAGGCGGCGAGATCGCCTATCCAGTCTCCGAAGTGACGGTGGCGGGAAATCTCAAGGAGATGTTCCTCAACCTCAGTCCGGCCAACGATCTGGTCCTGCGCCACGGCATCGACGCCCCCACCCTGCGCATCGATGGCATGACCCTGGCCGGACGGTAAGGGGGCTTTCGCCCCCTTACGCCGGACTTACTTGCCCAGGTAGTCCCTGACCAGCACTTCGGCGATCTGCACCGCGTTGAGGGCAGCGCCCTTGCGCAGGTTATCGGCGACGCACCAGAAGGCCAGTCCATTGGCCACGGTGGGATCCTTGCGCAGACGGCTGATATAGGTGCCGTCCTCGCCGGTAACCTCGACCGGAGTGGCATAGCCACCGGGCTCGCGCTGGTCGTAGACCACCACGCCGGGGGCCGCCTTCAGCGCCGCGCGGGCCTGCTCGACACTCACCGGCCGCTCGAATTCGACATTGATCGATTCGGAATGGCTGACGAAGACCGGCACGCGGACGCAGGTGGCCTGGACCTCGATGGTGTGGTCGAGGATCTTCTTGGTCTCGACCACCATCTTCCATTCTTCCTTGGTCGAGCCGTCTTCCATGAAAACGTCGATCTGGGGAATCAGGTTGAAAGCGATCTGCTTTGGGAACTTCTTCGGCGTGCAGGGATCGTTGACGAAGATGCCGCGAGTCTGCTCGAACAGCTCGTCCATGGCATCCTTGCCGGCGCCCGACACCGACTGATAGGTCGAAACCACCACCCGCTTGATCTTACCCAGAGTGTGCAAGGGCTTCAGTGCCACCACCATCTGGATGGTCGAGCAATTGGGATTGGCGATGATGCCGCGCTTCTTGTACTGGGCGATGGCTTCCGGATTGACCTCGGGCACCACCAGCGGAATATCGGGGTCCATGCGGAAATGCGAGGTGTTGTCGATCACCACGCAGCCGGCGGCGGCGGCGCGGGGGCTATGCACCGCCGAGACCTTGGCGCCGGGCGAGGACAAAGCGATATCGCAGCCCTTGAAGTCGAAGGTGGCCAGATCCTTGACCTTCAGGACCTTGTCGTCACCGAACGACACTTCGCGGCCGACCGAGCGCTCGCTGGCCAAAGCGACCACGTCATCGACGGGGAAATTGCGCTCGAACAGCGTTTGCAACATTTCGCGGCCGACATTGCCCGTCGCGCCGATCACAGCAACCTTGTAACCCATGTGTTCTCTCCGTTCTTCCGACCTTCGGCGTCCCTGATGCTCTTTTATACGAAAAGGCCCGCGGGATCGATCCGCGGGCCTTTTGGTTCACTCATGACGAACCGGCCCGCGATCACGCGGTCTTAGTGCCGGTCTTCTTAACGATGACGGAAACCGCCACCGGGGAAACCCCCAGGGCGTCGAATGCATCGCCGTTGGACAGCCGAACCAGCAATTCTTCCTCCGTCAGGCCGGTAGCATTACCCGAAGCCCCGCGGCCACGCAAGTATTTCGCTTGGCATCTCCCCCTCCCATCATCCCGACAGAGCGAAGCGACGAGGAATTTTTCACGCACTCACGTCAGACGCCTTCGAGTGAAAGATCCCTCTCCGCGCTCGGGATGACAGTCGTCCTCGTCGGAGCCTACTTCTTGATCCCCGAACAAACCCGAGCGACGAAGGCGTCGATGTCGTCATTCATGCCGTTGGTGCGCTGGGCCAGATCACCGGCAGCGACCAGCACCTGATCGGCGGCCTCGGTGGCGGTACCGGCCACTTCGGCGACCTCGCCGATGGTTCCGGCCACCGTCTGTACCCCGGCGGCGACGTCACGGATGCTGCGCGACATGGCCGCCACCGCCGCCGATTGCTGCTCGGTGGTGGCGGCGATGTTGGTGGAGTTGTCGTTGATGTCGCGGATCAGTTCGGCGATGGCGCGCACCGCATCGACCGCCTGCTGGGTGGCCTCGCGCATGCCGTCGATCTGGGCGACAATATCCTCGGTGGCCTTGGCGGTCTGATTGGCCAGATGCTTGACTTCGTTGGCCACCACCGCGAAGCCCTTGCCGGCCTCGCCGGCCCTGGCCGCCTCGATGGTCGCGTTCAAGGCCAACAAATTGGTCTGATTGGCGATTTCAGTGATCAGATTGACCACTTGGCCGATGCGGTCGGCGGCAACCGACAGGCCGAGAATGGCATGGTCGGTTTCGCCGGCCACCTTCACCGTTTCCCGCGCCATGTCCGCCGAACGCTGGGTGCGCAAGGCCACGTCGCGGATACCGGCGGCCACTTCCTCGGCGGCATGGGCCACCGATTCGACGTGGGCCGAGGCATCCTCCGCGGCATGCGCCACCGTGGTCGATTGCGAGCTGGTCTGGCTAGCGATGGCGCTCATCTGCTTGGCGGTGGCTTCCAACTCGGTGGCCGTGGCCGCCACCGCCTGGCTCATATCCTTGATGGTGTCGCCGACACTGGTCGCCTCGGTGGCGAAGGTCTTGGTCTTGATTTCCATGGCACTGAGCGCGCCATTGATCAGGCGAGCGTGATCGGCGTATTCGCCCACCAATCCGTCCAGCAAGATGTGGCGGAAATAGCGGCCTTCCGACGTCTTCTCCATGGCGGCGTCAGCCTCCTTGGTGAAGGCCTCGGTCAGGTCGAGCAGACGGTTGATGCCGCGCTCCAACCGGCCCAGCACACCACCCTCGCTGATACCAACGATGCGGGCATCGAGCCGGCCCTCGGCCGCCAGGGCCAGAACTCCGGTGGCCCGCGCCAGATTGACCCGGACCCGGTTGATGAAGGAAGCGGCGCCCAGCGCCGCCACGGCGGCGACCGAGGTGGTGGCGATGGTCTGCCAGGTCCCGCCAACGCCGATTTCGGCCACGGCCACCAGCAGCGCCAGCAGGGCCGAGGCGACCGACGCGGCCAGCGCCTTAGAGACTGAAGACGAATTCATCATACGGCACTCCCAACGCCCCAAGCTGATCGACCAGCGCCTTGAAGCTGGCCTCCATGCCGACCTTGCGGTCGGAATGGCCGTTCTCAATAGCCAGCAATTGCTCGTACAGGCCCTTGGCTTTCGCCACCGCTTCGGGCTTTGGAGAGCGACGGTTGGAATGGTAGCTGACGATATTGCGCGAGGAATCGAAGGTGGGGGTGACGTGGGCGAAAACCCAGTATTGGTCGCCGTCGCGGGCGCGGTTGAGCACGTAGGCGAAAATCTCTTTGCCGGTGGCGATGGTGTCCCACAGCAGCTTGAAGACGCAGCGCGGCATGGCCGGATGGCGGATGATGCTGTGCGGCTGGCCGATGATTTCGGCCTCCTTGAAGCCGGCGACGCGCAGGAACACCTCGTTGGCGTAGATAATCCGCCCGGCGGTGTCGGTCTTCGAAACGATGATCTCGTTGGTGCCGAAGGTCCGCTCGACCCCGGTCAAATGGATGCTGTTGGCCATGTCCCCTGGTCCCTAAGGCTAAGAGCGATGTCTCATCCGCCTCCCCCCCACAGGGTCAGCTCTCCAGGCGCGCCTTACGATGCACGCCCGATGCGACTTTGGCGACTCTAGCCCACCCCACCTGTGCGCTGCAATAAGGATTATCCCCAAGGAATCCCTAGCTTTTCGCTCCGGTTCGCGCCAGACTCGGGCCTTCACCTTAGGACGTTGCCGGCAAAAGATGAATTATCGTCACAGCTATCACGCAGGCAATTTCGCCGACGTCGTCAAGCACGCCATCGTCGCCCTGATCCTCACCCATCTCAAGCGCAAGGACGCCCCGTTCTTCGTGCTCGACAGCCATGCGGGCCTTGGCGCCTACGACCTTGCCGCGACCGAATCCGAGAAGACCGGCGAGTGGCGCGATGGCATCGGCCGTCTGTTGGCCGAACCGAATCCTCCCAAGGAATTGGGCGACTATCTGGCGGCGGTGCGCCGCCTCAATCCCGAAGGCGACTTGCGCCACTATCCCGGCTCGCCGGCCCTGGCCGCCCAATTGACCCGGCCCCAGGATCGCCTGGCCTTCGTCGAACTCCATCCCGAGGACCACGCCGCGCTGAAGCGCCGCTTCGCCGGGGACCGCAGGGTTGGCGTCCATCACGGCGACGGTTATGCCGCGCTCAAGCGCCTGCTGCCGCCGCCGGAAAGGCGCGGCCTAGTGCTGATCGATCCGCCCTACGAGGCCGGCGATGAAACCACGCAATTGCGTCAAGGCCTGGCCGAGGCGCTGAGGCGCTGGCGTGGCGGCATCTTCGTCCTCTGGTATCCGATCAAGCGTAGGTCGGTGGTTGATCGCTTCCTGGCCGATCTCGCCATGCTGGGTCCTCCCCCTACCCTGGTGGCCGAGGTGACCACCCGTCTTGGCGAGGATGGCGACCGCCTCGCCGGCAGCGGTCTGGCCATCGTCAACCCGCCCTGGCAACTGGACCAGGCCCTAGCCGTCCTGCTGCCCCGGCTAGCCACCATCCTGGCCGATGGCGATGGACGCCACCGGTTGGATTGGCTGGTCCCCGAAGCCAATCATTCGTCGGTATAGCCGGATTAAGCCGTTTTACCCCGCACCGATCAGCCGCAATCGGGCGCATACTCGGGTCGGGAGCTGTGGGGAGCGGACCATGAACATCGAATGGAACGAATGCGAGGTCACCGGCATTCCTCGGATTGATGCCGACCACCGGATGGTGCTGGCTCTGGTCAATGAATTGACGGTGGCGATCAGGGTCAATTCTCCGGCCGAAGTGATGAATGCGACTTTCGACACCCTGATCCGCCGCGTCGATGAGCATTTCCGCGAAGAGGAGGCCGAATTCGCCGCCCTACCCCAAGCGCGGGCCGACGGCCACACCGCTGAACACCTCGCGGTCGCCGCCCTGACGCGGGATCTCAAGGCGGCTTGGCAAGGCGGTGGCGCGGCGACCCTCGACGACCTTGCACTCAAGCGCTTCGCCCGCGCCTGGCTGCGGCACATCCACACCGCCGACCTGGAATTGGCGGCGGCTCTCAGGTGACGAGTGTCACCCCGGCCCCCAATTGACCCCCTCGACCCGCCAGCCATCGGGCGAGTGATCAAGCCGGCTCAGTGACAGAGGCCGCACCACGAAGCGCAACGCCACCGCCGGAGGTAGATCAAGAGCGATGGCCAGCGCCGCCCGGATCGTCCCGGCATGGCAGACCGCCAGGATATCGCGCCCCGCATGACGGGCGTTGATCCGTTCCATCGCTCCGCCGACCCGCCCGACCATCTCGGCGAAGCTTTCACCCCCCGGCGGACAGGTGCCGGCGGGATCGTTCCAGAATTCGGGCAAAGCGGGGTCCTTCGCCGTTTCCAATTGCAGCCACGAATTGCCCTGCCAATGCCCGAAATCCTGCTCGGCCAGATCCGACTCGACCTCGGGCGGCGGCAGCATCAGCCCGGCCGATTCCAGCGCCCCGGCGGTCTGACGGCAACGCACCAGCCCGCTTTCCACCAGCACCGAATTGGCCGGAATAAGCCGCGCCAAAGCCTGGAAATCCTCGACGTCGGACACGTCGCAGGCCAGATCGAGATTGCCGTGAATGCGCCCCTCTGGGCAGGGCACCGGCGCATGCCGCACCAGCCACCAACGGGTCCATGCATTGTTCATTTCCACCCCGCCGCCGCCGCCAGCAGCACCGCCATTTCCACCGCCTGAGATACCGCGCCCAGCACGTCGCCAGTAAAACCGCCGATGGCCCGGCGCGCCAGCCAGCCGATGGCACCGGCCGCCATCAGAGCCGCCGCCAGCGCCGCCAAAGCCGGCAACGGCCCCAGCCCGATCACCGCCAACACCAGCGCCAACACCGCCGCCCGCGCCGCCACGCTGGCATCGGGCACGCCCGCCGAGGCACCCAACCCATCGGCGCGGGCCGGAGGCAACACCTGCATCACCGCCGGTAGCGCGGCCCGCGCCAGTGCGCCAGCCGCCACCAGCGCTCCCAGCCCAGCCCAGGCCGTGGGAGCCGCCGCCAGCGCCGCCGCCCGCAAGCCGACGCTAAACAGCAAGGCCAGCACCCCGAACGCCCCGGTGCGCGAATCCCGCATCACCTCCAGCCGCCGCTCGCGGCCGCCCCGCGCCCCCAACCCATCGGCCAGATCGGCCAGGCCGTCCTCGTGCAGCGCCCCGGTCAGCACCACTCCGGCCAGCAAGGCCAACAGCGCCGCCGCCAAATGCGGCAGAACCAACCAGGCCAGCGCGAACACCAAGCCGCACAGAGCGCCGATGCCGCCGCCGATCAGCGGAAAGGCGGCCATCGCCGCAGCCAAGCCCCCCTCGCGATAGCGCGGCGAGGGCAGCGGCAACCGGGTCAGGAAGCTGGCGGCCAAATGGACATCGGCCAGCCAGCGCGACGGGAAGCGGGAAGCTGATTCGGTGATGACGCGCTCACTCATGGCGGATGACGAAAAGATTGCTTTCGGTTATAGGACGGAGATCGGCGCCAACGCAACATCTTGGGGAGCAATGTCTTGAATACCTCCATTTCTAGCCTCTCGGCCCTGGATGCCCTGCTGGCCGAGCTGCCTGGCCCCGATCTCGCCGCCGAGGCCGCCTGGGCCGCCCGCGAGCCGCAACTGACCAAGCCGGCCGGGGCGCTGGGACGGCTGGAAGAGGTTTCCCACTGGCTGAGTGCCTGGCAGGGCCGCCATCCGCCCCGCCTGCAAGCGCTGCGGGCGCGGGTGTTCGCCGGCAATCACGGTGTGGCCGCGCTGGGGGTCTCGGCCTTCCCGGCCGAGGTCACCGTCCAGATGGTCAAGAATTTCGAGCATGGCGGCGCCGCCATCAACCAGCTTTGCCGCACCTTTGGCGCTGAGTTGAAAGTCATCGCCCTGGAGCTTGACCGCCCCACCGCCGACTTCACCGCCGGACCGGCTCTGACCGAGGCGGAATTCGTCGCCGCCTTCAATGCCGGCATGGAATCGCTGCCGGACGACAGCGATCTGCTGGCGGTGGGCGAGATGGGTATCGGCAACACCACCCCGGCGGCGGCGATCGCCTGCGCCCTGTTCGGCGGCGATGCCGCCCTGTGGACCGGACGCGGCACGGGAATCGAGGGCGCCGCCTTGACCAAGAAGACCGAGGTGGTGGCGGCCGGCGTGGCCCGCCACGGCGCCAGCGGCGCATTGGAGATTCTGCGCCGCCTGGGCGGTCGTGAATTGGTGGCCATCGCCGGGGCGGTGGTGGCGGCGCGATTGAAGCGAGTGCCGGTGCTGCTGGACGGCTATGTCTGCACCGCCGCCGTGGCGCCTTTGGAAGCGGCGCGGCCGGGCGCGCTCGATCATTGCCTGGTGGCCCACGCTTCGGCCGAGCCGGGCCACCGCCGCCTGGCGGAAAAGCTGGGCAAGGAACCCCTGTTCGACCTTGGCATGCGCCTGGGCGAAGCCTCGGGGGCGGCCTTGGCCTTCGGCCTGGTCCAAGCGGCTTTGGCCTGCCACACCGGCATGTCGACCTTCGCAGAGGCCGGCGTCAGCGATAAGGACTAGTGCCGCCGCCGTGCCACGCCTTGTCGCCGCCATGATCCTCAGCCTGCTGCTGGGCGGTTGCGCCGCCCAGCTCCGCCCTCCTGGGCCAGCGGTCGTCGCCGCTGCGCTCGAACAGGATCACTGGCTGGCGGCGGATGGCGTCCGTTTGCCGTTGCGGGTCTGGGCGCCCGCCGGCCCGCCCCGCGCGGTGGTGTTGGCGCTGCACGGCATGAACGATTATTCCAACGCCTTCGATGGCCCTGGCAAAGCGCTGGCGGCCAAGGGCATCGTCGTCTACGCCTACGACCAGCGTGGCTTTGGCCTGGGTCCGCATCCCGGCTACTGGTCGAGCGGCCAAGCCATGGCCGCCGATTTACGCCAAGCCGCCACCCTGCTGGCCGCCCGCCATCCCGGCCTGCCACTCTATCTGCTGGGCGAGAGCATGGGCGGCGCGGTGGTGATGGTGGCCTGCGCCGAGTCCCCGCCGCCCGAAATCAGCGGCATCATCCTGTCGGCCCCGGCGGTGTGGGGACGGTCTACCATGAACGTATTCCAGCGCGCCGCCTTGTGGATGGCCTATCAGGTGGCGCCGGGCTGGGAGCTGACCGGCCAGGGGCTGGAGATCATGCCCTCCGACAACATCGAGATGCTGCGGCTATTGTCGCGCGACCCGTTGGTGATCAAGGCCACCAGAATCGACGCCATCAAGGGCCTGGTTGATTTGATGGACCAGGCGGCGGCAGCCGCCCGCTCAACCTCTCTGCCCACCCTGGTGCTGGTGGGGGTCAAGGACGAGATCATCCCCGCCGCCCCCACCTGGCGCGCCATCGCCGCCCTGCCGAAACTGGGCACCTCCCAGCGCGCCGCCCTGTATCCCCAGGGCTATCACATGCTGCTGCGCGACCTGGAAGCGGCCACCGTGATCGACGACGTCGCCACCTGGATCGCCGATTCCGCCCGAAGGCTGCCATCGGGCGCCGACCGCCGGGCCGAGGACGAATTGGCGCGGCGGCGGGCCGAAGACGAACCCCGCCTTTGACAAAAGGATGACGCGAGCATCGTGCCATGCCATCATCCGCCCGCATCGTTTTGGGAGGTGTCGTTGTCTGGCCGTCTCGCCGCGCTCGGAATCGTGATCGCTTTGCTGTCGGCCGCGCCGGCACGCGCCGACTCGTCGTTCGAGATCGGCTTCCTTAAGCTGGGAATGCCGCTGGCCCAGCTCCGCACCGAGGCCTGGCCAGTGGGAACCCGCCTGTTGTGCGGCGGGGACCAGGATCTGCCGCCCCTCGACGCCGAATCCCGCCGCACCATCACCCTGGGGCCGCAGGCGGCCGGAGCCGGAATCGTGCCCTGCGCCTTGTTTGGCCCGGATACCGACGGCACCTGGCGGCAACGCCCGATCATGCTGGGGGGGCACCCCGCCGGTTTCTGGGCAATGGCCATCGATGATGGAAATGGCGGCCCACCAATGCTGGTCGAGGCCCAAATCCGCCAGGCCAAGGAATTCTTCCCCGACACAATAGCCTACCTGACCGAGCGGGCCGGACCGCCCCAGGAGGCCAACCGATACGGTGCACGCTGGCGGAATTCTCTGGCGGAATTGAGCGTTGGCCATTCCAGCACCGACGCCATCATCACCTTCCTGATCGACAACCACCTCAACACAGTGGCCAAGGACCGGCTGAAAAAGCAGTCCAAAGCGCCGCCCCTGGATCTCGGCAAATGAAGCGCGTCTTCTCCCTCCTGTCATTGTGCCTCATCGTTTCCACCTCTGGCGCCGAGCGGGTCGCCGCCGCCGATATCGCCTATGGCATTCCCGGCTTCGCCTGGCCAGGCATGTCGCTGGGCAAGCTGCGCACCAAGATCCCCGGCGGCATGCGCCTGCTGTGCGGCACCGACCGCGAATTGCCACCGACCGAGGAAGAAGATCGCGCCGGCCTGACCGTGCCGCGGGAATTGGCCCAGGCCGGTGTTGATCGCTGCGGCGTGTTCGCCCCCAATGGCAACAAGAAATACCAAGTGCAGCAGACCAAGTTGGACGACAACCCTGCCGATTTCTGGGCTTTGGTGCTGGTCGATAACAACGGCGTGCAGCGGGTGGTGCAGTTGGAAATGGCCCAGGCCAACACCAGCTACGCCAGCACCCTTGAGTATTTCACCCAGACCTTCGGGCCGCCGCTGCAACATTCCAACACCGCCGCCCGCTGGAAAAACAGCCGCGACGAGGCGATCGTTACCGCCAATGCCGATGGAAAGATGCAGATCTTCCTGATCGACAACGAATTGCAGGCGCTCCTGACCGAACGGATCAATGCCGTCCACCCGCAGTAGTGACATTTTCCTGGCATCCGCCGGATGCTGGACCATATTTGCCTGCAGATGTCGCGAGGAGCCGTCATGCCGCACGATTCCCATGCCCACGAGTTGTTCTTTGATCGCGCCGGCCTCGACCGGGACTCGGTGCGCGGGATCGTCGCCGAGGCGCTAACCGGGGCCGATGACGGCGAATTGTATTTGGAATACCGCCAGTCGGAGAGCGTCAGCCTCGACGATGGCCAGATCAAAAGTGCCAGCTTCGACACCGCCCAGGGCTTCGGCCTGCGCGCGGTGGCCGGCGAAGCCCAGGGCTACGCCCACGGCTCTGACCTGTCCGAAGCGGCAATCCGCCGCGCCGCCACCACCGTCAAGGCAGTGCGCGGCGGCAAAAGCGGCACCCTGGCCCTCGGCCCCTCCGCCACCGCCCAAACCCTCTACACCGACCTCAATCCGCTGACCCTGATGCCGTTCGAGGCCAAGGTAAAACTGCTGGGCGAGATGGATGCCTATGCCCGCGGCCGCGATCCCCGCATCAAGCAGGTCTCGGCCTCGCTGGCCGGGTCGTGGCAGGCAATCTGCATCCTGCGCGCCGACGGCGGCCAGGCCGCCGACATCCGGCCGATGGTGCGGCTCAACGTCTCGGTGGTGCTGGGGAGCGGCGACCGCCTGGAAACCGGCAGTCACGGCATCGGCGGCCGGGTCGCCTATGACGGCATGGTCACCCCCGCCGCCTGGCGCGATTGCGTCGATCAGGCCCTGCGCCAGGCCTCGGTCAACCTTGACTCGATCCCCGCCCCGGCCGGCGAGATGAGTGTGGTGCTGGGGCCGGGCTGGCCCGGGGTGATGCTGCACGAGGCGGTCGGCCACGGCCTGGAGGGCGATTTCAACCGCAAGGGCACCTCGGCCTTTTCCGGCCGCATTGGCGAGCGGGTGGCGGCCAAGGGCGTCACTGTGGTCGACGACGGCACCATGATCGACCGCCGCGGCTCGATCTCCATCGACGACGAGGGCACGCCATCCTCGCGCACGGTGTTGATCGAGGACGGCATTCTGGTCGGCTATCTCCAGGACCGCCTCAACGGCCGCCTGATGGGGACCCAGACCACCGGCAATGGCCGCCGCCAATCCTATGGCCACCCGCCCATGCCGCGCATGACCAACACCTTCATGCTGGCCGGCGAGGCCGACCCGGCGGAAATCCTGGCCTCGGTCAAACACGGCCTCTACGCCGTCAATTTCGGCGGCGGCCAGGTGGATATCACCTCGGGCAAGTTCGTGTTCTCGGCCTCCGAGGCCTATTTGATCGAAAACGGCAAGATCGGCCCGGCGGTCAAGGGCGCCACCCTGATCGGCAACGGCCCCGACGCGCTCAGCCGGGTGTCGATGATCGGCAATGATTTGCAACTCGATCTGGGCGTCGGCACCTGCGGCAAGGACGGCCAAAGCGTCCCGGTCGGCGTCGGCCAGCCGACCCTGAGGATCGACGGGCTGACGGTGGGCGGCACGGCGGTCTGACTGGCCGAGGGCGCCATCGCGCGTTACACTGGGGTGAATGCGGGCCAAGGGAGCGAGTATGGCCAGGCCACCCCGGACCATCGGCGACATCTTCGCCAAAGCGATGAAGGCCTATGAGGCGGGCCACGCCCAGGCGGCGCGCAAGCTCGCCGCTGGCTTGGTCGAGGACCATCCCGGTTTCGGCGGTGGCCATTACCTGCTGGGTCTGCTGGCCTTTGACGGGGGCCGTTACCGTCAGGCGATCAGCCATTTGGCCCGCGCCGTCTCGATCACCCCCGACCAGCCGGCGCCCCATTTCGCCATGGGCCGGGCGCTGGAGGTTGCCGACGATATCAACTCGGCGATGCAACATTACCGCGCCGTGCTGACCCACGATCCGCGCCATGCCGAGGCCCATGCCCGCCTGGGTGATTTGCTGCGCCGGGCCGGCAAGGCCGAAGACGCCATCACCCATTGTCGGGGTGCGCTGGCCACCCGCCCCGACCATGCCGAGGCCCTTCACTGCCTGGGCGCGCTGCTGCTGGAGGCCGGCGACGCGGACCAGGCCGCCCCCCACCTCAAACGGGCGCTGGAACTTCGGCCCGACTGGCCGGCGGCGCTCAACAATTACGCTCTGGCCTTGGTGCGGCTGGACCGGCTGGACCAGGCGGTTCTGTTCGCCGAGGGTGCGGTGGAGTTGAAACCGGATCACGCCTTGTTCCGCGCCAATCTGGCGGCGATCCACCGCGCCATGGGGCGGCTGGACCAGGCCCGCGCCGAGGCCGACACGGCGATCCACCACGATCCCCATTGCGCCGATGCCTGGCTGGAACTGGGGCTGGCCCGCCAGGGATTGGGGCATGCCGAGGGCGCCGCCGCCGCTTTCGAGCGCGCCTTGGCCGCCGCCCCCGCCACCGCCCGCGCCCATTGGTGCCTGGCCGAGGCAGCGATGGCGCTGGAGCAGAAGGAGCGTGCCGCTCACCATTACCGCGCCTGTCTGGCGCTGGACCCCGACGACCGCTTCGGCGCCGCCCTGCGCCTGACCCTGGCCAGTGGCGTCGATGCCCCCGACAAGGCCCCCACCGCCTATGTCCGCCAGTTGTTCGACGATTACGCCAACCGCTTCGACAGCCAATTGGTCGATCGCTTGGAATACCGCGCCCCGGCGGTGATCGCCCAGTCCCTGGCCAGAATCTTGGGCGATTCCGCACGCGACCTGGCCATCATCGATATCGGCTGCGGCACCGGCCTGACCGCCCCGGTGCTGCGGCCGCTGGCTGCCCGATTGGTCGGCATCGATCTGTCGCCCTCAATGGCGGCCAAGGCGAAAGCGCGCGGCCTTTACGACGAGGTAGCGGTGGGCGAGTTGGAAGCCCGCCTAAAAGCCGATGCCGGCAGCTACGATCTGGTGGTCGCCGCCGACGTGTTGGTCTATTTCGGCGCCCTGGAGGGTGTGATGGAAGCCGCCAAAGCCGCCCTGAAACCCGGCGGCGCCTTCGCCTTCACCGTCGAGCGGGCCGGCGACGATATCGCCAGCTATGCGCTCGGCCCCAAAAGCCGCTACGCCCACGCCCAAACCTATGTGGAAACCACCGCCGCCCAGTCCGGCCTGGCCGTCGCCCTGCTGGAACCGGCAGTCACCCGCCAGGACGACAATGCCGACGTGCCCGGTCTGGTGGCGGTGCTGAAAAAGCCGGGTTAGGGCTTTGGCTTGGCGGCTACGTCAAAAGGGTTTCGCCCCCCGCCTTGCCGGTGCAGAATTGCTCCCATGAAGCCCAGCGACAACCGAATCCGGTTACCGGCCGGCCTTGCCGACGATCTCGACCTGATCGCCGAGATGGCGGCGGCCTTCGCCCGCTCGCAGGATCTCGACGCCACCCTGCTGCTGGCGCTAGAGCGTATCGCGCGGTCCATCAACGCCGAGGCCGCCACCCTGTTCCTGGTGGAAGGCGACGAACTGCGCTGCCACGTCTGCTGCGGCCCGGTCGATGTCACCGGCCTGCGTCTGCCATTGGGATTCGGCATTGTCGGCCGCGCCGTCACCGAGAATGCCGCCCGCATCGTCCGCGACACCAGAAGCGACCAGGACTTCTCCAACAAAGTCGATCGGGCCACCGGCTTCGTCACCCGCAGCGTGCTGGCGGCACCGCTCTCGGTGGGCGCCGAGCGGCTGGGGGCGATCGAGCTGTTCAATAAGACCGGCGGCGAATTCGACGCCGCCGACCGCCGGCTGGTGGTGGCGCTGGCGGCGTCGGCGGCGCTGGCGCTGGTCAATGCCCGCCTGGCCGCCGCCATGGCCGAGGCCCAAGCCCTGGCCCGCGAACTGGCCCTGGCCGCCGATATCCAGCGCGGCATGCTACCGCCGCCACCGCCGCCGGACTTCCCCATCCACGGCTTCAATCTGCCGGCGCGCGGCGTCTCGGGCGATTTCTTCGATGTGGTGGCGCTGGCCGACGGCCGCCTCGCCTTCGCCATTGGCGACGTCTCGGGCAAAGGCATCGACGCAGCCTTGCTGATGGTCAAAACCGCCAGCCTGTTCCGCTGCCTGGCCCGTCGGGTTGAGGGGCCCGGTCGCCTGCTTGCCGCCATCGATGCCGAACTGGCCGAGACCGCCTCGGCTGGCATGTTCGTCACCATGGTAGCGGGCGTGCTGGACCCCACCAGCGGCACGGTGGTACTGGCCAATGCCGGCCACGAGCCGCCACTGCTGATCGGCGCCACCGGCACCAGAGTGATCGAGGGCGGCCTGCCGCCGCTCGGCATCGCGCCTGAGCTGTTCGCCGCCGGCTGCCCCGAAAATCGGGTGGCACTGGAGGGCGGCACCCTCTACCTTTTCACCGACGGGTTGACCGAAGCCAGGGGCGAGGATGCCGCCATGCTGGAAAGCGCCGGGCTCGAAACGCTGCTACGCCATTTCAGTGACCTCCCGGTCGAGCGCCGGTTGGAAGCGTTGATCGCCACCCTGGCCGGCCGCGAGTTGAGGGACGACGCCACCCTGCTGGTGGTGGGGGACCGGCGATGATCGCCCTCGACCGCATTTTCCCCGCCCGCCCCGAGCGCCTGTGCGACATCCGCCACGCAGTGGCCGCCGCCGCCGCCGCACTGGGTTGCGCCGAAAATGAAATCAGCGATGTGGTGCTGGCGGTGGACGAAGCTTGCCAGAACATCATCCGCCACGCCTATCATGGCGCCGAGGGCGACATCGTAGTGCGCCTGAGCGCCGAAGGCGACCGATTGGAGGTCGAGTTGATCGATTTCGCCCCCAGGGTGGACATTGCCCTCATCCATCCCCGCCCGCTCGACGAGGTACGGCCGGGTGGACTCGGCACCCATTTCATCGGCGCGGTGATGGACAGCGTCGATTTCCCGTCGCCGCCGGAGGGGGTGGGGAATCTGCTACGGATGGTCAAACGGATTGGAGGCGAGCCATGAACGTCGCCACTCGCGATCACGGCGATTGGGTGGTGGTGACGCTCGGCGGCGAGGTCGATCTTCAGCACTCGCCCCGCCTGCGCAAGCTGCTGGGCGAGGTGATGGCGCGGCGCCGGCCGGTGGTGGTCGATATGGCGGGCATCGCCTATATCGATTCGTCCGGCATCGCCGCCCTGGTCGAGGCCTATCAGACGGCGCGGCGCCAAGCCGGCCGCTTCACCCTGGCCGCCATCAGCGCCCCGGCGATGCGGGTGCTGCGACTGGCCCGACTCGACCAAGTGTTCGCCATCGCCGATAGCGTCGAAGCGGCGCTGGAACCAGCATGAACGCCCGCTTGGCCACCCTGCTGGAGCGCGTCGGCTGCTTTGTCCTGGGCGGAATCGACGAATTCGGCTTCGCCGCCGCCGTGCTGGGCGAAACGCTCTATTGGATCGTGATGGGACGGCACCGCGGCCAGAAGGTGCGCCTTGCCGCCATCGCCGGCCAGGCCATGGAGATCGGGGTTTCGGCGCTGCCGATCATCACCATGCTCGCCGCGACCATCGGCATCATGCTGGCAATCCAGGGCATCTACACCTTGAAGATGTTCGGCGCCGAAAGCCGGGTGACACTGGGGGTGGCGCTGTCGGGAGTGCGCGAGTTCTCGCCCTTGATCACCGGCATCCTGGTGGCGGGGCGCTCGGGCGCGGCGCTGGCGGCGCGGTTGGGCAGCATGCGCATCAATCAGGAACTGGATTCGCTCACCGTGATGGGGATCTCGCCGGTGCGCTATCTGGTGGTGCCGGCGCTGATCGCCATGGTCATCATGCTGCCGCTCTTGACCTTCTGGTCCGATCTGGTGCTGCTGTTCGCCGCCGGCCTGACCATCACCGCCGAACTCGACACCTCGCTGGCCGCCTATGCCGACGAATTGCTCGATATCCTCAAAATGCACGACGTGATCCACGGCCTATCCAAGGCGGCGATCTTCGCCGTGCTGGTGGTCGCCGCCGGGGTGGTCAACGGCGCCTCGGTCACCGGCGGCGCCGAGGGGGTGGGTCGGAAAACCACCCGCTCGGTGGTCCACGCCATCTCGGCCATCGTCGTCACCGACATGATCTTTGTGTTTCTGGTGACGAGATGAGTTCCCCGATCATCGAGGTCAGCCACCTCAATGGCTATTTCGGCACGCGTCATGTGCTGAAAGACGTCTCCCTGACCGTCGAGGAGGGCACGGGCAGCAATGTGACCCTCGGCGCGGGCGGAAGCGGCGATACGGTCACCGCCAGCGGCGGGAGCGATGTGGTCACCCTGACGGCCAACACCAGCGCCACGGTGAGCGGGTCGGGCGTGTCCATCACCGCCTCGGGCGGAGGGGACGCGCTGACCCTGTCCGGGACCGGCAACAGCGCCGCCATCAGTGCCGGCACGGTGAACTTGACGGTCAATGCCAGCGCCACCGTCACCGGAACCGGCGACACCTTGAGCGAGGCCGGCGGCGACAGCCTGACGGTCGTCGGTGGGGCGGATAGCCTGACCATCGCCGGGGCGGGCAACGGCGCCAGCATCTCCAACGGCACGGTCACGCTGGCGGCCAATGCCGGGGCGACGGTGAATGGCTCGTCGGACCAATTGACCGAGGTCGGGGGCGACAGCCTGACGGTCGTCGGTGGGGCGGACAGCCTGACCATCGCCGGGACCGGCAACGGCGCCAGCATCTCCAACGGCACGGTGACCTTGGGCGCCAAAGCCGGCGCCACCGTCACCGGCTCGGGCGATGCCATCTCCGCCGGTTCCGGCGTGACAATCAGCGTCATCGGCTCGACGGATTCCATCACCGTCACTGGCGCCGCGACAAGCCTGACCCTGGCGGGAAGCGGCGACAGCGCCACCATCTCGGCCGGGTCGGTGAGTCTGGCGGCCAATTCCAGCGCGACGGTGACCGGAACCGGCGATTTCTTGAGCGAGGCCGGGGGCGACAGCCTGACCGTGACCGGCGGCGCCGACACGCTGACCATCGCCGGGAACGGCAACAGCGCCACCCTCTCCGGCGGCGCGGTCACTCTGGCGGCCAATGCCGGCGCGACGGTGACCGGCTCGTCCGACGCCCTGAGCGAGGCCGGCGGCGATTCGCTGACACTCACCAGCGGATCGGGATCGGATATCCTGACCATCGCCGGGACCGGCAACAGCGCCAGCATCAGTTCCAACACGGTGACCTTGGGCGGCAATGCCGGCGCCACCATCGCCGGCTCGGGCGATACCATCACCATCTCCGGCGACGGCACCACCGTGACGGCCACCGGCGCCAACGACACCCTGACCGCCTACGGCAACCACGACACGGTGACCGGCAACGGCGCCAACGCCCAAATCGGGGCGGTGGGCAATTATGACATCCTGACCGCCAGCGGCGGCAGTGGCGCCCTGGTGCGCGCCGCCGGCAACAATGACAGCGTGATCGCCACCGGCGCCAATTCCAACCTGGTGGCCTTGGGCAACAACGATACGCTGGCCGGCGCCGTCGCCAGCGACTACGCCATCGCCGTCGGAACCAACGATCAGATCACCATCAATGGGACCACCACCAGCGGCACCAATTTGTCGGCGATCACCTCCGGGTCGATCACCCCGATCGTGGTCAGCGGTAGCGGCAACATCAACACCGTGTTCAACGGCATCGTCCAGTTGAACAGCAATGGCCAGGGGACGGTCAACGGCGACCACAACCTGGTGATCACCGGCAACCTCACCAACCTGACCCTGAACGGCAATACCAATGTCGCGGTGGTGGGGGCCAGCAGCACGGCCACGGTCACCGGCAATGGCAATGTCGTCGATTTGACCGGCGACAACAGCACAGCGACCGCCAAGGGCGACAATAATTGGCTGATCGCGGGGGGCAGCCATGACAGCTTGGTGGCGACCGGCGACCACGACACGGTATCGATCAGCGGGACCTATGACACCGCGACGATGGGCGGCGATCATGAGACGGTTAACGATACCGGCCAATTCGACCTCACCACGGTCACCGGAAACAACGAGACCGTAACCGAGAACGGCAATGGCAGCGGCATCACGGTCACGGGCAGCAACAGCACCGCGACGGAAGGGGGCAGTTGGAACGGGGTGACCCTGAACGGCAATTCCAACATCGCGACCATGAGCGGCTTTGCCGACGGGACCACGATCAACGGCAGCGGCAATTGCCTGACCAGCACCGGCGCCTGGGAGACCTCGGTGATCGCCGGGAACCACAGCACCGCGATCCTGGGCGGCATCGCCGATCAGGTCACCATCGGCGGCCAATACGAGACCACCACCGTCAACGGCGCCTACAGCACCTTGGTTGATAGCGGCCAATTCGACGTCACCACGGTCACCGGAAGCAACGAGACCGTGACCGAGAACGGCAATGGCAGCGGCATCACGGTCATGGGCAGCAACAGCACCGCGACGGAAGGGGGGAGTTGGAACGGGGTGACCCTGAACGGCAATTCCAACATCGCGACCATGAACGGCTTTGCCGACGGGACCACGGTCAACGGCAGCGGCAATTCCCTGACCAGTACCGGCGCCTG
>Ga0316222_1001833_pt1 | contig 24339 bp, 23 predicted proteins | sample TBH18011metaG_FD_206008 | JGI IMG/M metagenome (GOLD analysis project Ga0316222, IMG submission 206008) | Freshwater microbial communities from Trout Bog Lake, Wisconsin, USA - TBH18011 | ecosystem: Environmental > Aquatic > Freshwater > Lake > Hypolimnion/Profundal zone | place: USA: Wisconsin... | reverse complement strand
GCCTCTAACCCAAGAAGATACAGACCCAACTGCGCCGGCAGGGCCAGAGTCGGGTCGCCCTCCACAGCAAGGCGCAGCTTACCGCCCGCCATCGGCATCGCGCGCGCCAGCACCACGCAGGAGACCAGAGCAGTTGCCACCGGCAGCCAATGCCCGACATCAAACTGCGCACGCGGATCGCCGCGCAGCCACGCCATCGCCGCAGCACCGGAGACCAGCAGCACCGTCCGCCCATCGGGCAAGGCACTGGCTTCGAAGTGATTGGCGGCCGTCACGCCATCGACACCACCGGATTGCCGCACATGGACCGGCTGGGTGGGGGGCAATTGCTGATTGAGGCCAGAGACCAGGGCTGCGGCATAGGGGGCCAGCGGGCCATCCTCGGCTCCAGCGACCAGCAATTCCGGACGCTCCTGGAAGGGCGGCGGCACGCTGGCCTGGAAAGTGCTGGACAGCAGATTGGCGCTCTGGGCACGACGCGGCAGGGCGATGGCGGCCAGCAATGAACACCGCAAAGCGCTGCGGCGCGTCAATCGGTTCATTGTGGTTGGCGACATCAGCCTGTGCTGCATCAATACCCTCCCGCCTGCCGCCCGGAGCGCATCTGCGCTACCGACGTTCAAGCTCAGTCATCATACGACACAAGCGCCTCGAAGGGTAAGTCGAGCCGCTGACGGCCACCGAGGAAATTCAACTCGATGATCGCCGCCGCCGCCGGCACTTCGGCACCGACCTGTCGCAGCAACTCAATCCCGGCCCTCATCGTGCCGCCGGTGGCGAGTAGATCGTCAACAATCACCACGCGCTGGCCGGGGGTGATGGCGTCTTCCTGAATTTCGATGCGGTCCGTGCCGTATTCCAGCGCGTAATCATGGCTGATGGTCTTGCCGGGCAGCTTGCCGGGCTTGCGCAGCATGATGAAGCCGCAGCCCAGTTTCAGCGCCAGCGGGGCGGCGAGCAGGAAGCCGCGCGCTTCGATGCCGGCGATCAGATCAGGCTGATAGGCGCGCACCATCTTGGCCATCCGGCCCATCGCCACCTGCCAAGCATCGGCGTGCCGCAGCAGGGTGGAGATGTCGTAGAACAGGATTCCGGGCTTCGGAAAATCCGGGACGCCGCGAATATGCTGTTTCAGATCCATCGAGCCATTCCTGTTCGCACAAATTTCGTAGGCCTCGTCTATCGCCCGCGTGGCTCGGGTTCAAGCTTTGCCCCAACCCGCAAGCTCTGGCGTGGCGGCAGGCCCGCCCCTACATTCATCGGCATGACACGCACACCCATCGCCGTGATCGGCGGACTCATCGGATTTTTCTTCTACGTCGCAGCCGTGCTGGCTGTGTCAGACAGCGTGGTGAAGCTGCACTGGATCATCCAGGCGGTCTTCTTTGTCGTCACCGGCTTTGTCTGGGTGTTCCCGGTGCGCTGGCTGATGCTCTGGGCCGCCGGCAAACGCTGAAGCCGCGCGGTTTGCACCGTGCGTGGAAGGCTTCAGCTGAGAGCGGAAATTGGTCGGGACGAGAGGATTCGAACCTCCGGCCTCCTGCTCCCGAAGCAGGCGCACTACCAGGCTGTGCTACGTCCCGACCGAGGAGGGGGGTATTAATGGCGCATGAGCGGGATGGCAAGCGCCTAGTTTCAATTTGAGCCCAAGCGTTCAAGCAAGGCAGCCACGCCTGGGACAACTTCAAAAAGATTCATCACCTCCGGCTTGGCAAATCCCATGGCAATCGTCGCCTCAATGGCGGCGATCAGCGGCTGGGCCGAACCTTCGACATCGCAGAGCAAAATCGGCTTATTGTGCAGGTTCAGCTGCTTCCAGGTGAGAATCTCGATGGTTTCGTCCAGCGTGCCGAGTCCGCCGGGAATCGAGACGAACACATCGGCCAGATCAAACATGCGCAGCTTGCGCGAATGCATGCTGTCCGTGACCTCCAGCGTGACCAATTCAGGGTGTGCGACCTCACGGCGGCGTAAAAAATCAGGAATGATGCCGATCGCGTCGCCACCGGCCTGAATGACGGCGGTGGCCACCACGCCCATCAGCCCGATTCCGCCACCGCCATACACCAGACGCTGGCCCTGCCGCGCCAAGCCCTGCCCAAGTTCGACGGCGGCGGCGTGGAAGGCTGGGTTGTGGCCCATGCTGGCACCACAAAAAACGGCTACCGACTTGATCAAAGCCACGTGTTTCATCCTGCTGTTGTTCGGGTGGGTACTGGGTTCTCACCAGTTGTGATCAAAGCGTCCATCGACAAAATGCATGGCAGCCCCTAGCAATCCCCGCGCCGCCCATCACATATTTGGGTAAACGCAGGAGAAAATTCCATGAAGCCTATGACCATGCTGTTTGCCGCTGCCGCCTTGATGGGCTCTGCGTTGATCGCGCTGCCAGCCTCCAGCGCCACGCCTGACGAAATCATTACCGCCCGCCGCGCCAACCAAAAGCGCGTGAGCGAGTTGGTCAAAGTGGTGGATGCTGCGGTCAAAGCCAATGCGGCGGCGGCATCGGTGCTGGATCAGGTCAAGGAAATCGACGACCGCACGCATCTGATCAAAGGCTATTTCCCGGCTGGCACCGAAACCGGTGACACCAAGGCCCGCCCGGAAATCTGGTCCAACCGCGCCGGTTTTGACGCAGCAGCTGATACCTACGTCGCCGCGTTCGACAAGCTGCTCGTCATCGCCAAGGCCGGCGATACCGCTGGCTTCGCCACGCAATGGGCCACCGCCACCGGCACATGCGGCGCCTGCCATCGCGATTTCAAGAACAAGTAAGATTTAGGCCGATCCGACTGGTCCGCTTCCCGCAGGGCGGACCAGTCAGCTCAGTCAGCATCCTAGCCCAGACGCGACACCGCGAAGGCCACAGCGGCGGCAAGGCCAGCAATCACCCACGCCAAAAGCGGATGCGCCAATCGCGGTGCACGGGTGGCCGCGGGCAGGCGCTTCTTGCCGGTGATCATCGGCGGCAGCAGACGATGCCCTTTGAGTCTCGCATAGGCGATAATCGCCAGCACATGCAGCACAGCGGCGGCGATCAGCAGATTGATGTTAAAATCATGAATGCGTGACAGCGTGTCACTGGTGTTTTGCGACACGAAGGCTGCCAACGGTCCCTGTGTGCTGCCGTCATCATTGGAAAACAGCCCGGTGACGACCTGCACCGCCAGCAGCAGCAGCAGCACAATCACCATCCAACCGCCCGCCGCATTATGGCCGATCTGGTCGTCTGGCTCCCGCTGGCGCAGCGTGGCGAGGTGATGCAGAGCTGCTGTGGGACTGCGCAGAAAATTGGCAAAGCGTGCCGTCTCACTGCCCAGAACGCCCCAGATCAGGCGAAACAGCAGCAATGCGAGCGCCGCCTCTCCACTGGCCAGATGCAGGCTCATCCAGAACCGCGAGTTCGGACCATCGGCCAACTGCACACTGACATAGCTTGTCACCAGAACCGCCAGGAGCAACCAATGGAACAAGCGCGTCGGCAGATCCCACACTTTCATCGGCAATCTGATGCCGGAGGATGCCGCATTGGATGTTTTGCCGGTGGCTGGTTTGCCAATGGTGCCCTTGCCAGAGGAAGGTGTTGCCTGACGCGCCATGAAAAACCCCATTTGAGTGCCGCACCGCGTATTACCGCGCAGCGTCACTCTGGCAAAGTCGGCATGTGTCGCCTGCCTCAATGCAGCGACGCCGCTGAGGGCTGCAATCCCACGGTGTCCAGCGCATCCAGATACGGGTCGAGCGTCAAAAGAAACTGTGTGAGTTCGCCCACCAAGGAAATCAGGCTCACTGGCAAGGCAATGGGAACGCTGGTGTCGATCTGCACCACATGGTCTGGCAACAGCCGGAAGGACCAATCCGCCGGCCCTTGCTGAGGCAGGCTGGCGGCCATTGCCAAGGCTTGCAGTCGCAATTCGGCATCCCGCCCGGCGGAGCTGGGCACGCGGCCCAACTGCACCTGCATCTCCAGCAGCCCGTGCGCCGCATCCTGCTCCGACCGCCGACTCATGCGCACAGCCAGCCTGCGATTGCGCCAGCGGACGCCAAAGGTGGGGAAGCTCTCCGGCGTGGAGGGGGTGAGCAGGCCTGAACGATCGACATTGAACGGCCCCAGAATCCATTCTGTCGGTAAGGTCATTGTATCCTCTATGGCTGGCAGTGCTGCACTCTCTCTTGCTCCAGAAAGATGAAGCATTCATAAACTCGCACCCTTGAAAGCCTGGGTTGAGTTGGGAATTACCATGTCGCTTGCCGCGTCCATCCGCGTTGTCGTTGCCCCGCCGCATCGGGCAGGCTGGCCGTTCATTGGGATCGGTGCGGCTGTGGCCGTTATCGGTCTGTTTCTCACCCCGGCCCTGGTCTGCCTCGGCGTGGCATTTGCCGCGTTCTGCCTGTATTTTTTCCGCGACCCGGAACGCATCACCCCCACCCGCCCAGGCCTGCTGGTCGCGCCCGCCGATGGTCATGTGACGATGATCGACATGGCCGTGCCGCCCGCCGAGCTCGGCCTGGACGGCACGCCGCGCTGGCGCGTGGCGATCTTTTTGTCGGTGCTGGACGTGCACATCAACCGCGCGCCCTGTGACGGCGTGGTCACGCGCATCGCCTATCGCCATGGCAAATTCCTCAATGCGAGCCTGGACAAGGCCAGCACGGACAATGAGCGCAATGCGCTGGCCATGCAGCTGCCCGGCGGGCAGGACATTGCGGTGGTGCAGATCGCAGGCCTGATCGCCCGTCGCATCCTGTGCTTCACCAGCCAAGGCGAGACGCTGAGGGCGGGTGAACGCTTCGGCCTGATCCGCTTTGGCAGCCGCACCGATCTGTATCTGCCGCATGGCGTGGAACCGCTGGTCTCGCTTGGGCAGACGATGATCGGCGGCGAGACGGTGATTGCCGCCTTTACCGAGGCGGCCATCGAGGCAGCATGAGCACGATTCAAAAATTCCGCGTCCGCCGCCGCCCACGTTTCAACGGGCCGTCATTCAACCGGATGATTCCCAATCTGTTGACGATGCTGGGCCTGTGTTCGGGCCTGACCTCGATCCGCTTTGCCTTCGAGGGCCGCTTTGGCGCCGCCGCGATTGCCATTGCCGTCTCGGCGGTGATTGACGGGCTGGATGGCCGCATCGCCCGGCTGCTGAAGGCAACGTCGCGGTTCGGCGCGGAATTCGATTCTCTGGCCGATTTCCTCTGCTTCGGCGTGGCGCCCAGCTTCGTGCTGTATTTCTGGACGCTGCAATCAGCGCATGGCTACGGCTTTGTGCCCAGCTTGATGTTTGCCGTCTGCATGGCTCTGCGATTGGCGCGCTTCAACGCCTCCATCGATGCCGGGCCGAGCCCTGCCTATCAGTATAATTTCTTCACCGGCGTGCCGGCTCCGGCGGGTGCATGCCTGGCACTGTTCCCGCTCTTTGCGGGCCTTGAAGCCAAATCGATGGGCTGGGACCGCCTAGAGGCGCTGGTGCATCATCCGATGGTCAGCGCCACTGTGCTGATTGGCACCGGCTTCTTGCTGGTCTCCACCCTGCCGGTGTGGAGCTTCAAGAACTTCAAAGTGAAATCGACCTACGTGCTGCCGACGCTGCTCGGTGTCGGTTTGTATGCGGCGTTGCTGGTGGCCGATCCCTGGGCGGCGTTCGCAGCAGCCGGCTTGCTCTATGCTGGACTGCTGCCCTTCAGCGTGCGCAGCTATCACCGCCTGCGCGCCGCCGCCGAGGAGCCTGATCAGGCCGAATAAAGCCCGGCCAACGTGTCGTGATCGGTGATGTGGACGAAATCCTGCCGCCCCTTGAGCAGCCGCAACGCCTGCCGGAACGCCAGCGCGCCATATGGGCGGCCATAGACATGCGCATGCACCGTCACATCCAAACAGGCTGCCCTGCTGCCAAGCGAGGGCCAGCCATCGAGAATATTGGACAGAATACCGGGATAATCTGACGGATCATTGCCGTAGCGCACCGCGTGCGGCATGTCGTTCACCTCCATGGTGAAGGGCACGCCCACGATGTCGCCCTTCGCGGTGGTGATGATGCGTGGCAAATCCTCGTCAAAATACTCACAATGCCAGCGCAAGCCCGCCTCGGCGAGCAATTCGGCTGTGTGGGCAGACGGCGTGCAACGCGGGCTGAGCCAGCCGCGCGGGCGTTGGCCGGAGCTTGCTTCCAAGGCGCGAATGCAGCGCGTCAAATCGGCACGTTCCTCGTCCTCAGTCTGAGTGGCCGGGATGATCTCCTGCCCCCAGCCATGCGCGGCGATCACATGCCCGGCAGCGACGATCTCACGCATCAGGTCGGGATTGCGTTCGGCAAGAATGCCAGAGACGTAGAACACCGCGCGCGTGTCGGCTGCCGCCAACACATCCATCAACCGCCACGCGCCCTCTTTGGCCCCGTATTCGGCCCAGGAGCGCCCTTGCAGATCGAGCACGCCGGGCTTGAGCACGTTGCCCATCGGCCCCACACCGGGAGCCGCCTTGTCGGTCCAGCCCTCCAGCATCACGCTGACGCAGACCGCCAGCGTGCGCCCTTGCGGCCAGCCGGTCGGAAGATTCTGAGTTGGTCGCATCACACCGCCTCCGCCTGAATTGGCGTGGTCAGCGAACCGAGGCCGGTGATGCTGCAGGTGACGACATTGCCCGCTGCCAGATAGCGCGGCGGGTCCATCGCATAGCCGACGCCGGAGGGCGTGCCGGTGGCGATGATGTCGCCGGGCACCAGGGTGAAGCCTGCCGAAAGCTGCGCCAGGATTTCCGGCACCGGGAAGATCAACTGTCCAAGGTTGCTGTGCTGGCGCTGCTCGCCATCGACGGTGATCGACAATTCAATCGCGTCGAAATCCGCCACCGCGCTCATATGCTGAATATACGGCCCCATCGGGCAGGAGCGATCCAGGCTCTTGCCCTTGAACCACTGATCATGACGGCGCTGTAGATCACGACCGGTGACGTCGTTGAGGATGGTGATGCCGAACACATGATTCCAGGCATCCTCGCGGCTGATATTCTTGCCACCCGGCCCGATGATCAGCGCCAGTTCCACTTCGTAATCCAGACGCTTGGTCACGTTCGGGTCGTGATAAAACGGCTCATTCGGGCCGATCACCGTCTGCGGTGCTTTGGTGAAGAATTGCGGGGCGACCGGATATTGGGTCTCCTTGCCCGCCGCGCGATAGCCCTCGGCCACGTGCTCGCGATAGTTCCGGCCCACGCAGAACACGTTGCGCGCCGGGTGCGGGATCGGGGCGGTCAGACGCAGCGAGGCGGCGGGGCGCAGGGCGGCGGCGGGGCGGGTCACTTCGGCCTTGCGGGCGGAGTCCATCGCGGACTCACCGGCGGCGATGAAACCAGCCAGATCGGCAGGCAATGCCGGATCGGCAGCATGCAGGTCGAGCACGTCGCCATTCTCCTGCAACAGCCCATAACCCGCCTGACCATTGGCGATATAAGAGGCGAATTTCATGGCATCCCTCGTTTTGTTTTTATCAGATTATCAACAAGGCACTCATTGGCAAGCGCGCTGTGGCTATGAAATTTCTGCTGGCGGGGTCTGGCATACATCCACCCACGCGGCCCCGGTGATCTCGGCCATCCGCTCCGGCGAAATCTTCACCGCCGTGGTGATAGACCCCGCTGCCGGCACCACGATATCGAAATCGCGCAGGCTGACGTCACAATAAACGTCAAGCGGCTGCGCGAGGCCGAACGGGCACACGCCGCCGACCGGATGGCCGGTGATCGCCTCGACCTCAGAGAGGTCGATCATCTTCACTTTGCCGCCGAACGTCTCACGCGCCTTGCGGTTATCCAGCCGCGCATCGCCGCGCGTGACGAGCAAGAACACCCGCTCCCCCATGCGCAGGCCAAGCGTTTTGGCAATCTCGGCGGGCAGCACACCGAACGCCGCAGCCGCCAGGGCGACGGTGGCTGAGGAGGTAGGGCTTTCGAGAATGTCTATCCCTGGCGCGTTTTCCGCGAGGAAGGCCCGAACCGATTCCAGACTCATCGCCGCTCAGCCCTCGCCCCGCGCCTGCAAGATTCCATGTACTTTGCGGAAATTCTCCACCAATGCGTCCGGCGGCATCGCGCCTGAGAACAGGAAGTAGTTCTGCATCAGAAAACTCGGCACCCCGGAAATTCCAGACTGCCGCGCGGCATTGTCCTGCTCGATCACCTCGGCCATCCCCGTATCGCCCGCCAGCAAGGCGACATCCACGCCATAAGCTGCGGCGATGTCGGCCAATACGTCAGGGGCTTCGATGTCACGGCCTTCGAGGAAATAGGCGCTCATCAGCGCCTCCTTCACCGCAGGTTGCGTGCCGACATCGGCGGCCAACCGGATCAGACGATGGGCTGCCAGCGTATTCGGCGTGCGGGTCATGCGGTCGAAACGGAAATCAATCCCCGCCATCTTGCCCGCTGATGTCACCCGCGCATCGAGTTCGGCGGATTTCTCCGCACTGCCGAACTTCGCCAGCCGATACTCCGCCCGCGGCACGCCGCCCTGCGGCATCTCCGGGTTGAGTTGGAATGGGCGGAAGCCAAGTTCGAACACCAGCCCTTCCTGCGCCAATTCGGCAAGCGCTGCGTCAAGGTTGCGCTTGCCGATGAAGCACCAGGGACAGATGACGTCTGAGACGACTTCGATCTTCATGCCGGGTCTGCCAGTTCTGGCACATCACGCCCGGCCAGCACGGCACGGCAGCGTTCGATGTCCAGCGTGCCTTCCCACCAAGCAACGAAGATGGTGGCCACCGAGTTGCCGAACAGATTGGTGATCGCGCGTGCCTCGCTCATGAAGCGGTCAATGGCGAACACCAACACAATCGCCGCCACCGGGATCTTGCCGTTCAACGTGGCAAGCGTTGCCGCCAGCGTGATGAAGCCACCGCCGGTGATGGCAGCCGCCCCCTTGGAGGTCAGCAACAGAATGACCAGGATGAACGCCCAATCGCCCCAGGACAGCGGAATGTTCAGCGCCTGCGAGATGAAGGCGATCGCCATGGTGAAATAGATCGACGTGCCGTCGAGGTTGAACGCATAGCCGAGCGGCACCACGAGGCCGGTGAGCGACTTGCCGCAGCCCAGATTTTCCAGCTTCTGCATCAATGTCGGCAGCGCGGCTTCGGAGGAGGAGGTGCCGAGCACGATGAAGAATTCGGTGGAGAGGTAACGCAGCAGCGGCCACAGACGCAGCCCCATGATGCGCATCACGATTTCCAGCACCACGAGGATGAACACCGCGCAGGTGATGTAGAACGCGCCCATCAGCCAGGCGAGCGAGAACAGCGTCTTGATGCCGTAAGCACCGATGACAAACGCCATCGCACCGAACGCGCCGAGCGGGGCGACCTTCATGATCAGGCCCACCACGCGGAAGAAGGCGTGTGAGGCCTCATCAAGCACGTGCACCAGTGCGCGGCCCTTGTCACCCAACTGCGCCAGAGCCACGCCGAACAGCACGGCGAAGAACAGCACCGGCAGAATGTCACCCTTGGCAAAGGCACCCACGATGGTGTCGGGGATGATGTTGAGGATGAAATCCACCGCCGAGATGTGTGGCGAGTTGATGTAGCTCGCCACCGCATGGGTATCGAGCTTGGTCGGATCGGCGTTCACGCCAGCGCCCGGCTGCACCAGATTGCCGACCACCAGGCCGATGATCAGGGCAAAGGTGGTCAAAGCCTCGAAATAAATGATCGCCTTCAGCCCGATGCGGCCAACCGAGGCGGAGTCGGACAGCTTACCGATGCCCACCACCACCGTGAGGAAGATGATCGGTGCGATCAGCATGCGCACCAGCTTCACGAAGCCATCGCCGAGCGGCTTAGCCTGCTTGGCCAAATCGGGCGCGAAATGGCCGAGCAGCACGCCCAGCACCACCGCGATGAGAACCTGCAGATAGAGATTTTTGGATTGCCGGGCGGTGGTCACGTTCTTGCTCCTGTCCGCTGAATGTCACCTCCGGTATGGCAGGCAGACCGGATTCTGGCGACGCGAAAAACGCCGCCGTCTATGCCGTGGCTGCGCATGCGCCTATACGGAATCGCCGTATTTCGGGGGAAAGGACTAATTATGTCGAATTTCGTGATCGCAGCGCCTGTCCAGGCGAGCATTCCGGTGGCTGGCGGCGGGGAATTCCCGGTGCGCCGCGTCTATTGCGTCGGCCGCAACTACGCCGCCCATGCGCGCGAAATGGGCCATGATCCGGACCGTGAAGAGCCGTTCTTCTTCTGCAAGCCCGCCGATTCGCTGCTGACCGGCGATGCGGACATGCCGTATCCGCCGAAGACGAAGGATCTGCACCACGAGATGGAACTCGTCGTCGCTCTCAAAAGCGGTGGCGCTAATATTTCGGTGGAAGATGCGATGAGCCATGTCTGGGGCTACGCTGCCGGTCTCGATATGACCCGCCGCGATCTACAGAACGAGGCCAAGAAGGCCGGTCGTCCGTGGGACATGGGCAAGGGCTTTGACCATTCCGGCCCAATCGGCCTGCTGGTTCCGGCGTCCGCTTTGCCGGATGCGAACAAGGGCAAGATCGAACTGACGGTGAACGGCCACGTGCGCCAGACGTCTGATCTGTCGAACCTGATCTGGTCGGTGGCCGAGACGATCTCCTACCTCTCCGGGCTGGTGCGCCTCGAAGCCGGCGATCTGATCTTCACCGGCACGCCCGAAGGTGTGGCGGCTTGCGTGAAGGGAGATGTGCTGGAAGGCTTCGTTGAAGGCGTCGGCACGGTGAAAACGAAGATCGTGTGATTTTTATGAATCGTCATTGCGAGGAGCCGCTTGGCGATGAAGCAACCCATCGAAACCCGAGGCGGAATTTCGATGGGTTGCTTCGTCACCGCGTTTCTCGCAATGACGGTTAAAAATCACCCGCCCAAATACGCCGCCGCCACGCTCGGATTTTCCGCCACGTCCGACGCTTTGCCGCTCAGCACGATGCGGCCATTTTCCAGCACATAGGCGTCGTCTGACACCTCCAACGCGGCTGACGCATTCTGCTCGACCAGCAAAATCGTCGTGCCCTCGCGTTTGAGGTCCGACACGATGGCGAAAATCTCATCCACGAACAGCGGGGCGAGGCCCATGCTCGGCTCATCGAGCAATAGCACTTTCGGCCCGCCCATCAGCGCCCGGCCAAGGGCGAGCATCTGCTGCTCCCCCCCCGACAGTGACCCCGCCGCCTGCCCCAGACGCTCACGCAGACGCGGAAACCGGGCGAGCACGGAGTCAAGCCTACGTGCCTGTTCCGCCGCATCGCGCACCAGATAGGCCCCGAGCGCCAAATTGTCGGCAATCGACAATTCGGAAAACACCTGCCGCCCTTCCGGCACCTGCAACAGACCGAGGGCTGCAATCTGATGCGGCTTCAAGCCCACAATATCCGCACCGTCGAGCAAAATTCGGCCCGCACGCGGACGCTTGAGGCCGGAGATCGCCCGCATCGTGCTGGTCTTGCCCGCGCCATTGGCACCGATCAGACACACCACACGCCCGGCAGGCACATCGATATCAATGCCGCGCACCGCGTCTGTGCGGCCATAGGCGACTTCGATGCCGCTGATCTTGAGACTACTGGCCATCTGTCGTCCCCGCATGTGCGTGCAGCTTCGCCGCCAATCGTGCGCCCAAATAGGCCTCGACCACCTTCGGATCGCTGCGCACTTCTCTGGGGGAGCCGGTGAAGATCAGCCGTCCGAAATTCAACACCGAAATCGTCTCAGACAGCCCCATGACGAAATGCATATCGTGCTCCACCAGCAGCACCGTGGTGCCGTCAGCGGCGATGCGGCGGATGAGATCGCCCAAGCCCGCCGTCTCGGCCGGGTTCATCCCCGCCGCCGGTTCATCAAGCAGCAGCAGACGCGGGGCGGCGACCAAAGCGCGGGCGATTTCCAAGCGGCGTTGATCGCCATAAGACAGCGCATCGGCGGAAGAATCGGCCAAGGCCTGCAACCCCACCATTTCCAACGCCGCCCGCGCACTGGCCACCGCGTCACGTTCCTCAGCCCGAAACCGCGGCAGGCGAAACACGGTGGCAAGCAGGTTGCTGGACAGGCGCGGATGCATCCCGGTCAGCACGTTTTCCAGCACGCTCATGCTGGAAAACAGCCGGATATTCTGAAAGGTGCGCGCAATGCCGAGGGCGGCACGACGATGAGCGGGCAGGGTGGCGATTTCCTGCCCGTCGAACACAATCCGCCCTTCGGTGGGCGGCACGATGCCGGTGAGCAAGTTGAACAGCGTGGTCTTACCCGCGCCATTCGGCCCGATGACCGCATGAATGCCGCCCTCGGGAATAGCCAGATCAACGCCATCGACGGCGACGAGGCCGGAATAGCGACGGGTGAGGCCGTGGGTGGTGAGCAGCATCATGCAGCCCTCCGCTTCATCCGCCAGCCAAACAAGCCGCGCGGCAGGAACAGCACGGCGAGCACGATGATCACCCCGTTCAGTGCAAGCCGGATTTCCGGCAGATCGCGCATCATCTCCGGCAGCAGCGTCAGGAACCACGCGCCCGCCACCGGAGCCGCCGGGTTGCCGATGCCGCCGAGCAGCGCGAAGGACAGGATCGTCACCGCGGGCTCAAAACCATATTCACCCGGAGAGATAAAATCCGCCTCATGCGCCCCGAGCGACCCGGCGAGCCCGGCCAGAATGGCGGAGGTGACAAGCGCCATCAGATGATAACGCTGCACGTTAATGCCCATCGCCGCCGCTGCCGTTGCATCCTCACGCATCGCTTCCATCGCGCGGCCAAACCGGCTGCGACCGACCAGAAACAGCGCGAGCAACGCCACGCCGAGCAGCGAGAAGATCATCCAGGTCTCGGCCCGCTCCGGGATGCCGTTCAGCCCGAGGGCACCGCCGACGTAATCCCAGTTGATGTAGACCGAGCGCAGCACCTCACCCAGGCCGATGGTGGCAATGGCCAGATACACGCCCGACAGGCGCAGCGTCGGCACGCCGATGGCGAGTGCAAACAGCACCGGTGCCACGCAGCTTGCCGGCAGCACCAGCGCGAACGGCCAATGCAGCTTCATGCTCAGCAGCGCACCGGAATATGCCCCCAACCCCATGAACGCCGCCTGCCCGAGCGAGAGCTGACCGACTGCCAGCACCACATACATCGCCAACGCCAACAGGCCGTTGATCCCGAGATCATGGATCAACGTCTGATAGGTCCAGAGAAAATCGTCCAACCAGCCCGGAATTGTCATGCGCGTTGCCCTACAGCGCGGCCAAATAGGCCTTGCGGACGTGTCCAGAGCACGACCACCAGAATGGCAAACGCCACAGCCTCTTTCAGACCGGAATCAATATAGCCTGCCGTCAGCACCTCAATGATGCCCAGCGCGAGACCCGCCACCAAAGCACCCCGACTGTCGCCCATACCGCCGACGATGATCACCACGAAGCCGCGCAGCATCATGCTCTCGCCCATATAAGGCTGGATGGCGTTGAAATTCAGACCGATCAGAATGCCGCCCGCCCCAGCCAACGCGCCCGAGAGGAACGAGACGATGCGCGACGTCGCAGGCACGTTGATGCCCATCAGCCCCGCCGCATCCGGCTTTTCCGCCAGAGCGCGAATGGCAAGGCCAAGACGGGTGAACTTCATCAGTGCCATCAGGGCCGCCACCAGCACGAAGCTGGCCAACAGGATCAGCCCCTGCGCCGCTGTCAACCGCACGCCCAGAATTTCAATCGCATCGGCGGAGATGGTGCCGGGCGGAAAGCGCCGGATATCCGGGCCGAGCCATGCGGTCATGATCGAATACAGCGCCAACACAGCGCCGAGCGTGACCATCAGCGAGTCGAGTTCAGCCGTGCGGCGATGGCGCAGACGGGGCAGCAACAGGCTGTCCATCAGCACCGCGATCAACCCGGCGGCAATCGTGCCAAGCGGCAGGGCGAGCACGATGTTCAGCCCCAATACCCGCGTCAGGTAGAGAGCGATGAAGGCTCCGGCGGAGAAGTAGAATCCATATGTCAAATTGATCACGCGCAGCACGCCGAAGATCAGCGTGAAGCCGAGCGCGAACAAGGCATAGGTGGCGCCCAACAGGACGCCGTTGACCATCTGCTGGGCGAGCATGGAACGGGACCGCACCAAAAAAACGATAGCCCGCGCGAGACAATCCCGCGCGGGCTGCGTGTTCTAGACCATCCGAGACACCCCGGAAAGTCTGCATCAAAGCCTCACTTCAGAATGACGAACTTGCCATCCTTCATGGTCAGCACCACCACACCGGCAGCCGTTGCCGGATCGCGGTGGTCGGTGAACTGGAACGGACCCATTACACCGTGAAAATCGGTCTTGGCCAGAGCAGCCGTGACCTTTTCGGAATCCACCGCACCCGCCTTGTCGATGGCAATCGCCATGATCTTCAGCGCGTCATAGGCCTGGGCTGCGAACTGGTCCGGGTCTTTGTTGTAGCGCGCCTTAAAGGCGGCAACAAAGGCCGGGTTGCCGTCAGCTTCCTTGCCGATGAACCACGGCGAGCCCACGATCAGGCCATCCGCCGCAGCGCCTGCAATCGCGCCAAGTTTGGGCGAGTTCGCACCGTTGCCACCAATGAACAGCGTCTCCTTGCCGAAGCCGAGCTGACGCGCCTGCAACAGCACGCCCGATGTCGGCTCCACCAGGGCGGAGATGCCGACCGCATCCGGCTTGAGGCTCTTGATCTTGGTCAGCTGGGCGGAGAAATCCGCATCCTTCTGGCCGAAGCTCTCAATGTCGATGATCTTCAGACCGGCCTTTTCGGCAGCGGCCTTCATCACGTCGAAGCCGGATTTCGAGAAGGCGTCGTCATTGGCATACATCAGCGCGATCGTCTTCACGCCGCGCGCCATCGCCGCCTTGAGCGTGACCGGGATCACGTCGCTTTCCGGCAGTGAGGTGCGGAAGATATACGGCCCGATATCGGTGATGCCGTTGGCGGTGGTGGAGGTGCCGAGCGTGGGAACCTTGCGCTCATTCGTCACCGGCCCGACCCGGAACATTTCGCCCGAGATGGTCGGCCCAATGATGGCGACAACCTTGTCACGCCCGATCAGCTTGCGCGCGGCGTTGACCGCCTGATCGGGGCTGCCGGCGCTGTCTTCGACCGTCAACTCGATTTTGCGACCGCCGAGCACGCCCTTGGCGTTCACTTCATCCAAAGCCAGTTCCAAACCGGCCTTGATGGCGATGCCATAGGCAGCGTTCGGGCCCGACAAAATTTCAATCGCACCGAGCGGCACGGGTTGTGCCTGTGCGAGAACGGGGGTTGCGAGGAAGGCAGCGGCCAACAGGCCCAGCGAACGACGTTTCATAACGCTTTTCTCCCTGAAATCAGTGCAGCGAAACCTAATGTAACGCCGCTCTGCGTCAAGCGAGGCTCTTGCCAAGGCAGCCCTTCCACGCGAAGGCTTGCATATGAGCACTCTTCGTATCGCCACCTGGAACATCAACTCCCTGCGTCTGCGCCTCAAGCTGCTCCCCGGCTTGATCGAACAGCTTCGGCCAGACGTGATCTGTTTGCAGGAAACCAAAGTGCCGGACGAACTCTTCCCGATGGCGGAGGTGCAGGCGCTCGGCTTTGCGCATGTGCTGCATTGGGGGATGAAGGGGTATAACGGTGTGGCGATCCTCTCCCGCCTGCCCTTGCGTCGCCTGGATGCGCCAGATTGGTGCGCAAAGGGCGATTGTCGGCACATCTCAGCCGAGATCGAAGGCGGTGTGTCGATCCATAATTTCTACGTGCCCGCCGGTGGCGATGTTGCAGATCGCACGGTGAATGAGAAATTTGGCCATAAGCTGGATTTCATCGCCCAAGCCCGCGCGCATTTTGCAGCCAACCGCCCCACCCGCTCGGTGCTGGTCGGCGATCTGAACATCGCGCCGTTGGAGCATGATGTGTGGAGCCACAAGCAATTGCTCGATGTGGTCAGCCACACGCCGGTTGAGACTGAAGGGTTGCTCGCGTGGCAAGCCGAAGGTTGGCACGACGCGCTGCGCCAATTCGTGCCGCTGCATGAGAAGCTCTACACATGGTGGAGCTACCGCAACCGCGATTGGCGCGCCTCCAACCGAGGCCGCCGGCTGGACCATGTGTGGACCACACCGGATCTGACGGCGCTGTCACACGAGATCCTCGTCGATGCGCGCGATTGGGAACAGACATCCGATCACGTGCCGGTATGTGTTGAGGTGCGGGGCTAGAGCCGCGCCCGATACAACAATGCCGCCGGGTGAACGGCGGCGGGTGGTGTGTCATTTGAAGCAAATGGCGGGGCAGAGGTAACTGGCACGACAATTCCTATACGACTATCATATTGATTTGCAATGAATTATTCTGGTCATCGTTCTATGTCTTTGCGCAATTCCAGAAACAGACATTCAAAAGCTTTTGTTCTGTTCGTGCTTTGCACATCAGCGCTTGTGTCAATGTATCGCTGAGATGCATCAATAACGGCTTTGCTACCAAAAAGTTTGCAGCGATTGTGCCAATTTCCATACGCCTTCGCATTTTCAAGAGATGGATGAATATCAGACTCGTGCATTGCATGAATCAAACCCAAATATGTTTCTCTTTTCTCGTTATAGAGACGATCATTTGTTTTCGATTTTGTTGATAGAAAATGATCAACGACCCCCTTAAGCAGGGAGCCAAGCCCCAATCCGCCGATCAAAGGTAAAAGCCAATCCATCATGGCGCGGTCTCCTTATGGTTTCTTTTGACCAAGTATCAATGAAAAAATTTTCTGCCAGAAGGGAGCAGACTCTTTTTCTAACATTTCCTTGTGTGCTAACCGAGCGGCATTATCAAAACATACCATTTTTTCTGTAATGGGATCCACGGGGCCTTCGCGGCTTGATAGCAATTTTGCAAAAATATCAAGGCATTCTCTTGCTATTCTGGAAGCAGCAGCCCCGTTGTTTGGGGAAAATTTGACACAACGTCGGATACGCAACTCGAGCTCTGAAATGTCAGGATACAGTCCCTCGATTTCGCTCCACAAGGCGATTGCACGATTGGATTTTTTGTCTGGGACGGTCATCAGAATAGTTGCAACAGCCAAAGCTCTCTCCAGAGCTTCTAGATATTTTTGGTAAGTTTCAAAAAAATATTCAGCATGTCTCGTGATGTGTTCCGATTGTCTTGCTGCCTTTGTTTTTATGCCTTCAGTGCGCCGCAGAAGGAAAAATCCAAAGCCAAAAATCAGTACGGGAGTCAATATGCTGGCAAACGTTTTGATATATTCCATTTGATCTGCCGTCATGAGTTTCCTCTGCTTACCACACGAAATACAACTCACCGCTAACCTGTTGACTTAACTGTGCCGTACCGAGTCAACAGCTACCATAACTTTTAGAGAGTTTTGGCCTATATCGCAATCCCAATGGGCGGGTTCAGAAAAATCGAAGTCAACAGCTTTTCACGGAACGTGTTGAAGCTATTGCGCCTTTTCGGAGCATTCAGAAAACATATATGAAGTTCCGTTGTAGGATCGATGGCGGAGGATGTGGGATTCGAACCCACGGTACGCTTTCACGTACACACGCTTTCCAAGCGTGCGCCTTAAGCCGCTCGGCCAACCCTCCGGCGCGCGGTGCCGGAACATAGCAGCGACGGTCGGTTAATCAAGCCGGGACATGTGCATTTCACACTGCCCCGGCTTGCGATCACGTCGTGCGAACCGGAATTCCGGTTAACGGCGCCACCAACCGCGCTTCGGCGGCGGCGGCGGCTCAGCAGGTTCAGCCGTTTCAGCAGGTTCAGCCGGTTCAGCCGCGATTTCGACCTCAGCGACCGGTTCAGCCACCATTTCCGGCACCGCAATCGGTTCGACCACGATGTCAACCGGGGCTGCCTCAGCCTCAACCACCACCGGAGCCACCGGAGCCACCGGAGCCACCGACTCGGGCGGCACTTCAACCGCCGGGGCTGCCAGCACGAATTCCGTTTGCACGGCCGGAGCCGCCACGGGCTCTGCCGCAACCGGTTCAGCCACCACCTCTTCCGGCGGATGCGTCAAAATCGGCACCTGACGCACGATCGGTGCGGCAGCGGCTTCCTCGGCGCGATCAAGGATGTCGAAAATGTCGAAGCCGACATTGAACGGATCGGCAGGCGTGGGGCCGGTATAGGCAAGCGGAGCAGGTGCCGGAGCTTCCGCCTCAGCTTCGCTGCCAGCCTCACCCGTCGACTCGCCCGGCTCGCCACGACGCCGACGACGGCCACCGCGACGACCGCGACGACGGCCACGCTCGCCATTGTCACCCGCCTCATCACCCTCAGCTTCAGGCGCTTCAGACGGCAGAGCGTCACCGGCTTCCTCGGCAACGACCGGGGCAGCTTCAGCTGCATCGGCTTCAGCGGAGTCGCTGGCTTCGGCAGCGCCTTCGCCCTCAGACGAACCGTCTTCGCCTTCCTCACCGTTCTGCTCGCCCGCAGACGCACCATCGCGACGACCGCCACGACGACGACGACGACGACGACGGCGCTGTTCATTCTCTTCAGCCGCAGCGGCGGCAGCGGCGCGGGAGGCTTCGGTGCTGACCTCGGGGGCCGCCTCTTCCTCAGCGTCAATCACCGCATCGGCTTCGACCTCATCATCTTCCTCAATCGTCAAGGGCACCGAGGAGGTGACGGGGTTGGCCAGCAGCAGGCGTTCCGCGTCCGGCACCTGGGCGCGCAGACGTTCGATGCGGGTGGCTGGGGCAAGCAGTGTCTCGTCACCGGCGAAATTGACGCGCATGGCATAGCGCACCTCGATCTCGGCCAGACGGTCACGCTTGTTGTTGAGGATATACATCACCACCGCAGGGGCCGCGTAGACCAGGATGGCGGCGGCGCGCAGCTTGGAGCCTTCTTCCTCGACAGCCCGCAGCACGTGGATCGACGCACTTTCCACGCTGCGCACATGGCCGAGGCCGTTGCAGTGCGGACAGGTGACGAAGCTGGTTTCGGCGAGCGACGGACGCAGGCGCTGGCGGCTCATCTCCATCAGGCCGAAATGGCTGATCGAGCCAAGCTGGATGCGGGCGCGGTCGTTCTTCAGCGCGTCTTTGATCCGGCGTTCCACCGTCAGATTGGCCTTGCGGGCCTCCATGTCGATGAAGTCGATGACGATCAGACCGGCGAGATCGCGCAGACGCAGCTGACGGGCGATTTCGTCGGCGGCTTCCAGATTGGTCTTCAGCGCCGTCTCTTCGATGCCGCGCTCACGGGTGGAGCGGCCAGAGTTGACGTCGATGGCAACCAGCGCCTCGGTCTGGTTGATGACGATGTAGCCACCCGAGCGCAGCTGCACGGTGGGCGACATCATCGCGTCGAGTTGCAGATCAACCTGATGCTTGGCAAAGAGCGGGGTGGCGATGCCCTGCGGACGCCAGAACTGCACCTTGTTGGCGTGGGCGGGCATCAGCATGCGCATGAAGTCGCGCGCCTGCTTCCAGCCTTCCTCACCATCAACGATCACTTCGTCCACATCGCGCGAATACACGTCGCGAATGGCGCGCTTGATCAGGCTGGCTTCCTCATAGATCAGCGCAGGGGCCATCGAGCGCATCGTCAGCTCGCGGATATCATCCCACAGACGCATCAGATATTCGCAGTCGCGCTTAATCTCCGGCTTCGGACGGTTGGCACCGGCCGTGCGGACGATCAGGCCCATGCCCTTCGGCACCTCCAACTCAGAGGTGATTTCCTTCAGGCGCTTGCGGTCGGCAGCCGAAGTGATCTTGCGCGAAATGCCACCACCGCGCGGGGAGTTCGGCATCAGCACGCAGAAGCGACCGGCGAGCGAGATATAGGTGGTCAGCGCCGCACCCTTATTGCCGCGCTCTTCCTTGACCACCTGGATCAGCAGGATCTGGCGGCGACGGATGACTTCCTGGATGCGGTAGGAGCGCAGCATACGCGAGGAACGACGGCGGCTGGCTTCCTCGGCACCATTGCCTTCGAACTGATCGCCAGTGCCGCCCAGCGATTCCGGCGGGGCTTCATCGGATTGGGTGACTTCGATGGCGCTGCGGCCGTCTTGCTCGCCGTCGGATGCAGTCTCGCTGTCGGCAGCTTGGGCGTCTTCGGGCGCGCTCAGCGAATCAGCCAGGGCTTCGGCTTGGTTCTCAGCCGGGGCGTCCAGATCGGGGGCCGGGTCGCCATAGACGATCTCGGCATCGACGGTGGCGGCGATGGCGGCGGGGGCGACGTCATCGGTGGGCTCGTCGGGGGTTTCTTCCTCGACGGGCGCTGGTGCGTGCTTGTGGCCACGCGGCGGACGACCGCCGCTGGCGGCCTGACGTTCCAGCTCTTCCTGCAGCCGGTCTTCGGCCTCTTCTTCCTCGCGCGCTTCTTCAGCGGCGATTTCGAGCAGGCGCTGACGGTCAGCCACCGGGATTTGGTAATAATCGGGATGGATTTCACCGAAGGCGAGGAAGCCGTGGCGTCCGCCGCCATATTCGACAAAGGCCGCCTGCAACGAGGGCTCAACCCGCACCACTTTGGCGAGGTAGATGTTGCCCTTGAGCTGCTTTTTGGTGGAGGTCTCTACATCGAAATCTTCAAGACGATTTCCGTCCAGCACCACAACGCGGGTTTCTTCCGCGTGTGTTGCATCGATCAGCATACGTTTGGTCATTGAAACTGGAACTCCGAAGCTCCGGTCTCGCGCCTTCGCGTGTGCGAAGTTCGGCGCGCATGAGGGTGCCGAGGGGGCGAGATGGAGACAGGCTGTGGAACGCGGGAGGGGCGTGCCGCCGGATCAGGGGGAATGACGCCATGCGCAGCCCGGCGGAGAGTCCGCTCGGAATTCCAGTGCAGAAATCGAATCTGGAATACAACTGCGCCACGGCGGGCAAGATATCCTGTCCAGGTCGGGCGGCTGCGCGACCATGCTGGCGCGCCACCCCGGTTAAAATTCTGCGGACCGAACATGGTCCCCGAACCAGCCACCGCATGAGGCCTCGGCCCGCATTGACGGGCCATCTGGTCTCTTGTCCTCGGCGGCACCATCGCGCAGGCGCGTGGTCCGGTCGGCAAAGAACACCGTGGCGCAACCGCGCCGACGTTTTTCAGGCTATGGTGAACACCGCGCGCCAGAGCGACAGCACAGCAAACCACATCCCGGCCCAATGCCAAGGCTTGATCAGTATCAAGCAAAGCGCCCGCGCAGGCAAGCCATCCTGTTGGGGAAGGGTCTAAGGGAAATACCCAACCATCCGTCGGCGGCAAATTCTGTAGGAATTGCGACGTGGGGCGGTGGGGTTGGCTGCGAGATGTCCGGCATTGGATTGGTGCAATTCCTGCGGAATTGGCACCCTACGGGGCTGACTCGCGATCAGCCGAAATCGATACTCGGGCATATTTCGACGGGGAAATTCAAAGACCGGGCGATAAAGCACATATTGCCCGCATTGGCGTTGCCGATACAGGCATACTATGTAAAACCCCTACCCGCCCAAAACCCGCCATTTTCATGGGATAGCGTGCGAAACTGGATGTGATGTGTTAGAATCGCACGTCGAATTCGTTCGCAAAGGCCCCTCGCGTGATTTCTCGCCGCCTGTTCCTCGGCTCCGGCGTTGCCGCAACCTTCGTGATGCCCGCGCATGCGGTGCCTGCGGTGAAGCCCAATCTGCCGCTGGTGATCCTTGATCCCGGTCATGGCGGCAAAGATCCTGGGGCGATTGGTATCTCAGGTACCTATGAAAAGCACATCGCCCTTGCCGCCGCCCAGGAATTGCAACGCCAATTGCTCGCCACCAAGCAGATGCGGGTGGAACTGACGCGCATACGCGACGTGTTTATCCCGCTGCCCAATCGCGTTGCCATCGCGCAGAAGAAAGGGGCGGCGTTGTTCGTCTCGATGCATGCCGACGCCCTGCTCGACCGCTCGGTGCGTGGGGCGAGCGTCTATACGCTGGGTGAGCACGCCACAGATGCGCAAACCGCCTCGCTGGCCACCCGCGAGAACAATGCCGACCGCAACGGCGGCGGCAATGCGCATGCCACTTCACCGGAAGTCTCGCGCATTCTGGCCTCTCTGGTGCGTGAGGAGACGCGGGCCGGGTCGGTGCGGATGGCGCAGGAGGTGGTGGGCGCGCTGAAGCAAGACACCCGGCTGCTGCAAAACCCGCAGCGTCAGGCAGCCTTCGTGGTGCTCAAGGCCGCCGATATTCCGTCGATCCTGGTGGAGATGGGCTTCATGTCCAACCGCGAGGACGAGGCAGCGTTGCGTCAGCCTGCCCATCGGGCGAAAGTGGCCGGTGCGATGAAGCGGGCGATTGAGGCTTATTTCGCCGCACTGCCCAACGCTTGAACCCGCCCTGCAACTGCGGCGTATGCGCGCACGCCAGAATCATGCGATAGAGCGCCGCCATGTCGGAAAACACCCCGGACAAATTCACCGCCGGTGAGCGCCTGCTCCCGCCCGAGCCCGCCGAGCCCGTATCTGCGCCCAAACAGCGCGGTCCGGCCAAGCCTGCGCGCCCGCCGCGTCGCTCTGGATTTGGCGCGATCAGCCTGTTCACCGAAATCGTCTCGCTGATCGCAGCGCTGGTGATGCTCGGCGTGGTGGTGGGCGGATTGGCGGGCTATTCCGCCTATCAACGCTTCTCCGCTGACCTGCCGGACGTGTCGGTGTTGCAGGCCTATCAGCCGCGCGTGATGAGCCGCATCTACGCCGCCGATGGCAGCCTGCTCGCCGAACTCGCCACCGAGCGCCGCATTTTCGTGCCGGGGAGAGACATCCCCGATATGGTCAAGCAGGCTTTCATCTCGGCTGAAGATCAGAATTTTTATACGCATCACGGTGTTGATCCGGCCGCCATTCTGCGCGCTGCGGTGACGGATGTGTTCCTGGTCAGCCAAGGCCGCCGCCCGATTGGTGCCTCCACCATCACGCAGCAAGTTGCCAAGAACATGCTGCTGTCGAGCGAAACCACGATCAGCCGCAAGGCGCGTGAGGCGCTGTTGGCGGTGCGCATTGAGCAGAGCATGAACAAGGAGCACATCCTTGAGCTGTATCTGAACGAAATCTATCTCGGCCTGCAGGCCTATGGCGTGGCCGCCGCCTCGCAAGCCTATTTCAACAAATCGCTCGACGAGTTGACCCTGCCGGAAGCCGCCTTCCTGGCCGCGTTGCCGAAAGCGCCGAACAACTACAATCCGTTCAAACACCCCGAAGCCGCCCGCGCGCGCCGCGATTTCGTCATCGACCGCATGCATGATGATGGCGCGATCACTCAGGCGCAGGCCGATGCGGCCAAGGCCGATCCGGTCAAACCGGCCGCCTTCCGCCGACCGGAAGTGATGGCGGGGGGTGAGTATTTCACCGAGGAAGTCCGCCGCTGGCTGGTTGAGACCTATGGTGCCGACCGCACCACACAAGGCGGTTTGGTGGTGCGCACCACGCTCGACCCATTGCTGCAACGCACCGCTGATAAGGCTGTGCGCAATGGTCTGCTCGCCTATGACCGCAGGCGTGGCGGTTGGCGTGGCCCGGTGAAGCATCTCAATGCCACGCCCGGATCGGGCTTCCGCACGCAATGGGCCACGCAACTCGCCCTCGAACCGCACCCGCTCGGCATGCCGCAGGAATGGCAGATGGGCGTGGTTCTTGAGACGACGGACAGCGAGGCCAGCATCGGCATTCTCAACCATGTGCCGGGGATGAACGCCTCGGTGCCGAGGGCGTTGAAACTGCCGATGTCTGACCTTGGCTGGGCACGTCCGGCCAAGGCGGGGCAGCTTGGGCCCAATCCGCGTAAAATCACCGATGTCGTCAGCGCAGGCGATGTGGTGATGGTTGAAGTGCTGCCCGCGACCGCCGCGCGCGGCAAGATTGCCGCCAAGCCTGAAAAGCTGGCGTTGCGGCAGATTCCGGTGGTGGAATCCGCCCTGGTCTCGCTCGAACCCGCCACTGGCCGTGTGCTGGCGCTGTCGGGCGGCTGGAGCTTCGAGCAAAGCCAATTCGACCGCGCCACCCAGGCGCAGCGTCAGCCGGGATCGAGCTTCAAGCCGTTCGTGTATCTGACGGCGCTGGAAGCCGGGATTTCGCCGAGCCAGAAATTTCTCGACGCCCCCTTCGTGGTTGATCAAGGCCCGTTGGGCAAATGGCGACCGGGGAATTTCGAGGGCGATTTCAATGGGCCGGTGCCGCTGCGTGTGGCGCTTGAGCAATCAATGAACCTCGTCACCGTGCGGGTGGCCGACCATATCGGCATGGAGGCGGTGGCCAAGAACGCGATCGCCTTCCACATGGTGGACACCATGCCGCGCGTGCTGTCGGCCGCCTTGGGCGCCATCGACACCACGGTGATGCGCGAAGCCGGTGCCTAT
>Ga0316222_1001831_pt1 | contig 24362 bp, 22 predicted proteins | sample TBH18011metaG_FD_206008 | JGI IMG/M metagenome (GOLD analysis project Ga0316222, IMG submission 206008) | Freshwater microbial communities from Trout Bog Lake, Wisconsin, USA - TBH18011 | ecosystem: Environmental > Aquatic > Freshwater > Lake > Hypolimnion/Profundal zone | place: USA: Wisconsin... | reverse complement strand
CAAACGAAAAAGATCCCGACTAGCGTCGCGTACCAGATAAGGTAGTAGTTCGCGGTGTCATAACCAGGATGCCTTTCTCGCTCTTAAACAGAAGTGTCATTAAATTGTGTGGTGGGCGGTGAGGAATTCGAATCCCCGACCCCTTGGATGTCGACCAAGTATTCTAACCAGCTGAACTAACCGCCCCAAAAGAGCCGATACTATAGCAAAGTTCATGTTGTGCGTAAAGCACTTTAAGAATAATTTAATTCAGGATATAAAAAATGCAATCACTGCCGACGCACATCCTGTACGCCATTCACGTCACGCAATATGGTCAGCGCCTTTTGCAACTGCGCAGTGGATCCGATTTCAGCCGTGAACGACATGCGCGCCTGTCCCTTGGCACTTTGCGTATTGACGCCGATCACATTGATTTTTTCACGGGAAAAAATTTCTGATATATCACGCAGCAACCCCTGACGATCCTGCGCCAGCACGTAAATATCCACCGGGTACACGGTTTCGCGGCCAGGTTCGCCCCATGAAGTGAGAATCACACGCTCCGGCGATTTTTTTCTCATCTCGCCAAAATTCTTGCAGTTCGCCCTGTGTATCGACACACCTTTGCCACGCGTCACAAAGCCCACGATGACATCCGGCGGTGCCGGCTTGCAGCATTTGGCAAGCTGGGTAAGCAAACCGTCCGTGCCAACTACCAGCACTCCGGATTTGGCTCCCTGCACGACACTGGAAGCGCGGCTCTTGTTGACCTGAACTTCATCAGAAACTGCTTCGACCACTTGATCATGCAGGGCATGCTCAATCTGACGCATACTGAATTCATCCTTGCCCACTGCCAGAAACAGATCGTCAACCTTATCAAAGCCGCACTTGCGCGCCAGCTCTTCCAGATTCATGACGGTCTTGCCTTCGCGCTGCAAGGTTTTTTCAACGTGGGCCCGACCCTTGCTCAGGGTTTCCTGCTGATCCAGTGCATTGAACCAGGCGCGAATTTTGGCGCGGGTACGGGTACCGACAGCATATTCCGCATTGAGCCAGTCACGCGACGGACCATTTTCCAGTCCGGCTTTGGCGGTAATAATCTCAACAGTCTGTCCATTTTTAAGCGCCGTGTTCAACGGTACCATCACGCCGTCGACCCGCGTTCCACGACAACTGTGGCCCACGCTGGTGTGCAGATGGTAGGCAAAATCGATCGGTGTGGCATTGTTGGGCAATTCAATCACACGCGCCTGCGGTGTGAGCACATAAATGCGGTCGTCAAGTGTGGTGGACTTCAACTTTTCAACCCACTCGCGCTGCGAGTCACCGTCACCGACTACGGTTTCAGTGATATCAGACTTCCAGGCCAGCAACTGACGCAGCCAGGAGATTTTTTCATCGTATTCCTGGCCAGTGAAATTCGAACCGCCCTCTTCCTTGTAACGCCAGTGTGCAGCCACGCCGTATTCGGCAAAATGGTGCATGTCACGGGTGCGGATCTGCACTTCAAAACCGCGGTTATCGTCAGCAATCACCACGGTATGCAATGACTGATAGCCATTGGACTTGGGGCGCGCAATGTAGTCGTCAAATTCGCTCGGATCAGGCGTCCAGATGTCGTGCACGATACCCAGCACGGTATAACAGGCCTTGATATCGTCAACAATGATGCGGAACGCGCGCACGTCATTGAGTTCATCAAAACTGATCCCCTTGCCGCGCATTTTGTTCCAGATACTGTAGATGTGTTTCGGCCTGCCGAACACTTCAGCCTTGATTCCGACAGCATTCATTTCATGCTGCAGACGATCAATTGACCTGGCGATGAACTCTTCGCGCTCGACCCGCTTTTCTTCCAGTTTTTTAGCGATAAAAATATAGGATTCCGGCTCCAGAAAACGAAACGACAAATCTTCCAGTTCCCATTTCATCTGCCAGATACCGAGCCGGTTTGCCAGAGGCGCGTAAAGATCAAACGTTTCGCGCGCATACTGCTGACTGGTTTCGTCAAACCTTTTTTGCTCGGCAAAATAGCGCAGGGTTGTCAGTCTGGAGGCCAGGCGCACCATCACTACACGCATGTCGGAGGCCATGGCCAGCAGCATTTTGCGCAGGGTTTCAAGCTGCGTTGAAGCCTGTTGCGCTGCATTTTTATTCCGGCTTGAATCAGGTTGCGCCGCCTGTTGCATCAAATGCAGGGCCGACAGGCGCATCAAACTGCGCACGCCACCGACCAGATCAACGATTTCCTTGCCAAAGCGCGGCTCGATACCTTCAGCGACGCGCGGATCAATCTGGGGCAGTTCGAACAACAGGCTGGCAATCCGGGTATCGGCATCGGTACGCAATGCACTCAGCGTTACCGCGACGCCTCGGGCAAACTGCAGGGCATTCTGACCGGTGACGACTTCAACGTTCTCAAAATGAGGAGCAACGAACTCCAGGGCACTCAAGACGCGTTGCGCATCTTCCGGTGACAGACCGGTTACCAGGTTTTCCAGGTATTCACTTTTAGCGGCGACGGATGAGACCATGAATTTGAATGAATGTTAAACAGCAGCTGTAATGACGATTTCGATCAACCATGCAGGCTTTGCCAAAGTCGCCTGGACGGTGGCACGCGGTGGTGTGTTTCCAGCGCTGACCCAGGCCTCCCAGACCTGATTCATCGCGGCAAAATTATTCAGATCTGAAAGATAAATCTGGCACATCAGAATGCGTGATTTATCGGTACCGGCTTCGGCCAGCAATGTGTCAATCTGGGATAAAACATTATGGGTTTGACCGGCAATATCCAGACTGTCGTCGGACGACACCTGCCCAGCCAGATAAGCCGTTTGATTGTAGACGGCCATTTCTGACATGCGTGCGCCAACGTGGAATCGCTTTATTTCCTGAGTTGCCTGATTTTGCATTTTTTTCCTTAATTAACCTAAGCCAATAAAAATTCTTTAATTGGTGCAATCTGATCTTCATGCACCAAAGTGGGGGCATGTCCCACCTTTTCAAATTCGATCAATTTTGCCCTGGGGCCGCGCTGCGTCATCTGAATTGCCGTATCGGCCAATAACAAATCCGACTCGGCTCCACGCAACAGCAGCGTCGGGCAAGTGATGGAATCATAGGCTGCCCACATCATTACCTGCATGGCCTGAGCCAGATCAGGACTGATGGCCTGCATCGCCATACCCAGATTTAAATCGTAATGACGGATCCACATGCCATCTTTGTCTTTACGCAGCACATCCTTGCAAATTTTATGCCACTCATCTTCAGTGTGTTGACCAAATGTCTGGGAAATCGACCGAATGTAGTGAGACGCCTCATCAAAAGTGATAAAGCGCATAGGCTGACTGACGTACTGACTGATGCGGGTCAGGGCAGTGACATTCAGGTTGGGGCCGATGTCATTGAGGATCAGCTTTTGTATCGGATTTTCCTTCAGTGAGGCAATGGCCATGCCAATCATGCCGCCCATCGAGGTGCCGAGCCAGGAAATCTGTTCGACCTGTAATCGGGCGAACAGGGTAATCATATCGGCTACATATTGCTGCACCTGATAATTCTGGGAATTGCGCAGCCAACCGGAGCGACCACGACCTACAACATCCGGGCATATGACTCTGAATTTGTCCGACAGGGAGCGCGCCAGCACATCGAAATCATCCGAAATGCGCGTCAATCCGTGAACGCAAACCAACACATCGGGATTGTCAGCTTCACCCCATTCCTTGTAGGACATTTTATGCAGGCCATCGGGTGAAATACATTGCACCGACTCGATTCGAACCTGATCCGACTTACGCAGCATATTGGTTTCCTGACAATTAAAATACCTCGGTATGATTGTGCACGCGGTAGATCATATTAAAAATCGCTTTCCAATTCGGACTATTTCTTTTTGCCATCGGCATACATATCGTTTCCGAACCGGCCGAATCACGATTATTGCAATAATCCAACTTAAAGCAAGCAAATTGTGCCGGATTCAACGAATTTGAAATAAAAACCGCCCTGAACCATATTAGTGCAAGGCGTCAACTCTTAACAGCTCCAATTCGAAGTACCTTATCAAGAACAGAACTATCCAGCCAGCGAGACATCCAGCTCAGGCTCAGTCTTGGCAATCATTTCCTCAACCGTTACCCCGGGTGCGAGCTCAACCAGTTTCAAACCGGTGGGCGTAACATCCAGCACACCCAGATCGGTAATGATACGGTTCACTACGCCAACACCTGTCAATGGCAGATTGCAGGCCTTCAGTATTTTATGTGCATCACCTTTGGCCACGTGCTCCATTAAAACGACAACCCGCCCTACTCCGGCGACCAGATCCATGGCGCCCCCCATACCCTTGACCATTTTTCCAGGAATCATCCAGTTGGCCAGATCGCCATACTGGCTAACCTGCATGGCCCCCAGAATCGCCAGATTGATTTTTCCACCGCGTATCATTGCGAATGAATCAGCGGAACTGAAAATTGAGGAGCCCGGCAAAGTTGTCACCGTTTGCTTTCCTGCATTGATCAAATCCGGATCGACTTCCTGTTCGGTAGGAAACGGGCCAATGCCCAACAGTCCGTTTTCGGACTGCAACCAGACCTCCATGCCAACCGGCACATGATTGGCAACCATAGTTGGCAAACCGATACCCAGATTGACGTAAAAACCGTCCTGCAATTCCCGGGCTGCGCGCGCAGCCATTTCGTCACGATTCCATGCCATTTTTTATTCTCCCGCCTTGGTTGGTGTTGCAGTCAGTGTGCGCTGTTCGATGCGCTTTTCCGGATTGGCGTTGACGACGATGCGCTGCACATAAATTCCGGGGGTGTGGATTTCGTCCGGATCGAGTTCGCCAATTTCCACAATATGCTCAACTTCTGCCACGGTAATCTTGCCGGCCATCGCCACATTCGGATTGAAGTTACGCGCAGTTTTACGATATACCAGGTTGCCTGCCTTATCGGCCTTGTAGGCTTTAACCAGAGATACATCGGCAACCAGAGCAAGTTCCATTACATAATTGTGACCATCAAATTCACGAATTTCCTTGCCCTCCGCGACAATGGTACCGACGCCGGTTTTGGTAAAGAAAGCCGGAATACCCGCCCCTCCTGCCCGCAACTTTTCAGCCAGCGTTCCCTGCGGGGTAAATTCAAGTTGCAATTCTCCGGCCAGATACTGGCGTTCAAATTCCTTGTTTTCACCGACATAGGATGAAATCATTTTTTTGATTTGACGAGTCGTCAGCAATTGGCCCAAACCAAAACCATCAACACCGGCATTATTTGAAATGGCAGTCAGATTCTGGACCCCACTGTCCCGCAATGCGCCGATCAAGGCTTCGGGAATACCGCACAATCCGAAGCCGCCCACTGCGATGGTCTGGCCATCTTTCACAATATCGCGCAGAGCCGATAAGGCGTCGGGGTAAAGTTTATTCATGTTTTCTCCTGGCAAATAAAATCATCAAAAAATTTAGTAATGAAACTGACCATTCAGGTTTAGCAGCTTTTTTATTCAGCGTCGGGCTGCGCAGTGGGAGCGGCCTGCTGAAAAACAGTCAATAACATCGCATTGTCGTAGACACGCTGCAAAGTCGGATAGGCTTGCATGGAACAATTAAACCGCAGCGCATTGAAGACCTGTGGAATCACAAAGGCATCCGCCATGGTAATGGTGTCTCCCCAACAGTGCCGCCCTGCCTTGTTTTCCAACTGCTTTTCCAGTGCAGCAAATCCGTCGCTGACCCAGTGCCGGTACCAGTCATTTTTCTCGGCTTCATCGTGCCCCAGCGTTTTGGTCAGAAAATTCAGGACGCGCAGATTATTCAACGGATGGATATCGCATGCCACCAGATTGCACACCGATCGGACCCAGGCACGTTCAGCCAGATTTTCCGGAAGCAGAGAAGGCACTGGATGGGCTTCGTTAAGATATTCACAAATGGCAATGGACTGACTCAGAATGACTGTCTCATCTTCAAGACAGGGGACCAGACCCATCGGATTCTTGGCCAAATAACCGGGGAGGTGCTGCTCGCCGCCATTTTTGACCAGATGGACCGGCACAGTTTCATAAGGAAGTTGCTTGGCGTTGAGGACAATTCGGACCCGAAAGGCTGCCGATGAGCGAAAATAGGAATATAGTTTCATGTTTTAAGATCAGTTTGACACTTGTTTCAAACAGTTAAGTCGAAATGATACATCAAGACACCTGTATGGAACTTATTCTTGCGCATGAAACTTGATCCGCCTCCCGATTTTCTCAATTCAGTTTCAATTACTCAACATATTTAATAAATTCAATGAGTTAGGAAATTTATTCACGATTTATTTAACTCTTCGTCTTGAAATAGTAGGTAGTCGCCCCTATAATTGGCACTCAACATCCGAGAGTGCTAACAACTCAGCTGGTTGCAGGCTTAACAATGCCACTTATCGAGCCAACTCAGTTATCAGCACCATCATTTCCATTTACCCAAGTAACAACAATTGAAATTATTGAAGGAGTTTGTATGAATCTTCGTCCCCTGCACGACCGCATCATCATTAAACGTTTGGATCAGGAAACAAAAACATCATCCGGCATTCTTCTGCCTGAAGCGGCGACTGAAAAACCAGACCAGGGTGAAGTTCTGGCGGTAGGTAACGGCAAGATCCTGGAAGACGGTAAAGTTCGTCCGCTCGACGTTAAAGTTGGTGACCGCGTTTTGTTTGGCAAATATTCCGGACAGACTGTCAAAGTCGAAGGCAATGAATATCTGATCATGCGCGAAGAAGACGTCATGGCGATTGTTCAAAAGTAATCGACCTCACAACATCAATTCAAGAAATGCACCTGCATTTTCAATAATTTAGGAGTTTCAAATGGCAGCTAAAGAAGTAGTATTCGGCGACGCAGCGCGCGCCAAGATGGTTGAAGGCGTCAACATTCTGGCCAATGCAGTTAAAGTAACTCTGGGACCAAAAGGTCGCAATGTTGTTCTGGAACGTTCATTCGGCTCACCAACTGTCACCAAAGACGGTGTGTCAGTGGCTAAAGAAATCGAACTCAAAGACAAGCTCATGAACATGGGCGCGCAGATGGTGAAAGAAGTTGCTTCACGCACTTCCGACAACGCTGGCGACGGCACCACAACTGCGACTGTTCTGACTCAGGCCATCGTTCGCGAAGGCATGAAATATGTTGCAGCCGGCATGAATCCAATGGATCTGAAGCGCGGTATCGACAAAGCAGTTGCTGCTACTGTTGATGAACTGAAAAAAATCGCCAAGCCATGCGCCACCAACAAAGAAATCGCACAGGTTGGCTCCATTTCTGCCAACAGTGATTCTTCAATCGGTGACCGTATCGCCGAAGCAATGGACAAAGTCGGTAAAGAAGGCGTGATTACCGTTGAAGACGGCAAGTCACTCAATGATGAACTGGAAATCGTTGAAGGTATGCAGTTTGACCGCGGTTACCTGTCACCGTATTTCATCAACACACCTGAAAAACAGGTTGCGATTCTGGACAATCCGTTTGTTCTGTTATACGACAAAAAAATCTCCAACATCCGCGATCTGCTGCCAACACTGGAACAGGTTGCCAAAGCCGGTCGCCCACTGCTGATCATTGCTGAAGATATCGATGGCGAAGCACTGGCTACTCTGGTGGTCAACAACATCCGCGGCATCCTGAAAACCTGCGCAGTCAAAGCGCCTGGTTTTGGTGATCGTCGTAAAGCCATGCTGGAAGATCTGGCTGTTCTGACCGGTGGTCAGGTTATCGCTGAAGAAGTTGGTCTGACACTGGAAAAAGTGACCTTGACCGATCTGGGTCAGGCCAAACGTATCGAAGTCAGCAAGGAAAACACCATCGTTATCGATGGTGCCGGCCAAACTGTTGCCATCGAAGCCCGTGTTAAACAGATCCGCGTTCAGATCGAAGAAGCTACCTCTGACTATGACCGTGAAAAACTGCAGGAACGCGTTGCCAAACTGGCCGGCGGTGTTGCCGTGATCAAAGTTGGTGCTGCAACCGAAGTTGAAATGAAAGAGAAAAAAGCACGCGTTGAAGATGCGCTGCATGCCACTCGTGCAGCAGTTGAAGAAGGTATTGTTCCTGGCGGCGGTGTTGCCCTGCTGCGCGCTCGTGCAGCCGTTAACGTCAAAGGTGACAATCCGGATCAGGAAGCCGGTATCAAGATCGTTATGCGCGCATTGGAAGAACCATTACGCATGATCGTTCAGAATGCAGGCGAAGAAGCCTCAGTTGTGGTTGCTGCAGTATTGGCTGGCAAAGGTAACTTCGGTTACAACGCAGCCAACGGCACTTACGGTGACATGGTTGAAATGGGTGTTCTGGATCCAGCCAAGGTAACTCGTTCAGCATTGCAAAATGCTGCTTCGATCGCTTCACTGATGCTGACAACAGACTGCATGGTGTGCGAAGCTGCTGAAGACAAACCGGCTGGTGGCGGTATGGGCGGCGGCATGGGTGGTATGGGTGGCATGGGCGGTATGGACGGCATGATGTAATTTGCCGGATCAGTCTGCCGATCTGCATCAAAATAAAAAGCTCCGCAGAATTTTCTGCGGAGCTTTTTTTATGGATTTTTGAATGCCACCAGGAAGTCTCGCTCAGTCATGGTGCTCCATACCTGATAATTCCCGGGTCAATTGTTGTACTGCCTGCCAGCGCAGCATGGATGAGGGATGGTCCCGATTGGCAGAATTTGTGTTCCGCTCTGCCCTGGCCAGTTTTTTATAATATCCGGCCAGTTTAGAAGCCGGCCAACCGGCCCGCCATGCCATACGCAGTCCTTCCAGATCAGCCTGCATTTCCTGCGCACGGTTGAATTCGGCCAGTTTATCCATCAGCCGGTCATCATGATCGATCGCCTGTTCCAGATCGGCAAAAGAGGAAGTGCTCCGGTCCGGTTCGATTCTTAATGCTTCCTGAAACTCCCTGAAATTATGTTCAAGTACGGCATGCTGAATTTCATGGCTGAGCAGCATCGCCAATTCAGCATCATTCAATTCAAGACCAGTGACATAAGCAAGGCCGACCAGAAGTTTGCCGCCCGCCATGCAGGAGGCACTTTCGTCCGCTGCCTCGGTAACATGAACTTCCCACGCAAATTGTTGGGCAACCGGATAATCCTTCTTTGCCTGTTGGATCAGGGTAGTTGCAATATGAGTTACCCGTGCCAAAAACCTGGCATCGGTATCGAGCTGATTGGCAGATTCATAATCGGCAATACGTGTGCGATACAGCAGTTCAGCACCCGCGACAACTTCTTCGCGCGTAACGGCGCGTGCTGAATCCAAAGTCAGCAACGAGACGCAAAAAATCACGGGGAGCACGAATTTCTTCATTATTTAAAAAACGGGAATCTTCATCCCCGTTTTTCAATTACGTTCAATGACGCTTACTGTTTCAAATGCAAATCCAGCCAATCCAGAACCGTATGATGCCAAAGTACCGAATTGGCCGGTTTCAAAACCCAATGATTTTCATCCGGGAACACCAGCAACTTGCTCTCAATTCCCTGACGCTGCAAGGCTGTGAACGCGCCCAGTGACTGGGTAACGGGGATGCGGAAGTCGAGCTCACCCTGCACTATGAGCATCGGTGTCTTCCACTTCGTGACAAAATTGACCGGGTTGAATTTTTCATGCTTTTGCGGCACCTTGAAATACGGTCCGCCATTTTCCCATTCGTTAAACCACAGCTCTTCCGTCGAGTAATACATGGCGCGGTTATCGAAGACGCCATCGTGATTGACGATGCACTTAAAGCCGTCCGACCAGTTACCTTCGATCCAGTTCATCATGTAGCCGCCATACGACGCGCCCAACGCGCAGGCATGACTGCGGTCCAGCCAGGGAAATTTTGCTACGGCCGCTTTCAGACCTTTCTGCAAATCTTCCAGTGGCGCACCGCCCCAGTCCTGACTGATGGAGTCGGTAAATTTCTGACCATACCCGGTTGAACCATGAAAATCGATCAGCACCGCAGCGTATCCGGCACCGGCATAGGTTTGAGGATTCCAGCGATAACCCCATTCATTGGCATAACTGCTTTGCGGCCCGCCATGCACCAGGAAGGCAACCGGATATTTTTCACCAGGTTTGGCATTCCATGGTTTGACTACATAACCGTATACCTTCTCGCCGTTATGGCCGTTGAAAGAAAATTGTTCAAATTCACCCATCCTGACATCAGCCAGCGCTTCAACGTTATTTTGGGTGAGCTGCGCCATTTTTGTCGTAGTTTCATCCAGACTAAACAATTGGGTACCGGTGCCCAAATCATGGCGCGCAACCAAAACGGTGCCATGCCGTACATCAAAACCGGCAACCCAGCCTGGGCCGGTAAGCGGCTTGACGTCTCCGGTGGCAACATCGACCTTGAACAGACGGCTCTGGCCCAAGTCTTCGGCGCCTGCGTAAATACTCTTGCCGTCGTCGGACCAGACAAAGGCCGAAACCGAGCGATCCCAGTTGTCAGCCAGTCGTTTTTTCTTGCCGCTGGCGACATCCATCAATACAAAATGAAAACGGTCGGCTTCGAAACCGGGGCGATCCATCGCCAGGTAGGCCAGCGTCGTTCCGTCTGGCGAATAGGCCGGTTTGGCATCCCAGGCCAAATTGTCAGCCGTCAGGTTGCGCGGTGCCTTGCCACCGGCAGCAGGAACTTCAAAAATATCAAAATTGGTCGACCAGGCTTCCGTCTTGCCGGCTACCCGCAGTGAAAATACGATGGTTGCACCGTCCGGGCTGAATTGATAATCATCGTGATCACCATCCGGTTTGGAGGGTACATCGCCATCAAGGGATCCGGACAGACTGGCCAACGCCCCGCTGGCATGACCGGCTGCATCGAGTGCAATCGAGTACAGCACCGTATTGCGGCCGTCGGCCCAGGTATCCCAGTGGCGCACAAATAATTTATCGAATACATGGCCACTGGCCTGCGTCTTGGTTTTTTCATCCAGGCGTTGTTTGGTACAGGCCAGATCAGGACAGTCACGGAAAACTTCAACGCTCAGCGCGATGCGATCTCCATGCGGCGACAGGCGAAAACTGGTGATATCGAGTGGCAGATCCGTGACCTTTTCAGCGACGCCGCCATTGACCGACTGGCGCCAGACCTGAGAAGTGCCGGAGCGCTCCGACAGAAAATAAACCACATTACCGTCAGGCGCCCATTCCGGATCGGTACTGTTGGCTGATTCCTGGGTAAGTCGCATCGGTGCGACAGTATGCAGATCCAACACCCAGACATCGGTATGGCCGCGATTGTTTTTGCTGTCAGTGCTGCGCACGGTATACACCACCTTGCCTGCATCGGGTGACAATACCGGATTGCCTACCCGTTCCATCGTGACCAGATCTTCGACGGTAAATCCGCGCGGTGCCTCCGCGCACACGGCACCGGCAGCCAAGAGTCCTGCGAGCAGCAAAAAACGCATTTTCATTTGAACATCTCCTGTTTTTAATTGGATTTCAGAATTAATTTTAATTCTGCATTCTAACCACTCTGAGGCAATTATGGTGGCTGTTTATGCTCTACAGCGCTGGATATGCATTGCGCAAGACCGGTCCAAAAAAAAGCCGCCAATTTGGCAGCTTTAACTCGTTATAGAAATCTAAAATCGGCCATGGCAAGACCAACACCTCGCTGGCCCGCTTCAGCCGCGATTCAGAGCTCAACTTTTTGGGGCGCGGCGATGGAGCCCCCCCCTGAGATCACGCAGAATCGTCGCGCCAAATACTGATTGACGAGGAATTGCCGCCGTTTGCTGGAGTGCATCACACTCAGCATTTCCTTTTCGGTCAGCCATTGCGCAATATGAAAGAAAACGCAGTCTGGAGCGAGCGACAGCCTGTCCACCTTTATCACAGGTTGGGTAACCGGCAAACCCGACTGCTCCCTGCTGCATGAGCACAGGGGACGTTGTAAGGGTAATTTCATTGCAGGTGAAAAAGGTGACATAGGTGCCTCCGAGCGGATGGTGTTGCAGTTTACATTCCGGCAGACGCGAAGGTACCTGATTGCATGGAAGGGGCAAATACGTGAAATTACTGTCGACAGCGACAAGGTGCCAGACGGAGAACTGCCTGGATATTCATCAGACCGGCTACTTTCCTCCGTTAAGGAACGGATCAGGATTTACATAGGCCATGACTTTGTGATCCAGAAGACCTGGTGGCGCAACCAGGTTCAAATCAAAGTGATATTCGCCGGCACCGTCAAAATGCCACGCGAATGACTTGTCGCCAATATTGAACCTGATAATTTCTCCGCCAGTGACAACGACATATTTCGTATCCGGTTCTATTCTGACTACGCGGTCTGCGGCTGCAATTGGTGCAGGATCACCCAAAAAGCTGATTCGTTTTGCCAAATCCATCTCTGTTGTACATCCTGCAAACAGGATCACAGCAGGCAGTACAAATAAAAGGAATGTTGGTTTCATTTGGTGTCCCGTTGAAATTCGTTATGTAATGCCTTTGCAATACCGAAAATGGCAGCCAGATTGTGGCTGGGTTCTCCATTCGATATCTTTAACATTACCTTAGTTTTTTCAGGAACAAGATGAAATAAATTTCATCAATTTCAGGAATATCTGTGCATTCCAATTATTGAAAAAGATACGCCAATTAATCAAACGAGTCTAACTCGGGCTTGATGATTTCTCTGCCCACATTTACCCAGGCATCAAAGCCCGTCACTGCCGGACCAGGCAGATCGTTGAAAGAAATGGAGCGAGAGGAATTACGCACCCAACTGCAAAACCATCAGGGAAGCCGCGCGGAACTGGCTGCCAGACTTGGCATCAGCGAACGCTCTCTGTATCCAAAATTGCGGGAGTTTGAAAAACAGGCTGGGATGTAATCCCGGCATTTCAACCGTTGATGCTGGGATTGCATCCCAGCCTACGACGCATCCCAGCCTACGACGCATCCCAGCCTACGCCCGCCGTACTTTCAATCGAAAGATTTCAACTTGACTGACTACTGGCGAATGGCGCACACTGAAAGTATGCCAGTGCGTTAACGATGACAATTTGTTTGGTTTATAACTATTCTTCTTTACTGTTTTGTCGCACTTTGCATCAATAATTTGTTAATACCTGTAAAAACATCTTCATTCAGATTGCCGTTTAACTGCGCCAGCTTTAACCGGTTCATCTCCACCGCGATCTGCGCCTGCAATACCGCCAACTCGGCACTGGTTGCATCATTTTCCGCGTTGAGCAGATCCAGCGTTGTGCGGTCGCCCTCGGAATGCCCCAGTCGGGTTGCGTCAAGCCGTGCCAGGCTGGCTTTGCGCGCCTGCACCAAGGCAGCCACACGGCTTTCACCGACCGTGATTCCCAGCCACGCGCTGCGAATCTGCACACTGATCTGTTGCCGCATCAGTTCACCGTCCGCTTTGGATTTATCAATCAGGTGCACCGCTTCCGAATACTGGGCACTGCGGATCCCACCTGTGAACAGGGGAACAGTGAGCTGAATGCCGATCATGCGATTGTTGACATTGTTTTCTGCATTGCCATAGTCGCCACTGCCATTTCGGCTGACAGATCAAGCTGCCGGCTTTGGGTCAGCAACGTTCGGTTCAGCAGCGGCTGGCGTGCAACCAGCGCGGTTTGTTCGGCATTGCCGTTACGGATCGAGGTATCAAATGCCACTCCGTCGGTCTGAACAAAACCCGGAGCTGAAAACTGCGCCCCGGTGGTTTCCGCGCTGGTGCTTTGCTTGCCAGCCCCGGCCGTCAGTGACACCGATGGCAGCCACATGCCGCGCGACTGATCACGGTGCGTCATGCTCGCTTCGTAGTTGGCCTGCGCTGAGGCAAACTCGGGGTCATGGCTTTGTGCTGCCTGCCACGCCGCCATCAAGTCAGTAGCACAGGCAGCCGGCACGGTTATCGCAAGCAACGCAGCAGAAATAACAGAGGTCAAGAATTTCATAGTTCACTTTTGCGGTTGGTCATTTCAGTCGGTTTCAATTGCCCTCGCGCAGGCCCAGTTTGCGCAGAATCGATTCCATCAGACACCATTTGGTCAGGCCGCTTTGCAGCAGATTGATGCCGACGAACGCAGTAAAGGCCAGCCACCACTGATTGATGAACAATGGGCTGCCAGGAATGCCGAAAGCCAGCGAAAGTAAAATAAATGTGCCTGCGACGACTCGCACCATTTGCCATGAAGTCATGATGTTTCTCCTTGATTAGTAATAAATTCAATACGATTGCGATAGGCCACGTAATACAACAGCGGAATAACCAGCAGCGTGAGCAGCGTTGAAACCAGTATTCCGAAAATCAGCGAAATAGCCAGACCATTAAAGATCGGATCATCCAGAATAAAAAACGCACCGAGCATGGCGGCCAGTCCGGTCAGCATGATAGGCTGGGCGCGCGTAACCGCCGAATACACCACGGCATCTTTCAGATCAATGCCGGCCCTGACCTGCAGATTAATAAAATCGACCAGCAGAATCGAATTGCGAACGATGATACCGGCCAGTGCGATCATGCCTATCATGCTCGTGGCGGTATATTGCGCACCTAACAGGGCATGCCCTGGCATGACGCCGATGAGTGTCAGTGGAATCGGCGCCATGATGATCAGCGGTGTCAGGTAGGAACCGAACTGGGCCACCACCAGCAGATAAATCAGGATCAGGCCAACACCATACGCCGCGCCCATATCCCGGAAGGTTTCATAGGTAATCTGCGATTCGCCATCCCATTTGATGGCGTAACCGCGATACGGATCGGTCGGCTGATGAATAAAATATTCGGTCAACGTTCCACCACCGGGTGTGGTGATAGCGGAAATTGCTTTGCGCATGGAGAACATGCCATACAGCGGACTGTCGATTTTGCCGGCCATGTCTGCCACCACATAATTGACCGGCAACAGATCCTTGTGATAAATCGGCTGTTCACGCAGCGTATCGCTCAATGTCACCAATTCACGGATCGGAACCGACTTGCCCCCAGCGCTGCGCACCGACAGTTGCAACAGTCCATCCAGATCGCCCTGGCGCTCGGCGGGCAACTGCAGGATGACTGCGTCTGGATATTTGCTTTGATCATGCAGATAAGTTACCGCTTCGCCACCCAGGCCAGCATGCAGTGCCGTCACGATGTCGGCTTGCGTTACGCCCAGCAATGCTGCCTTGCGGCGGTCAACCGTCAGCATCAGTCTGGGCGCTGCGGCTATGCTGCTGTCATCGGCATCGACGACGCCTGCAGTGGTGTTAAATACAGTCCGAACAGCTTTGGCAACCTGACGTCGCCCCTCAGCCTGTGGTCCATAAATTTCCGCGACGATGGGTGCCAGTACCGGCGGTCCCGGTGGTACTTCAACAATTTTCACATTCGCATTAAACCGCTTTCCAATTTCCTGCAGGGTCGGCCGCATCCGGGTTGCGATGGCATGACTCTGTTCACTGCGATGGTGCTTGTCAACCAGATTGACCTGGATGTCCCCTACTTCACCGCCGCTGCGCAGATAATACTGGCGCACCAGTCCGTTGAAGTTGATGGGTGCCGCGGTACCCGCATACGCCTGATAATCTGTTACTTCAGGAACGGTGGCTAAATAGCTGCCCATTTCATGCAGAACCGCCGCGGTCTGCTCCACCGGTGTACCGGCCGGCATATCGACAATCACCTGAAATTCCGATTTATTATCAAACGGCAGCATTTTCAACAGCACCAGACCCGTCACCGGCAGCAAGACCGACAATGCGATCAAGACTGCAACTGACAGGCCCAGCAATCTGCGATTGCGCTGCGAGCTGGTGCGATCCAGAAATGGCTGGAACAGTCGATGAAACAGCGGTGCAATCCTGGCCGCCAGTCCGTGCGGTTGTGTGTCATGCGCCGTTCCATGGGAGTCCTTCATCCAGATCCGCGCCAGCCAGGGGGTTACTATAAAAGCGATGGCAAGTGACAGCAGCATACCCATACTGGCATTGATCGGAATCGGACTCATGTAGGGCCCCATCAATCCGGAGACAAACGCCATGGGCAGCAACGCGGCAATCACGGTCAGCGTAGCCAGTGTCGTCGGGCCACCAACTTCATCTACTGCTCCCGGAATGATCTCCTTCAATGATTTGTCCGGATACTGACGTTGATGCCGGTGGATGTTTTCGACGACGACAATGGCGTCATCGACCAGGATACCGATCGAAAAAATAAGGGCAAACAGCGAGACCCGGTTCAGGGTAAAGCCCCAGGTCCAGGACGCAAACAGCGTGACGGTCAAAGTCAGAATGACGGCCGTGCCGACAATGGCGGCTTCCCGTGCACCCAGTGCCAGCCACACCAGTACCACTACGGACAGAGTGGCAAACAGCAATTTCTGAATCAGCTTTTTGGCCTTGTCATTGGCGGTATTACCATAATTGCGCGATTCGGCCACGATGACATCGGCAGGAATGACGGTATTTTTGAGTTCTTCGACCCGCGCCATGAGCGCATTGGAAACATCAATCGCATTCTCGCCGGACTTTTTGGTGATCGCGATGGTCACCGCAGGGTATTCTCCGCCGTCTTTTCCGGCTACGCCTTCCCATACATAGCGCACTGTCGGCAAGGGGCCATCTTTTATGGCTGCCACATCCTGCATGAATACCGGTTTGCCGTTGTGCACCGCCACGATCAATTCTCCGACCTCGCGCGCATCGCTCAAATAGGGCCCGGATTCGACGGCAATCGAACGGTTTCCGGTAATCAGATCTCCGGAAGGCAAACCAGCATTGGCTGACTGCAATGCGTTGCGCATATCAGCCACGGTAACACCGGAACCCTGCATGCGTGCCGGATCCAGTTCAACCAGTATGGCCCGACCGGGCCCGCCGGTGGTCGTTACTTCTCTGGCACCCGGAACCCGTTTCAAATCATTTTCTATGCTGTGCGCAACTCGCTCCAGATCAAAGGCGCCGGTGGCGGGATTTTTACTGTACAGGGTCAGACTGACGATCGGTACGTCATCAATACCCTTCGGTTTGATCAATGGTGCCATTACGCCCAGATTTTTTGGGAGCCAGTCCGCGTTTGAATTGACCGTGTCATATAAGCGTACCAGCGCTTCGGTCCTCGGTACGCCTACTTTGAACTGCACCGTCATGATGGCCATGCCGGGACGCGACAGTGAGGTCACGTGCTCCACACCCGTCATTTGCGACAACACCTGCTCAGCCGGTATGGCAATCATCTGTTCGATATCGCTCACCGATGCGCCCGGAAATGGAACCAATACATTGGCCATCGTCACGTTGATCTGCGGCTCTTCTTCGCGGGGCGTTAACAGAACCGCAAAAACCCCGAGTAATACGCCTGCCAGCGCCAGCAGTGGCGTGATACGCGCAGCCTGAAAAAATGCCGCAATACGGCCTGAAATACCCAGATGTGAATTCATCGCGCTACCTTCACTGCCTGTTCGGGATTGACTGCAATACGTTCACCGGCGCCCACACCGGCCAGAACTTCGACCATGTCATTCTGCCTGTTACCCAACCGCACCTGGCGTAGTACCGGTCGCTGATTGCTGTCAATAACATACAGTCCGGTCATTTCTGAGCGACGAACAATCGACGATCCTGGAACATACAGATGACCGCCGGACGCATTTTGTGCAGGCAGCCATACTCTGGCAAACAATCCCGGTGCCACACCCGGTATCGAGGCCGGCAAATCAATTCGGATCTGCATTGTGTGCGTACTGGCATCAATGGCTGGCAAGATCTGCATCTGCGTCATTGACAACCACTGGTGATCGGCTGGCAAGCCCGGGAGTTCAATTTTAAAAGCCTGTCCGGCAACATAACTGCTCATTACCGTCTGCGGAACAAAAGCCGTTACTCTCAATCCTTTGGGATCATAAATTGTGAGCATTGGTCTGCCGGGCATTGCCATATCACCCAATGCAATCGGGACTTCGGAAATGATTCCGGCATAGGGCGCTTTAATGACAAAAAAATCGGACTGAATATTGGCGATACTGGCCTGCGCCATGTGCGATTTGAGTTGCTCCGAGGTTGCCTTGTACTGTGCTTCGGCACGCTCCATGGCGGATTGACTGATGTATTGCTTTTCATATAAGTGCCGTTGGCGTTCCACGTCTTTGGTCGCCAGATCCAGCGCCGACCGCGCAGCCTGCATTTGCGCCTGACTGGCCAGACTTCCCTGCGTTGCCGAACGCGCATCAATCCGGACCAGAATCTGACCGGCTTTCACGGCGTCGCCTGCCTTTACCGGCAGCTCAATGATCACACCTTCAACCTGAGCGGCGATCCCGGTTTGGCGAACTGATTCAACAACAGCATCGTACCGTACGTTCTGGGCATTCCCGCTGACCTGCACGAGAACGCTCGCCAATTCAGCAGGTGCTGCCGACGCCGACGCAGCGGTCAGCGCAATCACCACCGATACCGCACTTAAACGAAAAAGTCTTAACATGCTTATTCCCCAAAATATTTTAAAAATTTTTTACACAAAGCTGATTATTTGAGTGTATTATGTAACTATTGAATTAAATATGCAATAAGTTATTTAGCTACGTAATTAACAAGCAATATTAATCCCGCACAAATACCTTGTTCAAACACAACGCAAAGAGGATATATGGAAGTTCTGACTACCGACGCACTGGAACAGATTGCTGCTTATTTCACAGCGCTGTCAGAGCCAACACGCCTGCAGATTTTGAGTCTGTTGCGCGACGGAGAGCGAAATGTCGGTGAACTGGCTGACCAGTGCGGGTTCACCTCAGCCAATATCTCCCGTCATCTTGCCATTCTCAATAAACATGGACTGGTTGCAAAAGAAAGTCGCGGCACCAGTGTCTATTACCGCATTGCCGATGAGTCGGTGTATACCCTTTGCGATCTGGTGTGTGGCAGCATCCTGCGACAGCTCGAGGAAAAAGCCGTATCACACAAGGCATTTGCAAAAAACGCCAAATTGGCGAAATCAAGATAGATCAACTTAACCAGGGAGTGAATCATGAAAGCAAATATTGGAACCATTGATAGAGCAATTCGGATTGTTGTTGGACTTGGCCTGATTGGCGCCACATTGGGCGGGCTCATTGGTGTTTGGGGCTGGCTGGGAATTATTCCACTGGCGACTGGCATCGTTCGTATCTGCCCTGCTTACCTGCCTTTCGGCATCAGCAGCTGTTCAACCGAAAAATAATATTTGCAATGCCATGGCTGCGTTTGAAGAATTTTCTGATGCTGTCAGATAAAAAAGGACAGGTTACATATCGACCTGTTCCTGATGTAACTTTTCGAAAAAAATTTTATTGGGGACGAAGAAATACCGGTGCAGGAATTTCTGTCGGAGATGGTTGAAACACTGAAACAGTCGGTATTGATCAGTATTTTTTAATTTCTGATTTTTCATAAAGGACAGACTGGTCGCAAAGAATATGTGCAGTCTCCATGAGCCAGGAGTCCTCGACACTTTTTTCAGGAGGAATGGCTTCTTCACCGCGCGCAGCGATAACCGCAGACAGATCTGTCAATCCTCCAGATCGATCCAACTTCTCAACGCCAGTCAATTTGGTTGCAGTTCCGGGCATGGAAATGCCAGATGCATTTCCGGAATTCTCCAACACCCGTTCATTTCTTCGGATTGTTTCATTGAGTGAGATCGCATGTCGATCACGTTGCACCGTTAACGTTTCAGCGTTCGCCTGCAATTTTCTGAAATCCGGATCCTTTGCAACTCGAAGCGCATGACTGGTCTGAAGTTCTGGTATCAAATCCGACAGTTGCGCGCTTCGTTCAAAGGACACAGGATTAATCATCGCCCATGGCACTGCATTGTCGAATTTTGATTCGGAAAAATTTTCAGAATTTGCGGAAGAAGGAAAAGCGATATCTGGTGTAACGCCACGCAATTGAGTTGATTCACCATTGACTCGAAAAAACTGCGCAATGGTCAATTTCAGTTCACCAAATTCCGGGTGGTCACTTTTTAGCAACTTATCCAGGTTGACTATGGTTTGTACCGTACCTTTTCCAAAACTGGTTTCGCCGACAATGATGCCGCGCCCGTAATCCTGCATTGCAGCTGCAAAAATTTCGGATGCGGACGCCGTGCGACGATTAATCAAAACAGCCAATGGACCGTTCCATATTGGACTCATATTGTCAGAGCTTGAAATGCTGACACGGCCTTTCGTGTCAATTTCCTGCACAACTGGTCCCTTGCCAATAAAAAGACCAGCCAATCCAACGGCCTCATCAAGAGCACCCCCGCCATTATTTCGCAGGTCGATCAATATACCGTCTACTTTGTCGCTTGCCAGTTCTGTCAATAGTTGGGACACATCCCGAGTCGCACTTTTGTAGTCTTGTTCGCCGCGCTTGCGTGCATCAAAATCCTGGTAAAAAATGGGCAGGGTAATGACACCGATCTTGCGCGCCGATCTACCATCGTCAATTTGAATGATCGATTTCTTCGCCGCAGCTTCCGCAAAAACAATCTTGTTGCGAACCAGCGTAACGGTGTGAGTTCCGTCTGCGCGATCCACATCGCCATTGACCAGGGCAAGTTTGACTGAGGAACCCTTGGGACCTCGCACCAGAGTTGCCACATCGTCGATCCGGGCACCAATAACATTGATCAATGCTCCCTCTTCTCCCTGCCCGACGCCAACCAGGCGGTCCCCAATATGTAGCTTGCCGGACAAGGCGGCCGGTCCGCCAGGTGAGAGATCACTGATCACCAGATAATCACCAATTTGCTGAAACTCGGCACCGATGCCAACCATTGACAATTTCATTTCAATGTCAAACTCTTCAGCAGCCTTATTGCCAAGGTAATCCGTATGGGGCTCAACTGCATTGGCAAACGCATCCATGAATATCTGAAAGACGTCTTCGCTTCGGTATTTCAATGCGCGATTCATCAATTCGAGATATCGCTTGTCGAGCTTGGCGCGTATATCCTCACTGGTTTTACCACGAATTTTTTGCACCAACCAGTCATTTTTTACCAGCTTGCGCCACAAATCATGCAAATCAGTTTCAGATTTGACACGCGGACCTTTTTCCCGATTTCCATCGTAATTTTCATCACTGCTGAATTTGAAATTTCTGTTCAACAGCGTTCTTGAAAATGTGTAACGTTCGAGAACACGACGCTGATACAGGCTGAAGATCGCAAATGGCAAATGCAAATCTTCCTCATCGATCTCAGAACCGAGCACACTCCGGTCACCAGAAAATAATTCAATATCCTTCTCGGAAAAATAGAGCTTTTGTGGGTCCAGAGCACTCAGGTAACGATCCACAATTCGTTCCGACATTGCCTGATTGATGCTGGTTGATTGAAAGTCGTGGTGAACAAGCATTTGTTCAATGAATTTTGCCAACGGCGCTTCGTTGGGCAGTGGAACCAGCATCGTTACGGGAGCAACAGGATTTTCCGCTTCGGAATTGATGGAAAAAGTCAGGAGAAGCAAAAATAGAAAGATCGCCATATGTCACCTGAATACCTGAAGTTTAGATTGACTACACTATAAAATAATACGCGATCGCTTTCATTTTGGTCCATGGCCTGCGCACAGGCCACTTTAATTACGTCAAAATCGTGCATTGAATTTCCAATATTTGCAGTGTATCAGGCAACTCACTTACAACCAGAGTCAATATGTTCAGAATGAGTATAGGAAGTTTTGCAGACGCGATTAATGAAATGTTTTTCATTTTCCATATATGACAATCGCTTTTTTCACCTGTGTACTTTGGCGAACAGAGGTAATGTGACTGATGATGTATGGTGCCATGCAATACTCGAATTTAATTTTGTCTTTTAGTGTACCAGGAAGAATATGCAGCAAAATTCAGCAAGCTCTACCCGACCCACTGCAACCCCTCGCGTTGCTGCATCCCCCAATGGATTGAGCAAGGAGCAGGCGCGCCAATTATTGCAAACAATTGGCCCCAACACCATGCCCGATACGACCGAGCATGGGCTAAGCCTGGCCTTGAAAAAATTCTGGGCTCCGGTTCCCTGGATGCTCGAAGCGACGATCATCCTTCAGATCACTCTCGGCGACTATACGGAAGCATCGATCATCGCCGCACTTCTGGTGTTTAACGCAGCGCTTGGTCTTTTTCAGGAAGGGCGGGCACAGGCAACGCTGGCAGCACTGAAATCGAGATTGGCACTGAATGCATCGGTTCGGCGTGATGGGGTCTGGTCAACGGTAGCTGCCGCCGATTTGGTGCCGGGAGACATAGTGAAGCTATCCCTCGGTGGCGTGGTTGCTGCCGACGTGGTTCTCATTGAAGGGGGAGTACTGCTCGACCAATCCATGCTTACCGGTGAATCGGTGCCGATTGAAGCCGGCACAGGCGCACAAACGTTTGCAGGTGCGCTGGTACGCCGTGGCGAAGCAGTAGCGGAAGTAGTACAAACCGGGCAACGCACCAAATTCGGCCGCACTGCCGAGCTGGTTCGAACAGCGCATGTCGTCAGTGCACAGCAAAAGGCGGTGCTGCAGGTAGTCAGCAATCTGGCGAGATTCAATGGTGTGGTAATCATGTTACTGGTCGGCTATGCCCAATATCTCCATATGCCATTGACCGAGATTATTCCCCTCATCCTGAATGCAGTCCTTGCATCGATCCCGGTCGCGTTACCTGCCACCTTCACTCTGGCGTCGGCGCTGGGTGCAAGAGCACTGTCAAAAACGGGGGTACTTCCAACCCGCCTGTCTGCGGTGGACGAAGCGGCAACCATGGATGTTTTATGTGCGGACAAGACCGGCACGCTGACATGCAACGAACTGAAAGTCACGACGGTACGAGCAATGCCTGGCAGCGATGACGCCCACGTTCTGGCATACGCCGCTCTGGCCAGTTCCGATGGCGGTGCCGATTCGGTCGATGCAGCAATCCGCTCGAAATCTGATGCGACACCGATTTCGAACGCCCCGCAATTGGTTAAATTCATCCCATTCGACCCGGCTACAAAAATGTCAGAGGCGACCGTTACTGAACCTGACGGCACTGAACAGCGCATCGTCAAAGGCGCCTTTACTGCAATTTCTGCGCTTGCGCAGCCGTCTCCTGCGGCTCAGGCAGCGCTGACCGAACTTGAAGGTCAGGGATTCAGAGTGCTGGCGCTCGCCAAGGGTGGTCCAGCGGCGATGAAATTGTTGGGGTTGATTGCGTTGAGCGACTCACCGCGTGCAGATTCCGCCTCACTGATCATGGAATTGCGTGGCCTGGGTGTGCGCACCGTGATGATCACTGGCGACGCACCGGCAACAGCTGCAATTGTGGCGCAGGCCGTAGGCTTGACCGGTGCAGCCTGCCCTACTGGTTCAATCCCGACTGATGTGCAACCCGAAACTTTCAGCGTGTTTGCCGGCGTTCTGCCCGAAGGAAAGTTTCAACTGGTTCAGGCATTCCAGAAAAGTGGTCACACAGTCGGCATGTGCGGCGATGGTGTCAACGATGCACCCGCGCTGCGCCAGGCCCAGATCGGAATCGCGGTGTCGACCGCCACGGATGTCGCGAAATCGGCGGCCGGCATGGTCTTAACAGATCCTGGACTGGCTGGCATTGTTGCTGCGGTCAAAGAAGGGCGTATTACTTTCCAGCGCATCCTGACCTATACACTGAATTCTATCGTCAAGAAAATCGTCACCGTGCTATTCCTGGTACTTGGGCTGATTGTGACCGGACATGCAATTTTAACGCCTCTGTTAATGGTCATTATCATGATCGCGGGTGATTTTCTGGCAATGGCGGTAACAACGGATAACGTAACACCGTCTCCAATGCCGAATGCCTGGAATATCAAGTCCCTGACTGCGGCCGGTGTCATTATCGGATTCGGACTGCTGGTGTTTTGCGCTGCCGCTCTGGCTTTTGCAAAAATCGAACTGAATCTGGAAACGGGAGCGCTTCGGACCTTCTGTTTTGTAACGCTGGTATTTGTCAGTCAGGCAGCGATTTATACACTTCGCGAACGACGCCGTCTGTGGAACTCGCGTCCGAGCAACTGGTTGATCGCCTCATCAGTTGTTGACGTTCTGATTGCGTCAGTTTTGGCGATCGGCGGATTTGCCATGACATCCCTGCCCGCCTTGGTGGTGATCGGAACACTTCTATCAGCGGTTGCATTCGCGTTCTTGATTGACCTGGTCAAGGTGCCGGTTTTCACCTGTCTGAGGGTAAGCTAAACAATAGACCGATAACTGCCGGATGGCACCGTAGCTTTAAAAGGCGGATTCAATCTCGAAGTGCAACCACATGTTGATGCGATTGTAGCTGTTTCATAAATACTTGGTGAGGCGTTTTGAAGCCGAGACATTTTCTGGGTCGATGATTTAA
>Ga0316222_1001829_pt1 | contig 24371 bp, 23 predicted proteins | sample TBH18011metaG_FD_206008 | JGI IMG/M metagenome (GOLD analysis project Ga0316222, IMG submission 206008) | Freshwater microbial communities from Trout Bog Lake, Wisconsin, USA - TBH18011 | ecosystem: Environmental > Aquatic > Freshwater > Lake > Hypolimnion/Profundal zone | place: USA: Wisconsin... | reverse complement strand
TCGATGACCGTAAGGTCTCCCCGCCGCCGCGTGCCGAGATGAAGACCTCAATGGAAGCGCTGATCCATCACTTCAAGCTGTTCAGCGAAGGCGTCCACGTGCCGGCCGGCGAATATTACGCCGCCACCGAGGCGCCGAAGGGCGAGTTCGCCGTCTACATGATTTCGGACGGCACCAACAAGCCCTATCGCTGTAAGATCCGGCCGCCAGGCTATGTCAGCCTGCAATCCCTCGACCTTCTGTCGAAGGGCCACATGTTGGGCGACATTTCGGCCAACATCGGTTCCATCGACGTTGTTTTCGGCGAGATCGATCGATGAGCGCGACCCAACCGACCACTTTCGCTTTCACTGCGGATAATCTGGCGACGGCCAAGCAGGTTATTGCCAAGTACCCCGCTGGCCGCCAGCAGAGCGCCGTGATGCCGCTTCTGGATTTGGCCCAACGTCAGGAAGGCTGGCTGCCCATCGCCGCCATCGAGACGGTGGCCGAGATGCTGGAAATGGCGCCGATCCGGGTGCAGGAGGTCGCGACCTTCTACACCATGTACAACCTGAACAAGGTTGGCACCAATCACGTCCAGGTTTGCACCAACATCTGCTGCCTGCTCAAAGGCTCGGACGAGATCGTGCGGGCGGCCAAGGAAGCCCTGGGCGTCGATTGGGGCGAGACCACCGCCGACGGCCGCTTCACGTTGTCCGAGGTCGAGTGCCTGGGAGCGTGTGTCAATGCGCCGATGATGCAGGTCAATGACGACTTTTACGAAGACTTGACGCCGGGCAGCACCAAGGCGGTGCTGGACGCGCTGAAGCGCGGCGAGACGCCGAAGCCCGGCTCGCAAATCGGCCGTCAGAATTCGGCGCCCGAGGGTGGCCCGACCACGCTCACCGAACTGTCTTTTGGGGGGAAGGTCTGATGCTGCGCGACCAGGATAGGATCTTCACCAACCTTTACGGCATCAATGATTGGCGTCTGGCCGGGGCCAGGGCGCGTGGCGACTGGGATGGCACCAAGGCCATTCTCGAAAAGGGCCGCGACGCGCTGATCGAAGAAGTCAAGAATTCCGGCCTGCGCGGCCGTGGCGGCGCCGGGTTCGGCACCGGCATGAAGTGGTCCTTCATGCCCAAGGTGATCGGCAATCGGCCGCATTATCTGGTGATCAACGCCGACGAAGGCGAGCCCGGCACCTGTAAGGACAGGGAGATCATGCGCTTCGATCCGCATAAGCTGATCGAGGGTGCGCTGATCGCCAGCTTCGCCATCGGCGCTCATGCCTCTTACATCTATATCCGCGGCGAGTTCATCCGCGAGGCGCAGAACCTGCAGGCAGCCGTCGATGAGGCCTATGCGGCCGGGTTGATCGGCAAGAACGCCTGCGGCTCCGGCTGGGACTTCGATCTGTTCGTTCATCGCGGCGCTGGCGCCTATGTCTGCGGCGAAGAATCGGCGCTGATCGAAAGCCTCGAAGGTAAGAAGGGCCAGCCGCGCTTGAAGCCGCCGTTCCCGGCCGGCGTCGGGTTGTACGGTTGCCCGACCACGGTGAATAACGTCGAGTCGATCGCCGTGGTGCCGACCATCGTGCGCCGCGGTGCCGCTTGGTTCGCCGGCATCGGCCGTCCGAAGAACACCGGCACCAAGATTTTCTGCATCTCCGGGCACGTTAATAAGCCGTGCAACGTCGAAGAAGAGATGGGAATTCCGCTGCGCGAGCTGATCGAGAAGCATGCTGGCGGCGTCCGTGGCGGATGGGATAACCTGATGGGGATCATTCCCGGCGGCTGCTCGGTTCCGGTGATGCCGAAATCAGTATGTGACACCGTGCTGATGGATTTCGACAGTCTGCGTGACGTTCGCTCGGGCCTTGGCACTGCGGCGGTGATCGTGATGGACAAGTCGGCCGACATTGTTCGTGCCATTGCCCGTCTGTCGCATTTCTACTCGCATGAATCCTGCGGGCAGTGCACGCCGTGCCGCGAAGGCACCGGCTGGATGTCCCGGATTATGGACCGCTTGGTCACCGGTGATGCCGACCTGGCCGAGATCGATCTGCTGGAAGAGATCACCAAGCAGGTCGAAGGCCACACCATCTGCGCGCTCGGCGACGCCGCCGCCTGGCCGATCCAGGGGCTGCTTCGCCACTTCCGTCCGGAAGTCGAGCGTCGCATCCGTGATCGCCAGGCGTCCAAGACCCGCGCCGCCTGAGGGAGAGACTAGACATGCCCAAGCTTTCCATCGACGGACGCGAGATCGAGGTCGAAGCCGGCACGACCATTCTGCAGGCGGCAGAAGTGCTCGGCATCGAAATCCCGCGCTTTTGTTACCACGAGCGGCTGGCCGTTTCCGGCAATTGCCGTATGTGCCTGGTTGAAGTTGAAAAGATGCCCAAGCCGGTGGCCTCCTGCGCCATGCCGGTTAACGAGGGCATGGTGGTGAAGACCAACACCCCAACAGTGCGCAAGGCGCGCCAGGGCGTGATGGAATTCCTGCTGATCAATCACCCGCTTGACTGCCCGATCTGCGATCAGGGCGGCGAATGCGATCTGCAAGACCAGGCGATGGCCTATGGCGGTGATCGCGGTCGCTACAAGGAAGAGAAGCGGGCCGTCAAGGACAAGGATTACGGCCCGCTGATCAAGCCGTTCATGACCCGCTGCATCCAATGCACCCGCTGCATCCGGTTCATTACCGAAGTGGCGGGGGTATCCGCGCTGGGCGGCCTGTACCGTAGCGAGCATCTCGAGGTTACCACCTATCTCGGAAACGCGGTCGATTCCGAATTGTCGGGTAATCTGATCGATCTGTGCCCGGTGGGCGCGTTGACCAACAAGCCGGCTTCTTACACCTACCGTGCTTGGGAGCTGAAGAAGACCGAGTCGATCGATGTGATGGACGCCTTGGGTTCGGCCATCCGGATCGACACCCGCGGCAATGAGGTTGTTCGTATTCTGCCGCGCATCAACGACGACATTAACGAGGAGTGGTTGGGTGACCGCTCGCGCTTCTCCGTCGATGGCTTGAAGGCGCAGCGTCTTGATCGCTGCTATGTCCGTCGCGACGGTCGTCTCCAGCCGGTTTCGTGGTCCGAGGCTCTGAAGGCGGTGGCTGAGAAGGTCAAGGGCGTGGCCGGCACCAAGATCGCCGCGATCGCCGGAGACCAGACCGACGCAGAGACCATGATTGCCACCAAGGATTTGCTGGCTGGTCTTGGCTCGACCAACATCGATGTTCGTCAGGACGGGGTGAGGCTTGAGACCGGTTCCCGCGCCTCCTACCTGTTCAACTCCGGCCTAGCCGGAATCGAGCAGGCCGACGCGGTGCTGCTGATCGGCACCAATCCGCGCAAGGAAGCGCCGGTGCTGAATGTTCGGCTGCGCAAGCGCTGGGCGGCCGGCGCTCTCAAGGCGGCGGTGATTGGTCCTAAGGCCGATCTGTTGTTCAAGCATGAGTGGCTGGGCGAGGGGCCGTCGGTGTTGGCCGACGTGGCGTCGGGCAAGCATCCGTTCTTCGAGGTGCTGAAGTCGGCCAAGAATCCTGCCTTGATCCTTGGCCAGGGTGCCCTGTCTCGTGAGGATGGCGCCGCTGTGTTGGCGCTTGCCGCCAAGCTGGCTGGCGCCACCGGCATGATCAAGGACGGCTGGAACGGCTTCAATGTGCTGCACACCGCCGCCTCGCGGGTGGGTGGTCTTGATCTGGGCTTTGTGCCTGGCAGCAATGGCAAGGACGTTGCCGGCATCCTGGCTGGAGCCGCCAAGGGCGACATTTCGGTGGTGTTCCTGTTGGGCGCCGACGAAATCGACATCAAAGCCCTCGGCAATGCCTTTGTGGTTTACCTTGGTAGCCACGGTGACGCTGGTGCCCACCGTGCCGACGTGGTTCTGCCGGGGGCGGCCTACACCGAGAAGTCGGCGACCTGGGTCAACACCGAAGGTCGTGTCCAGCGCTCCCATCTGGCGGTGTTCCCTCCGGGCGAGGCCAAGGAAGACTGGAAGGTGATCCGGGCGTTGTCCGATGCTGTCGGGAAGCCGCTGCCTTACGACACGCCCAAGCAGATCCGGGACCGGTTAGTTGCTGCCAATGCGGTGTTTGCCGCTATCGGCGAGCTGAAGCCGGCGCCCTGGGGCTCGGTCGGAACCGAGGGGGCACTGGCCGATGCGCCATTCGCCTCGGCGATTGAGAACTATTACATGACCGATCCGATTAGCCGCGCCTCCAAGACCATGGCGGAGTGCACTGGCGCGTTCGGCGCGGGTTGCGGTTGCACTCAAAAGAAGACGGGGACCCATGGTTGAGCAGCTTCTAGCAGGCTTCCTGCCTCCGGTGATTGCGCACGTCGTTTTCATCGTCCTCGCGATTTTGGCCATCGTCGTTCCGTTGTTGGTCGGTGTCGCCTATCTCACTTATGCCGAGCGCAAGGTGATCAGCGCTATGCATCGGCGAAAGGGCCCCAATCGGGTTGGCCCCTTTGGCCTGCTGCAGCCCTTTGCTGACGGCCTCAAGCTGTTCCTGAAGGAGACCATCATCCCGACGAAGGCCAATAAGGTGGTCTTTTTTGTCGCTCCGATGATGACCTTCTCGCTGGCGCTGGTGGCTTGGGCGGTTATCCCCTTTGGGGAAGGTGGGATGGTTCTGGCCAACATCAATGTCGGCGTGCTTTATCTTTTTGCCATCTCCTCGATGGGCATCTACGGCATCATCATGGCGGGCTGGTCCTCCAATTCGAAATACGCCTTCCTGGGCGGGCTTCGGTCGGCAGCGCAGATGGTGTCCTACGAGGTGTCGATCGGCTTCGTGATGATCACCGTGCTGGTCACGGTGGGATCGCTCAACCTGTCGAATGTGGTCGAGGCGCAACGGCACGTCTGGTTCATCGTGCCGCACTTCCCGATGTTCGTGGTCTTCCTGATCTCGTGCATGGCCGAAACCAACCGCGCCCCGTTCGACCTTCCAGAGGCCGAGGGTGAACTGGTCGCCGGCTACTTCGTCGATTACTCGGCCATGGCCTTCGCCCTGTTCTACTTGGGTGAATACGCCAACATGTTCCTGGTCAGCGGCATGGTCTCGGTGCTGTTCCTGGGTGGTTACCTGCCGTTCCCCTACCTCGACTTCCTGCCGATCCCGGGGGCGATCTGGTTCATCCTCAAGATCTGCGCGGTGTTGTTCGTGTTCCTGTGGGCACGCGCCACCTTCCCGCGCTTCCGTTACGACCAGCTCATGCGTTTGGGTTGGAAGGTTTTCTTGCCGTTGTCGCTGTTCTGGCTGGTGCTGACCGCGGGCGTACTTGTCGCCACCGGCTGGCTGCCGAACCAGGGCTGAGGAGGCTTTGCAGATGTCGTTCATCGACCGTACCGCACGGGCGTTCCTGCTGAAAGAACTGCTGCAGGGCATGGCGCTTACGTTCCGCTACATGTTCAGGCCCTGTGTCACCGTCAACTACCCCTATGAAAAGGGGCCGCTAAGCCCGCGCTTCCGCGGCGAGCATGCGCTGCGCCGCTACGAAAATGGCGAAGAGCGCTGCATCGCCTGCAAGCTGTGCGAGGCGATTTGCCCGGCGCAGGCGATTACGATCGAGGCCGAGCCTCGCGATGACGGCTCGCGCCGCGCGCGTCGGTACGACATCGACATGACTAAGTGCATTTACTGCGGGTTCTGCCAGGAGGCTTGCCCGGTCGACGCTATCGTCGAGGGGCCGAATTTCGAGTACGCCACCGAAACTCGCGCCGAGCTGATGTACAACAAGCAGAAGTTGCTTGCCAATGGTGATCGCTGGGAGCCCGAGCTCGCCATGCGTATCGCCGCAGACGCGCCCTACCGGTGATTGGGGGAACGGCATGATCACGGCTCTTGTTTTCTACATGTTCGCGGCGCTTGCCGTGGCGAGCGGGGTGATGGTGATATCATCCCGTAACCCGGTACATTCGGTGCTGTTCCTGATCTTCTGCTTCTTCAATGCGGCTGGGCTGTTTCTGCTGCTCGGCGCCGAATTCCTCGCCATGGTGTTGGTGGTGGTTTACGTCGGCGCGGTAGCGGTGCTGTTCCTGTTCGTGGTGATGATGCTCGACATCAACTCCGTCGAGCTGAAGGAAGGGTTCCTGCAATACCTGCCCGTCGGGGCGGTTATCGGCCTGGTGCTGCTGGCGGAATTGCTGGTGGTGTTCGGCGGCTGGGCTTTCACGCCAGACGTTGAGGCTCTCGCCGCTTCGCCGATGCCGTTGTTCAGCGTTGTGAACAACACGGAGGCCTTGGGCCGGGTTCTCTACACCAACTATGCCTACCTGTTCCAAGCGTCGGGCTTGATCCTGCTGGTGGCCATGGTGGGTAGCATCCTGTTGACCCTGCGCAGCCGCGAAGGCGTCCGTAAGCAGGTCATCCCCGATCAGATCGCCCGTTCTGCGAATACGGTCCGTTTGGTCAAAGTGCCCACCGGGGGAGGCATCTGATGTTTGAAATCGGTCTCGCCCACTATCTGTCCGTAGCGGCGATCCTGTTCACGCTTGGCGTGTTCGGTATCTTCTTGAACCGCAAGAACGTCATCATCATCATGATGTCGATCGAGCTGATGCTGCTGGCGGTTAACATCAATTTCGTGGCGTTCTCGTCGTTCCTGAACGACATGGTGGGGCAAATCTTCACCATGTTTATCCTGACCGTCGCGGCCGCTGAAGCGGCCATCGGGCTCGCCATCGTTGTCGTCTTCTTCCGCAACCGCGGTACCATCGCGGTCGAGGAAATCAGCCAGCTTAAGGGGTAAATAGCGATGTACGTCGCCGCCGTTTTCCTGCCGCTGCTGGGCTCGATCGTCGCCGGCCTGTTTGGCCGCTTCATCGGTGACCGCGGGGCGCAAATCGTCACCTGCCTGCTGCTCGGCGTTTCCGCCGTGCTGGCGGTGCCGATCTTCATCAGCGCCGGCCTGGAAGGTCATGCGATCAGCATTCCGTTGCTGACCTGGATCCAGTCGGGCAGCGTCGATGTCACCTGGGCGTTGCGGTTCGACCCGTTGACCGCCGTGATGATGATCGTGGTGACCTGGGTGTCGTTTATGGTCCATGTGTACTCGATCGGGTACATGTCCCATGACACCTCGATCGCTCGGTTCCACAGCTACCTGTCGCTGTTCACCTTCGCCATGCTGATGCTGGTGACGGCGGACAATCTGGTCCAGCTCTTTTTCGGCTGGGAGGGCGTCGGTGTCGCTTCCTACCTGCTGATCGGTTTCTGGTACGAAAAGCCGACCGCTTGCGCCGCCGCGATCAAGGCCTTCTTGGTCAATCGCGTTGGCGATTTTGGCTTCGCGCTCGGTATCTTTGGTGCCTACTTCCTGTTCGACTCGGTGTCGTTCGACACCATCTTCGCGGCGGCGCCGTCGAAGGTGGGGACGATCGTTCACTTCTTCGGTCGGGATTGGGGCGCGATTACCATTATCTCCCTGCTGCTGTTCGTCGGCGCCATGGGCAAGTCGGCGCAGCTCGGGCTTCACACCTGGCTCCCCGATGCGATGGAGGGTCCGACCCCGGTTTCGGCCTTGATCCATGCCGCGACGATGGTCACTGCCGGCGTGTTCATGGTGGCGCGGATGAGTCCGCTGTTCGAGCTGTCGAACACCGCACTGACCGTGGTTACTTTGATTGGTGCGGCGACCGCGTTCTTTGCCGCCACCGTCGGCTGCGTTCAGAACGATATCAAGCGGATCATCGCCTACTCGACCTGTTCGCAGCTGGGCTACATGTTCTTCGCGATCGGTGTGTCGGCCTATCCGGCGGCGATTTTTCACCTGTTCACCCACGCCTTCTTCAAGGCGCTGCTGTTCCTTGGCGCCGGTTCGGTGATCCACGCCATGTCGGACGAGCAGGACATCCGTCGCATGGGCGGCATCTGGAAGCACATCAAGGTCACCTGGATCCTGATGTGGATTGGCTCGCTGGCCCTGGCCGGTATCCCGCCCTTCGCCGGCCACTATTCGAAGGATGCGATCTTGGCCGCCGCCTGGGCGTCGGAGACGTCGGTTGGCCACTTCGCCTACTTCATCGGTCTGGCTGCCGCTTTCATGACCGCCTTCTACTCCTGGCGTTTGCTTATCCTGGTGTTCCACGGCAAGCCGCGAGCCAGTGAGCGGGTGATGGCCCATGTCCACGAATCGCCGCTGGTGATGGTGCTGCCGCTGGTGGTGCTGGCGATCGGTGCGGTCGGGGCAGGCTATGTTGGCGAAGAGGTGTTCAACTTCGTCGGCCATGAGTATGCCGAGTATTGGCGGACCGCGATCTCCGTCCTGCCGGAACACGGCGCGTTGGCTGGCAGCCACGAGATCCCGGAATGGGTTGAGTTCGCCCCGCTGGTTGTTGCGGTGTCGGGCATTGCCCTGGCCTATCTCTTCTACACCTTGGTCCCGTCTCTGCCTGGTTTGCTGGGCAGCGCCTTCCAAGGTGTCTATCTCTTCCTGCTGAACAAGTGGTACTTCGACGAGCTCTACGACTGGCTATTCGTCAAGCCGGCCTTCCGGCTGGGACGTGGTCTGTGGCAGGGCGGCGACGGGGCGATCATCGACGGCCTTGGGCCGGATGGTGTGGCGGCGGCGACTCAGGTCATCGCTCGCCGGGTGGCCAGGCTTCAAAGCGGCTATCTCTACCACTACGCGTTTGCCATGCTGATTGGCGTGGCGGCGTTCGTCAGCTGGTACATGTTCAACGCGCGCTGATCTCGGGAAGACGTGTCCATGGATAACTGGCATTTGCTCTCGCTGACGACGTTCCTGCCGCTGGTAGGCGCGCTGTTCATCCTCCTCATCCGTAGCGATGACGAAAAGGTGCTGGCGCGCAACGCTCGGAATGTCGCTCTGCTGACTTCGCTCGCCACCTTCGTGGTGTCGCTGCTGATCATGACGGTATTCGACCAGCATTCGGCCGAATTCCAGCTCAAGGAGAACGCGGCCTGGTTGCCTGAGGTTGGCTTTGGCGCCAACATCAACTACGCCATGGGCGTGGACGGCATCTCGGTTTGGTTCGTCCTGCTGTCGACCTTCCTGACTCCGATCTGCATCCTGTCCTCGTATGGAGCGGTGAAGACCAGGGTCAAGGAGTACATGATCTCCTTCCTGGTCCTCGAGACCATGATGGTGGGCATGTTCTGCGCCCTCGATCTGGTGCTGTTCTACGTCTTCTTCGAAGGCGTGCTGCTGCCGATGTTCATCATCATCGGTGTGTGGGGCGGACAGCGCCGTGTCTACGCTGCGTTCAAGTTCTTCCTGTACACCTTGGCCGGCTCGGTGCTGATGCTGATCGCCATGTTGGCGATGTACTTCGAAGTGCATTCGACCGACATCCCCACTCTGATGGCGCATACTTTCCCGGCAGCGTTGCAGACGTGGCTGTGGCTGGCCTTCTTCGCCTCCTTCGCTGTGAAGGTGCCGATGTGGCCGGTCCACACTTGGTTGCCTGACGCCCACGTTGAGGCGCCGACGGCGGGTTCTGTGATCCTGGCCGGTGTGCTGCTGAAGATGGGTGCGTACGGTTTCCTGCGCTTCTCGGTGCCGATGTTGCCGCTGGCCTCGGTCTACTTCACTCCCTTGGTTTACACCCTCTCCATCGTCGCGGTGATCTACACCTCGCTGGTGGCGCTGGTGCAGGAGGACATGAAGAAGCTGATCGCCTATTCGTCGGTCGCCCATATGGGCTACGTCACGGCGGGCATCTTCTCCATCACCACCCAGGGCCTTGAAGGCGCTCTCTATCAGATGCTGTCGCACGGCATCGTGGCCAGCGCGCTGTTCCTCTGCGTCGGCGTCGTCTATGACCGGCTGCACACCCGCGAGATCGCTCGTTACGGCGGTTTGGCCAAGGGCATGCCGAAATACGCGCTGGTATTCATGCTGTTCACCCTGGCCAGCGTCGGTCTGCCCGGTACCTCTGGGTTTGTCGGCGAGTTCTTGGTGCTGTTGGGCCTGTTCCAGGTGAACACCTGGGTCTCCGCCTTCGCCGCCAGTGGCTTGGTGCTGGGGGCCGCCTACATGCTCTACCTGTACCGGCGCGTGGTGTTCGGCAAGCTGGTGCGGGAAGACCTGATCGGCATGCTCGACATGAGCGTGCGCGAAGTGGTGGTGTTCGTGCCCCTGATCGTGATCGTGATTTGGATGGGTGTCTATCCCACCACGTTCATGGAGCCGATGCATGCGTCGGTGGCTAAACTGATCAACAACTTCCACCTCGCCCAGGCCGCGCAAGCTGGCTTGTCGGTGGCCGCCCGCTAGGGAGATTGACGGATCATGAACCTCGACCTCATCCCGTTCCTCCCGGAACTGGTGCTGATTGCGGCGGCGCTGGCATTGTTGATGCTCGGTGTCTTCCGCAAGGGCAACAGCGCCCTTGACGCTACCGTGCTGGCTATCGTCGCCCTGCTGGTTGCGCTGGTGGTGCTGATCCAAGTCAGTGGTGCTCGCCAGACTACCTTCGGCGGATTGTTCGCCCTCGACGCGTTCTCAGTGTTTTCGAAAGCGCTGGTGCTGATGGCGACGGCGCTGACGGCGGCAATGTCCTATCCCTTCCTCGAGCGTGAGAAAATCGCGCGCTTCGAGTTTCCGGTGCTGATGCTGTTCGCCACGGTCGGTATGATGCTGATGGTGTCGGCCAACGATTTCCTGGCCCTCTATCTCGGTCTGGAAATGCAGAGCCTGTCGCTCTACGTTCTGGCCGCTTACCATCGCGATAACCTGCGCTCCACCGAAGCTGCGTTGAAGTACTTTGTGCTGGGCGCGCTGGCCTCGGGCATGTTGCTTTACGGCATTTCGCTGGTCTATGGCTTTGCTGGCACCACCTCGTTTGAGGCGCTGTCGAAGGTGTTCAGTAGCGAGCATTTGGCCCACCCGCGCATCGGTGTCCTGGCTGGCGTTGTGTTCATCATGGCCGGTCTGGCCTTCAAGATTTCGGCCGTTCCGTTCCACATGTGGACCCCTGACGTCTACGAGGGTGCTCCCACTCCGGTGACCTCCTTCTTCTCGATTGGCCCCAAGATCGCCGCCTTTTCGCTGTTGATCCGTGTCCTGACCGGGCCGTTTGGTGAATTGGCTGCCCAATGGCAACAGGTGGTGGTGTTCATCTCCCTGGCGTCGATGGGTGTTGGTGCCTTCGCCGCCATCCAGCAGACCAACATCAAGCGTCTGATGGCCTATAGCTCGATTGGCCATGTCGGTTTCGCGCTGGTTGGTTTGGCAGCGGGCAAAGAGATGGGAATCCAGGGTATCCTGGTTTACCTTTCGATCTACCTGTTCATGAATGTCGGCACCTTCGCGGTGATTCTGTCCATGCGGCAGAAGGGGCGGATGGTGGAAAGCATCAGCGATCTGGCTGGCTTGGGTAAGACCAACCCTGGGATGGCCGCTGTTATGGGCGTGCTGATGTTCTCCATGGCCGGTATTCCGCCGATGGCAGGCTTCTGGGGCAAGTTCTACGTCTTCATGGCGGCCGTTCATGCCGGTCTGTGGACGCTGGCTATCCTCGGTGTGCTGTCCAGCGTGGTGGCCGCCTTCTATTACCTGCGCATCGTCAAGGTGATGTATTTCGACGAGCCGGTTGAGGCGTTTGATCGTCCCGCCGACAAGCCGATGCGGTTGGTGATGGCGGTGACGACCTTTGCTGTGCTGGTCTTTACCTTCCTGCCCGGCCCCCTGCTGAATACCGCGAAGGCGGCCGCGCAGGTGCTGTTTCCCGCAGCGGGATGACCATGATCGGTCTGCCGGCCCCGTTCAGCCTGTTGGCGCTGGACCGGGTTGGCAGCACCAATGACGAAGCTCGGCGGCTCGCCCTGGAAGGGGCGGCCGCCGATTTTCTCGTGGTGAGTGCCCGGGAACAAACCACTGGCCGGGGGCGACGCGGTCGAGTTTGGGTCAGCCCGACCGGCAATCTCCATTGCTCAACCCTGCTGGCCATTGGTCGATTGGCCGAGGCGGCACAATTGGGCTTTGTCGCCGCAATCGCGTTGGTCGATGCTCTTGGCGCGTTGCTGCCAACGGCCGAATTTCGCTGTAAATGGCCAAATGACGTGCTGGTCAACGGCGCCAAGGTGGCTGGAATGCTGTTAGAGCCAGCGGGAGAAGGTTGGCTGGTGTTGGGCGTGGGCGTTGACGTCACCGCTGCGCCTCCTGCCGAGATGGTTGCCTATCCGGTTCAATCCTTGGCGTCGCTTGGCTATGGCGGGGATGCGGTCGCCGTGCTGGCGGCGTTCTGCGCCGCTCTCGGACCTTGGGTCGAACGCTGGCGAGCGGAGGGGTTCGCTCCGATCCGGTCGGCTTGGCTAGAGCGTTGCCGTGGTCTTGGACAGCCTATCGTGGTAAGGCTCGAACAGGACACGGTCACTGGCCAGTTTGCCGGGCTTGATGCCGATGGTGCTCTTCTTCTCGATCAGGGTGCCCTTGGCGTCAGACGCCTGATGGCCGGCGACGTGTTTTTCCCTGATCGATAAATCTTGTCGGTACGAGGACCATCCATGCTGCTCGCCATTGATTCCGGTAACACCAACATCGTCTTCGCCGTTTATGACGGTGATCAGGTGCGCGGTGAATGGAGGGCCTCGACTGATGCCGAGCGCACCGCTGATGAGCTCGGGGTGTGGTTGACCCAATTGCTGTCCATCGAAGGGATGTCGCGTACCGATATCAAGGCGGCGATCATCGCCAGTGTGGTTCCGGCCATGGTGTTCGGCTTGAAAACCTTGTGTCGGCGCTATTTCAAGTGCGAGCCGTTGGTGGTGGGCGACGAAGGGGTCGATCTGGGGATCAAAGTGTTGCTTGATCGCCCCGAGGAGGTCGGCGCCGACCGTCTGGTCAACGCTGTCGCCGCCCACCAATGTTACCCTGGGCCTTTGATCGTCATCGATTTTGGCACCGCGACCACCTTTGACGTGGTAGACAGCGACGGCAATTATTGTGGCGGCGCCATCGCGCCCGGCATCAACCTGTCACTTCAGGCTTTGCATATGGCGGCGGCCAAGCTACCGCGTGTGGCTATCGGGCGGCCGCGCCAAGTGATCGGCAAGGCGACAGTGCCGGCCATGCAATCAGGAATCTTTTGGGGGTATGTCGGTTTGATCGAGGGATTGGTGAAGCGCATCAAAGATGAGATCGGATCCGACATGCTGGTGGTGGCCACCGGCGGTTTGGCGCCGTTGTTTCACGAGGCGACTCCCGCCATCGAACGCCTTGATCCAGACCTCACCCTGCGTGGGCTGCTAATCATTCACCGCATGAATGCCGGGCGGTTACCGCAATGAGCAATGATGAATTGGTGTACCTACCCCTGGGCGGGGCCGGCGAAATCGGGATGAACCTCAGCCTGTATGGCTGGCGGGGCAAATGGCTGATGGTCGATCTGGGCGTTTCCTTCGGGGACGACAGTATGCCAATGATCGACGTGGTGATGCCCGACCCCACCTGGATCGAGGAGCGCCGTAAGGATCTGGTCGGGTTGGTGGTGACGCACGGTCACGAGGACCATCTCGGTGCCATCCAGTACCTGTGGCGGCGGCTTGGCTGCCCAGTCTACGCGACGCCATTCGCGGCAGCGATTCTTCACGCCAAATTGCATGAGGTCGGGCTGGCCGGGATTGTCCCGGTTCATGTCGTCGAACTTGGCGGTCGTTTCACCGTTGGCCCCTTCGACGTCGAAATGATCTCGCTGACCCATTCGATCCCCGAGCCCAATGCGGTGGCCATCCACACCGAGGCCGGAACCGTGCTGCATACCGGCGATTGGAAATTCGATCCCGATCCGTTGATCGGCTTACCCGCCGATTTGGCGCGGTTGCGCCAGCTTGGCGGCGAGGGGGTGTTGGCCTTGGTGGGCGATTCCACCAATGTGTTCACCTCGGGCGAATCCGGGTCGGAAGCGGCGGTTCGCGCCAGCCTGATTGAATTGGTTGGCCGCTATTCCGGCAAGGTCGCGGTGAGCTGCTTCGCCACCAATGTGGCTCGGCTGGAAAGCATCGCCATTGCCGCCCACACCTGGGATCGGCACGTGGCGTTGGTGGGGCGGTCGCTGTGGCGCATTGACAAGGCGGCACGGAGCCTGGGCTACCTCGCCGATCTGCCGCCCTTTCTCGATGACCGCGACGCCGCCCACCTGCCTGACGACAAGGTGCTGTATCTATGCACCGGAAGCCAGGGGGAGCCACGGGCGGCTTTGGCTCGCATCGCCGCCGACGATCATCACCATGTCACCCTGGGCGGGGGCGATACCGTGATCTTTTCTTCGCGCATCATCCCCGGCAATGAGAAGGCAATCTTCCGGCTCCAGAACATGCTGACAAAGCTGGGCGTTGAGGTGGTTACCGAAAAGGACGAATTCGTCCACGTCTCTGGCCATCCCGCCCGCGACGATTTGTTTGATATGTACGATCTGGTGCGGCCGCGCATCGCCATCCCGGTCCATGGCGAAGCCCGTCACATTCAGGAGCACGTCGCATTGGCTCGGCTCTGTGAGGTGCCGGAGACTTTGGCGATTGAGAACGGCGAGATGGTGCGCCTGGCGCCCGGTCCGGTCGAAGTGGTCGATACGGTTCCGATCGGCAAGCTTGGGGTTGATGGCAGCGGCACCGAGGGGCCAAGGCTGGCTCGCCTCGACGGCGAAATTCTGCGCAGTCGCCGTCGCATGGTGTTCAACGGTTCGGCCGTCGTGACGCTGGTGTTAGACCGCTCGGGCAAGATGCTGGGCGATCCACAGCTTACCGCGCTGGGCCTGCTCGACGCCGAGCATGGAGCAGAAGAGCACGACGCAGTGGTCGAAGCGGTGCGGCAGGCGGTCACAGACCTACCGCAGAAGGCGCGTCTCGACGATGCCGTGGTCAAGGAAGAGGCGCGCCGGGCGGTTCGTCGCAGCCTCAGAGAGATGCTGGGTCACAAGCCTGTGACCGATGTGCATTTGGTGCGGGTGTAGGGACGGCCCTTCAGGCAGCCAAAGCGCCTTGGCAGCGTTCGATTAGCTCAATGCGGGCAAGGTTCCAGATGCGCGAGCCGCGCACATTGGCGTCACCGATGATCTGGCGCAATAGCGAGACCGGGACGTTGCGGATCCATTCTTCCAGCATCGATACTCTCCAATTCTTCCGCAGTCTATACGCCCATCGTCGTGATAATGCACCCCTGGCATTTGCGGGGGTTGCATGCGAATGGCGCATATTGGGGTGAGCGCTTGGTTAAGATGCAGCCTATTGGGTTCCAATGTTTCTGGAAGACTGTGTCTCTAGAAACAATCAATCTCTGCGAGGCTTGCTTGCAGACAGATTGTTATTGACCGAGGTGGCCTAAATTTTTTCAACCTCGATGCCGTGCCGTTTCAAAGCATAGCCAATCTGGCGGGGCGTCAGGCCAAGCAGCCGGGCGGCCTTGGCCTGGACCCAGCCGCAACGCTCCATTGCTTGGACCAAGCGATCACGTTCTACCACTCGGCCGGCATCGTCCCCGGAATCGGCGAACGACTCGACCGGGGGAGGAGATTCGGGCGGTGGGGCTGGAGGAGGGGCGACGGGCGGGGGCGCGGCCGTAATATGGCTGGGCATTTGCGGTGCTGGCGGCATCGGGACAGGGTGTCGCTTGTTCCACAGCATCGACGACAGGCACGAATCGCGCCGACAGGCCAGGTCCAATTCGCCGATGACTTCGCCGCGGGTCATGGTTGCGGCTCGGGTGACGCAATTATCCAGCTCGCGGACATTGCCGGGGAAGGCGCAGCCCTGAAGGACCCGTAGCGCCTCTTCGGAGAAGGACAGGTTGCGATTGTTTTCCTCGTTGAAACGCTTGAGGAAATACAGCGCCAGCAGTGGAATGTCGCCCTGACGCTCGCGGAGCGGCGGGAGGAAGATTGGGACCACATTGAGGCGGTAATAGAGGTCGGCGCGGAAGCCACCCGATTGGACGGCGGCTTCCAAATCCTTGTTGGTGGCCGCGACCAAGCGGACATCGACCTTCAACGTCTTGTTACCGCCCACTCGCTCGAATTCGCCCTCTTGCAGCACACGCAGCAGCTTGGCTTGGAAATTGGGTGAGATTTCGCCAATTTCGTCCAAAAACAGGGTGCCGCCGCTGGCCATTTCGAAGCGCCCCTTACGATCGGCGGTGGCGCCGGTGAAGGCGCCCTTTTCGTGGCCAAAGAGTTCGGATTCCAGCAGGGTTTCGGACAAAGCGGCGCAATTGACCTTGATGAATGGCTTGCCAGAGCGCGGTGATAGGATGTGGACGGCACGAGCCACCAATTCCTTGCCAGTGCCGCTCTCGCCGCGTAGCAGAATGGTGGCCTTGGCTGGCGCCGCCTGCTGCACCTGGCCGAACACTCGGGCCATCGCTGCCGAGCTGCCGACCACGTCCTGCAAGCCGCCCACGGGCGGCATCGGCTTGACCTCGGCCATCTGCTTTTGCAGTCGGGCGTTCTGCTCCATCAGCCGCTCGCGATCGGCCGAGACCTTGCGGTGCAGGCTGATGGTCTGGGCCAGCAAGGTGGCGACCATGGTCAAGAAACGAAGATCGTGCTCGAACACCGTGCGCGAACTGCCATCCCAGCCGCGCTCAACCGACAGCGCCCCGAACGGACGGCCAGTGGTCTTGATCGGCACGCAGAAGAAAGACAGCTTTTCGTCATCGACCCCCATCGCCTGCTCGGCGTATTCGGCGAGCAAATCATCGTCGGCGGCATCGGGGACCACCAGCGGGATACTTGTGGCGACCACCTTGCCGGCGGCGGCGATGGGATAGGGGACCGCGCCAGAGCGTACCAGTTTGAGCGACATGCCGGCGACAGCCACCACTGCCAATCCGTCGTCCTCCTTTAGCAAAATAGCGCCGTGGCGCATATGCAGGTACGAGGACAGAATGTTGAGAACGTCGTGAAGGGCGCGGTCGAGGTCAAGGGTGGAGCCAAGGACCTTACTGATTTCATAAATGCCGATCAGCGGCAGGGCGGTATCGACGCCGTCCTTGAACATCCGTGCCTCTTCAGTGGCCATGGCAGGCGAACTCCCCATTCCGATGCCCCCATCGGTGCGGTTCCTTCCCCCTAAATGGTGTTTCCCAACTCATAAACCAGTCGCCATCGACATGCCAGCATGATCACTCGGCATAGACGTACTTCCCGTTACGCCAGACGTAGACGACATAGGTTGGTCCGACCACGTCGCCCTTGGAATCGAAGCCGATCTGGCCAATGGCGGTATCGAATTTGTCCGACTTCAGCACCTCGGCCACCTTTTTCCAGTCTGTGGTCTTGGCCTTGTCGGCGGCTTGGGCCCATGCCTGGATGGTGGCGTAGGTGTACAGCGTATAGGCTTCCGGCTCGTAGTTCTGGCTGCGGAAATATTTCACCAACTCGGCGTTCTGGGGCAACAGGCGGGGATCGGGGCTAAAGGTCATCATGGTGCCTTCGCCGGCATTGCCGGTGATCGCCCAGTATTCCTCGGTGACCAGGCTGTCGCCGCCCATCAGCGCGGTGGTCAATCCCTGGTCGCGCATTTGCCGCACGATCAAGCCGCCTTCGGTCTTATAGCCGCCGAGATAGAGGATATCGACCTTGGCCTGCTTCAGCTTGGTCACCAGCGCCGAGAAGTCTCGGTCGCCGGTGGTGATGGATTCGTGGAATACCGGGGTGATGCCGGCCGCGGTCAGTCCCTTCTCGAATTCGTTGGCCAAGCCCTGGCCGTAAGCCGATTTGTCATCGACGATGGCCACCACTTTGCCCTTGAGCTTGCCCGCCACATAGGCGGCCGCCACCTTGCCCTGGTTGTCGTCGCGGCCGCAGGTGCGGAAAACGTTGGGCAGATTGCGCTCCGTGAACATCGGATTGGTCGAGGCCGGTGAGATCTGGAGGATGCCGTTTTCCAGATAGACTTCCGAGGCTGGGATCGAAGAACCCGAGCAGAAATGGCCGGCAACGAAGGCGATCTTCTTGGAGGATAGTTCCTCGGCCACCGAACGCGCCTGCTTAGGGTCGCAGGCGTCGTCGCCCATGGTGATGACCAGCTTGCGGCCTAGCACGCCGCCATGGGCATTGATGTCTTCAATCGCCTTAAGGCCGCCCCGCTTGAATTGCTCGCCAAAAGCGGCTTCGCTGCCGGTCATCGGCCCGGCCACCGCGATGGCGATGTCCCCGGTGGTTGCCACGACCGGCGCGGTCGGCGCAGGAGAGAACACCCGAATGCCGACAATAGCGGCTAGCACCACGATCGCCAGCACGGCCACGACCTTGAGGATGTTCATCTGTCTGTCTCCAAGTGGGATGCGGCGTCACAATAGCAGGATTTGGCTCACGGTGCCCCTGTTGAGACGATCCCGCCTTCAAGGTAGTGGGCGCGAATTTCCGGATTGGCCAGAAGATCGGCGCCGCTGCCGGTCAGCATAATGCGGCCGTTGACCATGACATAGCCGCGATGGGCCAGCTTTAACGCGTGGTAGGCGTTCTGCTCGACCAGGAATACGGTGACCTTCTCTTCGCGGTTGATGCGGGCGATCAGTTGGAAAATGTCGCGGCAAACCATCGGCGCCAGTCCCAGCGAGGGTTCGTCGAGCAATAACAGCCTGGGCCGGCTCATCAGGGCGCGGGCGATCGCCAGCATCTGCTGCTCGCCTCCCGACAGGGTGCCTCCGCGCTGGTCGAGCCGCTCCTTGAGGCGGGGAAACAGGGCCAGTACGCGATCAAGGTCGTCGCCGAAGCGGCGCGGGTCGGCGACCACCGCCCCCAATTGCAAATTCTCCAGCACGCTCATGCGTGGGAAGATGTGGCGGCCCTCGGGACAATGGGCCAGCCCGAGGCGGGCGATACGGTGGGTGGGCAGTTGGGTGATGTCCTCGCCATCCAGTAGCACCCGGCCGGCGGTGGCGCGGGGGTTGCCGCAGATGGTCATCAGCAGGGTGGTTTTGCCTGCGCCATTGGCGCCGATAAGGGCAACAATCTCGCCGGTTTCGACCGTGAGATCGATCCCGTGCAGCGCCTTGATGCGCCCGTAGCCGGCATGAAGGTCGGAGATAGCCAGCATCAGCCCAGATCCTTGAGGTCGGGAATGACTTCCGGAGGCAATTCCTCGTTTTCCTCTTCGCCTAGATAGGCGCGGATCACCGCCGGGTCGCGTCGCACCTGATCGGGACTGCCCTCGGCGATCTTCTTGCCGTAATCCAGCACCACCACATGGTCGGAGATGCCCATCACCACGCTCATGTCGTGCTCGATCAGCAGCAGACCGATATGCTCCTGGTCCCGGATGTCCATCAGCAAGCGATTAAGGTCTGCCGATTCGCGGGGGTTAAGGCCGGCCGCCGGTTCGTCGAGGCACAGCAAAAACGGATCGGTACACATCGCCCGGGCGATTTCGAGGCGGCGCTGTGAGCCATAGGGGAGAGAGCCGGCCTCTTCATCGGCGTGGTCGGTCAGCGCCACCTTGTCCAGCCAGTGGCGGGCCTTCTCCACCGCCCGCTTCTCGGCGTGTCGGTAGCGGGCCAAGCCCAGCAGGCCGGCAACGCTGAACAGGCTGGCGCGCATCAGCGTGGTGTGCTGGGCGACGATCAGGTTCTCCAGCACGCTCATGCGGCTAAACAGGCGGATGTTCTGGAAGGTGCGGGCCACCCGGCCGCGCCGGGCGATGGTGTAATCGGCCATTCGCTCCAGCGCCATCGGGCCGCCCGGATGATGCAGCGTCAGCTTTCCAGTCTGCGGACGGTAAAAGCCGGTAATACAGTTGAACAGGGTGGTTTTTCCGGCTCCGTTGGGACCGATCACTGCCGTGATGGCCTTGTCCGCGGCGGCGAACGACAGGTCGTTGACGGCGAACAAGCCGCCGAAGCGCATGCTGATATGATCGACGTCCAGCAACGCCCGAGTCATAGCCGCTCCAGCGAGATGGTCGGTTCGCGGGATGACAGCAGGCCGGAGGGCCGCCACAGCATGATCAACACCATGGCGCCGCCGAAGGCCAACATGCGATAGGCCTGCAATTCGCGGAACCATTCGGGCAGCCCCACCAGCAGCAGGGCGGCCAGCACCACGCCGATCTGGCTGCCCATGCCTCCCAACACCACGATGGCCAGGATCACCGCCGATTCCATGAAAGTGAAGCTTTCCGGGCTGATGAAGCCCTGACGGGTGGCGAAGAAGGCTCCGGCAAAGCCGGCACACATGGCTCCGGTGGTGAAGGCTGCGATTTTAAGGGTGGTGGGATTGAGTCCGAGCGAGCGGCAGGCGATCTCATCTTCCCGCAGCGCCTCCCAGGCGCGGCCAATGGGCAGGCGGCGCAGACGGAGCGCGAATAAGTTAGTCAGCAATGCCAAAGCCAAAATGACGAAATACAAAAAGACTACCCGCTGTTCCGGCACGAACGTTATTCCGAACAGGGTGGGGCGGGGGATGCCGGAAATGCCTCGGGGACCACCAGTCAGGCTCTGCCAGTTGAGCAGCACCACCCGAACCATTTCGGCAAAGCCCAGGGTGACGATGGCCAGATAGTCGCCGCGCAGCCGCAGTACCGGAAAGCCCAGCGTCAGGGCGAAAGCGGCGGAGAGCAGGCCGGCCAGAGGCAGGCACAGCCAGAACGAAAGGTGGAAATTGGTCGCCAGCAGGGCGTAGGAATAGGCACCGACCGCATAGGAGGCGACGAAGCCGAGGTCGAGTAGGCCGGCTAGGCCAACCACGATGTTCAGCCCCCAACCCAGCATGACGTAAATTAGCACCAGGGTTGCCTTATCGACGACATTGCGGTCGGAGAAGGGCATGAAGGGCAGGGTGGCGGCAATGGCGATCAGGGCCCATCCGGCCTTTGGCCGGATCGCCCCCAGGCTGGCGATGAAGGCTTGCGCAGACCGAGGCAGACCCAGGTGACGGTCCGCCAGCAGATGGCTCAGACTTCCCAGTGCGAAACGCCCGCTCGCCACGATCACGGCTGCCCACGCCACCCAGTCGAAGCGGGTGGCCAGGGACAAGCCTTGTGCCGAATCGACCAGCCGAAAGCCCAGCATTGGCAAGGCCAGCGCCGCCGCGATCAAGCCACCGAGCAGGGCATCGATGGCCAGGCGGCGCAGTGGAAAGGCGGCTGCCATGGTCAGATCTTCTCCACTTCCGGCCGGCCCAGCAGGCCGGTGGGGCGGAACAGCAGGACCAGCACCAGGACCGCGAAAGCGGCGACGTCCTTGTACTCGATTGAGAAATAGCCTGACCAAAGCGCCTCGATCAGACCGATCGCCAGGCCGCCCAGCATGGCCCCCGGCAGCGAGCCGATGCCGCCTAGTACCGCAGCGGTGAAGGCTTTGATGCCGGCCAGGAATCCGATGTAGAAGTCGATCACCCCGTAATACAGCGTCACCATCAAACCGGCCACCGCCGCCAGCGCGGCGCCGATGACGAAGGTCAGGGACACCACCCGGTCGATGTTGATCCCCAATAGCGCCGCCATCTTCATGTCTTGCTGGGTGGCGCGCTGGGCACGGCCCAGCGAGGTGCGGGTGATGATCCAGGTGAAGCCCAGCATCAGCGCCAGGGTCAGCAGCACGATGGCAATCTGCAGCCAGCTTAGTTCGACGCGAAAACCATTCCCCTCCATCAGCGTCACGCCGCCGTGGATCACCGGCGGCAGCGGCTTGACGCGAGCGCCCTGGGTGAGCTGGGTAAAGTTCTGCAGCACGATCGACATGCCGATTGCCGAAATCAGTGGCGCCAGCCGAGGCGCGTTGCGCAAGGGGCGGTAGGCCAACCGCTCCACCGCCCATCCCCACAATGAGGTGAACAGCATGGTCACTGCCAGCGCCACCAGCAGACCGAAGGGAACGCTGCCCGCCCCCAACGTGGTGACGGCCAGATAGGCGATCAGCGAAATGAACGCTCCCAGCATATAGATTTCGCCATGGGCGAAATTGATCATGCCGATGATGCCGTAGACCATGGTGTAGCCGATGGCGATCAGCCCGTAGATGGCGCCCAGCGTTATTCCGTTGATCAATTGCTGGAGAAAATACTCCATTCGCCCACCCTGATGGCCCTGGCCGTCCTCACGAGGTGCGGAAACCCTACTCACATGGCGGTCGCTGTCAACGGCGGTGATGAAAAGACCCTGCGAATCCTGTCGGTGTTTGCTAGGATGACGATTGAAACGACCGCCACCATCGGACGCATAGGGGCTTGAATGTCGGATGCCGCATGGGACGACGTGATCCGGATCAGGATCGACACCGCCTGGGCTGTCGATAATTTCCTCGCGATCCTCAAGGGGCAGGCGGCTGAGGGCGAGACCGACGCTCCCGCCAATCCGGCCAACCGTGCGGTGTTTCGTGAGCTGGCGCCCTACCGGCTGGTCGAATACGAGTATGTCGGTGGTTCTGTGGGGAGGGTGGAGGGCGCCTATATCGGCTTCCCCGATGGCGTCCTCTATTCGGTGGCAGAGTTGATCCCGGAAGAGGCGGTCAACGCGTTGCTGACGATTCAGCCGCCGCCACCACTTTACGTGTATGTGGTTTTGGCGGTTCCGGCATCCCGCGAGGCTATCGACCATTATCTCGATGCGCTGGCCTCCCATATCGGGTTGCCTCAGGTGGCTGTCTCGTCGCTGGGTGTGGCGGGGATCCATTATGGCGCAGAGGCGGTGGGCGACGCCGAGCGGGCGCTACTCCTGCTGGCGGCTACGGCCGCCGCGCGGGAGGTCGATCGGCATTTCGCCAAGGCCGACCTCCTCGCTCTCGCCGCCGGACGCAGCGCGCTTCCTGACGGCCGGGCCTTTGCCCAGGTCACTTACGGTTACATCCGCCACGTTCTGGAATTTTCCACGGCGGCCGATCGCGATGACTTTGTCGCTTGGACTGCTAAATTGTGCGAGATGATAGGCGCCACTGCGGTGACCTGGGAGGAGTTCGGCATCGATCAATTTTTCCGCCCTGCGCGGCCCTGCGCCGCTCCCCCGGCCGGCGCCCGAACCGTCACGGTGGCGGCGCCCAATCGCTTCCAGATTGGAAATCCGTGGGCCGCCTTTGGGGGGCATGACGCCTCTAGCGCTCGGTCCTACACCGATGGCCAAGAGCTTGATGAGGCGGTACTGCGGCGCTCGATCGTCATCGCCAATGAGTATTGGAATGTGGTGACTGTGGTGTTGGCCGAGGAGAACGCGGCCATTCGCCGGGCCGCCCTCAGCCAAGCGGCGGCGAAATGATTAGCCGTTGCGCTTCTTGTTGGTGTCGCCATCGAACGGCGTCTCGCTCAACGGCACCGCCTGCTCATCGGTCTTGAGGGTCTGCGCGTATTGTTCGCGCCATTCGCGGTCGGTTTGGCCAGATTTTTTGCGGGCCTGGGCCTTCTTGACGCAGTCCTGCACCATTTGCTCCAGCGCGGTGAGCTTTTTGGTTGGCGCTTTGGCCTTGGCGGCGGGCTTTCTCGCTTTGGGCATGATGCCGCTCCGTTGGCGCCGCCAGGGACGCGTTAAACTTTGAGCGCCGCTTCGATCGCGGCGAGCAGGGTATCGACCTCAAACGGCTTTTCCAACACCGCGACGGCGCCAAGGCGGCGGGCGGTTTCAAGCCCCTGGGCCTTTTCGAGGCGGGCGCTGCCACCTGAGATGGCGATGATTGGCGTCTCGGGCCGCATGGTCTGGATTTCCAGGATGGCTTGGATACCATCCATTTCCGGCATGATAATGTCGGTGACGATCAGATCAAAATCGATGCCGGTGGCGACAAGATCGACCGCCTGGGCGCCGTCATCGGCAGTAAGCACCTCATGGCCGACGCTGGTGAGGACATCGACCAGAGACTCGCGCATCAGCCGCGTGTCCTCGACGATCAGGATCCGGCTCATCCAAGTATTCCCGTCCAATCGCAGACCTTCTTGTGATAGCCGGTTTCCGGCCCCTGGGCAAGGTGAACTCGGGCGACGCCCTATTCCGTCATCAGCGGCAATAGGATGCGGAACACGGTGCCGGTGCCAGGCTCGCTGTCGATGGCGATGGCGCCGCCCATCGCCTTGACGATGCCTTGTACCACGCTAAGTCCCAGGCCGGTGCCTTGGCCGACCGGCTTGGTGGTGAAGAAGGGGTCAAAGATTTTGGCCATGACCGCCGGCCTCATGCCGCAACCGGAATCGGCGACCCGCAATTCGACGTAGCGCCCCATGGGGTCAAGGCTGGCAAAGGGATTGGGCTGGGCGGCGGCGCTCTCGCTGGGGCGGGAGCGGCGAGCCTCGCCGACGGGCCGCAGCGGCAGCAGTTCCTCGGAGCCGACCGGTCGTAAGCCCAGCGTCAATGTGCCGTGGCCGTCCATGGCGTCGCGGGCATTGTTGGCCAAATTAAGCAAGACCTGCTGCAATTGACCGGCATCGCCCAAAACCTTGGCCTCCTTGGTCTCAATGCAGCATTCCACCCGGATGCTCGGCGGCAGGGTCGAGGCG
>Ga0316222_1001827_pt1 | contig 24392 bp, 22 predicted proteins | sample TBH18011metaG_FD_206008 | JGI IMG/M metagenome (GOLD analysis project Ga0316222, IMG submission 206008) | Freshwater microbial communities from Trout Bog Lake, Wisconsin, USA - TBH18011 | ecosystem: Environmental > Aquatic > Freshwater > Lake > Hypolimnion/Profundal zone | place: USA: Wisconsin... | reverse complement strand
TTCCGGCCGGGGGAGGAGATGGTCCCGGTCACCTTCTCACCATCCAACTTGAGCTTCAGGGTGGTCTTACGATCCGGACCGCCATTCCGTCCTGGGGTGGTCCAACTCCAGGTGCCCGTAGGATCGGTGGCCGCCTGGGCTTGAGCCAAGAATCCGAGCGCGACGATGGCGCAAAGGCCGATTTTGATGAAGAACGTGATACTTTTTGTCATAATTTCTGTCAGTTTGGTTATGGCAGCCCCCCCCAAAAACGGCGTCGACACGACAACCACCGGAAGAGGGCCGGTTTATTGCCAGACGCCGGAAGTGAACGAAAGGTTACGAATCATCGGGCCAGGCACAGGAACGGCCTCCTGATCTGGATTTCGCTGGCCGCCAAAGAGTTCCCGGCCGCGAGCGGCAGGGATTCGAAGCGGACGAAGGGCGCAACGAACCCCAACCGGGCGGTTAGGTGTCCGCCGCAAGAAAGCTGCTTAATTCAGAGCCATACCCTTGCGGACATAGGTGGGGATATCGAGATCTTCGCCCTTATGGATATTAGGCTCGCTATTGTCGAAACGGCCTTTGGAGACGATTTCGAGGGCCAGTTGGCCCTGCCGCAGTTTGTTGGCCCCCTTGCGGGCGCGCGCCGCGTCGGCGGAGGAGCGGGAACCGGAGCGGAAACCAGCCCGAGTGGTGGTCAGAGTGAACACCTCACCGAGCGGGCCCTCTCCGCCCCCGGAAAGCCTGGATTCGACCTTGGGGTGCGCGCCTTCGCGGCGGGTGGCAATGACGGTCACGACCATCCGATCCCGGAAGGACTCATCGATGACCGCACCCATCAGAATCTGGGCGCGATCGGCGTGGCGGTTGACTTGTTCCATCACCCGGTCGATTTCGGCCATGGTGAGGTCGGGGCCACCGATAACGCTGACCAGGACGGCAGCAGCATCGGCGAGCATCTGACCACCATCCAACATGGGGTGAGTGAGCAGTTTCTCGGCCAGTTCGCGAGCTCTCCCGGGTCCCCGCGCGTCGACCGCGGCGATGGCGCTCTCGGCGTGCTGGTCCCGAACCACCGCGCACAGTTCATCAAAATGGATATTGATCAGGCCCTGGTGGGTCAGGAGCCGCCAAAACCCACGAATGCCCTGGCACAGGAATTCATTGGTAATCTTGAACGTGTCCAGCACGCTGGTGTTCTCGTCGATGAGCTTGAAGATGCGCTGGTTGGGGAGGCAAACGACACCGTCGGCCGCGGCCTTCAGTTCACCAAGACCGTGCTGGGCGATGCGCTGACGGCGTCCCCCTTCGCACTCGAATGGCGTCAGGACGAACCCGAGGACCAGCGAACCGGCCTCTTTGGCACACCGCGCCAGGACCGGGCAGATGCCCGTGCCAGCGCCGCCACCCAGCCCCGCCACAATCATCACCACATCTACCCCGGCGCACATCGCCTTGAGGTTACCCAGGTTTTCCTCGGCCAGCTGCCGTCCGCGCTCAGGATCGCCCCCGGACCCCAGGCCATGCAGGAGCTTGCTGTCCAAGAGCAGCTTTTCGGCCGCAGACGAACCGGCCAAGGACTGGCTGTCGGTATTCACAACCGCAAAGCCGACCCCGCCGAGTCCGCTGCGGATCATCTGCTCGATGACGTTGGCACCGGCGCCGCCCACGCCGATGGCCTTGATGGTGGCGACCCGGGGTGCCGGGGGGGAAACCACCGGACCGGCAACGGAGGCGGGGGAAGGGGCGAGGACGAGTTCCGGGGAAGGGTTGGAGTCGGGTGTGCTCATAACGGAGGAGGTTGCGGCGTCGCTTGATGGCATAGGGTGGTCAGGCGTGTTTGAACAGTTGGCCGAAAGTGTTCCGAATACCGCCCGCCAACGAGGCCTTGGGACGCTTGCGTTGCTGGAAGGAACCGTACTTGGCCAGGCCGATAGCGGTGGCAAACTCGGGTTGGTCGAGCGCGGACTTAAGTCCGCTGATGGAATTGGTTTTGCCCACGGAAACCTGCATATCGAAGACGTGCTCGGCCAACTTGGCGATCTGGGGAATGCGCGTCCCGCCACCGCACAAGAAGACCCCGGCGCGCAAGTAATCGAGCGCCCCGGCCTGCGCGAGGTCCTGGCCGATGATTTGGAAGATCTCCTCCAGTCGCGCCGACATGATACGGCGCAGATGCTCTAAATTAATGGGTTTCTGCGGCAGACCCAAATCGTTCGGGATGGGGATGGTCTGGCCCTTGATGGAGTCATCCACCATCGCCGCGCCATGCTCGACCTTGAGCTGCTCGGCCCGGCTCAACGGCACTTTAAGCCCGTAGGCGAGGTCGTTCGAGACATGATCACCACCCACGGCCAGCACCCCGGTGTGTTTGATGATGCCATGGGAATAGACCACGTACTCGGTCGTGCCGGCGCCGAGGTCAATGACCAGCGAACCAAGTTCCTTTTGCTCGTTGGTCAGCAAGGCCAGCGAAGAGGCCAGGCCAGTGAACACAATATCGTCCACCTCGATCTGCAAGCCCTTGACGGTGCGAATAGCGGTTTGCAAACGATGCAAGATCCCATGCACCACATGCATGTCCACCTCCACCCTGGAGCCGACCATGCCCACGGGGTTGGTGATGCCATCGAGGCCGTCGACATGAAAGTGCTGACGGATCGCATGCAGGACGCGATTCTGGGCGGGCAGGTTGAGGAGTTTGGCGTTCTTGACGACGTCCTGCACATCTTCCTCGGCGATCTCGCGATCGGCTGAGACGATCGGATGGACGCCGCGGTTGTTGAAGCCGCGGACGTGGCCGCCGGTGACGCCCAGAAAAACGCTGCGAATTTCGACATCAGCCATCTGCTCGGCCTCGGCGATGGCCTGGCGCAGGTCTTCCTCGGTGAGCGTGGGGTCGGAAATCTCCCCCTTGCGTACGCCGCGCGAGCGCGCCTGGCCCAAGCCCACAATGTTCAGCGCCCCGTCCGCGCCATAGTCACCGACCACGGCGCAGACCTTGGAGGTGCCAATTTCCAGCCCGACAATAATAGAGGATGGCTCAAACATGTTTCTTCCTGGTGTGCAGAGGTTTCAAGGGTTTCGGCGGCACCACACTGGCGGCACTGACCTCGAGCCAGCGCGCCGGGAGGTTGTTCGTCACGGCCAGATCGAGCGTGGCGATAGCGTGATTGAGTTTTTGCCCGCAGTCGTAGATCTCGCGCCAGCGCCGCAATTGATGGTCGATATCCACTGGTCCGACGGCAACCTCACTCCCCTGCCCGGTCGAGACAATCAAAACCTCCGGCGATGACACGTCGATACGTTTAATGTCCACCAATCCGACCATGGGAGAGTGGTCAAAAGCCAAAATCAACTGCAAGGCCGCCTGCACTTGCGGCAGTTCAATGCGCCGGCCAGGCCTCACATCGGTCGAGTCCAGGCCACTGATGATGGGGTATTGCTCGCCGCCAGGAGCGGGTGGGCCGGAGCGTTGGTGCGACGCCAACGGCAGCATCACGTATCCCTGCGCGTCAATTTGGAAAATACCGAGATCGAGGCCGCCTTCGGGACCCGGACGCGGGACATTGATTTGAGCGATGGGGTCCCGCTCGACCACCCGGATTCGCAAGGTGCGAGGGAGAATCCGCTCGATGGAAACCGTCTCGATCGCCGGGTTCAATTCCAGGTCCCGTTTCACCCGCGCCAGATCCAAGGCCAGCAGGTTCTCATCGAGGCGCACGGCGGCCCAACGCTTGATTTGGTCGATCGCCAGCACACCATCGGTAGTGACTTCCAAATCCCGCAGGGCGAAGGCCTTGTTTTCATAGACCAACACCTTGAGCGCCCATTCGCCGGTAGTCCAGATGAGTCCAAAACCAAGCACGAGGACGAACACGGCGCTGAGAATGACGGCAATCAACCGGTTCCGGAGGACCTTGCCGGGATTGAGCCGCAGCCGGACGTCGAGCGATTCCTCGCGCTCACGTTCCAAGCGGCGGTTTCCAGGTTTGCGTTTGAACCACATAGGGTCAGGGGAGACGGCGGCGCGGCCACTCGTTTCAGGGCGCAGCCCCCACCGCACCGGTTCGGTCCAGCGCCAGTTCGACCATCCGCTGGCACAACTCCGCGTAAGCGAAGCCGGCGGCAGCGGCCGCCTTCGGCAAGAGACTGGTTTCAGTCATTCCCGGCAGGGTGTTGACCTCCAGGACCATCGGCTCGCCACTCGGCGTCACCATCACATCTACGCGAGCGTAGTCGCGCCCGCCAATCGCGTGAAACGCTCCCCGCGCCGCCTGCTGGATAGCTTGGGTGGTTTTCGCGTCAAAGGCCGCCGGACAAAAATACTCGGTGTTGCCCGGTGTGTACTTGTTGCGATAATCATAGGCCCCCTGTTTGGGCCGGACTTCGACCACGGGAAGCGTGTCCGCCCCGAGGATCCCAACCGTGGTTTCCCGCCCCGAAATCTTCTCCTCGACCAGGACCTTCGAATCGTATTTGAGAGCTTCACCCAGGGCTCGACTCCAATCCTCCGGGCGGTCGACGAATTCGAGCCCCACGCTGGAGCCTTGTCTGGCGGGTTTGATCACCACGGGTGGCCGCCAACCGACCGGCCAGGCGGCAGCCGCGTCGGCGATGACCGCGTAACGGGGCGTAGGCACGCCCGCCGCCAGCAACAACTGCTTGGTCAGCACCTTGTCAAACGCGATGCAACTCGCGTTGGAACCACACCCGGTATAAGGCACCCCCAACGCGTCAAGTTGCGCCTGGACCGTGCCGTCCTCACCATAGGTGCCGTGCAGCGCGAGAAAGACCACCTCGGTTCCCGGGGCCAATTTCCAGCCCGACGGTTGCGGATCCAGTTCATCGACGCCGTGCCCCAGCGAACGCAGGGCTTTCGCTACCGCGGCGCCGGAGCGAAGCGATACCTCGCGTTCGGCGCTGGGACCGCCCAACATCACGGTGATTCTCATTGTCTTCATGATACTATAGCCAACTCTGAGCGCCCGCGGCCGCCGAAATCGCCCCGACCGGCTCGCCGGTGATCTCAACTTCCGGTTCCAGATCCACGCCGCGTTCCTGCCGCGCCCGTTGCCGGATCAGCTCGATCAGGTCCAGAATGTCCTGAGCCGTGGCGGTGCCGTCGTTAACGATAAAATTCCCATGCTCCATCGAGACCGAAGCTCCGCCGCAACGCATCCCCTTCAAACCGAGTTCCTGAATCAGCCGGCCTGCGGGAATTCCGGGCGGGTTTTTGAACGTGCACCCCGCACTCGGCGCCGCCGGTTGGGAACTCCAGCGTTTTTGGCTGAACTGGCTCATGCGCTTTTCAATCTCCTCACGCGCGCTGGGTTCGCCCCGGAAGATGGCTTCCAGCGCGAGGTAGGTCTTGAGTGAGGCACATTCCCGGTAAGCGGGCTTCATTTCGGCGGCCACCCATTCCCGCACGCGGCCTTCGCCATCCATCAGGCGAACCGACTGGACCACGTCAAAGGTGGCCCCGCCCATCGCTCCGGCATTCATACGCAAGGCGCCACCGACGCTGCCCGGAATGCCTTCGAGAAACTCCAATCCCGCGAGGCCAAAACGCCGGGCCTCCAGCGCAACCGCCTTCAACCGGGCACCCGCCCCACAGCGAAGCTGGGTCCCTTCCACCTCGATGCGCCTAAAATGAGGGTGGGCCAGGCAGATCACCACGCCGCGGTAACCACCGTCCCGGGCCAGGAGGTTCGAACCGCGACCCAAAACAAAAAAGGGGAGGCTGCGCACCCGACAAAACCTCAGCACGGCCCGGAGGTCCGACTCGGACGCCGGTTCGACGAGCGCATCCGCCGGCCCCCCGACCCGCAGGGTAGTGCGGCGTGACAAAGGTTCATTGGTCTTAACCACCGTCTCCGGACCGACCTCCCGGATCAGCTCAGCCGTCCAACTCTCGCTGACGGCTTCCGGCGGACGCGTTTTCATTCCGAGGTCGCTCATGAGACGGTCATCGGGCATCTCGTGGTTTTTTCCTGCCGGGTTGAGTCGATGGATCTCGTATTGGGGACCGGCCGGCCGGCCCGAGGGGCGCTCCGGTTGGCGCACCCCTCGAAAATCATGTCTGCGATCCGCTTTGCCGCGCCCGGTGAGTCCCACCGCGCCAAGGCTGCCCGCATCGCGTCGCGCGCCGTCCCGTCGGCCCCCAAATCCTGGAGCGACGAGACCAAGCGTTCGGGGGTCGCCGCCGACTGGTCGATCAACCTCGCCGCCCCGGCCAACTCGAAGGCACGGGCGTTATGCCATTGATGGTTGTCCGCCGCGGTCGGATACGGCACCAAGACTGCGGGAAGCCGCTGCGCGGCCAATTCCGCCATCGAGGAGGCTCCCGCCCGGCTCACCGCGACGCTCGCGGCGCCCAGGGCAATTTCCATGCGAGAAAAGAACGGATGGACCACCGCATCCAGCTTCGCTTCGGCGTAGGCCCCCCGCACACGCTCCACCTGGTCCTGGCCCGCGAGGTGAAACCACTGCCACCGACGAGACTCGCCCGCCAACACCGGCAAGGCGCGGGTGACCAGGGCATTAATGGCGGTGGCTCCCTGGCTTCCCCCCATGACCAGCACCACCGGCCGATCCGGATCCAAACCCAGTTCCAGGCGACACGCACGGGCTTCACGAGGTTGAAACTGGGACCTCACAGGCGTGCCACTAACCACCACCTGCTTATTATGAAGCCGCCCGGCGGCCGACGGGAACCCGATGAAAGCCGTGTCCACCATCCACGACAGCCAGCGGTTAGCGCGACCCGGAACGCTATTGGATTCGTGCAGGAAACCAAGCGATCCCAGCCGCCAAGCCGCGAGTACCGGCGGGGCACTGGTGAATCCGCCCATCGCCAAGGCGCCCGCAGGCGGGTCACCACGGAACGCCCTTTGGGCGCATCGGTAGGACCGGAGAAAACCCCGCAAGAAGGCGAACTCCCCTCCCCGGTTCAAGGCCACGGCCGGCAGGGTGAGGATCTCCATCCCAACAACGCCTTGCACCCCCTGCTGATCGACGTCTTTGGAGGAGATCAAGAGGGTCACCCGGCAACCGCGCGCACAGAGGTGCTCGGCCACCGCTAACCCGGGGAAGAGATGGCCGCCCGTGCCGCCACAGGCAATCGCCATCCGCATGGAATCCATAGCCGTCATCAGAAACTCAATCCGGCGCCCAGAGCCCGGAGGCCACGGGCTGGAACGCGGCGCCGCGAGCCGGTTCCAGGGCTTGGGGCGCGCGGAACGGGTTCTCCCGCTCCTGGCTAAGCGCGTCCTCCGCCTCGTCCGATTCCTCGATCAACTCAGCAGCCGGGGCATGCCGGGCAATGCTTAACACAAGGCCGACGCAGGCCAATAGGATGAACAGGTTCGACCCGCCGCGGCTAATAAAAGGGAGAGGCAACCCTTTGTTGGGAAGGGCACTGGTCACCACCCCGATGTTGATAACGGCCTGAAGGCCGATGAGAAACGTAATGCCCGAACCCAGCAGAAAACCGAAGGTGTCCGCGGAGTTCCACGCGATAATTAACCCGCAGATCATGATCGCGAGGAAAGCGACCACCACGCCCAGGGTCACACCCAACCCGAGCTCCTCGCCGATAATGGCGAAAATGAAGTCGGTCTGGTGTTCAGGAAGGTAGCCCAATTTCTCCCGGCTGTCGCCCAAGCCACGGCCGGTCCAACCGCCGCTGCCCAAGGCCACCATGGCTTGGTAGGCTTGCAACCCTTTGTCCTGCTTGGTTTCCTCGACATGCAGCCAGGAGTGAATCCGCTCCAAACGCATCTGGTTGTGCGAGATAAACCAGCCCACGGCCACCACGCCGACCAGCACCGGGGGGAGAAAATACCACAGGCGCATCCCCGCCAGGAGCAGGACAATGGCGCACACCGAGGCCAGCACGAGGGCGTTGCCCACGTCGGGCTCCTTGAAGATCAAGCCCACGAACAAGCCGATGCCCGCGGCGGGGATGAGCACCCCGCGGTACCACGAGGCCATCTGGCGTTGAAACCGCTCACCGTACCACGCGAGCCAGACCAGGCAGGCAACCTTGCCAAACTCCGAAGGTTGGAAACTCAGGCCATGGAAACCGAACCAGCGGCGCGCGTTGCCTTTCACCACCCCGATATGGGGCACCAGGACCGCCGCCAACATCAACACGCCGAGGCCCAGAAACACCCACCAAAAGGGCTTGAGCCGCCTGTAATCGGTTCGCGCCGCGATCGCGCACACTACCAAACCCAGCGCACACCACACCAACTGCATCAGCAACTGGCGCTCGCCATGCTGGGTCATAGTTGAGCTGTAGAGCATCACCATCCCCAGGGCGAGGAGGATGCCCACACAAAACACGAAGATGACTACCGCCGCTCTCATTCCAAACCTGGTTTCTATCACTCGCTACTCCGCCGCGCCGGGAGCGGAGGGAGCCCGGCCCGGCCAGCGGGCCGCGCTCCCGGCCAAATCATCCGCTTTAGTGGGTTGCCGGCAACGGATTCGTCAAGCCGGAACCCGTGGCCCCCGCGTCGGGAACTGGCGTCGCCCCCGCCGCCGCCCCGGGTACGGCTGCCCCCGTCGTTGCCGTTTTCGCCGGGATCTTCAGTTTCTGCCCGACCCGGATCTTGTCGGTCTTGAGACCGTTGGCGGCGCGCAGGGCCTTGACCTTGATCCCGTGTTGGCCGGCGATCTTGATCAAGGAGTCCCCGGACTTCACCACCCAAACCTGCTCGCCGGCAGCACTATCGGCGGCAGGTGTGCCTCCTGGCGTCAGCGAACCCGGTGCCCCCGCCAACGGATTGGCGCCCGCCGGGGCCGGGGCGGCCGGGATATGGATAGTCTGACCGATCTTGAGCTTGGTGGAATCGACCCCCGGGTTGGCGTTAGTCAGGGAGGCCAGCGTGACATGTGCGTGCTTGGCAATTTTCGCCAGGGTGTCGTTCTTCACCACCTTGTAATCGGCGGCGAAGCCGGCAGGTGCCACGACCGGTTCGGTCGGTCCGGTGGGAGGAAGAGCTACCGTGCCGGTGCCCGCAGGGGCGGCCACCACTCCCGTAGCGCCGGTCGGTGTCCCCGAGATCGGGCCGGTTGGGACTGAGCTGGGCACGCCGGCCCCGCTCGGATTGGTCGCCGGCACTGCCGCCGTGTTGCTTGATTCCAGGGTCGGCAAGGGACTGGACGCGATTGGGCTGGTGGTGTCGGATCGCGGCTCGATAGTGGACGTGGTTTGGACTGGCGGCGTGGAGTCGGTGTTGCGATTGCAACCCGCCATCAACAAAGCCAGCACCGCCACGCCGTGCAAACCCAGCACGGCAAAGACGGCGATTTTAAACCGCATGCGGCCTTTGTTCTTTTGCTCCAGCAGGGAGCCTTTCGGAATCAGTGGACTTTCGTTGTTCATCTCTATATTTGGCAGCGCGCCTGGTTGTTGAGGTTAGTTCAATGTTCTTGTTCTTGAGCCGGCGTTTTGCCTCAAAGACCCCGGCGCAAATGTTAAATAATCGGTTGCTTCTCGAGCACTTCGCCCGCATTCAATCATCCCAGCTTCAGCCCGAACCGGCCCAACGCACCGGTAAAAGCATCCGCCGTGTGGCGGGCGGTGGCGAGCTTGATCAGAGCCGAACAAGCCAATGAAAGCATGGCGACATCGTCGAAAGCGGCATTTCTCGCCGCTCCATTCAGTGCTTCTAACAGCGAACGGCCTCGCACGCAAGCACGAAAGCAATGTGGGTTTCATCGGAGCTTCAGGGTGCTCAAGGCCATGAGAGCAAACAAGACTCCCAGGATGTAAAAACGCACGACCACCTGCGATTCGTACCAGCCCTTTTTCTCAAAATGGTGATGCAAGGGCGCCATCAAAAACACGCGCCGGCCGGTGCCGTATCGGACCCGGGTGAACCGGAACCAACTGGTCTGAATAATGACCGAAAGCGCCTCCATAACAAACACGCCTCCGCCGATGAACAGGACAAAAGGTTGGTGGGTCAGCACGGCCACCAGGGCCAGCGCGCCCCCAAGCGCCAAAGATCCGGTGTCCCCCATGAACACCTGCGCGGGATGACAATTGAACCACAAAAAACCCAGCCCAGCCCCAATCATCGCCGAGCAAAAAACCGTCAACTCGCCAGCACCCGCGACATAGGGGATCTGGAGGTAAACGGCGTACTTGGCGTTGCCGACGACGTAGGTCAGCACCACGAAAACGAAGGCGACGATCAGGGTGCAACCGATGGCCAAGCCGTCGAGGCCGTCGGTCAGGTTGACCGCGTTGGAACTGCCAACGATGGTCAGCACGGTCACAATCACCCCACCTGCGGCGCCTGACCAAGCCAAGATGGGGTGTTTGTAGAAGGGCACCATGATGTCGGTGATGAGCCGGGCGGTCGAGGGGCGCCCCCATAAGTAGAGAGCGATAAACACGGCCAGGGCCGTCTGCACCCAGAGCTTCACCCGTGATTTGGCTCCACCCCCGCTCTGCTGAATGATCTTCGCGTAATCGTCGAAGAAGCCCAGTCCGGTCAGCACCACCACGGAGAACAAGGCCAGCAGGACCAGCTCATTGAGTTGGGCCCAAAGCAGCGTCGTCAGATTGAGGGCCAGCACGATCAGAATCCCGCCCATCGTGGGAACTCCGCGTTTGTTGATCCGGCCCATCGCCCCGCCCGCCAGTTCGGCCTTGTCCGAGTAATCCTGCCCGAATTTCAATTGTTTGAGCCAGCTAATCACCCTAGGCCCAAGCCACAGACTCAACAGTAGCGCGGTCATCGCCGCGCCCGCACTGCGAAAACTGATATAGCGAAACAGCCTCAGGGGCTTCAAATACTCGGCCCACGCGGTGTCCGCGCTCCACTTCAACAGTTCTTGGGCCAGGTAATAAAACATGAACAGCTAGTTTCTCCGACCGGTTTCTCCGGAACGCAGGACTTCCGCGACCCGCTCGAGGCGGGCGGCCCTGGAGGCCTTGAGCAGGACGAGATCGCCGCTCTTCACGAACCGCTTGAGAGCCTGGGCGGCGCTCTCGACATCGGCAAACTCGAACACCCGGTTCAACCCGCCGATGCGCGCCCCTCGAGCCAGCCAGGCCGCGCTCTTACCGATGGCAAAGAGTTGACCGACTCCCGACTCGGCGGCTCGCCGTCCAACCTCTTCGTGAGCCGCCTCGCTGTGCGTCCCCAACTCCGCCATGTCGCCCAGGACCGCGACCTTGCGCCCCTTGCAAGGCAGCTCATGCAAGGTGGCCAACGCCGCCGCCATCGAGTCGGCGTTCGCGTTGTACGCGTCATCCAGAACCCGCACGCCATTGAGTTCCCATACTTGCATCCGCATTTTTGCGGGTTTGCACTCGGCCAGCCCCCGAGCCACCTGCTCCGGAGTCAAGCCCAGTTCGGAACCCAGGGCGACGGCGAACAGGGCGTTCCACACTTGGTGCCGACCGAGGAGTTGGAGTCGGTATTCCCTGCAAAACGCCGGCTTGGGGGCCGCCACTTTGAATGTGAGCCCGCCCTTTTCGAGCCGGACTCCGGACGCGCGCCAATCGTTCGCGGAGCCCAATCCCACCCGGACGGTGGTCGCCCGGCTGCGCCGCGAAATAGCCGGGGTCCACGGGTCATCCCCGTTCACGAAGAGTGTGCCGGTCGCCGGCAGCAACTCGGCCAGCCAACCCTCCTCGCGCGCCACTCCCTCGGAGTCGCCGAAAAACTCGAGATGCTCCCGCCCGACATTCGTGATCACACCGTAATCTGGAGCGACCATTCGAACCAAAGGCGCCAGTTCTCCCGGATGGTTGGTCCCCACCTCAATCACCGCCGCCCGGTGCGCCGCCTCAAGGCGCAACAACGTGGCGGGCACGCCAATGTCATTGTTGAAGCTGGCTTCGCTCCAAAGCGTCCGGAACAACTGGGACAGGGTCGAAGCGATCAGTTCCTTGGTGGTGGTTTTTCCGTTCGAGCCGCCCACCGCGATGACGGGGAGAGTAAACTCCCGCCGGTAAACTGCCGCCAGCCGCCCCAGCGCCGAACGCGGATCCTCCACCGCAATCACGGCGCAACCGCCCAAGTCCGCCGGAACACGGTCGCGGGCGACCACGGCCCCGACGGCCCCTTTGCGAGCGACCTCGGCCAGGAACCGGTGGCCATCGAAGCGGTCACCGCTGAGGGCGACAAAGAGGTCGGCGGCCTGCACCAGGCGCGAGTCCGTGCAAACTCGGTGCGCGAGGGGAGTGCGAGAACCGCTCCGCAGTTCGCCCGCGCAGGCCGCCGTAAGGTATTCAATCGTTTTCGGTTCCATGACCGTGGCTTCAGGGTTTGGTTGGCCGTTTACCACCCACCGGCCCCGCCTTGGCCAGGTGGGTTTCGTTGGAGCGGCCGGGGGACTCCGCCAGGGTGCCACGGTCATCGACATCCTCCGGCTGAATGCCCAGGTAATTGGCGGTTCGCTCCGCGATTTGTTTGAAGATCGGGGCTGCCGTTTGCCCGCCGTAATACCCATGCTTGGGTTCGTCCAGCATTACCGAGATGCACAACTCCGGATGATCCGCCGGAAAGAAACCGATGAAGGAGGAAAAGTACTTCCCGTGGACATAGACCCCGTGCTCGACTTTTTGGGCCGTTCCCGTCTTCCCCGCCACGGTATAATGATCCATCGCCGCCTTGGGCGCCGTGCCCTCGCGACCGACCACGGTCTTGAGGGCGGTTACCATCTGCCTCGCGGTCGCCTCGCTGATGACCTGCCGCACCTGATGCGGAGCGTACTTCGCCACCACCTTGCGCTGGCGATCCTCCAGGCGGTCCACGATCATCGGCTGCATGAGTTTGCCGCCATTCGCAATGGCGGACATGGCCATGATCATTTGCAGCCGGGTCACCGAAATGCCCTGCCCCATCGGTACCTGCGCCAGGGAGACCTTGGTCCATTTGCTTAACTGAACAAAGCGTCCGGCGCTCACCTCTCCCGGCAAGGGAATACCGGTCACTGTCCCAAAACCGAACCTTCGGATGTAATCATAGAGGCGGTCCTCTCCCATCTTAATCCCGATCTTGGCCGCCCCGATATTCGAGGACTTGGTGATGATCTGCTCGACCGAGAGCGTGGAAAACGACTCATGGTCGTGCAGTGCCCGGCCCGCATAATGGAATACTCCCTGCTCACAGTCGAACTTGTCGTTCAGATCCACCAGGCCCTCATTCAGCGCACCCGAGACGACCACGATCTTGAAGACCGACCCGGGTTCCGCGATGTCGGAAACCACACGGTTGCGCCGCGCTTCAGGCGGGAATTTGCCGGCCTGGTTCGGATCGTAAGTCGGCAGGGTGGCCAACGCCAGGATCTCCCCGGTGCGCGGCCGGACGACGATGCTCGATATGCTGATGGGGGAGTGCTTCTCCATCCCCTCCGCCAGCGCCGCTTCCACAGTATGCTGGATGAACGAATCGATGGTGAGCACTACGTTGAGCCCGTCTCGCGGCTCGACATCTTGCTCGCGCCATTGGACTTGCTCGCGTCTCTGCCCGTCCGTCTCTGTGAGCCGCCAACCTCGCACCCCGGCCAGTTTCTCGTCCATTTGCTGCTCAATCCCATCCTGCCCAATAATCTGGTTGACCGGAACATCTTCGACCTCTTCCGGCTCGGAAGTTGCATAGCCGAGGATGTGGGCGGCCAAGGTCTGGTTGGGATAGATGCGCAACTGATCGTTCTGTGCGAAGACGGCCTTGGCTCGGAGGGCGTGGAGCAACGGCCGCTCCGCGCGTGGCAGGTTGGTCTCGACCAACCCAGGACAGAGGTTGCGCATGGTCTCCTGAATGTTCGTCCAGGTCGCCACCGGCACGCGATGCTTAAGTTCCACGAACATGTTCGTGACGGTCAGCCCCTTTTCGTTCTTGTGGGTCTTCGGGAGCAACCGCGCGTACAAGCTGGCTTCGTCCTCCTGGAGCAGCGGCGCCAACGCCCGGGCCACCTCCGCCTGTTTGCCTCGGATCATCACCGGGTCGGCGCAAACCGTCTTGACCAGTTCGGTGGTCGCTAACAAGTTGCCGCGGCAATCCAGGATGTCCCCCCGGCGGGGTTCCAGCAGATACTGGTGGTGGGTCATCCGCTGCGCCTTAGCGGCAAACTCGTTATGGCGGATCACCTGGAGGTCCACGAGCCGGTAGCCCAAACCGCTGAAGGCAAGCACCAACAGCGCCGAAAGTGCAATCAGCCTTCTCAACTGTATTTGTTTGGCCATATCATCTGCCCGCTATTCAAGCTGCCGGCCACCCGCAGTTTTCGGTTCCTCACCCGATCAACCGCAGGCGTCGGCAAATGGTTCATCATCGTATTCTTCATCCGGTCCGCATCCAGGCCTGAGCCTGCGCACCGCCCGCGGCAACCGGTTCCTCATCCGATCCTCCGCGGGCGGCGGCTAAAGGCTTCAGGGACCGAGCGGCGCATTCGTCCGTGGGCCGCCTGGCAGCCGATCATCTTCGACCGCCCATTGGGCCTCGCGCCCCGGCTTGGCCGCCGTTCGCGGCGGCTCAACCAAGCGCCACACTTGGGTCGGTTGCGGCGCCGTCAGCCCCAAGTTCAGCTCTTTAATCTTCTTTTCCAAAAAACCGACCGAGCGCATGCTGACGAGCTGCTTTCGCCGATTATCGTTCTCGGCGAGTTGCTCCGCCAAGCGGTCTTCCTGCTCGTGGATCTGCTGGCTCAGCCGTCCGATCTGCTCTTTTTGCCAGACATACCCTACCCCTGCCCCACCCAGCAGAGTGCAGATCACAAACACCCGCGCGACCGGCACAAACCGGAGCGCTGACGATTCCTGTCTTCGACTTCGCGCCATCTAAATTTTCTCCATCACCCGCAGTTGCGCGCTCCGGCTCCGCGGATTTTCGGCCAACTCCGCCGGACTCGGCATCACCGCCTTGCGGAAGACCCACCGCAACTCCGGCGTACACGGCTCCCGGAGTTCGGGTATGTCCACTTCGCCCTCGAATTGGTAATCCCGCGCCCGGACGCGTCCGAACTGCTTGACCGTGCGATCTTCCAAAGAATGGAAAGTAATCACCACCAGCCGGCCGGCGGGTTTCAAAACCCCCAGCGCGCCCTTCAACCCATTTTCCAAAGAGCCGATCTCATCGTTCACGGCAATCCGCAACGCCTGAAACACTTTCGTGGCCGGGTGCGCACGCTTGCCGTGACGCGGTGTCACCCGCTCAATCACTGCCGCTAAGTCAGCCGTCGTGACAAACGGCCGTTCTTCCCGACGACGCACGATCGCCCTGGCCAAGGGCCGGGCCGCCCGCTCGCCGCCCAATTCCCAAAACAGCCTCGCCAGTTCTTCGCTTTCGGTCTCGTTCACGATCGCCGCGGCGGTCAAGCCCTGGCGGCGATCCATGCGCATGTCCAAGGGCCCATCGGACTGGAAACTAAAACCACGCGCCGGATCGTCGATTTGCGGTGAGCTGACTCCTAAGTCAAGCAACACACCCTCGCAGCTCCCCATCGGCACCCAGTCCGCTAACTCGCAGAAATTCCCCTGCCGAAGCTCGAACCGACCCTCAAATTCCCCAAGCCGCCGACGCGCCGCTTCCAAGGCGGCTGCATCCCGGTCACACCCAAAAAGCCGGCCATTGGGCGCGCTCGCTTCCAATATCGCCGCCGCGTGCCCACCGGCACCCAGGGTGCCGTCCACATACCAACCGCCCGGCCTCGGTCCCAGAGCCTCCAGGACCTCCCGCATCATGACTGGTTTGTGGGTAAAATCGGACACGCCGCCTCGCTCGCTCAGCCAGCCATCGTTACCGCGGCCCAAACAGCCGCCAAGTCGCGCGGCCCAAGAACGTCGCCGGTCCGCCAGTGCTCGCCCGGCGTAGTGAAAAGGGCGCGTGCTCCGTAGGCGCCGAGGACGACCGGAACGGCACCACCTCGATCTCAGAGTCCTTGAGGTCGTTCCGAACCACTTTGACCTCATCGAGCGACAACTCGCACTGCACTTGCCGGCGCGTCATCGGCGGAAGGCGCGGAACCGGCGGCACCGACGCCGGACGGCCAAACAGGCGGGCTAACCTGGCGAGCCAGCCATTTTCTTTCCGGGCGCGGGCCACCGGTTCGGACTGCTCGATCCCGCCCGGGCTTCCCGCCTCGATCTGCGTTTTCATATTCGTCTGGCCTTTGCTCTCGGCTTCCACCGCGGAACCCCGCGGCGGCCACAGGCCGCCGGCAACCACTTCATGTCCCGTCGCCGCGGTCGCCGTCCGACCGTTACCCTCCAGGCTGAACCTGGGCAACAACTTCTCCGCCGTCTCCCGATACGGACCGTTGCCGTGCTTGATTCCACTCACACAATTCCCCGCCGCCAACAGTCTCAGTCTCTCTGCACTCATAAAACTATCCCATCAGTTTCAATACTTCAGAAGCCATGACGGAATCGGCCATCTGCACCTTTTCATATCGCTCCGGCGACCAGATTTCGATGCGGTCAAGTGCGCCCAGGAGCACGGCTTCCTTCTTGATGTCGGCAGCATGGGCCATGGCCTCCGGCAGGCAAATCCGCCCCGCCTTGTCCAGGGTTACCTGTTCCGACCCACTCCCGATCAGCCGCTTCAACACCGGTTTGGTCAAATCGGCGTTCGGCAACGCCTCCACATCGCTCACGAGCTTCGCCATCTGCTGTGGCGGCAACAGCCTCAAACAAGTCCCCGCGCTGGATCCAGGCCACATAATCACCGTTAGTTCAATCCCGTCCCGGGCCGGACGCCACTTCGCCGGAATCTGAACGCGACGCTTTCCATCAACCCCGTGCCGATAGCACGAGTTGTAGTAGGTCGTTTCTACTGTCTGTTCCGGGTCCATCACGAACTTATTCACCGTGGGATTCAGTAACACCCTTAACCCACGATAGCCCACTATAACCCATCTCCCCCCACCAGAGTCAACTCTTTTCAGGTCGTTTTATTCGCGAGTTATTCACAATTGGGGGCGAGCTACAAACCCACTTTTGGTATTTGCCTGATATTATCGATAACGGGCTTTTCACCCCCTTTCGCCCTGTTTCTCACCACGGCAAAAAAAAGCTGGGATGACAGGTTTCAAACACTCCACTCCCCCCCACCGGGTGCCACTCTCGTGGATCACCGTCGGTCGTCCAAGGCATGGTCCGAGCTGGGCAAAAGGAGGACTTTCCCGAACCAAATATGCGCTTCGCTATGGGGGTGGCTTCGGGTAACCTCTCCAGGATGCGAACGGCGGACTTCGATTTTGAACTGCCCCCGGAATTGATCGCGCAGCACCCCGCACCCGAGCGCGATCAGTCCCGGTTGGTCGTGTTGCATCGGAACTCCGGCCAAACCGAACACCGTCAGTTTCGAGACCTCCTGGATCACCTGCGGCCGGGCGACCTGCTGGTGCTCAACAACTCGCGCGTCATTCCGGCTCGGCTGCGCGCCCGGAACACCGAAACCGGCGGGCGATTTGAGATCTTCTTGCTCGAAGAGAACGGCGTGAATGACTGGTGGGTGATGCTGCGCCCGGGCAAGCGGGGCCGGATCGGCACGCGGCTGATACTGCTCGACCCGCAGGGGAACGCCGTCCCAGCGAACGCCACCGTCATCGAAACCAACCCCGAAGGCCATCGCCGCCTCCATTTCACCGGTGTCGCCGATCTTCGCGAGCACCTCCGGGATTGGGGAGAAATCCCGCTGCCCCCCTACATCGATCGCCCCGCCGACTCCGAGGTGGACGGGCGTCGCTACCAAACGGTTTTTGCGCAGCCTGCCGGTTCCGTGGCCGCGCCCACGGCTGGCCTGCATTTCACGGAGGCGCTGCTCGATGAACTGCGCGCGCGCGGCGTCAGAACCTCTTTCCTGACCCTCCATGTGGGGTTGGGCACCTTCGCGCCGATCAAGGCCGATACGATCCAAGGCCACATGATGCACGAGGAACGGTACGAACTCGACCCGCAAGCCGCGCGGGCCATTGAGGAAACCAAAACGGCCGGTGGCCGCGTGGTCGCCGTGGGCACCACCACCGTACGGGTGATCGAGAGTGTCGCCGCCCTCCACCAGGGTCGCGTCGTCTCGTGCTCGGGGCGCACTCGGATCTTCATCCATCCGCCTTATGAGTTCAAACGGGTCGATGCCCTGCTCACCAATTTTCACCTGCCGTGCTCGACGTTGCTGATGCTGGTCAGCGCCTTCGCCGCGCCGGGGGAGAGCCGGGGACGCGACATGGTGCTGGCCGCCTACCGAGAGGCGATCCGCGAGCGCTACCGCTTTTTCAGCTACGGCGACGCCATGCTGCTGGTATGACTCGGCAACGACCCCCCGCTCCGCGCGCTTCCGAATTTCCGTTCGTCCTGGTCAACATGGCCATGACCGCCGACGGCAAGATAGCCACTGCGAACGGCGCCGTTTCCTCATTTGGCAGCGCCCGCGACCACGCCCACCTCCTGGAACTGCGCGCGACCGCCGATGCCGTCATGGCCGGCGCGCGCACCATCGATCTGAATCCAGTGAACCTCGGTCCCGGCCCGGCCCGGTACCGCCGCCAGCGGTTGAAGCGCGGCCTGCGAGAGTACAACCTGCGCATCATCGTCTCCGGCTCCGGCAGCATCAGCCCGCAAGCGGAGATCTTCCGCCACCGTTTCTCGCCGCTGATCCTGCTCACCACGGCGCGCGCTTCCCACCGAAGGTTAAACCGGCTCCGCCCGCTGGTGGATGAGTTGCGGATCTGCGGGGAAGCGGAGATCGACTTCCCGGAAACGCTGCGCTGGCTGCGCCGGACTTGGAAGGTGAAACGCCTGCTCTGCGAAGGCGGTGGCGAACTCAACGGAGCCCTGTTCAGCGCCGGCCTGGTGAATCAACTGCACCTGACCGTCTGCCCGCGAATCTTCGGGGGACGCCAGGGACCGACCATCGCTGAAGGGCTGGGATCGAGCGCCTTGGCCGATGCGACGCAACTCCAACTGCGTTCCGCCAAACGAGTCGGAGATGAACTGTTTTTAGTGCACGACGTCAAAAGACCGTTGGCACACCCTCTTCCAAAAACCTGAGTTTGCGGGTGAGACCTTGTTCCTCGGCGAGCTGGCGCAGCCAGCGCGGCGGTTCGTCCATATCCTCGAAAGAGAGGCGGAACGAGCCGAAATGCATGGGGACGAACCACTGGGCGCGGAGGTCTTTGAACACGCGCAGCGCCTCGTCGGGCCCCATATGAACGCGCCGGAACGACTCCGGGTGGTAAGCCCCAATGGGCAGCAACGCGATCTCCGGCGCGCAGATTTTCCCGATTTCTTTGAAGCCGTCAAAGTAGGCGCTGTCGCCTGCGTGGTAAATGCGCCGTCCCTGGTGCTCGAGCATAAAGCCGCCGTAGCCCCGATGATTGTCCCGCAAACGCCGCGCGCCCCAATGATTACAAGGGGTCAAGGTCACCTTCCAATCGCGGTGAGAGAAACTCTCCCACCAATCCAACTCGACGATGCGCCCAAAACCGAGATCATAAGCCAGGTCGCCGACACCCCAAGGCATCACGGCAATCTTGGGGTGCGGCAGCCGCCGCAAAGTGGGTTTGTGGAAATGATCGTAATGCGCGTGGGTCAAGAGCACCAAATCGATCGGCGGCAGGTCCTTCAGGCGCAGGCCCGACCGCTTGATCCGCTTCAAGAGGAAAAGCCAGTTGGCGAAGTTCGGATCAATGAGCACGTTGAGGTCGGTGAACTGCACCAGGAAGGAGGCATGACCGATCCAGGTGATCGCTACCTGCCCGCTGGTCAGCTTGGGGAAAACCGGTTTGAGCTGCTGCCCGGTCCGGCGGGTCAGCAGGGCTTTCCACACCATCTCGCGAAAAAACGTGCGCGGATTGAAATGCTTCGCCGGCGTCAAGTCTTTGAACGAACGCGGCAAAGGCTGTCGTACCCGCGGCGGCCGGTAAGGCTTTATTCTGCTCATAATCGAACGGAGGTTATGTTCGTGCCAACGCCGCCGGAAAGCAACTATTGGTTGGCGACCTGTCGGTGAAGGCGCAGCCGGCCTTGTCCTTTCGGACTGGCACCGCCAGGAGCAAACACAGGGCCTGGATCCCGTCGAATCATCCAACCCAACTCGGCCACGGCGCCGAGGTTAGCGCCTCGACACCTCGGAAAAAGGGCCGCCCAAACGGTAGCACTTCACCGTTTCCTGGATCTGGCGCGTCATATACCAATCGTTCCTCACCAGGCTGAGAGTGTTCATGTCGGTCGCGCCGAACGGAAACGCTCGTGCGCGCTGGAGTTCGGCGGCGAACCGCTCACTCTCACGCAGGCGCGCCTGGAACCGGACGACCGTCAGGTGCGCGGTTTCAAGTCGATACCGCTCATCCAACGCCTCGCCAAGCCCACGACTCCGCAACTCGCCGCGCAAGGCATCCCGAAGTCGGTTGAGGGTCTCGTCGCAAAACCCCTGGATCAGGATTGCCCCCGGGGACACCGTGACACCGACGAACTCGATTCGGAAAGGTGCCGCCTTCTCCAGGACGGAATCGACCACATCCGCATATTCTCCGGTTCGCGCGAAAAATCGAGCCGGGGCAACCGTGGCAGTGAATAGCGATAGCACGGTGACATGCAATTCCATGCGCGCGTAGTAGTGTTGGTTTGGTTCGACGGCTCTCAACCGCCCCAGGAACGCCGCCACCCGCCGCCGCACCTCCGGCCCAGGCCGGGCAATCACCGTCAAACCACGCCGGCGGTCCGGCCGGCCCGCCGCCAACACGGGATCGGCTTCGATGTCCCCCGCCCGGATTCTGCCGATCGCGCCAGACCAGAGCCGATCATAGTGCGCTTGCAAGCGGCGATGATCGCCGCTTGGAACCGCGCGGGTTGAGTCATGCTGACTCATCATGCGCCCGGAGTTTTCATTCTGTTTGCTTTTTACGGCGTTCCCCGACACCTTCGCGTCTGTGCCGTTACCAACAGACTGACACGACGATGAACGAACTCAATCGCAGAAAGTTTATGAACCACACCCTGATCGCCTCGCTGGCTGGCACCACCCTCTTCGTGGACGGGTCCGACGCCGCTGAGGCGCTGACGCGCAAGATGACGATGGACCTGGTGTGTGGAAACCTCGGCGTCTCGGCCGGCCAACGGGAGGCCATCGAACTGGCAGCACGGCACGGGTTTGAATCCGTGGGCGCCGATGGCGGCTTCCTCGCCTCGCTCTCCGAGGATCAAGCGTCCGAGTTGAGGTCCTTCATGAAGACCGAAGGCCTGGCTTTCGGAGCGGCCGGGCTGCCGCTGGAATTTCGCCGGGATGAAACCCGGTTCGCGGAAGACCTGAAGGGCTTGCCCAAATTCGCCGCCGGTCTCCAGCGGGCCGGGGTGAGCCGGGCCGCCACCTGGCTGATGCCGTGCAGCGACACGCTACCCTACCTGCGGAACTTCCGCCAACACACCGTCCGCTTGCGGGAGGCGGCCAACGTGCTCAAGGACCATGGCGCGCGCCTGGGACTGGAATATGTTGCTCCGAAAACATCCTGGGCCAATCGGCGCTACCCGTTCATTCATACTCTGGCCGAGATGAAGGACCTCATCGCGGAGATCAACACTGGCAACGTGGGGTTCGTGTTGGATAGTTGGCATTGGTGGCATGCGGGAGATACGGCGGCGGACGTGCTCACCCTCAGGAGCGTCGACGTAGTCGCCGTGGACCTGAACGACGCGCCGGTTGGGGTTCCTAAGGACCAACAACCGGATGGCCGGCGCGAACTGCCCTGCGCCACCGGGGTGATCGACGTCGGCGCCTTGCTCAAGGCCCTTAATCAGATCGGTTATGACGGCCCTGTGCGCGCGGAGCCTTTCAACCAGGCGGTCAATAAGATGACCAAGGACGACGCCTGCGAGGCGGCCGCCAGCGCACTCAGGAAGGCGTTTGCCCTGTAGGGCTGGAAGCCGGCAGGCCTCACCTCTATCCGGGGTCCAGATTCACATAGACGCGCACTAGCCAGCCGTCAGCCTCCAGGCGACCCACCTTTTGGACATATTCCTGGTACCGGTAGCGGCGCCGGATGTAGGGCATCTGGCTGATCGTCTCGACGAGGTGGTGCGTCCAAGGTTGAAACGTCTCACGTGCTTTGATCAGGCGCGCCACCGCCTGGAGTTCCTCCGGCGTCAGCGTCGGGATGGGCGGGCTAGGGAGTCCCTCGGGGCTCTTCAGAGAATCCAGCCAGGCATAAGAGGTGGGACGATTGAAGAGCATCAGCCTCCCGAGATTCTGGCCCTGGGTGAGCAGTCGATGGTATTCCTCACGTTGGCGTTCTTGCAGGCCGGCCTCCAGGTTCAACTTCTTCTCGATCATCGAAATGCCCGGGGCCTTCAGGAGCGCGTCATGATGCAGTTCCGGTTCCATCAACGCATCCGCCACCAGGTGAGGCGCCTTCCAACAAACCAAGGAGGCCAATTCGATCAGGGTAAGCTGGCGGGCGGTTTCCAGGTCGCGGCTGGACAAGGCCGCTTTGCGGAACTCCCGGACCGGATCGCGCAAGATGTCCAGCAACTTGGGAGCCGAGAGGTCTTCAATGCGCGCCTGCTTGGTCTCATAATCGCCGAAAGTCACCGCCAGGATGTGGCTGACCCGGTGCAGCACCTGGTCACGGCGAAGGTCGGTCGCCCGGGGGACAGCGTCATTGCGAACGCCGGAATAAAAATCATGCAGGGCAATCCAGACCGCCCGGTTCGGAATGCAGAGGAAAGGCGCTTCCTCGGTCGCTTGCCGGAAACAGGCTCGCACGGTCTTTTCGTGGAACGGCAGTTTCCAAACGTCTTCCAGCAGGAAGACCTTGTGATCCGATTCCCGGGGAAAGGCCCCCAGATAATCGAAACTGGCGGAGGTCTTGATGGTGCTCTCGTCGTGGCCGAGCACGGATTTGGCCAGCCGGATGAGCAGGTAGAGGGCGATGCCGCAAAACACCAAACCGTCGACGTTCTGCCAGACGTTGGCGGTGAAGGCGATGAAATCGTTGAAAGCCGTCCAGAGCTGGCGCAAGAACGAAGAAAGCGCGGGGCTCTCCGGGTTCTGCCCGGTCACGGTGGCAGCCCCGGCCGCCATCGGCATCCACGCCCACAAAGCTAGGCACCGCCGCTTCATCGACTCACGGCTTCCCCGCCTTGCGCAGCGCCTCGCTGAACCAATCCCCCGAGGGCGCGGGCGCGGGCTTGGCGGGTGAACGCGCAACCGGGGGCCGTGGTCCGCTGGGACCCGTTCTGGTACCCGCGCCGGCGGCGGGCCCGATCTCGGGCTTGGCCTTCATCGAAAGCGCGATGCGTTTGCGCGGCAGATCGATCTCGACCACCGTGACCGTCACCTGCTGCTGGACCTTCACCACCTCCGCCGGGTCGCGCACAAACCGGTCCGCCAACTGACTCACATGCACCAAACCGTCCTGATGCACCCCGATGTCCACAAACGCGCCGAACGCGGTCACATTGGTCACGATCCCCGGCAATTTCATCCCTGGCCGGAGGTCTTCGACCTTCTCAACGCCTTCCTTGAAGGCAAAGGCCTCGAACTGCTGGCGCGGGTCGCGGCCTGGCTTGGCCAACTCCCCCAGAATATCGGTGAGGGTGGGCAACCCGACCGTCTCGGTAACATAACGCGCCGGCTGGATCTTCTGGCGCAGGCCGGGATTGCTCAGCAGGTCCTTGACCTGGCAATTCAGGTCCTTGGCCATGCGATCCACGATCCCGTAGCTCTCCGGGTGAACCGCGCTCGCATCCAGGGGATGCGCGCCATCACGAATCCGCAGGAAGCCTGCGGCCTGCTCGAAGGCCTTGGCTCCCAGACGCGGGATGTTGAGCAGGTCGGCCCGGGACTGGAAGGGGCCCCGCTCGTTGCGGAAAGCCACGATATTGGCCGCCAGCACCGGTCCCAAGCCGGAGACGTAGCTCAACAACTGCTTGCTCGCGGTATTCAACTCGACCCCCACACCGTTGACGCAACTCATTACCACGTCGTCCAGGCTGTGCTTGAGCGCCCGTTGGTCCACGTCGTGCTGATACTGGCCCACGCCGATCGACTTGGGATCCAGCTTCACTAGCTCTGCCAGTGGGTCCATCAAACGCCGGCCGATGGAGACCGCGCCGCGCACGGTGATGTCCTGGTCGGGGAATTCCTCACGGGCGGCTTCCGAGGCGGAGTAAATCGAGGCCCCGCTTTCGTTGACCATCACGATAGCGATGGTAGCGGGCAGCTTGAGGGCGCGGATGAAAGTCTCCGTCTCGCGGCCGGCCGTGCCGTTGCCGATGGCCACTGCCTCAATCTGGAACTTCGTGCACAACCCACGCACCGCGTCGGCCGCCTCGCGCACCCGAAAATCCGATTGCGAGGGATAGATGACGTCGTGATGCAGCAATTTGCCCTGGCGATCCAGACAGACGATCTTGCAGCCCGTCCGGAAGCCGGGGTCCACGGCGA
>Ga0316222_1001821_pt1 | contig 24474 bp, 9 predicted proteins | sample TBH18011metaG_FD_206008 | JGI IMG/M metagenome (GOLD analysis project Ga0316222, IMG submission 206008) | Freshwater microbial communities from Trout Bog Lake, Wisconsin, USA - TBH18011 | ecosystem: Environmental > Aquatic > Freshwater > Lake > Hypolimnion/Profundal zone | place: USA: Wisconsin... | reverse complement strand
ATCTTTGACCCCGAACCAGTTCGTGAGGATATAGGGCAAGGACGAGGAGAGCACGGCGCCCAGGCCGATCAGCAGGCTCTGCATCGCAAACCCGGTTTTGCGCTGTTCTTGCGGCAACATGTCCCCCACGAACGCGCGAAACGGCTCCATGGCGACGTTGACGCTGGCATCGAGAATCCACAACAAGCCCGCCGCCATCCAAAGGGCCGACGAGTTCGGCATCGCGATCAAGGCCAGCGAACTCAGGATGGCGCCGACCAGGAAGTAGGGCCGCCGCCGCCCCAAACCGCACCAGGTTCGGTCGCTAACATAGCCGATCAGCGGCTGCACGATTAGTCCCGTAAGCGGCGCCGCCACCCACAGCGGGGCGATGTCCGATTCCTTGGCCCCGAGATACTGGTAAATCGCGCTCATGTTGGCCATTTGCAGGCCCCAGCCGAACTGGATGCCGAAAAAGCCGAAGCTCATGTTCCAGATCTGCCCGAAGGAGAGTTTTGGTTTTTGCATAGTGGATCCGGAGGGGGGGCCGCAGGTTAGCGACCGGATTGCTGGATTAACGTGGCCAGGCGCTGATTGAACGACCGGGCGTCCAGCAACTCCTCGATCGTAAGATGCAGGCGGTACCGCCAGTGGTATCGGGGCACGGCCGGAACGTTGATTCGCTCCGCCTTCGGGTCCGGTCGGCGCAACGACTCGTCCATGCCGAGCAGATCCTGGATCTGGAAAATACTCCACATCGCCGGCGAGGCGAGGTGCTGCTTCACGACGGCTTCGTTCAACGCGCGGGAACAAGTCTCCGGAGCGGGTCCCGGCAAACCCAGTTCGGCCTGGTAAAACCGTTGCGTCACCGCGCGATCCTCGGACCACCAACCCCGGATCGTGCTCATATCGTGCGTCGAGGGAGTGACCACGCTCAGGTAGGGCGCCTGGGCCGGGCTGGCGAAGTCCTGTCCCGGCACCTTGGGCATACGCTGGATTTCAAGGCTCAGGAGGCCTAACTCGCGCATGACACCGGGAACACAGGCCGGCACCACGCCGAGGTCTTCACCGCAAATCAACATGGCCGTCACCCGCTTCAACGCCGGCAACTTCTCCATCGCGCGCTCCCGCCAAAACCGATCCTGACGGTGGTAAAAATAGTCATTGCAGAGTTCCCGCAATCGAGCCTGCATCCCCTGGTCGAGCCACCGAAACGACGCAGTCTTTTCCATCTCGAATCGAAAATGGTAACCCACTCTTCCCGACTCCTCGACCTCCAGCAGAATCACATTGCTGATCAGGTCGAACAGCCCTTGCCGGAGCTGCCGGTGTTCCTCTGATAATTCAATCCCGGGAACCTCCCCGGCGTTCCCCGGCGGCGGACCCGTTGGTTGGAGCGCGGCAAAATATCGCTCCACCTGCCGCTGCGTGGAAAAGCCCGGCAGCAACGAATACCTGCCCTGCCCCGCCGGCCGCAGGAACATCGGTTTGACCATCTCCGACTGCTCGGCAAACAACTCCACGAGCAGCGCCTCGTTGATAAACGGCTCGACGAGGCGGTCGCGATCGAAAACGACGCCGTTCCGGAGGAACTCCTCCCGGTCCAATGGGATCGCGGGAACGAAACGGCCGAGAATGCCTTCCACGGCGTGGATGGGAACACTCCAGATGCGGAAGAAACCGAGAATGTGGTCGATCCGAAAGGCATCGAAATAAGCAGCCATCTGGGCGAAGCGCTGTTTCCACCAGCCAAAACCGTGCCGCATCATCAAGGGCCAGTTGTAGGTTGGAAACCCCCAGTTTTGACCCCGGGCCGCGAACGGGTCGGGCGGGGCGCCTGCTTGCATGGTTAGGTCATAGAGTTCGGGCGCCTGCCAGGTGTCCGCACCGTGCCGCGATACCCCGATGGGGATGTCGCCTTTCAGCACAATCCCCTGCTCGTGGGCATGCGCCACCGCCTGGCGCAACTGGGTATGGAGGTGAAACTGGATGAAATAGTGCAGGGCGATGGCGTCGTAATGCGGCGATCCGGGCGCGGACATGGCCGCGACCGCACCCGCGTCGTAGCGCTGGTGCTCCGGCCACTGGCCGGCATCGGCCGTGCCGAAACGATCCCGCAGCCAGCAGAACGCGGCATACGGCCCCAACCAATGCTGGTTTTCGGCGAAAAACTCCCGGAAACCCGCGCTCCGGAAGGTGGCGGTTTTCTGGCTGGGATAAATGGTTTCGATAAACCGCAGTTTGGCCCGCAGGACCGCCTCCCAGGCCACCTCGGGCAACGAATTCAAACGAAGCCGCTCCGCTTCGAGGCCGCGCAGCAGCGGTTGGTGCCGCTCGTTGGCGACCTGGCTCAGGTTCAAGTAAATCGGGTGCAACGCGAAAGCCGAAATCGCGGAGTAGGGGTACGAGTCCTCCCAGGTGTGGGTCGCGGTAGTGTCATTCACCGGCAGGATCTGGATGAGCTTCAAACGGGTCTGCCGGCACCAATCCGCCAGTAACTCCAGATCCGTGAACTCGCCAATACCAAAGCTCGCCCGGGTGCGCAGGCTGAAAACCGGAATGGCCACCCCTGCGCCCTTCCAAGTCTCGGCGGGCAGCACCGCAAACCCATCGTTCAGAATAACGCGCCGACTGGGGTCCGGGCCGTCCGTCAGTCGTCGGTTACTCCCGCCTTCATAGCCGAGGATTGCGTTTTGTGTGAGGTCGAAAACCGCGTATTTATACTCGAGGGGAACGGCGGCACCCCGGAGATCGAGGCTGGCGCTGAGAAAGCTCTCGCCGGGCAACCGCTCGAGCAGGACCGGCTTGGTGGCATCCCAGTTTCCCATCGCCTCCGCGCCCCCCAACAGGGCCAGCGTCTGGCCCTGGCCAAGCAGCGGAGCTCTCACCCGGAAGGTGTGAGTGGGCCCTTCGGTCGCAGGTCGGCGAAAGCGGGTTTGATGCTCGCGCAGCAGCACCTGCCGGAACGGCACCGTATAAAACGCGTTCTCAGCGAAACCCGCGGCATTCCACGAATCGACGATCAATCCCTCCCCACCGGCCACCAGCGCGGGCGAAAACGAGCGATCCCCGCCCCAGTCACAAATCACGGACCCATCGCTTTGCCGAAGCAGGTAAGAGTAGGACAAGCCGGCTGCGGGAATATCAGCCGCAGCCCCGAGCTCCAGCGTAACCTGCCAATAGTCGTGATCCAGGTACCGCAAAGGGACGGCCCGATTCGGGTCCCCGTTTCCAAACGCCGGGTGGTCGCCGGTCACCGACAAGGTCTGGCCGAACTCAGTATGGAAGCGCAGTTTGAGGGTTAATCTCATCGTGACGATGCCTGCGCCGGGTTACTCGGTTGCGAATCGCGTGCCGGCGTCCCGGGCTCCAAATACCTCTTCCTCAAGCCTGAGGGACCTTCGCCGGTTGGATGAAACGGAGTCATCGGCAGGATTGTGCGGCGGGGTGCAGAAACCGCAAGCTCATTTGTGCGACAGCTCAATGGTGCGGGATGAGGGGAACCTACCGCTCGCGGGGGCTGCCAAGGTAGCACGGGCGTCCGCGCTGCGACTTCGTCACTAGCCCTGGGTAACCGCTTCGACGACGCTTCCGCTCGGACGGTTCCGCTCCGGAGGGACTGGAATCGTGGGGGCAACGGGGGTGACCCGCAGACCAACCACGGCATCGTGCAACTCCAAGGCAACCCGTTTGCGATCCGTGCCTGCAACCACCGTCCGGCCGAAGCGGATTGTGGCATTGATTCGCGGCTGGCTCAGGAGGTTCAGAAAATGCGGCAGAAACACCATGTCCCGCCAATAGCACACCTCATCCTCGACCGATCCCTCGGGCATTTCATAGCCAATCCAGGCAGGGGTCACGGGCCAGGCGCCAGCAGCGGCCGGAGCCAGCAGTGAGGAGCGAAAGGGCAAAACCTCGTGGCCATCGCTGCTCGTGCCCTCGGGAAAAACCACCACGACCGAACCGGCAGCGACCGCAGCGGCCAATTCGGCGTTCACCCGGCTGACATCGCCGCGATGGTCCCTTCGCACAAAGAGCGTTCCCCCCATGCGCGCCAGCCACCCAAAGACCGGCCAGGCCCGGACCTCGGACTTCGCCACGAAAACCATCGGATGCGCCGCCGCGAGCACCAGAATATCCAGATAGGTCAGATGGTTGGCCACGAGCAATCCCCCGGACGGCGGCGCGCCGGAAAACTGAAGCTGTACATGGATCACCCTCAACGTCCGCCGCGACCATCGGGTTAGCCACTCGCCGCGGGACCGAACTCCGGATCTTCCACCTCCAGCCAGAACCCGAATCAGATAATCGCCCGACGCCCCGGCCACGATGCCCACGAAACCGGCCAGACGAACGGCCAAACGAAAGAAACGCAGCCCACGGCCCGCCCCAACCACCGAACCCGCCTCGGGCCGACGGGTCACTCGCCCGGCCATTTGAAATATCTTTCCACTGCCCGGGGGGGCAGACTTTGAAGATCCAGGATGGTCAGAAAATCGACGGTTCTGAACTCACGGTCGATGGCCGGCTCGCCGCAGATCTTCCCACCCAGCGCCAGATAGGCCGAGAGCAACTTGGGAACCGGCGGCGGTTCCTCGGCCATTTCGTCGAGGGGACAAGCAAACTCTGGCAACGGCCGCGTTCGCAACTCGGGAGGAGCCAGATGTGCCCGGCAAAGCGAATGGTAAAGGGCCGCTCCCACCCTGGGGTCCTGGGTATGGACTGAACTGCAGCCCAGCAGATAACGGGCCTGATGCGAGCGGGCGTAAAACGCGATCGCCCGCCAGAGCAGTTGGAGCACCAGCAGGTTCCGGTGCGCCCTTGCGATGCAGGCCCGGCCCAACTCCACCACCTCCCCTCGCAGAGGTTCGTAAGGGGAGAGGTCGAACTCGCCCGCTGAGTAGTAGCCCTTGTGTCGAGCCGCGCTCCGGCCGCTTTGCAAGCGGTAGGTGCCCACGATCTGCCCGGAGTTCATGTCCTCAGCCAGCAGATGGTCGCAGACCTCATCAAAGGGGTCGGCATCGAGCTGGGTGTCGAAGGAGGTGGCCAGCCCTTCGCCAAGTTCGAGGTTGAAGACCTCAAACCGCAGCGCCTGCGCGCTCCGAATGTCGGCTGAGGTGGTCCCTAGGCGCGCCACGTACGAAAATGAGGCGTTCCGAGATAAGGTTAGCTTGAAGGAAGCAGCCAACAGATGGTTGACCGGCAACGAGTTGGCCGATTGGGTGTGGTTCAGCATTGGAGGAGATCACGCCGGACCTGCGAGCGACCCCGGTGGGGTACCCCACCTTAATCGCGCGCTCATCTGCTGCCGCGGTTTTTGCTTGCAGGCCGACATTGTTTTTTGGTTTGAGATGATCGTTTACCGCCCCAAATAAAACACCTGCTCGTTACAAACAAAATGCGGCAAGGTTACAATCAGGCGAGATAATCCCCATCGCCTCCACCGGCCCGTGCTCCCCGGGAGGAACACGAACCGCTCCCATCCCCGTCCAGCGGCTCCGCCTCCCCGGGCTCCTACGTCCGCCGCAGCCCGGCCCGCCCCGTAGCGGCACCTCGGGAGAGCGCCGCCAGATATCTCAGCGCCACTCCCGCCTTCGCTCGGTCGCTTCGGTCACCACCACGCGGTTACTGCCTCAGCGAGCTTTATGGCAACGACCCGAACCGCACCGCGGACGCTCAGGTTCAGCGGGGCCAACCGATCGCCACGTCGGCTCCGTGCCGATCATCAACGGGGTCACCCCTCCGCCGGCTGTTTGTGTCCAGTTGGCCAGCGTCCACCCGGCGGTCACTGGCAAGCATTACCTGACCAGCGCCACTTGGCTTTTTGGCGCGAGCACCTTAAAACGGGCGACTGATTCACTCAGGGTGATGCCAAAATACGGTGGTAGGAAGGGCCGGAGACGTTTGACCGGGTATCCCGCTGGCGCGGCGCGGTCCGGCGGGTAGGACGCCGTCGAGGGGTGCGTCTTTGCGGCTATCAGTTGTAAGCTGCTTTATGCTTCTTGATGATGGCCAGGACATCGTTCCTCGCCGCCGGTCCTCGGTGCCTCGATTCAGGTGTCATCGCTTATGCCCAGACCTGCCGACCACGGGGCCAGAATTGCCGTTTCATTTTGTTGGCTTCCCGTCTTGCGGGTAGTACTTTTTCAGACAATCCGGACACAGACCGTGGGTAAACTTCGCGGTAGAATGCTGGCTGATATACAGCCTCAAGGCGGGGCGGATCTTCGAGCGCCTGGGCCGGGCCCTCCCGCGCGGTCTGAGGTCTCGCTATCCGCAGTAATTAGCCACTCCGGACACACTGATTTCAGCCGTAACGAGATGACGAGCGCCGTTGCCCTCATGCAGACTGGTCGATGCGCTGGTCAATACTGGTGCCGCAAAGGCTTATGATCGAGGCTCCCTCGACAACGTTGGCAATCAGGGAATCCTCACCCGGTAAAATCGGCCGCGATAGTTGGCGACCGCGCGATCGACGAAGCGGAAGCCCATGTCAGAGGTGGCGGTAAAATTGGTTAGATCCACCCAGTTGAGCAGATTGGTGGAACCTTGGATCGTATAGCTCGTGCCGAGATCGAGGTTGAATTCGAGCTGGAAAGAACCGTTGGTCTGCGTGATGGCGGCATTGACCACCGGAGCGCGAGGAGCCGTCATGAAGACCACATCACCGCCGCTGGCGGCGCCCACGGCATTGCTGGCGAAGGCCTGGTAATGATAAAGGGTGTTGGGACGCAAAGGCTGGAGGTAGGAGAAAAGGTTGAACGGAAGCCAACCACCACCCGCGCTGCCCACCAGCGTATTGGTTAGGCCATAGGCGGTGGTGGGGCCGAACGAAAACCAAACCATAGTGGGCGCGCCGCCGGGGTTCACGGACGCCCCTCCCAGGGCGCTGTCGGTGGTGACGCTGTTCGGTGGCAACGTGACGACGGTGGGAACCGGCGCGGGAACCCGCCCCCGGATGATGGTGAGGCTGTCGTCGCCAGCATTGGCGACGACCAAGTCGGTGGTGTGGTTCCCGTCGAGGTCGGCAGCGATGACCGACGTGGGGCGGCTGCCGACCGGCAGAGTGGAAGCCAGGACAAAGTTGCCCGCCCCGTCGTTGGTGAGCACGGTAAGCGTGTTGTCATTCTGGTTCGCGCAGATCAGGTCGGGAGCGCCATCGCCGTTGAGGTCCCGCACGGCGATCGAGACCGGCCCGGAGCCCACGGCCAGACTGGGCCAAGGCAAGACGCCGCCGTTCCCGTCGTTCTGCAGCACGGTCAGGGTGCCATAGGCCGCGTTGGCCGCGACCAACCAGGGGGCGCCCGAGCCGGAGAGATCGCCGACGGCCACAGCCACCACGCCGTTGGAATAAATACTGTCCACCAGAACGGGTGACCGGTTGGGGCTGGGTGAGAAATTACCCTGACCGTCATTGAGGAGAATCGTTAACGTATTGTCGGCCTGGTTGGCGCTGATCAGGTCCACGAAACCGTCCCCGTTGAGGTCGGCGGCCATGACGGAGCGCGGCTGTCCGCCGACCGGGAGCGGACTCCCCGGCCCGGGGGCGAACGTGCCGTCGCCTTGATTGAGCAGCACGCTGAGGGTGTTATCCGCCGCGTTGGCAGAGATCAGGTCCAGGAGCCCGTCCCCGTTAACGTCCGCCGCGACTAGCGAGAGTGGACCGCTGCCGACCGGGAGGCGCAGGGCCGCGCCCGGGAAGTTGCCATGGCCGTCATTGTGGAAAACCACCAGCGTGTTGGCCTGGCTATCGGAGCAAACCAAATCCGGAAACCCATTCCGGCGGAGATCGGCGGCCACGAGCGCGGAGGGCGAGGAAGCGGACGCGAAGGGCGGGCCAACGCTCAGCTCGGCGGAAAACATGAAGTTCCCGAGGCCGTCGTTGGTGCGCACGGTGAGGGTGTTGAATTGCCGGTTGGCGGTGATTAGGTCGAGTAGGCCGTTGCCATTGACGTCCGCAGCTACCACCACCACTGATGACCGGTCAAAGCCCTGGTAAATAGCGCTGGCAAGCCGGAATAGAGGATTATTGGTGAACAGGAGCGGCGGGGGCGCCTGCACCCAGAGAGTGGCCGTGGTGGTCGCGGTGCCGGCGAGGTTGGCGATCGTCACCGTGTAGGTGCCGGAATCCGCGTCGGTGACATGATTCAACGTCAGCATGTTGCCGCCGGTCCCGGCGCGGTGCGCATCGTCGGCCGCGAGGGGGATGCCGTTCCAGCTCCAGCGGTAACTCAGGGGGCCGGTCCCCACCGCATGCACACGGAGGCTGACCGTGGCGCCGGCCAGTACGGCGGGGCTGCCTGGGGAACTCACAATGACGGGCGCCTGCGCGCCGGAAAAGATCGTCACGGTGTGATCGCCCGAGTTGGCGCTGATGAGGTTGACATCGCCATTGCGAGCCAGGTCGGCCGCCAAGACCGCGACGGGCTGATGCCCCGTGGAAAGGGTGGAGACGAGCGCAAACCCGCCCCGGCCGTTATTGGTCAAGACCGACAGCGTGTCGTCGTTATAGTTCGCGGTGATGAGATCGGTGGCGCCGTCCCCGTTGACGTCGGCGGCGACAACGCAAACCGGGCTCTGGCCCACGGCGAAGGGCGAGCCAAGCGCCGGGGTGAAGTTCCCCTGGCCGTCGCTCAGCAGCACGGTGATGGTATTATCGCCTTTATTGGCGCAAATTAGGTCAAGGAAACCATCGCCGTTGACATCGGCCGCGAGGACGCAATCCGGGCTGGGGCCTACCGGGATAAGCGCGAAGGTGGGGAACTGGCCGTGGCCGTCGTTCAGCAGCACTTCGATCGCATTTTGGTCGATATCGGCGCAGATGAGGTCGGGGTGGCCGTCGCCGTTGAGGTCCGCCGCGGTCACGGAGGCCGGCTGGCCGTGGAGCGGGACGACGAACGTGCCGGTGGAGGCGTAGTCGCGCCGGCCATCCGCCCCGAGCACGATCAGATTCGAGGCCTGGAGATTCGCGATGATCAGCGCCGGGTAGCCGGTGCCCCCGAGATCGGCGGCGACGACGGCAACGGACGTCGAGGGCAGGCCGGTGCCGGCCGACACCGGGTTGAGGCTGACGAAATGGTTGCCGCTATTGTTGGTCAAGATGGAGACGACCCCGAACGGGTTCAAGGGAGGATGATTGCTGGAAATGCAGATTAGATCAGGATAGCCGTCGCCATTGAGGTCCGCCACGGTGATAGCCACCGGGTCGGCGGCCACTTCCAGCGGCGCGGCACCCACTAACGCGCCGGTGCCGTCGTTCAGCATCACCGTGAGTTCCGTTGGCTCGCTGGCGGTGACGAGATCGAGGTAGCCGTCGCCGTTCAGGTCCGCGGCCGCGAGCGCTACCGGTCCCCGGTCTGGAAAGGAGTGGGCAACGGAAACCGTCGCCGCCGTATAGGTAGCGGTGTAGTTGATTTTTGAGGTCAATCGGACCATGGTCGCCGCCGGGGCGGCGATGACCGAGCCGGCGAAGTCGATGGGGTCCCCCGGCGAAGTCGGCAGCCGGATGGGTGCGCAGGCGCAATCCTGGCCGTTCTCCGTGAGGGGAATCAGCCACAGGCCATTGGTAGCGCAGACGGTCCCGGCCGCCACCAGCGCGTTGCCCTCGGGCGTCCAGACCGCGCCGTGTGGGAATTGGTCCGTGGCATTCGTGAACAGGCTGAGGGGGCGGAACCCGGTCCCATCGGCTTCCACCAGGTAGAGGTTGTGTCCGGCGTCGGGCGATCCGCTGGAGCCGTCCACCAGGGCAAGCTGCTGGCCGGTTGGAGACCACGCCGGCCACGCGGCGTTGGGCACCCAGGTTATAAGGGGTTGCGGCATCAGGTTGGTCGTCGCGACGTAAACCCCAGCAGGCCCGGAGCCGCGGTGGAGACGTATTGGAACGCGATGCCGCCGCTGGCATTGACGGCGGGCTCCTGGAAACAATTACCTTGGAGCAAGGAGGCGGCACTTGAGTCAAGGCCGAATCGCTCGATTTGACAGCCGTAATCGGACACCAGGCTGGCACTGTCGCCCATCCAGTTAAAGGCCACGATGGAGTTGCTGGCTACCACCAGCGGCCATTCGCCTCCGCTGGCGAGGTCCCGCAGCCAGAGGTTGCCGTGGTTGGCGAATGGACTGCTGTCACGGAGAAAAGCCAACAGCCGCCCGTCGGGGGAGACCCGCGGACGAGCACCCGTGGTGAGATAGGTGTCGCCGCTGCCATCCAAGTTGATGGCCCAGATGGTACCCCGTTCATGTTGGCGGCGACCATAGTAGACCACGCCGCCGGACCAGAATTGCACGAAATTGGAGTTGGTCGTCGGAATGGCGTTCGTCTGGGTAAGCTCCGGGTTTCCGCCCGCTGCGGGCGTGGTGGCGGGGCCGAGCGAATACGCGGCGAATTGGATCGCCGACCGAGTACTCCCGGCTGCGTTGACACCGTAGAATTGAATGGTCGAACTTACGGCCACTGGGAAGGGCGCCGTGTAGGCCCGCCAACTTTCCGCGCTAGACGCGCGAAAATACGCGCGATCGCCCGCGTTGCCGGTCGCCAAGGACACGGAGACTGGCGGTGTATAGGACCCCGGCGGCGGCGCGATCGTCACGGTCACTAGCGCCGGCGGGCGTGGGCCGGCATAGCTGAACAACGAGATGCAATCGCGATATTGGTTGGGGATGCCGAAACCCGAGCCGGAGGGGAGCGTCCCCAAGCTCTGGGTGGCTCGACCCGTCAAGCCGGCGATGGCGCCGCCGTCGGTCTCCGCATCCGCGCTGAGGGATCCCCCGGCAATCTGAACCTGGTCACTCCAGTCGGGGGAGTTGTACGAGGCGACGAACCCGGGGGAAGCACGGACGAAGGGTTCCTGAGAAAAAACCCAGACATTGGCCCGCGTGGCGCGAGTGGTGAGGACCGGAAGGTCGCTGAAGCTGTGCGGGAGGAAGTGCGAGCCGTCAAAGGACATGACCTGCGCGTGAGTCGAAGAGCTGCCGGGCGGGGCGTCCAAGAGAACGAAATCTCCGCCACCCAACGGCGCCGCACCGGTGAACCGTTTCCCGCCGGTGCCCATCCCGGAAGCATAGCGGTCGCCAAGGGACGCCGCACCACCGGGGCCGAGCGTGAGAACTTGGATCGCCGCGGCGAACTGGACCATCACGCCCGAACCGGCGCCGAGGTCGATCACCAACTGGATCGCATCTGAGCAGAGGATCGTCTGCGGTGGGCCGAAAGCGAACCCGCCCGTGGTCGCTTGGAGCGCCACCAGGGTGAGGTTCGACTGGCCCGGCACGTAAAAGACAAATCTCGGCAAGGGCTCCCCATTGAACGTGGCAAATACGTAGTCACTGCCGCCCGGCAGTTGGTTGGTGAGGAGGATTCCCGGCGGGCTGACAAACTGCCACAAGTGGAAGGTATCATTCGTTTCGCCGCGGACGAGTCCGGCGGCGTAGGTGGGCGTCGTGGATCCCAAGGTCAACCCGTTGCCGCGGTCGAATTCGCCGGTCTCCGGGAATTGCCGCGTTGAAGTGAGCACGCCGGCGTTCAAGCCCATCAGGTCGAGACGCTCGCTGGGCGGACCGTTGAGGGAACTGGCGGTCAAGAGACAATCATAAGTGGAGGCACCGTTTGCCAGCGGGGAGGGCAGAGCCACAAGCGTATGCGGGCCCAGACCGGCCGGTGTCAGTACCACGGGAGCGGCCGTGGGATTAGCGCCGGAGAGGTCCACCAAATTGACCTGGTTGAGCGCAGAGGGCGTCTGGACAGTTGACGGCGTCAACGGATCACTCGGGTTCCGGTGACGAACCGTCCCAGTGACGTAGGAAGTGACGGCCAGCGCATCGCGGCTGGACTGGAGCAACCTTCCGACGGCACAGCCAGTAACGGTTTCAACACCGGTGGACACCGCGGCTGACCAGGTCAGCGTGCCGTCCAATTGGCTCCGCAGCCCGACCCGCGCCATACCCGTCCCTTTGTCGAGCACGAGGATATCCACCACTCCGTCACCGTTGAAGTCCCCCGCGCAGAGAAACTCGGTTTCGGTTTCATACACGAACGGCGAAGAGGCGGCGCGGGTCTGAGGGGGAAGCGTCAAGCAGAGCGCGGCCGCCAGGGTTATGAACTTCAACCCGCGCGCGCCCGAACGAAGCCCCCGTCGGCATTGGCATTTGAATTCCATCGGTTCAACCTTATGGCGTCAGCGGTATGGTGACGCTCCCCGCCGAAATGATCTCGGAGATCTCCCGTTGGTCGTTAAAACGAACCACAAAGTATTGGTAAGCGGCGCCCCCGACCACGGGTTGCTGGTCCCGCAGATAGAGATAGTTCGTCTGGGAGATGCCCTGATTGGCATTCGTGATCGTCTCCTGGCCCTCGGCCAGCAATTTGTCGTAGAGGGTGACGATTGTGCTGGGCCGGGATTGACTCGTAGCACTGGTCAGGGAATAAGGAATACGTTCCAAGAGGGGAGTGACCTGGGTGAGGTTGGTCGAGACGGTGGCAAACACGTTATTGGCGATTTGCTGGCGATAGACCACGATGGGCAGCAAGGATTGCCCGTTGCGGGTGGGCTCTTTGGATTGGCGGTGGAACACCAGGAGATGCGGGTCCGCGAACGGAGGCGCCGCCCCACCCGCCAGCCCGATGGACGGCGCGCTCACGGTTTGATAGCACACCAACTGGTTCGCGACCACCAAGGGGTTGGTGGCGGCAAAGTCGGCGGGAGCACCGATCACCAGGGTGTCGGGCAGCGGTTGCTGAAAAACCCCGATCCGAATCGCGACCGGATAACGCTGATCCAACTGGCCCGCGTGGTTTCGCATCACGACCGCGGCGACGCGCTGGAATGGGTCCGTCTGGGTTGGGTCCAGGTCTTCGTCAAATTGGGTGACCGGCACCGGGGGCCGCGCGGGCCACGGCACCACTTGCGGCGCTGTGGGAGCGTACCAGACGAACTCCTTGGCCGGCGAGAGCTTCCCGGGATTGCCCTCCCGATCCATGGCCGCCACCGAAATTTGGTAGGTCACGCCCGGTTGCAGATCCGCCGAGAAAGTAAACTGCGGGCCGGGACCAAAATTGGCGCCGATCGGCGGCGTCAGTTGCACTTCGTCGAATTTGATCCAACGCAGCCGGTCCTTGGACAAGCCCAGGTGGCGCGCCGCCGGTTGAAACGCCTGGGGCGAAGGGGCGTCGGGCCGGAACGGAGGCAAAACCTGGAACCGGGTGGGGCGGCCGAGCAGACCGGTGGGCTGGTTGCCGCCTTGATCCGCGCGCGCGACGTAAACCCCAAAACGATAAACCCCGGCCACCGAGCAAAACCAATTCAGCGCCACTTGCGGCTCAGCCACGCTCCCGGCCGGCTTAGGCTCGGCGAGGACCGGGCGCGGCAACGCGGCGGGCTTGGCCTCCTTGCAGCCAATCAAGGCCAGCGGGCTGCCATTGCCGTTTTCGTCCAGCAACTGCACGAAATAGCAGAGTTCGGCGGCGCCGGGGGGCATCACGTTGTCGGTCCGCACCACCATCCGCCCAGGTTCGTATAAGGCGGCTCCCTGGGAGAGCAGCGTCAATGGCCCGCCGTCGGCCTGGCGGTAAAGGCGGAACTCATGCGTGCGCGGCGTGAGCGCGAAGCGGATGAAGATCGGGGCCACCGCGCCGCTGTCACCCGCGCGGGTGATGTGTTGGGGACAGTTTTCCGCCGGGAAAATCATCGGGCAGCCGCGGAACTGCGGCAGCGGGCCCAGCGCGCAGTCCGGGTAAGAAATCCAATAGGTCCGGCTGTTGGTGTCCGGGGTAGCGACCGCAACGTCCGTCCATACGCTTCCCGTGAACGCATTGGACAGACCGGTCAAGAAGCCAGGTCGATCCACTTGGATGAGCAGGGGGCCGGTGGCGTCCGGGCCGAAGCGCAGCCCCACGGTCCCATCCGGGTAGGGCTGGGCGCTGGTCGCTGGAAAGCAGTAGGCGCCGTTGGTGTTGACCAGCAACGGGTCGCTCGAACTCAAGGCGGTCAGCAGCAACTCACCCGCGAGAAAGACCATTTCCGCGCACAGACCTGGCAGCGGCGTGGCGGTGAGGTGGTAACGGGCCGCCACCGAGGTTTGGCCGTAATAGGTGCCCGCCACGCAGGTCACATCCGCGAGGTCATTGGTGCCGGAGGTGGGCAGGGAGTAGTCCGCCGAGACGGTGTCGTTGCCCGGCGCGAAATAGAGCGGACCGAGCGTCTCGACGCCACCCAGTTCGTTGGTGGCGTTGAAGATCACCCAGGCGATGCCCTGCTCCCGCCGCTGGCAGGTGAAGCGATAGTTCCAGTGAGCTGGGTCGAGCCCGCCCGCATTGGTGAGGGTGTTGGCGTATTGAAACTTCACCACCGGAGTGCCGCAACTCCCCAGCACCTCGCCCGCGGTGGCCGCCGGCGCGGCGCGCTCCCGCAGAACGCCCCAGGCCGGCTTGCTGTGCGGCGAGAGCAGCAGGTCGCCGGGACCCCCGCAACCTGGCCGGCTCACGGCGCGCACCGTGTACCAGTAGGTGGTGGGCCCTGGGCTGGGCGGCGCCGCCGGACCGTTGTCCAGGCATTGAGTAGTGACGGCGTTGGGGAGCGCGGGCACCACCTGGATGCGGTTGGCCTCAGGGGGCCCGCCACCCGTCTGAACCTGGCTGGGGTTGGTCCAGCGATAAACCCAATACTCCGCGACCAAGTCGGAGTTGGTATTCTGCTGCCACGACACTTGCAAGCGCGGCAGCAGGTGCGTGGCCGAACCTTGGACCACCTTCTCAGTGCTATTCCGCACCCGGGGCTCCTGGGGCTCGGAGGGTGGAATCCGGCGGTAGGCGGTGGCCAGGCCGCCGGGCGACACCAGACCAGGGCGGCCCAGGACATCCCGCGCAGTGACGAAATAGTAGAACTGCTGGCACTCGTCGAAGGGCGGGACCAGGTAATCCGCCGGCAGGCCGTTGGTCGGCCCGACGAGAGTACCCCGAGCCCGGCCGTTGCTGTCGGAGAAGAAATAAGTGGTGCTATCCGCCGGGTCGTCAGCCGCCCCCGCGCCGGTGTTGGGGGAGAAGTCCTTGTTCACCATCACCGGCGCGTGATTGACCTTAACAAAGTTGGTATTGCTGAGCTCAAGGGTCAGGGGCGGAGTGGTCGCATAAGTTTCCCCCAGCGCCGCCGGGAGGCGCCAAACATCGAAACCGAAGTTGAGCAGAGCCAGTCGGCGGAGCTCATCCGGCGTGCCCCATCGGAGGCGAATGCGCAAGTGGTCGCTGGGGGCATTGGTGGTTACTTGAAATGGAGCCCCCGGCGCGGGCAGTATCACCGGCGCACCCGGGGTGACGGTGACCCGCCCCAACACGTCGCCTGCCAGTCCGGTAGCGGGATTGACCTCGCGGACCTCATAGGTGGTCGGCTCGTTGATCGGCTCGAGATAGGCCTGCCCGCCGCAGAGCGACAAGGCGGGATGGACGCGCGCCAGGAGGGAGAGTTTCAGGGCGACGCCGGGGTTCGCCGGGGCGAGCGCGAGGACGGCTGCGAGCTTCTGCGGCAACGGCAGACTCGTGATACCCGGGATGAGGCTGGCCATCCCGTCCAAAGCCCCGCCCAGCGAGACGGTATCTTCGTTGAGGACGATGGATCTAGCCAAGGTGGCGCCGATCGCGACGGGGTCCGTTTGTTGCAGGATGGTGTCCCGGTACGTAAAGCTGCCCGCGTTCGCGATCCGCCCTGGTTTGCTGGAAATGGCGAAGCGTTTTCCGGCCAGGAGCTGCGGCGTCTGCGCGCCGAGCAGCACATAAGCATAGTTCTGGCCGCCGGCATCCGCGATGGTGGTGCCCACCGTGAAAATGAGGTCGTTGAGCGGCGTATCCGCGCGCGCGGCGGCCAATGCGCCCGCCAGGCCGAGGGCTGACGCCAACCGGAGAAGCTCCGGCAGCCGCTGGAATGATCGAATGTTGATTCGCAGGCGCATCAGTAATCCAAGTGGTAGGCGACGCCGCCGGTGCCGGCCGTGACGGTCACCCGGACGCCGAGGCAGCCATCCAGGCAAAACGGACATTTGCCGAGGGTGCCGCACACATCGGCTGAAGCGCCGATGGTCAGCGACGCGTCCACGAACAGCTTCGAGCTCGGGTTGATGTCCGAGTGTACCGAGCCGAACTCGGAGAGGTCCGCGCTCCCGTGGAGCACACAGAGCAATTGGCCGTCAATGGAGTATTTCTGGCGGATGCCCAGGTTAAAAGCGAGCGGACTGCCCAGGTTTTGATAGTACACGGTCATCGTGGCGTCCGCCTGAAAATCGACCAGGCAACTGGAGCCGCCAAACAGGAGATCCGAGAGCGAAAATCCCACGCCGCCCGAGACATAGATGCCCGTAAAGTCTGGCGGGTTGCCCAGCACCGTGGCAGCATCCGCTTCGATGTTCTTGAGCGGCTGCAAGTCGCAAGCATGGCCGAGGAAAAAGCCGACCTTGACGCCCAGTGGCACCGGGAAGGTGGGAACTCTGATCACGCCCGAGCCGGTTGCCTCAAAATAATTCGCTCCCTGACCGAAGGCGAACATCCCGCCCACCTCTCGGATTTCGATGCTCTCCAGATCCGCCTTGCCTTTGACATCGACCGAACCGCCGATGCCCAACACGTCGCTGCCCCGGAGCGTCCAGCGTGCGTTGGCGCTCAACGTGATGGGGGTGCCGTCCGCCGAGGGGAAGGCCCAGTCCAGCGGTTGGTCCTGCGCGGCCAGCACCACCTCCATGGCGGGCGCGCCCTCCAGAATGCAGGCCACCGGCGTGGATTGCGAATTGAGCTCATGCAGGTCCATCGACGCGTTGAACGTTATCGGGTTGGGGACGTTCAGCGTAATGTCGGCGTTCAGATGAATCGCTTGCAACGAATCGTGGTCGAAAATTGGCGCCCCGCGGATCTTGGCAGCAAGCAGATTCTTCGGCAGGTCCCCCGCTCCCTTCATGCCCTCCGGCAGCACGTCGGGCAGATTGGCCGTTATGTTGGCCAACGCATTGCGAATCGCTTCATTGACTTGGTCGAACAGGCTGTCCATCACATGGTTGATCGATAGATCGTCCTCGCTCAGAAACTGCCGCAACGTCTGCTGCAGGTCCCCCGTCACCCCGGAGCTAAGAAAAGCGGTGACGAGTTGATCGCTGATGGCCTTCCTGGCCGCGGTTGGGTCGGCGGTGAGAAAATCACCCGCCGGGTTATCGGCGTTGCCGATGAGCGTGGAGACGTTGCCACCCGCCAACGACACAAAATCCCCCAAGCCCGATCCCTGCACTGCCCCCGTTAGAGCGTTGTTAAAGTCGCTGTCCGCCTGCTTGATCTGATTGTCCAGTTCCTCGATTTGGGCCTGCAAGGCTTCCAGTTCGCTTTGCACCTTGGCCAAAGTCGGCTCGAAGCGGGCGACCTCTTTGGCGATGGCATCGTCGACCCCGCCGGCAATGGAGCCGGCGGCGGCGACTACGTTCGGGTCGCCGTCTGTGATGAGCCGTTTGACGATCTGACTGACGATCTCACGCTTACCCGAAAGCTGCTGTTTCACGATGTCGATCAGCGAGGTCAGAATGTCGTCCACGTCCACCAGCACGCCGTCGATCTTATGCGCCAGGCTATTGACCTCGCTGACGCCGCCGTTCAACGTCGCGGTTGCATCCTGCAGGGCCTGCCCCGCCCCACTCACGGCCAGGCTGGCGCCCTGGACCAGTTGCTGCTTGGTTTGGTTCAGCGTGGCCTGGTTGCTGAGCAGCGCCGCATAGAGGATGTCCACCGGACCTCCGCCTTTATTGAGGAGGTTCTCCAGCAGGGGTTTGAGGAAACTGGTCGGGTCCTGGTTCAGCAAATCCTGTAACCCGCTCAAGCCGGCGCGGTTGAGCACCTGGCCAACCGCCCCTTGCACCAGCCCTCCTACCCGGGTCTGGATCGAACTTTCGACGTCGGCCAGCGCCCCGTCCACCTGGCCTTGCACGAAGTTGCGGAGATCCAGGACCTTGATCTTGGGCAAATCGAGTGAGAGATCTTGGGCGAAGTCGAAATCCACCTTGCCGGTGGACAATTCCTTGAGCGTGCTGTTCACGTCAATCACCGGCAGGATCACCGGGCTCGGGGCGAAACCCACAAACGAATTGAAGTCCGGCTGCCAGACCAGGGGATAATCAAACTGGACCGTTCCCAGCCAGGTTTTCTGCGCGCGCGGATGGAACTGATCTGCGGTTCGGTTGTTTTCATAATCCGCCAAGGCGACGCCCTGCGCCGCCGGCCAGCCGTCACTGGCCGGATCGAACTTGGCGTTCTTGAAGAAGTTGTCGCCGCCCGGCCCCGGCGTGCTCCACCCGCGATCGGCATCCTGGCTGTCCGGCGACGGCCAACCGCCCGCTATCGCCACGGACAGGGCCGTCGATGGGGAATGGGGCGAGGGGATTCCGACATGCAAATGTACGCGGACATCGCTGAAGAACGGAACCCGGATCGCCCCGGGAATGTTGAAGAAACCGGAGCCACCCTGATCCACCCCAGTCGTGAAATAATTGTTGAAGTACCCCTCCCCGGCGGTAGACACCGTGTAAAAGTTGTCTCCGGGCTGGCCGGTTCCTTTGAGCGAGAGCGTGACCGGGAGTGGAAAGCGCGAGTCCGTGTCCGCCGCATGGTCCGCTGGAGTGACCAGGTTGCCGGTGTGCTGAAACCCGATGGTCGCCTGCACTTTGCCGGCAATCATCGGCAGCGTGGTCTCGATGCCCATGACCATGACCCGATCGCCCGTGCCGCAGGTGTCGTTGCTGGTGGGTGAGAAGGCGATGCTCATCGGGGTGATGGATAGGTTTCCCCAATAACTAAGCCGCTTGGGCCCGCTCGAGGCCGGCACCTGGGCCGTCTCCAGGGAGCCCCGGCAGCCAAACGTCATGCGCTCGAACTCTTGATTGAATCCCGCCGGGCGAGGGGGAAAATGAATGGCGCCATCGGTTCGCGATTCGTAATTGTCGCTGTCGAGGTACGACAAGCCATAACTGGTGAACGTGAAACTGAAGCCGTAGAGCGAGAGTTGCATTCCGGGGGCGGCGATTGGGCTGGCCTGGTGAATGCCACTCACCCCTCCGAACCGCACATAATACTTTGAGTGACGGTCCAGCGGATACGAGGCGGTTTCCGTGCCTCCCAGCCAGCTCTGGGCCGTAGCGCCCGGCAGCGTGCGAAAGTTCAACCCGGCATAATTCGCCGCGCCGGTAGGATAGTAAGTGTCGCCCAGGCGCTCGAGGTAAGCGGTCTCGACATCCGTGCCGAATCCGCTGAACAGCAGCGTGGCAGGTCTCTGCGGGTCGGGCAGCGCGGTCTGGTCGCCGAACAGAAACGTGCCCGGCATGTGGTAAACCCCCACCTGGACAGGCGAAGTGGTCTGGGCATAGTGCCCGTCGCCAGCGTAGCCCCAGGTCAAGCTCGCGGGTGCCGTGAGCACCCCGGGCCCCAAGAGTCCGCCGTCCTTTGTAAATGAGAACCGCTGGAGCGGATCGGACAGCGCGAACGCCAGCCGCGCGTGCGGCAGGTCGGCGGCGGCGCAATTTGTGTCCGGGCAGGAGACGGCGTACGAGATGGGCACCGCGGTGCCGGTGGCCAGAAAGCTCCCAGCGGACGCCACCTGACTATTCTCGAGGGTCAGCACGCCCCCTTCGGCGCCGATGGCGATCTCCTCGCCGGCAGCCCGGCCCGAATAGGGAAAATGGGGGCGCAGTTCCGGGGGATGAAGGCCGATCTGGCCGGCGATCCTCGCCACGCCCTGCGCGTCGGCGGTGATCGTGATCGGCGCGCCGCCCGGGGCGGGCGCCGGATTCCTAAAGTAGCCGTCGTTGGACACGCGCTTGCAGGAGCCGGGCTCCGTCACCAGCGCCGCCGCAGTGTCCAGCAAGTCATCTTCCGCTTGCCGCACGAAGACGGGCGCGCCGGGATTGAGGACGATTTGGCCGGTGTTGAAGAACCAGGCGCCCGAAGCCGCCGGAATCCACACGGGGAGTATCTCCGCGATGGCGAAGATCGGACCGGGCAACGCCAACTGCCCGCCAACCGGGGCGAGGGTGCCGTCCAATACCGCCTCAGGAAATACGATTCCGCCGGCGGCAAGGTGATGCTCGCCACTGTCGCTGGTGCTGAAACCGGCCGGGTATTGCAACATGAACGTGCCGACGGCCCCGCCGGCAAAGAGCGCGAGGCCGGACCTCCGGAACGACAAATTGTGCGCGGTTTGGGTCACCCCTTCGAACCCTCGGATCGGCACGACGGCGCTATTGGCCAGTTGGAGGTCACCGTTGTCGAGAAGGCTCACCGCCACCGGCGTCCCATCCCCGAACGTGTAGCCCGGCGCGCCTGGGAGCGAACCGGCGTTCTGGCTGATAGCGACTTGGTAAAGCGGTGGGCTGGCGGGCAGCGGCGCCCCCATCAGGCTCGTGAAATTGGCGGCCACGGGGCCAGCGAGCAACGTCCCGGTAAGATCGAAGAGCGAGGCAGGAGGAAGCGTGTTGGTGTGGTCACTGATGATCAGGCCTCCCTCCAGGTGGGCGAGCGTGATTGCGAGGCGATAACTCGTTCCAGAGTGCAGTCGCACGCCGGCCGGTTCCACGGAAAAGTCCAGGGAAACCGGCACGAAAGTCGGCGCCGGAGGGGTGGAGGCATCGTGGCTAGCGATGGTGACGTTGACGACAGCCTGGGTGGCGGAGAGGGGGACCGGGCTGCCGGCGCCATCGAACAATTGGAAGCCGAGTAACACCGGCACGTTGCTGGTCGTGGCCGGCACCCCGTAATCGTCATACCGCCACACTTGCGCAGCCACGCTCACTGGGAAACCTTTTTGGCCGGAAGAGTTGGCGATCGACCAAGTCCGGTCGAAGGTCGGACTCTCGAGTTTCAGCAGGACATTGGCGGAGGCGTCGGGACTGGCCGTGTTGGTGAACGTGAGGTACGACCGTGGGCTCTCGGTGGCGCTGACGCCGGTCGCCCCGTAGTTGGCGGACCCGTGAGGCCGGGAAGAGACTTCGAGCCGCGCGGCGTACCCTTTGTAACGATCGAGTGCAGCCACCGGCTGCAAGGGGGCCCCGCTGGTCAATATCGAGGTCGGGTCGAAGGCGGTAGCCTTGATGGTGACGACCTGAAACACCGAATAAGTCGTGTTCGGCTGGCCGGTCTCATCCAGGATGGAGACCAGTTGGCCGCCGTCATCCAGGAGGTGATAGGCCAGTTGGAAGTCAAAAGTCACATCGGTTGACCCATCCGTGGCGTAGGTCATGGTGGTCCGTGCGCGAATCGCCTGGCGGCCGGTGTTGGGGTCCGCGTCGCTGGCAATGATAAACCCGGAATAGTTGGCCACGCCAAAGCTACTAATCGTGCCGGTCATCTGCGCGCACGACCATCCCGGCAGGAGCAGGGCCCACCCGATCACCAAAACGATCGCGCGGAGCTTCATGTGCGGCCTCGAGCGGTCATTGCCTGGTGTTTTGGTCGCGACCTCGGTGCCGCTATTCCCAAAACCGCTCTAACTGGACCGGTCTTCATATCGCAATATGCAATCGCTAACACCGACCAGGCTCGCTGCTCAAAGGCATTCCGCAAACCGTACGATGATGTCGCTTCACCTTCCGTCAACAGTTGCCCGAAAGCAAGCACGATGTAGATATATTTATCCGTATGATATGACTTGGTAATATCATGCGGGATTACTTGCTGGCAATTTGGGCGAACAGCATCCAAAGCCGGTGGATGCGGACAAGCGGGGGCGGCAGGATTGAGCGTGGGGAGCTGTAAAATGGCTTTGGGAGTTTTCTTGCCTTGGCGCATCTCAAAGGTGTCTTGGAGCCGACAACGCGGGTCGGTTGAGACGCGACATGCAAAATCGCCCATGTTCAAGGGGATGTGCAAACTCACGAAGAACCAGCGTGGATTCAACTTCCGCCAACCCCTGGGCGGTCGCCTACGAATCCTCCACCATCTCCAGTCCTCATCCAGCGGAGCGCGACCGGGTCAAGGCGCTCAACGTGATCCATAGCTCCGGGTGGTCCGGCAAGGGCGCTGGCCAGGTGATCAAGAGCCAATGGACTGGCCGGCAACGTCACCCTGACGGCGGGCAACAAAGTGACGATCACATCGAATGGCCAGACCTTAAGCATTGCGGCCACGGGCGGTGGCGCCAGATATCTCAGCGCCACTCCCGCCTTCGCTCGGTCGCTTCGGTCAACCCAAAGATGGGTTCATTATTCATGTTTCATTCTCGCCATTTTTGGCCCGTTTGCTCGACCCCGCCTCCGGCCCGGGCCGGCCGCTCATATACTTGTGCAGGTTGGCATTGGCGCTTTTGGAGGTTCCCAGATGCACCCGCGCGGCGATCGCTTTGACCGTGAGCGGCGTTTCGCGACGCAGCCGCGCCGCTAACGCCGGCTTATCGAGATCATTCTTCCGGCGCTGCGCCAAGTCCACCTCGCTCCACCCTCGCCGGCTTAGCTCCTCGGCCAGGATCCGCTCCCCCCGCGCCTCCGCCGTCTCCCGGTGCAGTTGCCCGGAATGGTGCTCCCCGAGACCACCCTCCATCCGCAGCAGCATCTGGCGCTTGAAACCCTTCCCGCCCAGGCGCCAACCCCGCCGCAGCGCCTTGAGCGCCTCGGGATCGCTCGCTTGGGCCAGGCGACGCTCCATCCACGCCTCAAACCGCTGCCGTCCGGCCGCAGTGTCCTGTTGAATCCCGTGCTCCCCCAACAACCGGTCCACCCGAATCCAGCCGGGCCGGTGCTCCGGCGCCGCCAGATAAGCCCAAAAACTGCTCCACGGATACGACCGCAGACGCTCCTCGGCACTGAGCATCCGCGCGCGCACCGGATTCAGGTGCACGTAGGCACAGGCCGTCCGCAGATACCCGTTGACGCTGCCCTCGACCAACTGCGCCTTGTAGCTCCCGCTCAAGACGTGGCCGATGGGCCGGTGCCGACGATCGAGCCGGATCGTGTAGCTGCTCTGCATCCAGGCCATCCTGGCCACCAGATTGGGGCTGGGCGCTTCCAGCGCCACGTGGTAGTGGTTGGTCATTGGTGCCCCCTTGGCAAGTCATTTTCGAACCAATCTATGGGTGACCCATTAGAAGGCTGGACGTGGCAAAAAAGCTTGGGGAGGAGACGGCTGCACTTTGCTGTAGTTGAATGGTGGCGGGGCCGGCAATGACGACGACAGGCGAGCGAGCATGTATTGCCAACGCCAGAGCAAGAAGTGTAATGTAATTGGAAAAGATTAAGCTCGCCCTCCTCACGGAGCTGTGGTGAAATGATAATCGACGCTAGTATCATAAAAGTAGTCATCCCGGAACGATAGTCGGGTAACGCAATCAGACCACATCGTATGGATAACACGCAACAACAGTGGACAAAGCAGGACCTCATGGAAGTGGCAAGGTGTCAGAAGCACATTCTTTGGCTGATCTTGATCTCGCTCGTGGCCATGTTTATTCCCTTCGCAACCATCGTCACGGGCATTATCCAGCTCTACTTCATCTACAAACTGGCAGCCGCAGTCCGTTCGTCAGCCGCGTGGGTTTACATTATCTTAGCCTTCATTCCCCTGGTGGGTTTGATCGCGCTTCTCGTCATAAACAGCAAGGCTACAGGGAAGCTGCGTGAGAACGGAATCAAGGTAGGTCTCATGGGAGCCAGAATGACAGACTTTGATAAGATCGCGTAAGATTCTCAACATCCAACTGGAGACAAGGCCAAGCTGGGTGTGGTGTAGCGTTCACAGATAGACGGTTTCCTCGACCCGTGTGCCCATAACAATCTCCTCTTTGGCTGTGGCAGTGAAAGGTCGAGATCCAAATGGCCTGACGTGGTTCAGCCGGCACCATTGCTGATAGTGCTCGCACAAATCCACCACCCCAAGATCAGCATCCTTTTTCTTCACCAGCCGCGAACGGACAAAGGCAGCAGGTGAATCGGACCCCAGCAGCAAGTTCGTGGTTCGGCCTTTCTGCTCCGGGGTTTGGGTCCATTGCAGCTTATCTTTGACCAGCTTCGCCCGTCCGTCCAGCAGCCAGTCCAAGATGACAGAGGATTCGGTTTTCAGGATCATTTCTGCCATCTTCCCAAAGTGCTGCTCGTGGTCTCGGGTTTTCAACGACCAAACGAGCAACCTCCGCAACCAGGCATCGGTGTCCTGGTCCAAATGTGAAGGGGTCCTAGAATACTGACACTTTCCGTGTTCACGGCGTCCCCTGTTCGAGCAGCCGCTGTAATCGGTCGCGAAGTTGAGCCGCCCGCCGCGACGGGCGGTGCTCGACCCGGCCAAAGCCATTGGGATCAAGTCTTTTCATAGCGACAATTGGTTTTCGATGGCAGCCAGTCGGCCGGAGCAGGCAAAGTCCCGAGCCAGCCGGTGCGCGAGGTGCGCCAGGGCCTGACTCACCACCGCGTAGTCCCGTCCACCGGCCAACTTGGCCCAACTCGGCTAATCGCAGCCGTCCGGCTTGCCTCCCCAGCCCCAAGGCAGCGTCCCGCGTCCAGTCCCCATGG
>Ga0316222_1001819_pt1 | contig 24489 bp, 22 predicted proteins | sample TBH18011metaG_FD_206008 | JGI IMG/M metagenome (GOLD analysis project Ga0316222, IMG submission 206008) | Freshwater microbial communities from Trout Bog Lake, Wisconsin, USA - TBH18011 | ecosystem: Environmental > Aquatic > Freshwater > Lake > Hypolimnion/Profundal zone | place: USA: Wisconsin... | reverse complement strand
TGGCGACCAGGGCTTCGACCCGGTACTTGTCGGGCTCGGCTTCGATCAGCTCAACCGTATTGCAGCCAATCGATCCGGTTGAGCCCAGGATCGTCACGCCGCGCCGCGCATCCCCGTTCACCATTGCCAATTCAATACCTCCGTCCCCGTCGCCAAGGTGCCGAGAGCGACCGCTCCGGCGACGGCCAGCAGACCGTCAACCCGGTCCAGGACGCCACCATGCCCCGGAATCACGTTGCTGGCGTCCTTCACGCCCCAGCGGCGCTTGACCCAGCTTTCCATTAGATCGCCGCCCTGGGCGATCACCGCCAACACCGCGCCGCCGATAACCAACCCGACGGGTGCCAAATTGGCCTCCGCCGCGACGCCGAGACCGACCAGAGCCGCCGAGGCCATCCCGCCCAGCAGCCCCGCCCAAGTCTTTTTCGGGCTGACCCTTGGCGCCAGCAGCGGCCCACCGATCAACCGGCCGCAGGCGTAAGCGCCGATATCCGTAGCCCACACCACCAGCAGCAGCCATATCAGCAACAGCCTTCCATCCTCGCCCTGCCCGCGCAGCCAAACCAGTGCCACCGCCGGCAGCCCGACATAAAGCGCACCAAATCCGGCCCACAGCTTGGGGCGCCGATTGTCCCTGCCGTGATCGGCGCCCAACAGGGCGGCAATCACCGCCGCCGCTAGCACCAGAAGCGTCGCGCAATCGGCCCGAGCCAGCGCCAGAGGACAGGCCAAGGTGGCAAGCACCGCTGCCACTCGGCCCGACCAGCCAAAGCGGCCGAGCACCATCACATGCCATTCCCAGCACATTAGCGCCACCGCCAGCGCCACCAGGGCGGCGAAGGCAGTGCCGCCCCACCACACCGCCATCAGGGCGGGCGGCGCCAGAACCAGAGCTGAGAGAGCGCGAGTACGCAGCACTGAGCGATCTCAACCGGCGGCGGCGCCGTAACGGCGCTCGCGGCGGTGAAAATCCTCGACAGCGGCGGCAAGATCGTCGGCGCCGAAATCTGGCCACAGGGTATCGACGAACACCAACTCGGCATAGGCCGATTGCCACAACAAGAAATTGGAAATGCGCTTTTCCCCAGAGGTGCGAATGAGCAGATCGGGATCCGGCATATCGAACGTGGCGAGATGCCGTGCCACCATTGCATCGTCGATCGCCGCCGGATCGAGCCGACCGGCCGCCGCCTCCGCCGCAAGGGCGCGGACAGCGCTGACGATCTCCTGACGACCGCCATAGGACAGCGCCAGGGTCAGGTTCAGCGCCTGATTGCCGGCGGTCTTGGCCTCTCCGTCCTCCACCAATTGGACAATGTCGGGACCGAGCCTGGAACGGTCGCCAATCACCTTGAGGCGGACGCCGTTCTTGTTGAGATTGGCGATCTCGCTGCGCAAATACAGCCGCAACAGCCCCATCAGATCGGTAATTTCGCCCAGCGGCCGCTTCCAATTCTCGGCCGAAAAAGCGTAAAGCGTAAGGTAGCCGATGCCCATCTGCTTGGCCGCCTCGACGGTGCGCCGCACCGCCTCCACCCCGCGCTTATGGCCAATCGAACGCGGCAAACCGCGCGCCTTGGCCCACCGCCCGTTGCCATCCATGATGATGGCCACGTGCAAGGGCGGCGTGGTATCGGCGGGTGAGGCGGCGGGCTTCATCGCATCAGACCTGCATGATCTCTTTTTCCTTGGCGGCCAGCGACTCGTCGATCTTCTTGATCGTGTCGTCGGTGAGGCTTTGGATTTCCTTCTCGTGCTTCTTGGTCTCGTCCTCGGAGATGTGACCGTCCTTGCCCAGCTTTTTCAGCCCGTCCATGCCGTCACGTCGCACGTTGCGCACGGAAACGCGCGCCTGCTCGGCATATTTGCTGGCGATCTTGGTCATCTCGCGGCGGCGTTCCTCGTTCAACGCCGGAATCGGCACCCGAACGAGCTGGCCATCGGTCGAGGGATTGAGGCCAAGGCCGGAGTCGCGAATCGCCTTCTCCACCGCCTTGATCATGCCCTTGTCCCACACCTGGACAGTCAACATGCGCGGCTCGGGAACGCCGACCGTGCCGCATTGGGATAGCGGCATCACGCTGCCATAGGCATCGACCATCACCGGCTCCAGCAAGCTGGTCGAGGCGCGGCCCGAACGCAGGCCTGAAAATTCCTTGCGCAGCACCTCGGCGGCGGAATCCATCCGGCGGTGCAGGTCTTTCTTCAGATCGTTCCAATTGGTCGGAGCGGACAAGGCATCAACCCCCTTCGGTTATGATGGTAAAGCGCCCTCGGCCGCGAACCACCTCGGTGAAAGCGCCATCCTGATGCAGATTGAAAATCAGGATTGGCACCTTATTTTCGCGGCACAGCGCGATGGCGGCGGCGTCCATCACCTTGAGATCGCGCGCCAGCACGTCGTGGAACGTCAGTCGGTCGTAACGCTCTGCGTCTTTGACCTTCTTGGGATCGGCGCTGTAAACGCCGTCAACCTGGGTCGCCTTCAACAGCGCGTCACAGCCCATCTCGACCGCGCGCAAGGCGGCGGCGGTGTCGGTGGTGAAGAACGGATTGCCGGTGCCCGCGGCAAAAATCACCACCCGGCGCTTTTCCAGATGCCGCACGGCGCGACGACGAATGTAGCTTTCGCACACGGTCGGCATGGGAATGGCCGATTGCACCCGGGTCGGCACCCCCAGTCGCTCGATCGCGCTCTGTAGACTGAGCGCGTTGATGACGGTGGCCAACATGCCCATGTAATCGGCGGCGGCGCGTTCGATACCGGCGCTGGCGGCCCCGGCTAGCCCGCGGAAGATATTGCCCCCGCCAACGACGCAGCAGACTTCGACGCCCAGGTCATGGACGGCTTTGACTTCGGCGGCGATGCGATCAACGGTGACGGGATCCAGGCCGTATTCCTGGCTTCCCATCAGGCCTTCGCCCGAGATTTTCAGGAGAACGCGACGATATGCGGCGTCGGTGGCCATACTGCCTCTCGCCTAGAGAGTTGGGAATCCCGGCGGTGCCGACCAGCCCGGACGGGCGCGATCATACACCATTCCATCCGCCTGTCGCCCCCCCTCTCGCAAGTGGCGAAGACCACTCGCGCGAGGGAGAAGCGTCGGTCAGCGCCCGAGTTGGGCGGCGACCTCGGCGGCGAAATCCTTTTCTTCCTTTTCGATGCCGGCACCCAGCGCGTAGCGGACAAAGCCGGTCAGCTTGACCGGAGTGCCCAATTGCTTGGCCAGGTTCTCGACCACCTTGGCGATCTTGGTTTCCTGATCGACCACGAACACCTGGTCCAGCAGGCAAACCTCTTCGTAGTACTTGCGGATGCGGCCTTCGACCATCTTCTCGATCACTGCGGCGGGCTTGCCCGAGGCGGCTGCCTGTTCGGCCAGCACCGCACGTTCGCGGTCGAGCGAGGCGCTATCGACCGAGCTGGAATCGAGGAATAGCGGGCTGGCAGCGGCGACATGCATGGCCAATTGCTTGCCCAACTCGGCCAGCTTGGCGACATCGCCGGTGGATTCCAGCGCGACCAGCACGCCGATCTTGCCAAGTCCGGGGGCGATGGCCGAGTGAATGTAGCTGGCGACCACACCGGCAGACACTTCCAGGCCAGCGGCGCGGCGCAGGTTCATGTTCTCGCCGATGGTGGCGATCATGGCGGTGAGCTGCTCTTCGACCGTCTTGCCGGCTTCCGGGAAAGCGGCCTTCTTCAGCGCTTCGACGTCGGTGCCGACACCCAGCGCGACCTTGGCGACGGTGGAGACGAAACCCTGGAACTGCTCATTGCGGGCGACGAAGTCGGTTTCAGCATTGACCTCAACCACCACACCCTTGGTGCCAGCGGCGGCAACGCCAACCAGACCCTCGGCGGCAACGCGGCCGGCCTTCTTGGCGGCGGCAGCCAGACCCTTCTTGCGCAACCAGTCGATGGCGGCCTCGATGTCGCCGGCAACCTCGCCCAGCGCCTTCTTGCAATCCATCATGCCGGCGCCGGTCTTCTCGCGCAGTTCCTTGACAAGCGAGGCGGTGATTTCGGCCATGGTATTCCTCTTGATGATAGGCTTCAGAAAAATGGCGGCGACGCCACGCCGCCGCCATTCGTAGACGGATTGAGGGGCCGCTTAGGCCCCGGCGGCTTCTTCTCCGCTCGCCTCGACCGGAGCGGCGACGACCGCCTCGGCTTCGATCTCAGCGTCATCGATCGCCTCGACGGGAGCCACGGCCGCAGCACCAATATCGCCGCCACCACGGGTGATTTCGGCCTGGATGCCATCAAGCACCGAGCCGCCAATCATGTCGCAATAGGTCTGGATGGCGCGGATGGCGTCATCATTGCCCGGCACCGGATAGCTGACGCCGGCCGGATCGCTGTTGGAATCCAGGATCGCCACCACCGGAATATTCAACTTGTTGGCTTCCTGGACCGCCAGGGCTTCCTTGTTGGTGTCGATGATGAACAGGATATCGGGCAGGCCGCCCATCTCCTTGATGCCGCCCAACGCCCGCTCAAGCTTGTCGCGCTCGCGAGTCAGGTTGAGCTGCTCCTTCTTGGTCAGACCAGCCAGGGCGCCGGAGCTCAACTGCTCGTCCAACTCGCGCAGCCGCTTGATCGACAGCGAGATGGTCTTCCAGTTGGTCAGCATGCCGCCAAGCCAGCGGTGGTTGACGTAGTACTGACCGCAACGCTTGGCCGATTCGGCGACGATATCCGAGGCGGCGCGCTTGGTACCAACGAACAACACGCGGCCACCACCGGCGACGACGTCACGCACCGCCTGCATGGCGCGGTGCAGCATCGGCACGGATTGTTGCAAATCGATGATGTGAATCCCGTTGCGCACCCCGAACAGGAAGGGCGACATCTTGGGATTCCAGCGGCGGGTATTGTGACCGAAATGGACGCCGGCTTCGACGAGCTGACGCATAGAGAATGTCGGCAACGACATGGGAGAGATCCTTTGCTTCTCCGGTTGAACCTCCGCGGGAAGTTATTGGGGCGGCTGAAAGCCCCCCAACACCGGAGCGACGGACGCACAACCCATGCGCCGCCGCGACCCCGCGTGCGGATTTGTGGCCGGGTACATAAACCTTCGCACCGCTTTTGGCAAGGGGCTTGGCGCCGATCAGCCCTCCGCCAGCCGGCCGTCCTCAAGGCGAATGACGCGGTCCATGCGGCGCGCCAGTTCGGGGTTGTGGGTGGCGATCAGGGCGGCGACGCCGGAATTGCGAACCAGATGGAGCAATTGGTCGAACACCCCGCCCGAGGTGTGGGGATCAAGATTGCCGGTGGGCTCGTCGGCCAGCAACACTTTGGGATCATTGGCCAGGGCGCGGCAGATGGCCACGCGCTGCTGTTCGCCCCCTGACAACTGGCCGGGACGATGTTCGGCCCGCGCCGCCAAACCCATGCTATCGAGCAGCCGCAACGCTTTGGCGCGTGCCGCGCCGCGCGCCACTCCAGCGATCATCTGCGGTAGCACCACGTTCTCCAGGGCCGAGAATTCCGGCAACAGGTGGTGATACTGGTAAACGAAGCCCAGATGCAGCCGACGCAATTGGGTGCGGCGGTCGTCCCCCAATCGGCCGCACGATTCGCCGGCCAGAAAGACCTCGCCGGAATCGGGGCGCTCCAGCAGACCGGCGATGTGCAGCAGCGTCGATTTGCCAGCCCCCGACGGACCGACCAGGGCGACGATCTCACCGGGACGGATATCGAGATTGGCGCCGGTCAGCACCTCCAGAATCTCCTTGCCCTGGCGGAAGCGGCGGGTGACGGTGTCGAGGCGAAGGCCACCTAGCGGCTTATTCATAGCGCAGCGCCTCAACCGGATCGAGCTTGGCCGCTCGCCAGGCCGGATAGATGGTGGCGGCAAAGGACAGGCCCAGCGCCATGATGACCACTGTGACCACCTCGCCGGGATCGACCCGTGCTGGAATCTGGGTCAGGAAATAGATCTCGGCGGCGAACAAATCATGGCCGACGATGCCCTGGATGAACTGGCGGATCTGCTCGATATGGGTGGCGAACCACACCCCCAGGGCCAGTCCGAACAGGGTGCCGGCTACGCCGATACTGGCCCCGGCCAAGAGGAAGATGCGCAGGATCATCCCTCGCGTCGCCCCCATGGTGCGCAGGATGGCGATGTCGCGGCCCTTGTCCTTCACCAGCATGATCAGGCTGGAGATGATGTTGAAAGCGGCGACGATGATGATCAGGGTCAGGATCAGGAACATCACGTTGCGCTCGACCTGGACCGCGTTGAAGAAGCTGGAATTGGATTGCTGCCAGTCGTAGACGCGCAAATTGACCCCACCGGGCATCTGGAACAGCGCCAACCGGAGATCGGCAACCTTGTCAGGATTGTCGGCGAAGACCTCGATCTGGCTGACCTGACCAGGCATCTGGAAATAGGTCTGGGCCGCCTCCAGGGGCATGAAGACAAAGCTGGAATCGTATTCGTACATGCCGACCTCGAAGGTGGCGGCGATGTGATAGGCGCGCATGCGCGGCACCGTGCCGAAGGCGGTGGCGATGCCCTTGGGCGAGATCAGGGTAATGGAATCCCCGATTCCCACCCCCAGCTTCTCGGCCAGCCGACGCCCGATTAGCACCGAATCCGCGCCTTGGAACGCTTCGACCGAGCCGCGCAGCCCCTTTCTGAATATCTCGCGCCCCAACAGATCGTCCGGCCGCACGCCCCGCACCATCGCCCCCGAGGCGCCGGACGGCGTGGTCACCATTACCTGGCCCTCGACGGTGGGTATCGCCCGCACTACGCCGGGCAGGCGGCGAATGGCGGCGGTCAGCGGATCGAAATCGGCCAAGGCCGGCCCAGGCCCGTAGACCCCAACATGGCCATTGAGGCCAAGGATGCGCGACAGCAGCTCCTGGCGAAAGCCGTTCATCACCGCCATCACCACAATCAACGTCGCCACCCCCAGACCAATGCCCAGAAGCGAGAATCCGGCGATCACCGAAATGAAGCCTTCCTTGCGCCTGGCCCGCAAATAGCGGAAGGCAACCATCCGTTCGAAGGCGTCGAAGACCATAAATAGGTTCCCCAGTTAGCAACGTTTAGCCCCAACCAGCCGCCATTGAGGCGGCGGCCAAGGGGCCAGAGGCCCCGCCCGGCGAGTGCTTTAATTCGTCAGCCGCGCGAGAGCCGACTCGACCGACAATTCGTTCTTCTCGCCGCTATGCCGGCTTTTCAGCTCGACGATCCCGGCGGCGACGCCCTTGGGGCCGACCACCAATTGCCAGGGCACACCGATCAGATCGGCATCGGCGAACTTGACCCCTGCCCGCTCGTCGCGATCATCATAGAGCACTTCGACGCCCTGCTCACCCAGCGTGCGGTAGAGATCCTCACACACCTTGTCACAGGCGGCATCGCCGGTCTTGAGGTTGATCAGCGACACCTTGAATGGGGCCACGCTTTCCGGCCACTTGATGCCGCGCTCGTCGTGCGAGGCTTCGATGATGGCGCCGACCAGACGCGATACGCCGATGCCGTAGGAGCCCATCTCAACCGCCACCGGGTTGCCATCGGGACCGGCGACCACCGCATTCATCGCCTTGGAATATTTGGTGCCAAAATAGAAGATGTGGCCGACCTCGATGCCGCGCGCCACCTTCAGCCGATCCGGCGGCGGGACGTTGGCGGCATTGGGATCGTGCTTCTCGTCGGTGACGGCGTAGAGCCGGGACAACGCGTCGAGATCGATCTCGCCCTTGGCCGCCAGTTCGTCATAGGCGACATCGTAGAACACGCCGCTCTCGCCAGTCTCGGCCAGGATGTGGAATTCGTGGCTGAGGTTGCCGCCGATCGCCCCGGGATCTGCCTGCATCGGAATGGCGGTCAGGCCCATGCGCTTGAATGTCTTCAGATAGGCGTTGAACATCGTCTCATAAGACCGCTTGGCGCCTTCGTAATCCAGGTCAAACGAATAGCTGTCCTTCATCAGGAACTCGCGCCCGCGCATGACTCCGAAGCGCGGACGCACCTCGTCACGGAACTTCCACTGGATGTGGTAAAGGGTCTTGGGCAGCTCGCGGTAGCTTTTGACGTTGTCCCGGAATATCTGGGTGATCAGTTCCTCGTTGGTCGGGCCGAACAGCATCTCGCGGTCGTGGCGATCGATGATGCGCAGCATCTCCTTGCCATAGGCGTCGTAGCGCCCGCTTTCCCGCCAGATATCCGCCGACTGGATGGTCGGCATCAGCAATTCCTGAGCACCGGCCGCATCCTGCTCCTCGCGCACGATCTGCTCGATCTTGCGCAGCACCTTCCAACCCAGCGGCAGCCAGGAATAGATGCCAGCCGCCGATTGGCGGATCATGCCCGACCGCAGCATCAGGCGGTGCGAGGCGATCTGGGCCTCGGACGGAATCTCCTTGAGCGTCGGCATGAAAAAGACGGAAAGGCGCATCTTGGCTCCTGGGGCAATGCGGGGGGTCAGACTTTAGGCAAAGGCCCGGCCAATGACAATCGATTGGATGGATTATTGCAGCCCGCGCTTGCGGCACTCGTCTGCCAGTGCGCTTTCGTCGGCCGATCCGATGGGCTGGCCGTTGATGGTCAGGACGTTGCGGGCCATGTCGTAGCTGATCTTGGCCACCGGCATCTGGGTATTGCCCTGGGTCGCCGCCAGCGAGGATTGCTGGGACGCGACCGCCGATTGCTGTGAGGCCAGCCCCTGCTGCTGCCCCAGCAGCGAGGTCCCTTGCTGGGACAATTGCGGCGCCGCCGCATTACCGGAATCGATTGCCGCCTGGGCCCGTGCCTGGGCGGCTTGGTTGTCTTTGAGGGCCTGGGAGTTGGCGGCGAGCTTAGTTGCCGCCTGGACCAAGGCGGCCTTCTGCTGGGTGGCAGCCGCAATCGCCTGCTGATTGGCGACCTGGGCGGCGGAATTGGAGGATTGCTTGGCGCTGATGGCGCCACTTTGGCTATTGAGCGATGCGCTCTGTTGCGCCAGGGATTTGCTCGGCCCATAGCCGGCCGGATTGACGGTGTAGGTAAAGGCGATGACGTCGGGCACCAGTTTGAGATCATTCCCGCCACCGGGCAAGTCTGCCCCCACGACCTTCTTGCCATGAACGTCCACGCCGCCCTTATAGGCAACATCGGCGGCCGGCACGGCGGCGACCAGACGGCGACAATCGGCGGGAGTGACAGCCACCTTTTCCTCGGCGACCGACGGAAGCGGCGCCAGTGCGACGCAGCACAGGCTGAACACCATCACGGCGGCGACACGGGTCATCAGCGGCACTCCGGTTGAGACAAGGCGGATTCTTTCGCTGTCGCCGGCCCACGTCAACGGCGTAATTTTACGAAAAAAAGGGGGTGACAGGCGGAACGAAATTGCGTAGCTTGGGGTCAATGGCCTAACAATCGGCCGTGAGGGAGCAGGGAAACATCCGCCCTTCGCACTGCGGCTCAAGTTTAGGGAGGACCGACGCCCGCAGCCGGTCAACGGCTGTGTGAGCGGGAGACGCAGAGAAATGGCAAGATCGGGAATCCGGTCTTGCCATTTTTTTGTTCGGCCCCGGGTCATCTGAGTGATCTACCGCAGCGACGGAATAACACCGAGAAGACGGTCCAGCATATCGGCGATGCCTGCGGTCACCGACACAGGCGGCGGCTCGGACTCGTCGGCCGGAGGGTAGCGATACTCGGTCGCCCAGGAGGTGAGCGGCCGGCATTGGTCTATATCGGCTGCCAATTTCGGGTATAGCGGGCAAGCAGCGTCCGCCAGCTCGTCAAGGTTGTGCACCTTCCGAAATCCGGTGCCGGCCGCAATCAGCAATCCTTTGAGGGTTTTCTCGGCTGCCTGCGGGCAATGAAAGGCAGCATTGCCGGGGGAAGGCGGCGACAGGGCTAAGGCAGGCTCGCGCAACCCTGATATCCTCCGCCGCGTGTGCCCACCATGATTCGGCCTCCTCCCAGGCCTCCACCCGGTCATTGGCGTTCATAAACCACGCCCCCCTCCTGATCGGCAACGTGCGACAGCGAGCCGACGACGCCCCGTTTGCGCTCAAATACCGATGCCCGGCAGGCGATGATATCGACCGCCCGGTGATAGCTCTTGCGAGCCTCGTACTTGGCCTTCCACGACAGCATCTCGGCCGACACATCATCATCGACGATAACCAAGAGGTCGTAGTCGCTGTCCGGACCAGCGTCTCCCCTGGCATGTGAGCCGAAAAGGATGACAGTGCGCGGCTGGAAAAAATCGATGACCGGGCACAGCAAGTCGTCGGGAACCGCCGTCCCGCGCCGATCAATCGCTCCGACCTGGACCTGCGCGGCCCTCTCTCTCTCCTAACGATGGGCCATCATAGCACGACTTGGCCTCCATCCACGCTGGCGAATGCTCGGCGATACGGGCAAAGGCGGGACAATCCTCGCGATGGGCACCGGGCAGATAGCCGATGCTCATCAAAAACTCATTGACTACCTCGCCTCCGGTGAACACGAAGGTGGCCTTGAACAGCTTGACCCAGCCGGCTTTGTCCAGCGGATGATGGGCTTTGATCCAGCCGGCGAAGGAGCCGTGGCTGGCGCGCAGGCCCCTTAGCCGGCGGGCGTTCTCGATCACCGCCACAATCTTGCGCCGATTGCGAATGATGCCGACATCGCCCATCAGACGGGCGATATCGGCGTCGCCATATTCGGCAACCACCTCCGGCTCGAAGTGGTCGAAGGCTGCCGCTAGATTGGATCGCTTCTTCAGCACGATTAGCCAGGACAATCCAGCCTGGAAAATCTCCAGCGACAGCCGTTCAAACAACGCCCGCTCATCCTCCACCGGATAGCCGTATTCATCGTCGTGATAGGGCTGATGGAATGGATGGCCGGGGGCGATGTCGCAATACCAGCTCACTATTTCTGCTCCAACTCCACCAGGGTGCCGCAGAAATCCTTGGGGTGCAGGAACAGCACCGGCTTGTCGTGTGCGCCGTTGCGGGGTTCGCCATCGCCCAGCACGCGGGCGCCGGTGGCCTTCAGCCGATCACGGGCGGCGAGAATGTCGTCCACCTCGTAGCAGACGTGGTGGATGCCACCGGCCGGATTCTTCTCGAGGAAGCCGGTCATCGGCGACTTATCGCCCAAGGGCGTGACCAATTCGATCTTGGTGTTGGGCAATTCGACGAAAACAACGGTCACGCCATGGGCCGGCTGCGGCACCGGCTCGGACACCTTGGCCCCCAGGGTATCGCGGTAGAGGCCGGCGGCAGCGGCGAGATCCGGCACAGCGATGGCGACATGGTTCAACTTTCCGATCATCAGGCTTCCCCTTTCCTCGTGTCGAGCCAGTGATATACCATGGCGACCAAGCCCTTCGCCAACCACGAAGACCTTGCGCCCGTCCCAATCAGCGTCTAGGACCTTTCCAACTCGCTTCGCCCACGGAGAACTGTGCTGCAGGACCAGTCCACCGACGCCGATGCCCCGCCGCCAGCCGGTGAGGATTTTGTCGTCGCCCACACGCAAATGAGCCGTGCCGCGAAGATCGCCAACACGGTGCTGTTAACGGTGCTGATGGCGCTGGGGATGGGGTTCGTGTGGCTGATGAGTTCGCTGCCGCTCATCGAGGGAAGACTGCCGGTCAAAGGGCTGGAATTGCCAGCGACGGTCACCCGCGACGGCGCGGGCATTCCCCGAATCACTGCCCGGACCGCCCGCGACGCCTATTTCGCGCTGGGCTGGCTGCACGCCCAGGACCGCATTTGGCAGATGGACACCCAGCGTCGTGTGGCGTCGGGCCGGCTGGCCGAACTGATCGGTGACAGGGGCGTGGCCAGCGACCGCTTCATTCGCTCTCTAGGACTTGGCCGCTTGGCCGAGGAAAGCCTGCCCCGCCTCGACAAGCCGACCCGCGACGCGCTCACCGCCTATACCCAGGGGGTCAACGCCTGGATCGAGGCCCATCGCTGGCGCCTGCCATTGGAATTCACCCTGCTCGGCGCCCATCCAGAACCGTGGCGGCCTGCCGATTCGCTGGTATGGGCGCGGCTGATGGGCTTGCGCCTGGCCGGCAATTGGCGGGACGACATTTTGCGCGGCAAGCTGGCCGCCAAACTCGACGCCAAGCGCCTGGGCGAGCTGTTCCCTGGCACCACCGCCGATGGGCCAATCACCCTGTCCGCCGCCACCGCCGACGGGATGCTGGCCACCTTGCCAGACGCCATCCGGCCCAGCCTCGCCTCCAATCTGTGGGTTGTTGACGGCAAGCACACCGCGACCGGCGTTCCGCTCTTGGCCAACGATCCCCATCTGGCGTTCGGCGCTCCGGTTTTGTGGTACCTGGCCTCCATCGAGGCACCCGGCCTGTCGGTGTCGGGGGCGACGGTGCCCGGCCTGCCCTTCCATCTGATCGGCCACAACCAGCACATCGCCTGGGGCATGACCACCACCCAGGCTGACACGGTCGATCTGGTAGTGGAAAAGCTCACCCCCGACGGCACCGCCACCATCACGCCCAGCGGGCCTCAACCGATCGATAGCCATACCGAGGTGATCAAGGTCAAAGGCGGCGACGACATCACCCTGACGGTGCGCCGCACCATTCACGGCCCGATCATCTCCGACCTATCCGCCAAGGACCTAGCCGGCGAGGGCCAGGTGGTGGCGCTCCGCGCCGTCGCCTTCGAGCCGGAGGACCTGTCGGCCCAAGCCTTTTATCACATCGGCCGCGCCGTCGATTGGCGCGGCTTTCTTGCCGCCTTGAAGGATTTCGCCAGTCCCGTGCAGAATTTCGGCTATGCCGACACCACCGGCGCTATCGGCTTCATCACCGCCGGACATATTCCTGTCCGCAAAAGCGGGGATGGCAGCCTGCCGACGCGGGGCTGGACCGGCGAAGGCGAGTGGACCGGCTGGATACCCTTCGCCAAATTGCCCCAGGTGCTCAACCCAAAATCCGGCATCATCGTCAACGCCAACAACCGGGTGGTTCCGGATTCCTACCCCTACCCCATCACCGCCACCTGGCCCGATGGCTACCGCGCCCAGCGCATCGGTGAAATGCTCGCCGCCAAGCCAACCTTCACCGCCACCGAGATGGCGGCGATGCAACTGGATGATCTGTCGCTGGCCGACCTTGAACTGAAGGAATTGCTGGCCGGCACCGAGTCAAAATACCCCATTGCGGCCCAGGCGGCCGCCATGGTTGCCACCTGGGATGGCCACGCCGATCGCGACCGCCCCGAGCCGCTGATCTTCAACGCCTGGGTCCGCCATCTGTGGGACAATCTGTTGCGCCCGACCCTGGGCGACGACATGGCCTCTTTCGCCTCGGTTCGTCCCGCCGTGCTGGCCGGCATCCTGACCCGCAATCGCCATTGGTGCGGCGACGGTGTTGCGGAACCGCGCTCCTGCGAGCAGGTGATCGCCGCCAGCCTGGATCAGGCCGTCGCCGAGCTGTCGGCCCGACACGGTTCCGAGCCCACAGCTTGGCGCTGGGGCGCAGAGCATCATGCTGTATTCGGCAATCCGGTCCTCGACCGGGTGCCGCTACTGTCCAAGCTGTCCCATCTGGAAATCGCCACCGACGGCGACGATTTCACCGTCAACCGCGGCACCTTCGGCGCGGACGACTTCACCCAGGTCCACGGCGCCGGCCTCCGCGCCGTGATCAACCTGGCCGACCTCCCCGACAGCCGCTTCATCCTGGCCACCGGCCAGTCGGGCAACGCCCTGTCGCGCAATTACGGCGACCAGATCAAGGCTTGGCGCACCAACCAGGGCCGCGACATCATGACGCGACCTACCGGCGCTGCGGTGCTGACGATGGAACCGGGGTATTGAGGCGATATTGTCATCCCGACAGAGCTGGGAGCTCTTTCTTGCATGACGGTACCGATTCTGACGCATCGCGCCAGAATGGGATCCCTCCTTCGTGGGGATGACTGCGCAAGGGGCCCCTATCCGTCTCTTTGCGGCTTCGCGTGAATCAATTCTGTGTCGTCGCAACGGCGCTGGCCGAAAGTTGTTCTTCGCCAGAGCGATAGGGCGAACCCGCCGATTTAAACTGGACAGCCGTGGAACCAGTCCGGGCATGACGATGGTGCGTAATCGCGCATAAAGATGTGCGCCCCCCCCTAGCGCGAAGGCGGGGGTCCATGGTGACACCTAACCAGCGCGGCAGGAATGGCGCATTCGTCATTTCCGGGGCCAGCCACCCCTCACACCTCATCCCGCATCGCCAGCAGGGTCGGATTGCCTCCCGCAGCGGCGACGTTGACGCTGAGGGTGCGTTCGGTGACGAAGCGCAACAGCGTGTGGGGACCGCCGGCTTTCGGTCCGGTACCGGAAAGACCCTCTCCACCAAAGGGCTGCGCCCCCACCACCGCCCCTGTCATCCCCCGGTTGACATAGATATTGCCGACCGGCGCCCGCCGCACCACCCGTTCCACCAGGGAATCGGTTCGGCTGTGAATGCCAAGCGTCAGCCCGTAGCCGCAGCCCTCCACCCAATCGAGCACGTCATCCAGTCGGTCGGCCCCATAGCGCACCACATGCAACACCGGCCCGAACGCTTCGGCATCGAGCAGGGAGGCGGAATCGAGGGCATAGGCGCGGGGCGCGAAGAAGGAACCATGTCGGCAAGTCTCCGGCAGGCGACACTGGAATAGCGATTTGCCCAATGCGTCCATCCGCCGTGCGTGGGCGTCGAGCGCGGCCAACGCCTCGGCATCGATCACCGGCCCGATATCGGTGGCCAGCAGAGCGGGATCGCCGATGGCCAATTGCTCCGCAGCGCCCGCCAGCATGGCGGTGACCGGCTCATAAATCTCGTCTTGTAGGAACAACAGGCGCAGCGCCGAGCAGCGTTGGCCGGCGCTGAGGAACGCCGAGGCGATGACGTCGCCGACCACCTGTTCGGTCAGGGCCGAGGAATCGACGATCATGGCGTTAATGCCGCCGGTTTCAGCGATGAGCGGGACGATGGCGCCGTCGCGGGCGGCCAGGCTCCGCTGAATCGCCTTGGCGGTGGCCAGTGATCCAGTGAAAGCAACTCCCGCCACTGACGGTTGGGCGACCAGGGCGGCGCCAATGGCGCCGTCGCCGGGCAGGAATTGCAGCACCGCTGCTGGCACCCCCGCCCGCCGCAGCAAATCCACCGCACGGGCGGCGATCAGTGGGGTCTGCTCGGCCGGCTTGGCCAAGACGGCATTGCCGGCCACCAGCGCCGCCGCAACTTGGCCGGTGAAGATGGCCAGCGGGAAGTTCCAGGGCGAGATGCAGACGAAGACTCCCCGTCCGTGCAAGGTCAGGTAATTGGTCTCACCCGCCACCGCCGGTAATTCCAGGCGCGCCGCCAATTTGGCCCGCGCCTCGGCGGCGTAGTAGCGCAGGTAATCCACCGCTTCCCGCAATTCGGCCACCGCATCGGCCAAGGTTTTGCCGGCCTCGCGCACCGCCAGCCAGATCAACTCGCCGGATTCCTCTTCGTAGAGATCGGCAGCCCGCTCCAGAATGGCGGCTCGCCCTACCGCGCCGAGCCGGTCCCAATCCCCCGCCGCGCTCGCCGCCTGCCGTACCGCATCCTCCGCATCGGCAATGGTGGCGAAGGTTGCGGTGCCGACCAGGCGCCGATGATCGGCGGGATCACGGATCGCGTGCGCGGCGCCGGGCCGCTCGCCATCGCCCAACTGGATGGGCGCGACATAGTTTTTGGTTGCCGCCGCCTTCAGCGCCCCAGCCAAACTAGCCACCTCCAGCGGATCGGTCAGATTCCACCCCCGCGCGTTGAGCCGGGTGGGGCCGAACAGCTTCGGAGGCAAAGGGATACGGCGATCTGGCTTGACCGCCAGCGCCGCCAGCGCCTCGACCGGATCGGCGGCCAGCCGCGCCGCCGGTATCGCTGCGTCGGCGATGCGGTTGACGAAGGAAGTATTGGCGCCGTTCTCCAGCAGGCGGCGGACTAGGTAGGGCAGCAAATCGGCGTGGCCGCCCACCGGGCCATAGGTGCGGCAGGCCAAACCATCGCCGAGCACCCGATCATGGAGTGCCAGCCCCATGCCATGCAGCCGCTGGAATTCCCAAGGCTCGGACCCGGCCAGTTCCTGCACAGCCGCTACCGTATGGGCGTTATGGGTGGCGAATTGGGGAAACACGCGGGACCCGGCGGCGAACAATTGGCGAGCGCAGGCCAGATAGGAGACGTCGGTAGCCACCTTGCGAGTGAACACCGGATAGGTGGCCTGGCCACGCTCCTGGGCGCGCTTGATCTCGCTGTCCCAATAGGCGCCCTTGACCAAGCGAACCATGAGGTGGCGATCGCCGGCCGTTTCAACCAGCCAATCGATCACCGGCAGCGCCCGCTTCTGGTAGGCCTGAACCGCCAATCCGAAGCCCTCCCAGCCCTTCAGCGCCGGATCGGCCAGCATGCGGCCGACCACGTCCAGGGTCGGTTCCAGCCGGTCGGCCTCTTCGGCATCGACTGTCAACCCAATATTGACAGCCTTGGCCATGCGGCATAATTCGGCCAGGCGCGGCACCAACTCAGCCTGAATGCGCTCGCCTTGGGCGAATTCGAAGCGGGGAAACAGGGCCGATAACTTGACCGAGATGCCCGGCCCGGCGATGGGACCACGCCCAGCCGAAGCGATGCCGATGGCGACAATGGCCTCGGCATAGGACTCGAAATAGCGGCGGGCGGCGGCTTCGGTGCGGGCGGATTCGCCCAGCATATCGAAAGAATGGCGATGGCCTTGGGCCTCGAAATCGCCGGCTCGCGCCAGCGCCTCCCCGATGGTACGACCAATGACGAATTGCCGTCCCATAATCCCCATGGCCGCCACCAGGGCCTCGCGCACCAGCGGTTCCCCTGCCTTGGCCACCAGGCGGCCGAGCACTCCGAGGGCGCCCCCCTGCCCCGGCGCCAGCCTCAGCAAGCGGCCGCTCAACATCAAGGCCCAGGTCGAGGCGTTGACCAGGGCGACGTCGCTATGGCCCAGGTGATGGGCCCAATCCGCGCCACCGATCTTATCGCGAATCAGGCGGTCGGCGGTGTCGGCATCGGGAATCCGCGACAGCGCCTCGGCCAGGCACATCAGCACCACGCCCTCATGGGTCGAGAGGCGATATTCGGCGAGAAAGGTATCCAGGTCTCCAAGTCTGGCGCGGCGATGACGCACCGCCTCGACGAGACGGATGGCGGCGACCTCGACCCGACGTCGCGCATCCTCCGGCATCCGGGCGATCACGATCAATGCCTCGACCTGGGCGGCCTCGTCGGCCGCCAAAGTCAGGCGAATCCGGTCGCGGGCAGAGGAAAAGTCCAAGGGCTGGATGGCAATCATGGAATCCTCCCGCTTATTCCGTTGCTGAGAAATTTTGACCCATGGCCAAAATTTCACCCTCGCCGGGCGCTCGCCACCGCTCGCTTGGCCGCGGCCACAATGGCCGCTGGATATCAAGGTGCGTCCGCCCCGCGCCCGTTGCAAGGCAGTCATTTTGATGAAGTTCTAGACTTGGCGCTCGTCACTGCCTATTCATTGAGCGAGACGAATTGCAGCGGCCGGGTGGGGCGAAAGCGGGGAGCAGCGCATGGCGTTCGACGAGATGAAGGCAAGTGACGGCAAGGTGCGTTCGCCTTACCGGGAATACGAAAAATGGCTGCTGTCGGTCGATCCGGACCTACTGCCGCGCAAAAACCTCCAAGCCGACGAAATGTTCCGCCGCATCGGCATCACCTTCGCGGTCTATGGAGACCAGGAAGGCACCGAGCGTCTGATTCCCTTCGATCCCATCCCCCGCATCATCTCCGCGACGGAATGGACCCGAGTTTCCGACGGCTGCTGCCAGCGAGTGCGGGCGCTGAACGCCTTCCTCAAGGACCTGTACCACGGCCAGGAGATATTCAAGGCCGGGGTGTTGCCGAAGGACCGCATCCTCTCCAACCAGATGTATCGGCCTGAAATGCAGGGCCTGGATGTCGCCCAGGATGTCTACATCCACATCACCGGCGTCGATGTGGTGCGCACCGGCCCCGATGAATGGAGCGTGCTGGAAGACAATCTGCGCTCGCCATCGGGCGTTTCCTACATGCTGCAGGACCGGGCGATGATGATGCGCCTGTTCCCCGACCTGTTCTCGCGCCATCGGGTGCGGCCGGTTGATTCCTACCCCGATCTGCTGCTGAAGAACCTTCGTTCAGTAGCCCCGGCTAAGTGTAGCGGCGAGCCGACGGTGGTGGTGCTGACGCCCGGCTATTACAACAGCGCCTATTTCGAGCATGCCTTCCTGGCCGAGCAGATGGGCGTCGATCTGGTCGAAGGCCGCGACCTTTTCGTCGATGACGGCAAGGTGTGGATGCGCACCACTCGCGGTCCCAAGCGGGTCGATGTCATCTATCGCCGCCTCGACGACGACTTCCTCGACCCGCTGGCCTTCCGGCCAGATTCGACGCTGGGCGTGCCGGGGCTGTTGTCGGCCTACCGTTCGGGCGGCGTCACCCTGGCCAACGCCATCGGAACCGGGGTGGCCGACGACAAGTCGACCTATATCCACGTCCCTGAAATGATCCGCTTCTACCTGGGCGAAGAACCGATCCTGCCCAACGTCAAGACCTGGCGGCTGGAACTGGACGACGACCGCGCCTACGTGCTGGAACGTCTGCCCGAACTGGTGGTCAAAGAGGTCCAGGGTTCCGGCGGCTATGGCATGCTGATCGGCCCCACCGCCACCAAAGCCGAGATCGAGGAATTCAGGGCCAAGATTCTGGCCAATCCCTCGAATTACATCGCCCAGCCGACCCTGTCGCTGTCCACCTGCCCCACCCTGGTTGATCGTGGCATCGTCCCACGCCACGTCGATCTTCGCCCCTATGTGCTGATGGGCAAGACCGCCCAGCTTGTGCCGGGAGGATTGACGAGGGTGGCGCTGCGCGAAGGATCGCTGGTGGTGAATTCGTCGCAAGGCGGCGGGACCAAAGACACTTGGGTGCTGGAGGACTGATCATGTTGAGCCGTACCGCCGAGCATCTGTACTGGATGAGCCGCTACATGGAACGGGCCGAAAACGTCGCCCGCTTCCTTGATGTCGCCAACCTCTTTTCGCTATCCGGCGCCGATAAGGTGTCGGTGTGGCAGCCGGTGCTGACCATTGCCGGCAGCCCCGAGGCCTATGCCGAAGCCTATGGCGAACCCACCGCCAGCGGCGTCATCGAATGGTCGGTGATCGACCTTGGCAACCTGTCCTCGATCAAGGGCTGCTTGCGGGCCGCGCGTGAGAACGCCCACGCCGTGCGCAGCGTCATCCCCAATGAATTGTGGGAAGCCATCAACGCCACCTGGCTGGGGGTTCGCGGCCTTGACGGCGCCCGCCTGCGCGAGCAGGGACTGACCGGCTTTTGCGACTGGGTCAAGGAGCGCTCCCACCTGACCCGCGGCATGACCTATGGCACCATGCTGCGGGACGAACCCTATCAATTCACCCGCCTCGGCACCTTCCTGGAACGGGCCGACAACACCGCCCGTCTGCTGGGCGTGCGCGCTGCCGGCTTCACCCTGGAGACCGACGGCGTCGATGACGCCGAATCAGCGATGCATTGGGGCGCTGTGCTGCGCTCGGTCAGCGCTTTCAAGGCCTATCGCACCCTGTTCAAGGACAACGTCACTCCGGCGGCGGCGGTCAAGATGCTGGTGCTGATGGCCGATATGCCGCGCTCGCTGCATTACTGCATGGATATGGTGTCGCAGATTCTGGACAAGCTGTGCGGCGATTTCGAATGCGCCCGGCTGGCGGGCGCCGCCCATGCCGAATTGCATTGGGGCCGGCTTGACCAATTGCTGGAGGGGGGACTCGACACCTTCGTCGCCCGCTTCATCGAGGACAACGAAACCCTTGGCAGCCAAATCCATACCGATTTCATGATGGCCGCATGAGACTGGCGATCCGCCACCGCACCGAGGTCGCCACGGCATTCACCGCCAAGGCCTCGGTGCAATACATCCGCCTGACGCCGCGCCCCGATCCGGTGCAGCGGGTGGTGGGGTGGCGTTTGACGGTCCCAGGCAACGTCCAGCCCTGGACCGACGGTTTCGGCAATCTGGTTCACACCGTGGTGGTGTCGCAGCCCCATGACCGCTTGGTGATCGAGGTCGAAGGCGAAGTGGACACCACCGAGACCTGGGGTGTCGTGCCGGTCGCCGCCGAAGGCCCCCCGCCCGAGGCCTTCCTGCGCTCCACTCCGGCCACCGCCTTCGACCCGGCTTTGCGCGACCTCGCCACCCCCTTCCTGGCCACGCGAGCACGGGGCACCCTGCCCGCCTTGCACGCGCTGATGTCAGCCATTCACGATAAGGTCGCGGCAACCGCCGAGGATGGCGCCATCGCCCTCAGCGCCGCCGAAGCCCTGGCATCCGGGTCAGCCGGCTCTCCCGGCCACGCTCATCTGTTCATCGCCTGCTGCCATGCCTGGGGGGTGCCGGCCCGCTATGTCAGTGGCTATCTGCACATCGCCGCCGAAGATGTCCGCCAAGTCGCCACCCATGGCTGGGCCGAGGCCTTGGTCGAGGATCTCGGCTGGGTCAGCTTCGATCCGTTCAACTGCCGCTCGGCCACCCACGCCTATGTCCGCCTAGCAGTCGGCTTCGATGCCGAAAGCGCCGCCCCCATCCGCACTGCCCATCGCGGCGGCGGCGAGGCCAGCACCCATGTGGAACTGGCAGTCCAGGCGGCCGAAGACGGGCAATAGGAAGCGCGAATAGTCGGCCCCAGCAGGCTGCTCAAAAAGGCTTTCGTGAGTTTAGAGAATCCATGGCACCGCCCGCACTATGTGTAGATGTTGCGGCGGAGTGTGGCCACAACATGGACCCCCGCCTTCGCGGGGGTGACGCAGAAAACGTGATCGTCCTTGAGTATTTCAACAGCCTGCTAGCTGAACTATGCGCACGCTCGATGACGTCCGCGCCGGACCTAAAACCTCCCCAACACCGCATTGATCGTCAGCCGTAGCGGTGCCGTCGCTGGCTGGGTGAGTTTGGAATCGAAGGGGTCCCAGCCGGCTTTGGCCAGACGTTTCAGGGCCGCCGTGGCGATGGTCGCGGGCAGCAGGGCGGCGAGGCCCCGTTTATCGACACGGTGGCGGCGGGCAGTGACCAGCAGACTGGCGGCGCGTTCGCCGACCTGGCGGGAGGCCTGGGCAATGGCGGCGCGGGGGGCGCGGCCGGCGGCCAGATCGTGTACAGAAGAGCCAGCGGCGGCCAGGCACTCCTCGGGCAATGTCACCCGGTCGGTTGACAGATGAAAGGGCAGCGCCCGCAGCAGTCCGGCCAGGGCGAAGCCGCTGCCAACCGCGCGGCCGGCGGCGATGGTGGCCTCGTCGGCGACCCCCAGCAACCGCACCGCCGCCTCGCTCAAACGCCCCGACGTGGCCTCGGCATAGGCTTCGAGTCCGGCCAGATCGGCAAAACCCTCACCGGAAATGTCGTGCTGGCGGGCCTCGATCAGGCCAATCAACAACTCGCGCGGCAAATCGCCCTGGTCAAGTAGCCGCCCCAGCGGCGCCGCCACTGGATGGCGGGCGGTTTCGTCGGCCGGGCGCTGGCCGCCCACCATGTCGCGCCACCATTGCAGCCGGATCGCCCCGGCCAATGGCTCGCGGATGTTTTCCCGCACCGTCGCCACCTCGACATTGAAGGCGTAGAGCACCATCAAAGCCTCGCGGCGCTCCGGTGCCGCGAACAATCCGGTGACGAAACGTTCCCGGTCATAGCGCCGGACCTGGGTGGCGGCATGGGACAGAGACGGCGTGGACATTGGGCAAGGCCCCTGGCAGCTAAGGCGGATTCGTGTCATATAGGAAAAATCGCGACCGCACAGCGTCTTTGCCAAACGGGAGGAGCTTCTGTCCCGCGCCACCGCTTCATCCCCCGTTTCGGCACACTGGCCATGAATCCAGTTCTGCACGTGGTGGGGGCCGGTCTGGCCGGCTTGGCCGCCGCCGTCGCCGCCGCCCGCTCGGGAACTCGGGTAGTGCTGCACGAGGCAGCCGGCCATGCCGGCGGCCGCTGCCGTTCATTCCGTGACGCCACCCTCGACCGGGTGATCGATAACGGCACCCATTTGCTGCTGGGGGTCAATCGCACTGCGCTGGCCTATGCCCGCTGCATCGGCGGCACCGAGGCGATGGAATGCGAAGAGGCCGCCTTTCCCTTCGTCGATGTCGCCAGCGACGAGCGCTGGACCCTGTCGGCCAACACGCTCGTCGCCAAACCGTTCCAATTGATGCGCGCCTGCGGCCTGCCCTGGACCGGCAAAAGCCAGACGGTGGCGGCCCGCTTGGCCAAGGCCGGATTGTACCATCGGGTTTGGGAGCCGCTCTGCGTCGCCGCCCTCAACACCGCCGCCGACGAGGCCTCGGCCAGGATGTTCGCCGCCCTGTTGCGCGCCGCCATCGCCGACGGCCCCAGCGGCTTGCAGCCCTGGACCTTCCCGGCGGGTCTGTCATCGGCCCTGGTGGCGCCGGCTTTGGCCACCCTGGCCTCCCATGGCGCGGAGCTGCGCTTCCGCCATCGTTTGGTCGGGGTGGGCGAACACAGCCTGGAATTCGACGACGGGACCTTGGCGCTGGGACCCGACGACCGGGTGGTGCTTGCGCTACCGCCCTGGGCGCTGACCGGGATGATCGAGACACCCCTTCCAGAATTGTCCACCCGCGCCATCGTCAACGCCCATTTCCGCTTAGAGGGCGCGGTGACCTTGCCCGGCGGCAAGCCGTTCCTCGGCGTTACTGGCGGCCTGTCGCAGTGGTTGGCCCAGCGCGGCGATATCATTTCGGTCACGGTCTCGGCCGCCGACCGCTTGGCTTCTGAGACCGCCGAGACCATTGGCGCCACCCTGTGGGGGGAAGTCCGCCGCGTCATCGGTAAACCCAACCAGATCCAGCCACCGACCCGGATCATGAAGGAGCGCCGCTCCACCCTGGCCCACACGCCCGCCGAAATTCTCCGCCGCCCCTCCCCGCTGACCCATCTACCCCATGTTTTCTTGGCCGGCGACTGGATCGCCAATCCCTGGCCCTGCACCATCGAAGCCGCCATTACCTCCGGTCTGGCCGCCGCCCGCCTTGCGGTGGGACGGCCGGCGCTGGTATTCGCGCCGTAGGGGCTTCACAAGCCGGGTATCGCCCCTTATCTTTAGCGCAGGATTAGATTATTTCCAAAACTGCCCATCGTCCCCAATCGAAAGAGGTCCCCATGGCGTTCGAGCTTCCCGCCCTTCCCTTCGCCAGTGACGCGCTGGAACCCTATACCTCGGCGCGCACCCTGGAGTTCCACCACGGCAAGCACCACGCCGCCTACGTCACCAACCTCAACAATCTGGTCAAGGACACTCCCTTGGCCAGCTTGTCGCTGGAAGAGGTGATCAAGGCCGCCGCCGCCGATCTGCCGGCCAAGCAGGGCATCTTCAACAACGCCGCCCAGGTTTGGAACCACACCTTCTTCTGGAATGGCCTGAAGAAGGGCGGTGGTGGCCAGCCTGGCGCCAAGCTGCTGGCCCGCATCGATGCCGATCTCGGCGGTCTGGCCAAGTTCAAGGAAGACTTCAAGGCCGCCTGCATTGGTCAGTTTGGCTCGGGCTGGGCTTGGCTGGTCGAGGAAAACGGCAAGCTCAAGATCACCAAGACCGCCAATGCCGATCTACCGCTGGCCCATGGCCAGAAGGCGCTGTTCACCGTCGATGTCTGGGAACACGCCTATTATCTCGACTTCCAGAACCGCCGTCCCGACTTTGTTCAGGCGGTGCTCGACCATCTGATCAATTGGGATTTCGTCGAAGCCAATCTCGGCTGACGGACGTTCTTTCCGGAAAAGCCCCCTTCGCTGGCGAAGGGGGCTTTTTTTCCTTCGCCTGGTCGTATTGACGCCACAATTGGCGACGAATCTGGGCGCCAGCCGAATTGACCGAGAGGCCCTTCCCCATGCGTAAAATTTTCGTCCTGCCCATCCTCGCAGCCCTGGCCCTTGCCGCCTGCTCCAGTACGGACCAGAACACCGGCAATGTGGCCGGTGCCGGCGGTGGGAACCAACGCCCAGGTGCCGGCGACGGCTTCCAAAATGGCCGCATTAACCCCGGTGACGCCGCTACCCAATTCAAGAACGAGCTGAATGTGGTGGGGGATCGCGTCTTCTTCGCCACCGACGCCTACAAGCTGAACCCCGAGGCCCGCGCCATCCTCGACAAGCAGATCCAGCTTCTTAACCGCTATCCGACCATCAGGTTGGTAATCGAGGGCCATTGCGACGAGCGCGGCACCCGCGAATACAATCTGGCCCTGGGCGACCGTCGTGCCCAGTCGGTCAAGAACTACCTGACCGATAACGGCATCTCCGCCGCCCGCCTGCGCACCCTCAGCTACGGCCAGGAAAAGCCGGCGGCGCTGGGCAGCGACGATACCGCCTGGGCGCAGAACCGCCGCGGCGTCAGCGTGGTTGAGCAGTAAAACGACCTGTCATCCCAACAGAGCGACAGCGACGAG